>VFSW01014704.1_pt1 | contig 10801 bp, 7 predicted proteins | sample 5358111 | NCBI WGS metagenome assembly VFSW01 (sample SAMN11554181, study PRJNA540505) | mine drainage metagenome | isolation source: sediment from site ElyBrook_90M | place: USA: Ely Copper Mine, Vershire, VT | collected 2017
GGCCGACGCTGAGCGGTCGGGATCACGCTTTGACCGGCTCGCCCGTCCTCTGGAACCGGAAGTAGAGCCAGTGACCGAGAGGGACCAGCACCGCTGCCGTGACCGCGCCGGCGATCACATCCACCACGTAATGGTAGCGGCAATAGACCGTCGAGAGGCACAACAGCAGCGCCACCACCAGGTGGAGGTAGCGGATGCGCCGCAGATAGAGGAAGGAGAAACAGACCGTGCAGAGCGCCACGGCGACGTGGCTGCTCGGGAAGGCCGCGCCGGGCGCCTCGAAGGCGCGATAGATGAACGCCATGATTTGGTAGAACGGCCCGGCCCGCACCGCCTCGGGGAACGTGGGCGGAACCGGGGGTTGCACTTCCGCCGGCAAACGGTAGTCCGTGATCTCGCGGAAGAAGATGCGCGGCCCCATCACCGGCAGGAAGATGTAGATGAGGTAGCAGACGTAGAAGACGAAGGAAACGACTGAGACGTAGTGGAAGAATTGTTCCCGGCGGCGCAAAAACAGCGCCAGGCCCACCCCGAAGATCATCAGATAGTAGGAGAAGTAGGACGCGTACAGCACCTCGCTCAACGGCAGGTACGGCAGTGCCTCCATCCAGCTCAGGCTCGGTTGAAAGCCGAAGATCCGTTGGTCCATGCGGATGAACACCGGGTCCAAGTAGCCCGTCATGAGCATCTGGTTCAACGAACCGGTTTCACGGTAAAAGCCGGTGTAGAGGAGGATCGGGTAGAAATGGCGCAGGAACGCCAGGAGCCGGTTGGCCGGGCGGGCGGCGCAAAGCTGGATCAGAAGGTGGACCAGCGCCATGCAGGCGGCATGGAGGCCCACCAGCCATTGCCAGTCAGGCACGGCCGTGCCGTGCAGCGCCAGAATGATGACCCCCACCAGGGCCACGTAGCCCTGCGTCGTGTAGTCGATGAAGGTGTAAGATTTCACCGCCGGGAGAAAACCGAAAGAAATCCGAAATCCGAAATCCAAAACACACCGGCCAGGCGACGAACGGAACCGGGCCGGGCCGCCGCACCTCGCGTCGTCCCCCGTCTCGGGCTGACAGAGGTCGAAGTGGCCGTCACAACCAGCCCTCCCGGCGGTACCACGCCAATGACTGGGCGACACCTTCCTTGAGTGTCGTGGCGCACACGACGCCGGTTTCCATCTGTAGCCGGCTCGGATCGCACACCCAGCCGGGCGCTCTCAGTTCCGGATACTTTTGCCGGCTGAGGACATTTGCCTTGCCGGTCAGCCTGGACCAGCCCTCCTGGACGGCACAGACCGGCCAGAGCGCGAACGTTGGCAGCGGCAACGGCACCGTCCAGACGTTCATCTGCGCGGCGATCTCGGCCGCCATTTCCCGCGCACTAACAACTTGAGGCGAGGCCACAAAGTAGGTCCGGCCGGCAGCCGCAGGGTGGCTCAGGCAGCCGACAACGGCTTCGGCGAGGTCCTCGACGAACACCAGGCTCAGCGCTTGGCGCCCGCCTCCCACCACGGGGAGCAGGTGGGTCTTCACCGCTTGGAACAACCGCAGGAATTCGCCATCCCTCGGCCCGTAAACGGCGGGCGGCCGCAAGATCACCCACTCCGTGTGCCGGGCGCGCAACACCTCCTGCTCCCCGGCCAGCTTGCTCCGACCGTATTCCGAAACCGGCCGTGGCGGGTCCGCTTCCCGCGCTGGTGACGCCGCTGTCGCCGGCCCGGACGCCGCGAGACTCGACAGGTGGACCAACCGCCGGATGCGGCCCGCCTGCGCGTCAATGGCGGCAACGAGATGGCGCGTGCCGATCTGGTTGACCGCGTGGAAATCGGCGCCGCGCAGCGCCTTGGTGGCGCCGGCGCAATGAACAACATGGGTGACGTCGCCCAGCGCGCGCTCCAAGCCATCGCGGTCGTTCAGGGCACCGATCCGCACCTCGACGTGCGCCAGGCAGGCTTCGATGAAGTGTCGGTCGCTGTGTGGGCGCAGGAGAAGCGCCGTGGGAATGTTCCGGGCGAGCAGACAGTCGAGGACATGGCTGCCAACGAAGCCGTTGGCACCGGTAAGCAGGACTTTCATGGCCAGCGGGGCGGTCCACGCCGCGAAACGTCACGCCGCAGAGCGACGCCACCGCGTTGGGACGCGCTGGGATTGGGGAACGAGTTGACGCTTCAACGGCCCGCGTTTCAAAGCAGGCCGAGTTCTTTGCCGACCTTGCTCATTTTGTCCAAAGCGAAATCAATCTGGACGTCGGTGTGCGTCGCCATGAGGCTGATCCGGATCAACTCCTGACCCGGCGGCACGGCGGGCGAGACCACCGGGTTGACGAAAATGCCTTCCTCCTCCAGCCGTTTGCACATCCGGAAGGCCGTGAGCAGGTCGCGGCAATAGACCGGCAGGATCGGGGTTTCCGAGTCGCCCAAGTCAAACCCGAGGGAGATCAGGCCTTGCTTCATCCGCCCGGTGACGTGCCAGAGGCGCTGGATGCGCTCCGGCTCGGCGATCATGATCTGCACGGCGGCCATGACGGCCGCGGCGTTCGCCGGGCTCATGCTCGCGCTGAAGATCAGCGCCCGCGAATGGTGCTTGAGGTAGTCAATCGTCGCGGCGTCCGCGCCGATGAAGCCGCCCAAGCTCGCCAGCGATTTGCTGAAGGTGCCCATGATCAGATGCACCTGATCGGTGAGCCGGAAATGGCTGGCGGTGCCGGAGCCATGTTCGCCCAGCACGCCGATGGCGTGCGCGTCGTCCACCATCACCGCGGCGCCGTATTGCTTGGCCAAGCGGCAGAGCCTGGGCAACTGGATGATGTCGCCTTCCATGCTGAAGACGCCATCCACCACGATCAGCTTGCCCGCCGCCGGGTCAAGTTTCTGCAGGCGGTTCTCCAGCGCGGCCATGTCCTTGTGCGCAAACCGGATGAACTCGCCTTGCGAGAGCAGGCAACCATCCACGATGCTGGCGTGGTTGCTCTTGTCGGCCAGGATGTATTCGCCCTTGCCGACGAGCGCGCTGATGACGCCCAAGTTGACTTGGAAACCCGTGCTGTAGAGCAGCACGGCTTCCTTCTTCACCAATTTGGCCAAGGTGCGTTCCAGTTCAAGGTGGATCTCCAGCGTGCCGTTCAGGAAGCGCGATCCGGCGCAGCCGGTGCCGTACTTCTCGACCGCTGTCTTGGCCGCTTCCTTGATCTTTGGATGGTTGGTCAGGCCCAAGTAACTGTTGGAGCCGAGCATCAGCACCTTCTTGCCGCCAATGATGACTTCGGTGTCCTGGGCGGAGGAAATGGTGCGGAAATACGGGTAAAGCCCCAAGGCGCGCACCTCGCTGGCGCTCTTGTAGTTGCGCACCTTGTCAAAGAGCGCGCAGGAGTTCGCGGCCGGCCGTGGCCGGGTGGGCGCCGGGCGCTTTGCCAGGATCGGCGGGGCGGCCCGCCGCAGCGCGGCGTACGGCGCGTCCTCCTCCATCTTGCTTTCTTCCAACACGGGCGTCTTGTCCTGGCGATTCATGGTCAAAGAGAAAGCTCCGAAAGCTGGCGGGGCCGATGGAAACGGGGGCTGGCTACCGGGCCGGCCTGCGTCCCAAAACCGGCGGAGCATCGCTGGGCAACCGCGACCGCCGCTCCAACCTGCAAGCCAAACTGCACGCGCCCGTCTCCCTGGGCAAACCCAGCGGCGACGGCAGCGGCGATACCGGACTGCGATCCGAGACAATGGCGCTTGTTCAATCTTCTGATGGCGAAGGCTCAGTTTAACGGGCGCTCCCTGTCAAGAGGTTTTGACTGGCCCGCCCCAGGCGGTCGGCCCGCCGAAGCAAGCAAATCAGGTCTTCACCGAGCTTTTTTCGTTTCCAGCGCCGTCGGGAACGTCCACCTTGTTTACCCGGAAACGACCGATGGGGCGGCCGGACGCTGCCCCCCGACAGTTCCATCCCGACATGAACCGACGCGCATTCCTTCAGGCCACGGCAGCCAGCGCCACGCTTTTGGCAACCAACCCCGCTTGGTCGGCGGCAACGCCTGCCCCGGAGGACGGCGATCTCCTCGCGGAAGCCAGGGAGCGCATCCGGAAACACCGCCAAGGCGCTGGCGTGATCAGCGTTCGCGGCCGGGGCGGCAAACCGATTCCAGGTGCCATGGTGAACGTGCAGCAGATGCGGCACGAGTTCCTGTTCGGTTGTAACTTTTTCATGTTTGGACGCTTGGGCGATCCCACACTGGAAGAGGACTATCGGCGGCAGTTCGCCGCCCTGTTTAACTACGCCACGCTCGGCTTCTACTGGCCCTACTACGAGCCGGAACGCGGCCACCCGATCTACGAGTACACCGACAAAGTCCTGGCTTGGTGCCTTCCGCACGGCATCCGGTGCAAGGGCCATCCGCTGGTCTGGGACTTCGCCGATCCGCAATGGTTGCCGCACGACTTCGCCGAAATTCGGACGCTTTCGAATGACCGGGTCCGCGACATCGTCTCGCGCTTCAAAAGCCGCCTCGATTTTTGGGACGTGGTGAACGAGCCGACGGCGCTGGGCCGTTTTCACACCCGCCTGGGGGAGTGGGCGCTGTCGCTCGGCGCGGTGCCGTACGTGACGGAACCTCTGAAGATCGCCCGGTCTGCCGATCCGCAGGCCACCCTTCTCGTCAACGATTACCGCTTGGATCCGGAGTATTTCAAAATCCTGGAGGCGGTCCGCGAGGAGGGCAGGGGCCTTTTCGACGCCGTCGGTCTGCAAAGCCACATGCATGACGGGCTGTGGCCGCTCGGGCGAGTCTGGGAGGTCTGTGACACCTTTGCCAAAGCTGGCGTGCCGCTCCACTTCACCGAGACCACCGTCGTCAGCGGCCCGCGCCTGGGCGCCGGCGAGAACTGGGGGCCGACGACGCCGGAGCTGGAGGAGAAACAGGCCGCCGCTGCCGTGAAGTTCTACACGATGGTCTTCGCGCATCCGGCGACGGCGGCACTGACGTGGTGGGATTTTTCCGATCGCGGCGCCTGGCAGCGCGCGGCCGCCGGCTTGGTGCGGAGGGACATGAAGCCCAAGCCGGCTTACGACCGGCTGCACGCGCTCATCCGGGGCGATTGGTGGACCAAGGCGCGGGGTCGCACCGACGCTCGTGGCGAATTTGCTGCGCGCGCCTTCTTCGGATCGCATCGTGTCGCGGTGGACCTCCCCGGTGGACAAAAGCTGGAACAGGAAGTGGACTGGCGGCGCGGGGCGCCGAACCGGGTTGAACTGACTGCCGTCTGAGCCGTGCCGGGCGAGTTGAGCCAGAGTCGCCATTTCAGCGCGTCTGCCTTCCGGCCGTCGGTGCCCGGCGTTGGCGGTTCTTTCGGTGGGAAACCGAATTCACTGTGGCTGCCAAGCGTCTGAACCAGAACTGAACTTGACGCGATGAAACCTGTCCTGAATTCACTTCGGCTTGCAATGGGCGGGCTGGCGCTTGTCGTGGCGCCCCTTGTCCTTCGCGGAGCCGAAGGCGCCGCTTCGCCCGTCCCCATCCCGCCCGGCGACCAAATCCTGCGCACCCTAAGCAACGAGCACCCGCGCCTGCTGCTGTCGGCCAAGGATTTCGCCCAACTCAAGCAGCGCGTGGCCACCGATGCGCAACTTCGGAAATGGCACGCCGACTTGCGGCGAAAGGCCGACGCGCTCCTGACGCAGGCGCCTTCCCAATACGAGATTCCCGACGGGCTGCGGCTGCTCGCCACCAGCCGCCGCGTGGTGAGCCGGATTTACACCCTCGCGCTGATTTACCGGCTCGACGGCGACAAACGCTATGCCGGCCGCGCCTGGCAGGAACTGGACGCCGCCGCCAATTTCAAGGACTGGAATCCGCGCCACTTCCTCGACACGGCGGAAATGACGCACGCCTTCGCCATCGGCTACGACTGGCTCTACGACTATTGGACGCCCGAGCAGCGCGCCGCGCTCCGCACCGCGATGGTCGAGAAGGGCATCAAGCCGGCGCTGACCATCGAGGGCGAGCATCGCTGGTGGGCCACCGCGCATCACAATTGGAACCAGGTCTGCAACGGCGGCGTCGGCTTGGGCGCCCTGGCGTTGGCCGACGTGGAGCCGCAACTGGCCGCCGACTTCCTGCACGCCGCCCTCCAGTCCATCCAACTCGCGATGGTGGAGTACGGTCCTGACGGCGCCTGGGCCGAAGGTCCCGGCTACTGGGACTACGCCACGACCTACAACGTCCTTTTCCTCGCCGCGCTCCAGACGGCGCTGGGTACCGACTTCGGGCTGGCGAAGATCAACGGTTTCGCCGAGGCGGGGACGTTCCCGATCTACGCCAGCGGCCCGACGCGCCTGAGCTTCAGCTACGCCGATGCCCACGCCGGCACCATCCGCGCGCCGGTGATGTTCTGGCTGGCGCGCGAATTCCACCGCCCGGAGTACGCGTGGTACCAGCGTCGGGTCGCCAGCGGCGAACCGCTCGACCTGATCTGGTATGACGCCCGCCTGGCCCAACCGCCGTCCGCCCCGCCGCCGCTCGACAAGTATTACCGGCACAGCGAAGTCGTCACCCTGCGCAGCGCCTGGGACGATCCGAACGCATTGTTTGTGGGTTTCAAGGCCGGCGACAACAAAGCCAACCACAGCCACCTCGACTTGGGCAGCTTCGTCTGCGACGCCCTGGGCGTGCGGTGGGCGGAGGACATCGGGTCGGACGATTACAACATGCCCGGCTATTTCGGCGGCCAGCGGTGGAACTACTACCGGCTCCGCGCCGAGGGCCACAACACGCTGGTCATCAATCCGGGCAGCGGCCCCGATCAGAATCCCAGGGCGGCGGCACCGATCGTGCGCTTCCATTCCGGACCGGAGCGGACCATCGCCGTGGCCGATCTCACCGCGGCCTACGCGGCCCAAGCCCGGCACGTCTCCCGCGGCATCGCGCTGCTGAACCGCCGGCAGGTGCTCCTTCAGGATGAAATCCAGGCGGACCAACCCGCCGACGTGTGGTGGTTCCTTCACACCGGCAGCGCCGCTGAAGTGAAGGACGGCGGCGCCGTCGCGGAACTGACCCACGCCGATGTCCGGCTGGAGGCCCGGATTCTCTGGCCGAAAGGGGCGATGTTCAGCGTGATGAAAGCCGAGCCGCTGCCGGACTCGCCCAATCCGACCATGCAGAACAAGAACGCCCGGACGCGCAAGCTGGCGATCCACCTCATCGGCGTCCGGGATCTGAACCTAGGCGTGCTCCTGACGCCGTTGCGGGAAGGGGAAACCGCCCCCGCCGCTCGCCCCGCACCGACCCCGCTGGCCAGATGGTGAAAGCTTGCGCCTCCAACGTGCCGTGCGTGGGGAATCGGACGCGGAAATCGTCGTGGGCGCGTGGAATTTTAACGCATCAACCACCGCCACACCCGGCATTTGAAGGTGCTGGAGGAGCGTCCGGGCGACGCGCTGCGGAATAACACGACGACGAAGGCGTTGCGGCGCTGGGCGGCGGCGGAGCGGAAAGCGCGGCTGGACGCCATGACGAACAATTCGAGGCGGCCGAGCCGGATGCTGCCGGAGGACTATCTGGGTCAACAGGCATTGGTGGCCGCCCGCAAAGGCCGGCGGCGAGTGGAACTGCTCCGCGCCAAAGGCGTGCGGCTTTCGGCGGCCCGCCGAAAGCTGCCCGCAAACCGCAGGCGTTCCCCCGCTGATTTCGTGGTCGGCTTACTGGGAGCCGATGCCGACTACGGAATTGAGCAACGCTTCCTCGTGCTGCGACACCAGATAGACCGGCGATTCCCCCAGCGGGGCGTTACGCGCCGGAAGCCGGTTTCCCATCACGTCGTAGGCGGCGACCCTTGGTTCGAGGGTCAGTGTGCGGGGGCGTTCGGGGTCGCCCCAGGCAATGGCCACCAGGCGATCGCGGCCGTGGAACACGTAGGCCCACAAGCCGGCGCGATGGATTTCCTTCACGAAGGCGTCGGGGACGCCGAGCAACCCACTCAGCGCGGCGACGCCGGCGTACATTTTGCGTGGCGCGCCGCCGTATTCGAACAGCACACCGCCGGCGTCCGGGCCGTTGATGGTCCCGCAGGTGCCGGCGTGGAAGAAGATCTTGCGCACGCCGTGGGCGAATGCGACGGCGGTGAACTTGACGATGTGCTCGGTGGCGGCGCGCTCGCTCGGCCAGCGGCAGCGGTTCATCGAGGCGTCGCCGACGCTCTCCGGGAGGCAGGGCGGATCGTCATCGGCGTAGCAGCCCCACTCGGTGATCCAGACCGGCTTGGGGCCACCGTGTTCACGCATCAACTCCTCCAGCGTGCGGAAGGAATCCTCGTAGCTTTCCGGCGGGCGCGGCGGATCGTAGATGTGCAGGTCAAACACGTCCACGAAGCGCAGGCCGCCTTTCGTGACGAAGTCGCGCGTCAGGCCGGCGTCGAGGTTGGCGCTGATGCCGCCGACGATGCGGCATTGCGGGTCGGCGTCCTTCATCCATCCCGCGGCGGTCTTCAGCAGGCTCACGTAGTCGTCGAGCGTGTAGCCGAATTGCCGCGGCAGGGCATAGTCGGTATAGACCGGCTCGTTGAGAACCTGGTAAGTGGTCACATGCCGCGGCTGGCTTTGGGAATAATGGCGCACCACCTTCCCGGCGTAATAGCCGAAGCTGTTCGAGTTGTTCGGCGCGTACGCCAGCGGCAGCCGCGCCTGGAGGTAGTCGTTGCCGCCTGCGGCTTTCTTTACCTCCTCCGGCCGCGCGGAACTGGACCAGGACGCCGACGGAAACGGCAGCAGTACCTCGACCTGGCTGTCCAGCGCCAGGACGCGCTGGATTTGTTGGTCGGGCACCGTGAAATCGAACTGCTCTTTCTTCGGCTCGACCGTTTGCCACTTGGCCGACCAGTCACGCCACCAAACGATGCCGGCCTGGCGCGCGAGCCGGACCAGGAAATCCCACGGATAGGCGTGATTAAAGCCGAACGGCGAATCCGTCATGCCCGGGGCGGCTGGCGGCAGGACCGCGCAGCGGAGTGAATTGGAGGTGACGCCGCTCGTCCAGGTCGCCCGGAAGAAACCGCGTTGTCCCCGGCCAAAGGTGGGCAGGGCCGCGCTTAATCCGGAATGGGCCGGCACACGCAGCGTCGGCGTGCTTTCGGAAACCGTGCGGTCGAAGAAATCCGTCACCGTCTCTTTGCCGTGGACCGATTGGGCGGCTTCGCCATTGTTGAACGCCCGCACGGCGAAGGTCGCGCCACGGGCGACGTTGGTGAAGATATTCCCCGGCACGCCGGTTTCCAGGAACGACTCCACCGGCTGGCGCGGCTCGTAGGCCGTGGCGTGGTCGCCACGCTCCAACTGGACGGCGTCCAGCCAGAGCGTGGCGGCGGCGCGTTTCGATTCATCGAGGTCCAGCCCGACGGCGATGAAGAGAAACGGTTTCGTCGGTGTGAAGGTGAAGACGTGGCGCTGCCACTGCCGGCCCACCGTCACCGCCCGGCGCTGGAGATGGTCCGGCGCTTCGTTGGCCGCGAGTTGGGCCACGACGCCTTCCGCGTCGGCGCGGAGGAAGGCGGAGAGCGTCAGCGCTTCACCCGGTTTCACGCGGAACCAGCCCTGGTTGGCGGCGAGCACGCGGCGCACCGGCTGGCGGATGGGATCGTAGTAGTCGAACCAGAACACCGGCGTTGCGCCCGGCCCGAGCGCGATGCGCAGGCTGTGCGGCCCGTGCTGGGCAACCGTGCCGTCGAGGGTTCCCTCCAGGCGGTAGAGGTTGCCGGCCCAGCCACTCAGGCCGTAGGTGAAGCTGCCCCAGTTGGCCGCGTCGCACTCGAAGCTGCTGTTCGGCACGAAGTTCTTCACCCCGTCCGTCGGAATTTGGGGAAACCATTCCCGGCCCTCGCTGGTTTCGGCGAGCGACACGTCGTCGAGCCAGAGTGTGCCGGTGCCCTTGAACCAGAACTGCAGGCGACTGGTGGCCGCCGGCACGTCGCGTTGCGCCTGGAAGCGGAACTCAAACCGGCCCCACTCCGTCTGCGGCGTGAACGCTTCCGACAAACCGCTGCTCTCCCAGTCGCGCGTGTTGACCAGGCCGATCTCGACCGCGCCCGACTTGATGTCCCGGCCCCTGGCCCAGAACGTGAGACGATACCATTGGCCCCGGCGCACGGCGACCCGGCCCGTCTGACAAAGCATCACGTGAAAATCGGGACCGTCGCCGGCGAACAGCGTGCAGTCCAGCTTCGCGCAACGCCCGCCGTCGCGGCCGGCATCGAGCGTCAAGGTCTGTTTGACGGCCGGGTTGCCGGCGGACATCCAGCCGTCGGGCGCGTCCGGTCGGGTCTCGCTTTGCTCGAAGGAGCCGTTGGCGACGAGGTTGGTTCCGTCCGCGCGGCAGTCGAGCGCGACCAGTTCAAGGAGAGCCAGGAGCAGCGGCCATTTCATGCGTGCCGGTTCGGGTTCAGGGTTGGCGGAGGATAGTTGCGCCGGCTGCCGAATGACAATCCTGCAACCGCCGCCCGGCGCGGTCGCGGCACGCGGCCCCGGTTCAACACCGGCGGAGAGGCCCGATGACACCAGCAATCGGCCAAGGCATTGCAGGCGTTCCCGGCCCGCTTTCGTGCTTGCCTGGCGCGCGGTTTGACCTTTTACTCTCCGGCAGAAGCTCGTTGGAGCCTTATGGAAACGTTGATCTACGCGATCTGTCTCATCGTGGGGCTGCTTTTCACCATCGTCAGCGCGATCTTCGGGCATTTCTTTGGCGGCGGCGAGCACGGCGGCGATGTCGGCACCGGCGGGCACGCGGAGGCGGGATTCGACAACAGCGGCATCCCGGGGATTTCCTTCTTCAGCCCGATGGTGCTGGC
>VFSW01014705.1_pt1 | contig 10801 bp, 10 predicted proteins | sample 5358111 | NCBI WGS metagenome assembly VFSW01 (sample SAMN11554181, study PRJNA540505) | mine drainage metagenome | isolation source: sediment from site ElyBrook_90M | place: USA: Ely Copper Mine, Vershire, VT | collected 2017
CTCCGGCCAGGACCCTGGCAGCAGGTCTCGAGCTCGGGGCCGCAACCGGGATGGCGCGTGCGCGACACGGCGCCGCCGAGACGGCGCCGGCGGCTTCGCAGTCATCGGATTCTGAAAGCTTTCGAGTCCGTTGGCAGGAGCACATGCAAGCCGTGGACGGGGGGTCCGGAGGAGAGGACGGGGAGTGTCCGGGGGCGGTTGAGAGCAAGGGCGGCAATCATCCTTCAGAACATGGGCAGGGAACTCGCCGGTTGAGCGGAGATCCCGCTGGGAGCGCGACCGGGATTGGGGCAGGAACTGCACCTCTTCCACCTGCATCCGCGGGACAACAGCCGGAGGGATTGGTCGGAAAGTTGCCCATCCCGGCACTGAAGGCGGGCTTGATTTCGGTAAACGAGCCCAGGATTCCTGCCGCAATTCTTACAAAAACTGCAGGTGGCGCTTCAGCCTCTACCGGCCAGACTCCGGTAAAGCGGGCGAAGCTTGAAGCGTCCGTCAAAGCGCAGAATGCAGCGGCGCCATTGGTTCCGGGTGCAAGTGTCCTGGGCTCCGAGGCTGCCGTTCCCGTCTCTGTTCCCATTCCGGTTCCGTCGCAAACGAACATCGCTGTAAAGTTTCAGCCGACCAGACCCGTTGTCTCTGAAACTCCTGGAAAAGCCTTGTCCTGGCTGCCTAATCCGGGGGCGACGGCGGGGGTGGGGGTGCAGGGCCCGGTGCAGGTTCATGCAGGGGCGCCGGCGACGGGCCCGCATCAAGGGGAGGCGCTTGTGAGCGCGGCAGGCGATGACTTGACTGGGACAGAAGGGTTTGCAGAAGCGGACCGGCCCAGCGCTGAAATGCAGAGCTCAGGTCAGACCCCAGGGCCCCGTCCGGGGCAGAGCCTGCTTGGGTCCAACAGCGCAATCGGCAAGGCGGATGCCGTAACTCCAGTGCCGGATGTTTACGCAGCCACCAGCGGCGCACACGAAATTTCCGCGCCGGTAGTCACGGCATCGGCAGCTTCACTGAACGTTTTGGAGACCAGGCCGGTGCGGGGGGAGAACTCCCCTGCATCGCGAAGTGGGAGTGCATCGGATGCAGGCAAAGAGCGGGCTGAGAGCAAGCCGGCACATGATTCCGTTGCATCAGCGCACAGTGATATGGCGTTGTTTCGGGAGACGGGAAGGATCGACGGGAATGGGTTGGATGCGGCGACGGTTCGCGGGCAGGGCGGTTTGACGTTGACCGCAGAGCGGCAACCGGGTTCCATTCCATCCTGGAGCACAAACCAAGCTGGACTGGCCGGCCATGATGCATTTGCCGCCATCGATGCGGGGAGCGCCGCACCGGCAACGACATGGATTCATACCGGCGCGCAGCGGGCCGAGGCTGGTTACCTGGATCCGGCGCTTGGCTGGGTGGGGGTACGCGCCGAGGCTGCTGGAGGCAGCATGCACGCGGCACTTGTGCCGGGATCGACGGAAGCAGCACAGGCTTTGAGCGGTCAATTGACAGGCTTGAACGCATACATGGCAGAGCATCACGGGCAGGCATCCCCGGTGACACTTGCAGCGCCGAATAGCGGCCTTGGGGGTTCTGGAGTGGATCAAGGTCTGGGGATGAGTTATGGGAGCGGCGGTGGCGGGCAGGCAAACGCCGATCAGCGGCGAACCGATACCGGCGAGCCGGGCACGGCGCATTTCGCGCCGGAACACAGAGGACCGGTTTCATCGAACCCGGCAGAAGCGGTGGCACGTGTGGATCACCGATGGATGGGGAACGGCGGCGGTCACATCTCCGTCATGGCGTGAGATAGGGAGGAACGGAACGCGGCAGTGGATTCCGTTCGAGAAACAGCACGGCTGGAAGCAGCACAAACGGCAGGGAGGGAAGATGGCAGTGGCAACAGGACTGTGGAATCAATCGATGGCGATGGGGAATTCGCATATCGGCGCACGACCCATGGCAGACTCAGCAGGCAGTACGGGTAGTTCGTCGAGCACGAGCGGCGATTCGGCCACGATCTCAGCCAACGACTTTCTTACGTTGCTGGTGACGGAGATGAAGAACCAGGATCCGACCGCGAACACCGATCCCAACGAGTACATCAACCAGTTGGTCCAGGTGAACAGCCTTCAACAACTGATCAGCATTAATCAAAACATTTCGACGGCGCTGGGGGATTCCGGCACCGGCTCGGGAACCGGTGGAACAGGGAGTGGGGCAACGGGGGGTGTGGTGAGCCCGGCCGGAACTTCCGGTGCAACCCGGGCGGTTTCGACGGGACCCAGCGTGACTGTGCAGAAGTCAGCCGCGACCGTCGGCGCGTCCGGAGACGTTCCGCGCGGAACCGCGACCATCCACGACATCCGGTCAAGAATTGCCGCGGGAAATCTAAGTGTGCCGGATGCAAAACCTGCAGCCAACCGGCTGGCGACGGCGCTGGGCGGGCGGGTTGATTGAGGGAGCCTTAAATCACATAACGCGCGCACTGAAGGCAAACGCCCAGGCCCGCACTGACGATGGAACCGAAAGATCCAGAGGAGATTCACGATGGCAAGTTTCTATATTCCGCTTACCGGGCTCAACAGCGACTCGACGGCCCTGAACACGATTGCGAACAACCTGGCGAACATGAATACGACCGGGTTCAAGTCGCAAAGCGTCAATTTCTCCGATCTGTTTTATCAACAGATTGGTTCAACGGGGTCGGGCGATCCGATCCAGCGCGGCTCGGGCACACAGGTTTCTTCGATCACGACGGACTTCACGACCGGTTCGCCGAATGCAACCGGCGTGGGTACGGACGTGGCTTTGCAGGGCGACGGATTCTTTGTGGTGGGCGACGGCGGAAGCCAGTACCTAAGGCGCGCCGGAAACTTCTCAACCGACTCAAGCGGCAATCTGATTACCCCTGATGGCATGAGCGTAATGGGCTATCCGGCTGTCAACGGCGTGGTCAATCCCAGCGCCTCATTAACTGCGGTTAACATTCCACAGAGCAAGTCGCAGCCGCCGAGCGCGACAACAACCTTTGGCATGAGCGCGACACTGGACTCGGCCTCTGCCATCGGTGCGACAACCGCGGGGCAGGCCAAGGTTTATGACTCGCTGGGGACATCGTATGAAGCCACGGTGACGTATACCAAGACGGGGACGAACGCGTGGGACTATAGCATCTCCATGCCCGATACCTTGACAGCGAATTCAAGTACGGCGGGCGCTGTGACAACGGTGAATTACAACTTTGGTTCAAGTGCTGGCCAAACCGCGACCGTGGATCCCGGAACCAATCTTACGATTACGGGACCAACGGCTACGGGCACCGGAACCACTTCCGCGCCGGCCATCGCTGCGGGAGAGTCGGTGGGCGCTTATGCGACTGCGCTGCTGGGAGCCTTGACGACGGCGGTAATTGTGGGAGTAACAGTGTCGGCGGCAGCGGGGGGCCAGTTGACCATCAGCGGCTCCAACATTTCTCTCTCCGGCGCCGTGACGCAAGATCCGGTGGCGTCCGCAAACAGCACGGGAACGCTCGCCTTTGATGTAAGCGGAAATCTGGTTGGCCCGGCAACCAACGTCTCCGGCATCTCCTTTGCGGGGCTGTCAGACGGCGCGGCAAACATGAACATGACGTGGAATCTCTACGGCGCCGATGGCACCGCCCAGATCAACCAGGTAAATCAGACTTCGGCGGTGAACTCAACCACACAAAACGGCTTCGCAAGCGGCGAGTATTCGGGCTTTTCGATCGGCTCCGATGGAACGGTGACGGCAAGCTTTTCAAACGGCCAGAAGCTGAATGTCGGTCAGCTTGCCATGGGGAAAGTCGCCAACCTTCAGGGTTTGAGGAACCTGGGGAATGGAAACTATGAGGCGACGCTGGCGAGCGGAACGGCAACCGTCGGCATCTCGGGAACGGCGGGCCTGGGAACGATGCAGGGAGGCGCGCTGGAGGCATCGAATGTGAACATCTCCGCCGAGTTTTCAAACCTGATTATTGCGCAGCGCGCGTTCGAAGCAAGTTCCAAGGCGGTAACCACTTTCGACTCCGTCACGCAGGAAACGATCAACATGATTCGCTGACATGCAACTGGTTTGGTGATCGGCACTCCAAGCGCTCCACTTTCCACAGCCATTCATATGGCCACGGATCATGGCCGGTCCGATCACCGGATCTTTCTCGAAAACAGGATCATCACGTGGTTGGCGGATATGCATTGAGGGCTGATTGAATGGTGCTCTAATAAGTTCGATGGCAAGTCTCGAGAATTTTCGCCTGGTGGTGTTCCGCGCGGTGGCCGAGCAGCTTAGCTTTCGCAAGGCGGCTGAAGAACTCTATCTCACGCAGCCGGCCGTAAGCCTGCAGATCAAGGCACTTGAAGAGGACCTTGGGGTCCAGTTGTTCAATCGCACGGGCGCCCATATCACGCTTACCGAGGCCGGCACGGTCCTTCTTGGCTATGCGGAACGGGTGAATACGCTGCTGGCGGAGGCGGAACACGACATTGCAGCACTCAGCGGAGATCACGCGGGGCAACTGGCCCTGGGTGCTTCCACGACGATTGCGCAATACGTATTGCCACGCCTGCTGGGAGAGTTCCGAAAAGAACATCCCCGGGTATCGCCTACCCTCATCAGCGGCAATACGGAAGAGATTGTGCGCGCGGTAGAAAAGCAGAAGATTGTGCTTGGTTTCATTGAAGGCCCGGCTCACAGTCGCGATGTGAAGGTCGAGCCGTTCCTCGTGGATGAACTGGTGCTTATCGTACCGGCAGCGCATGAGTGGGCTGAACGTGCGTCGGTCAGCTCGGCCGAACTTGCAACCATGCCGTTGCTGATGCGCGAACGCGGTTCAGGCACACGGCAGGTGATTGAGATGGCCCTGGAGCGGCGCCGGATCAGAAGAGGATCGCTGCAGATCGTGATGGAGCTGGATTCGACCGAGGCCATCAAGTCCGCGGTGGACGCAGGGCTGGGCGCGGGGTTTATCTCGCGCTGGGCAATTGCCAAAGACTCGCGGCTGGGCAGCAGCTTCAGAATTGTTGAGGTTGAGGGGCTGCGCATCCAGCGCGATTTCCTGCTGACATACCCGGCGGGTCCTGAACCGCAGGGACTGGCGCAGGAGTTCCGCCGCTTTCTCATCTCCCGAACCGGTGTGCGGCGGGCTACGACCGCGGGCCAACAATTGAAAGCCGTAGCGAGCGATAAAAAACGCAAATAAGGCATGAGGACTTCTGCTTGGACGCGGACGAATTTCTCCGCCACACTCGTCCTATGTCGAAGAAGCTGTTTTTTGTGGGGATGATTGTTACTGCGAGCGGGTTTGTCTCGCCGCCCATCGCACTGGCCTTGGGATTGGCTTATGGATTCACTTTTGCGCACCCCTACCACGTGGAAAGCAAGCAACTCTCGAAGTTCCTGCTTCAAGCGTCGGTAGTCGGGCTCGGCTTTGGAATGGATCTGCAGCAGGTACTCCAGGCCGGCCGCTCAGGCTTTGTTTACACGGCTGCGAGCATCAGCATTGCAATGTTTCTTGGCTGGGCGCTGGGCAAAATGCTTTCCGTTGAAAAGCGCGTGTCATTTTTGATCTCCGCCGGAACGGCTATTTGCGGCGGCAGCGCAATCGCCGCGGTAGGACCAATCACCAATGCCACCGAGGAGGAGATGGCCGTGTCGCTGGGCACCGTGTTTGTGCTGAATTCCATCGCGCTGCTCGCTTTTCCGGTCATTGGCGTCATGCTTCATTTGACGCAGACTCAGTTTGGACTATGGGCAGCGCTTGCCATTCACGATACAAGCTCGGTTGTGGGTGCGGCTGCGAAGTTTGGCGCAGTGGCGCTGGCGGTGGGCACGACGGTGAAGCTGGCACGCGCACTTTGGATTGTTCCCATGTCGATCGGCACATCGCTGATGAGGAAGAGCAACGCGCGCATCCAATGGCCCTGGTTCATTCTTCTGTTTGGTCTTGCGGCGGTTGCAAATACCTATGTTCACATGTTTCAGCCCATGTATCCATCGCTCAAGCATCTCGGCGTCATCGGACTTACCGTGACCTTGTACCTGATCGGCACAGGGCTTTCGAAGAAGACATTGCGCGAAGTAGGCGTGCGGCCGCTGTTGCAGGGCGTGATTCTCTGGATCATTGTCGCTACAGGATCGCTGGCGCTTATCCGTGCGGGGTGGGTTCACCTGTAAGGGCGACTTTCTCGTGACGGGGGCGGACCTCAATGAACAATCCCTTCCCGTGTGCGAGGACTGTGCCGCCGGCATCGAGGATGCTGGCTTCGGCCCAGTGTTTGCGGCCTTCGCTGCGAAGTACCTGGCCTTCAAGACGGATGGGCGCGCAGGAGGGTACCGGCCGCTTGTAATCGACTTCCATGTGGCGAGTCATGCCGACGATGTTATGCGACCGGACCGCCTTGCTCATGGTTTCGTCGATCAGAGTGGCGATGATGCCGCCATGCACGTAGCCTCGCGGGCCTTCGTAGGTGTCGGGGATCTGCGCGAAGCATACGACCGAGCCGTCATCTGCGAGCAGGAATTCCAGATGCAGGCCGGCGGGGTTTGCCTGCCCACATCCGAAGCATCGGTTTTGCGCCGTATGCGCCAATGGGGTCAGGTTTTCACTGCTTGCTTTCATTGTCCGCCTTCCGATACAGGGTCCATTCACATCGCTCCGTTTAGCACGTCGCTGAACATTTCGGCGTCAACATTGCCGCCGGTAAGGATGATGCCGATGCGCCTGCGGTCGTGCTGTGGCTTTTCCTTGAGTGCGGCCGCCAGGGCAGCGGCTCCGGCTCCTTCAGCGAGGTTGTGCGTGTCCCGATAGTAGACCCGCATGGCCTCGGCAATCTCGGCGTCCGTGACTTCGACGATGCGGGATACGTTGTTCCAGATTGCTTCCATTGCATGCGCATTGGGCAGCCGGCAGGCAAGCCCATCGGCAATCAGCGTGCGCGATGGCGATTCGACGACCTTTCGTTGACTGAAACTCAGAGCGTAGGAAGGAGATTCCGCGGAGACTACGCCGATGATTTCGGTTTTCAGGCCGAGAGCGTTTCGTGCCGCGGAAACGCCGCAGATCGACGACCCCAAGCCGATGGGAACGTACACCCGGTCGAGGGGTGGGGTGGCCTGAAAGAACTCCAGCGCATAAGTTGCGGTGCCCATCACGAGGCGCTCATGGAAGGAGTCGACCATGGCAAATCCACGTTCTGCTGCCAGAGTGCGAGCGAACTCCAGCGACTCCTGGAAGTCGTGACCATGCTCGATGAGTTCGACGCCCTGGGCAAGCATGGCACGATTCTTCTCCTTGCTGTTGCCATGGGGAACGATGATGACCGCCCTTATTCCCATGAGCCGCGCGGCCATTCCCACGCCTTGGCCGTGATTGCCGCGTGTGGCGGCTACAACGCCGGCCAGTTCCCATTGCGACTGCCGGAGCCAGTCGATGTAGACTAGCGCGCCACGTAGTTTGAAGGCGCCGACCGCGGTGTGGTTTTCATGCTTGATCCACGCTTCTGTTTCAAGACGTTCGTTCAGCAGGGGCCAGCTGTACTGCGGCGTCGGGGTCATGTGCCGGTAGAGCAGAGCTTGCGCGTCATGAATCATGGGCAGCGTCGGCAGCGTCATGGATTCAGGATACCGAAGAGAACGCACAGGCGAATTATCGATCATGGAACTCGTGGTAGATTCTGGCACATGGAGTTCACGATCAGAAGGGCGGAAGACATGGATGCCGGCGCGATCGCGCATGTGAATGTGGAAAGCTGGAAAAGCACCTACGCGGGAATCCTGCCCGACGTCTTTCTGGCGGCGCTCGATACCGGGACGCGAACCAGGATGTGGCGGGAGGAGATCACGGCGGGAAGCTCGGTCGTCTTGGTGGCTGAATGCGAGTCGAACGTGGTAGGGTTCGTGTCTGGAGGCAAGGCAAGAGAAAGCATTTACGGCTACGACGGGGAACTCTACGCGATCTACCTGTTGCGTGAATATCAGGGCTACGGCATAGGCCGTGCGCTGGTCAACACGTTCGTCAATTCGATTCGCGAAAGAGGCTTCAGCGCGATGATGGTCTTGGTTTTGGAAAAGAATCGTGCGGTGTCGTTTTATGCCGAACTGGGAGGAATGCAAATCGGTCGAAAGCAGATCGAGATTGGCGGCGTGGAGCTTGACGAGTTGATCCTTGGTTGGAAAGATTTCGACGATTTTATTAAGTCCGAATGAATCGAATCGCATGCGGCTTGACTCCGGCCGCAGTTCCGCGCAGACTTTGTCTACCCCTGGGACATGGAAGTCATGGAGGAAGTTCAAATGATTCTGAATCGGCGAACTGCTCTTAAACACCTCGGTGGTGCGGCCAGCGCGCTGCTCTTCACGGAAACCCTCGCTTCGGAAGCTTTCGCAATGGGACAGGCCCCGGCGGCAACTCCGGCAACTGCGGCTACCGGACCTTTCAAGCTGCCCCCGCTGCCTTACGCCTACGACGCGCTGGAGCCGAGCTTCGACGCAGAGACCATGCACCTGCACCACGACAAGCATCATCAGGCCTATGTAAACAATCTCAACGCGGCAGTGGCGGCGCATCCTGAGCTTGCCGGCAAGAGCGTTGAGGAACTGGTAGCGAACCTGAGTGCGCTGCCCGAATCGGCGCGGACTGCGGTGCGCAACAACGGCGGTGGACATGCCAATCATTCTTTCTGGTGGCCGACGCTGGGCAAGGGCGGCGCGGCGCCCGCGGGCGAGTTGGCCAAGGCTATCGATGCGAAGTTTGGTTCGCTCGGAGCCTTCGAGGACAAGCTCACGGCCGCGGCGATGAGCGTCTTTGGCAGCGGATGGGCATGGCTTGTGAAGGCCCCGGATGGGACGCTGGCGATCGAAACGACACCAAACCAGGACAGCGTTCTCGCGCTTGGGCATAAGCCGGTTTTGGGCGTCGATGTCTGGGAGCACGCATACTATTTGAAATACCAGAATCGACGTGCAGATTTTGTCAAAGCCTTCTTCCAGGTGCTTAACTGGGATTATGTCAGCGGGCAGTTTGCGCAAAAGGCGTAGAGGTCGATGGGGACAACGGCTCAAGGGTTGGAGCGCGTCGTCGGTAGTTTTATTGGCTGCATTCTGCGGTGCGGGGCTGCTCACCGCGTGCCGCCCCTCAACAGCGCTCACGCCGCAACAGGCTGAGGGCAAGCATCTCTATGCTGTCCGTTGCGCCCATTGCCATGAGGACAACGACTTGGCTTTGAAGAAAGTTCCGCCCAACTTGCATGGTGTGTTCGGGAGTTCCACGCTGCCGAGCGGCGCGCCGGCAACCGATGCGGATGTTGGACGCGTGGTGTTAGTAGGAAAGGGGCTCATGCCCGCATTCAACGGCCGATTTACTGACGAGCAGATGGCTGCGTTGTTGGCTTATCTGCACACCGGTCTGCGCTAAGGCTGGACGTGCGCGGAACTCCGCCGCCGGTTGGAGCCGCGCTCCAGCTCTGGCAGTTTAAGAGAACTCAAACTGGCAGTAGAGAAATTGCTGCGTTGTCGCGAAGGGAGTCTCGTGCATTTCGAGGAGAGTCTCTTTCAACTTGAAACGTGAACTGAAGATACCGGCCAGCGAGTCGGCATCGTACCGGCAGACCTGCAGTCCGCTGCACTTCAAGGGCCCCTGTGGTCCGAACGTTGCGATGACCACGTGTCCGCCAGGCTTCATGGCGCGAGTAATCTGCTGGACGTATGCAAGGCGTTGATCCGGATTGGTAAGGAAATGGAATACGGCGCGATCATGCCAAATATCGTAGCGGAGTTCTGGCAGGTCGGTATTCAGAATATCGCCTGCCTGCCACTTCACCAGTTCAGCCGCATCGCCAAGCCGGAGCTTTGTCCGGTCCAGAGCAACCTCTGAGACATCGCAAACGGTAATATTGCGATAGCCCAGCTCAAGAAGATCGTCCACCAGCGTCGAGTGACCACCCCCTACATCGATGACGGCTGCATGGGTGCCGGCGGCGCCGAGAATGAAGCGCAGCGATGTGTCGAGGTGTGCCCGGTACCAACTGACGGCATCGGGCTCAGCCTTGCTGTAGACCGTGTCCCAATGCAATTTGGCTTGGTGTGCGCTTTCCTCGATGGGCATCGTAATGCTCCTGCAACCGAAAAGTAATCATCGCACAGCGTGAAGCGATCGTCAGTGACAGCGACCTTTAGCGCAGCGCTATTCATAACGAATCGCCGTCATGGGATCGACTCCGGCTGCGCGCCATGCGGGAAGGGCGCAGGCAAAGGTGGCAACCAACGACAAAACACACGTCGCGGCAAACAGCAGCAGGGGATCTCGCGAGCTTTCCGCAGACCAGCTTGCCATGACTCGGTTGAGCGCAAGAGTGAGTGCGATGCCGGCGAGGATTCCGCCTCCAACGCTCATCACGGTGGATCGGAAGACAATGTTGAGCACATGGCTGGGCCTCGCGCCCAGGGCGATTCGGATGCCAAACTCGTTGGTGCGCTGGGCCACTGTGTAGGAGACGACGCTGTAGAGTCCCACCGCCGCGAGCACTAAAGCGAGTGCGGCAAAAGCACCGAAGAGCCAGGACACAAGCTGCCCGCGCGCGTACTCGGGCATGCGCGTGATCCAGTGCTCAAGGTCGCGTACATCGCCGTTGGTCTGCTGATCATGGTCGATGGAATTTACCTTGGCTCGCACGGAGTGGAGCAGTGACAGCGGCGGCACCTCGGACCGCACCAGGAGCTGGGTGTACATGCCCATGGCCATGGTGTACGGGACGAAGACTTCGGGGACGATGGGCTTGGAGAGGCCGGCATCAAGTTTGTC
>VFSW01014706.1_pt1 | contig 10801 bp, 11 predicted proteins | sample 5358111 | NCBI WGS metagenome assembly VFSW01 (sample SAMN11554181, study PRJNA540505) | mine drainage metagenome | isolation source: sediment from site ElyBrook_90M | place: USA: Ely Copper Mine, Vershire, VT | collected 2017
ACTCAAAACGCGCATCAACGAGATCCTCACACGCGTCGGATTGCTCGACCGCTCTGCTGATCGTGTGTAAACTTTTTCCGGAGGCATGCAGCGGCGCATCGAACTCGCCAAGGGCCTGCTGCATCATCCCGAAGTTCTGCTTCTCGACGAACCAACCACCGGACTCGATCCCGGCGCCCGGCGCGACCTTTGGCAGTATCTTCAAATCCTGCGCGATCAAGAACGCGTCTCCGTGATCGTGACCACCCACCTGATGGAAGAAGCGGAGCGCTGCGACCGACTGGCAATTCTGAACGAAGGCACCCTGATGGCGCTCGGCACACCCGATGCCTTGACCCGCGAGATCGGCGGTGACGTTGTTTTGCTTGAAGCGCGCGACCCGCAATCTCTCGCCGACCGCGTTCGCAAGAAGTTTCCCGTCGACGCCACGGTCATGGACAATCAAGTTCGCATAGAAATCGAAAATGGACACCGTTTTGTTCCCGATGTGGTCGAGGCGTTTCCTGGGGAGATTCAGTCGTTGAGCGTTAGCAAACCTACGCTGGAAGATGTCTTTATTCATCGCACTGGGCACCGGTTCTGGAACGAAGAGGCGGAAGCCGCACCGAAAACGGGAAAGAAAAAGACCGTAAAGAAGCACTAAATCTCTGCAACCGCGGACGGAGTCCCTTGTTCCCTAGTCGTCCGGCAAAGCAGGATTCAAGACTGTGCGCTCGAGGACAGGCCGCTCCCTGCCGCCCGGTGCCATCACCCATACAACCGGCTCAATTGGGCCTGCCAGTAACAACCACACTGCCGAACCTGACCACGACACTATTCCGGTGATTATAAAGGGCCATAAGAAATGTCCCGTGCGGTCCACGAGAACTCCCGTCAGCGCGGGAGCCACTGCGCCCGAGAGATTTCCTATGAAGTTCTGCGACCCCGCCCATCGACCTGCTGCCCGAGGCCCGGCCAGAGTTTGCGTGATCGCCCACATGTTGGAACTGGTCATGCCAAAGCCGATGCCCGCCACCATCAACAACCCCACCGAGATGTTTTGAGGCGCAACCACTGCAGCCATAAAAAACGCACCGCTCCACAGACCTCCGACAACCACGAATCCACGGCGAACCCGCGTCGTGGTTGCACCTGCGCCAATCCAGCGGTCGGAAAGCTTGCCGCTGGCGATAGCCGAAAGCGCGGCCGTCAGCATGATCGCGCCGCCGATCTTTGCCATCCCGCTCATTGAGAAGTTGCGTTCCCGTACCAGATAAAACGGCAGCCAGGTCAGCAGAAAGTAATTCACGTAGTTGGCACAAAATAGACCAAGCGCGGTTGCGACCCAGGCCCGCCGCGACACGATTTCCCGCAGACCCGGGCCGGTTGCCCGTCTACGATCCGCGAGCGCCTGGGCCCGCGGCATCCATAACGCCCAGGGCGCAAGCCACAACAAACTAACCGAACCCAGAATCAGAAAAAATGGACGCCAGCCAAACCGCCCCATCAGCGTGCCGCCAAACAGCATCCCGAAGCTCGGGCCGAAACAAAGCCCCGAGGCAACGATTGCGTTCGCCATCCCCCGGCGTGCCAACGGGAAATGATTCGCGATGACCTTTGAATATGACGGGTAGGCAACGGATTCTCCCATTCCGAGGACGACTCGCACCACGAGCAGCGCCGCGAAGCTGTGCAGCACTCCTGTTATGGCCGTCGCCGCCGACCAGATGCAAAACCCAGCCGCGAACACCCATTTCACATCGAGGTGGTCGACGAGCCAGCCCGCGGGAACCTGCAAACAGGCATACGTCCAGAAAAAAGCCGAGAGCAGCACACCGAGTTGCGTAGCGGAGAGACTCAGTTCAAGCTTTAGCTGCGGCGCCGCGATGGAAAGATTGCTGCGATCGATATAGTTGAGAAAAACGGAAAGCCAGAGCAGTGCCAGCACTCCGACCAGAGTGCGGGACAGTTTCAATTGGCTGCTGGAATCGCGGGTGCCCATGGTCGCGGTGACCTATCCTATAACAGCGGGGAGACAGCTCCTACGATTTTCCAGACCTCGGATCGCTGCTAAACTAAAAGGGATGGCAACTCAAACGGCAAGTTTTCCCGCTACCCCACCGGCATCGGCCGGAGTCATTCTTCCTGCTTTTACTCTCTGGTGGCGCGAAATCGTCCGTTTCTACCGGCAGCGCGCGCGTGTCGTGGGCGTGATCGCTTCTCCGCTATTGTTCTGGGTCGTGATCGGCTCTGGTTTCGGTACGTCCTTTCGTTCGGGAGGATCGGCAGGCCAGCAGCATTATCTGAATTATTTCTATCCCGGCACGCTGGTGATGATCGTGCTCTTTACCGCGATTTTTACCATGATGTCGGTGATCGAAGATCGCAATGAAGGCTTCCTTCTCTCGGTGATGGTGGCCCCCGTGCCTCGCGCCGCCATTGTTTTAGGCAAAGTTCTGGGCGGCACGACACTCGCCGCCGCGCAGGGATTGATCTTCCTGATCTTCGCGCCGCTGGTTGGCGTCCATATGACGTTCGCCTCGTTCGGCCTGATCGTGCTCACCGTTTTTCTGGTGTCGTTCGCTCTAACCGCACTCGGCTTCGCGATTGCCTGGCCCCTCGATTCGACGCAAGCATTCCATGCCATCATCAATCTCTTTCTAATTCCGCTTTGGCTGCTCTCGGGAGCTCTCTTCCCTCTTTCCGGCGCCTCAGGATGGATGCGCGCCATCATGTACGCCAACCCGCTGACCTATGGCGTCGAGGCGCTGCGCACCCTGATGTATCCCGAAGCCCCGAGCACGTTCTCGCTGACCGCATCGATCATGACGCTGGTGCTGTTCGCGCTGTTCATGTTCGGGATCGCCTTCGTGCTGGCGAACCGACGTACGACGAAACCCGCAGCGTGAGAACAGTCGTGAATCGCTACTCGATAGAAGACTGGAATTCAGTGCATTTGCAGCACCGACGCCTCAATCGGCAGCACCGTGACAACGACTAACGCCTAACGACCGACGACGCATTTATGCCCCTTGACATTCTCGCCCTTGCCGCTCATCGCGATGACGTGGAACAAACCTGCGGCGGAACCCTGCTCAAGATGGCCGAACGAGGATACCGCACCGGCATTCTTGACCTTACGCAAGGCGAGATGGGAACGCGCGGTTCCGCCGAAGACCGGGCACGCGAGGCCGACGAAGCCGCCCGCATCCTCAAGGTCTCCTGGCGCCACGCTCTCGATATTCCCGATGGACGCGTTGAGAACACGTTCGAAAATCGGCTGAAGGTCGTGCGCGTGCTCCGCGAAGTGCGGCCGCGCGTGCTGATTCTTCCCTACTGGGAAGGCCGCCATCCGGATCACTACACGGCTTCGGTGCTTGGGTACGAAGCTGCGTTCTTATCGGGACTGGCGAAGTTAGCCGTCAGCCATCAGCCGTCAGCCGTCAGTGACCCCATCGCCGATTCGGCTGCGCCTCACCGTCCTTTCAAAATTATTTATGCCAGCATTTACCGCGACGTTCGGCCCTCGTTCGTCGTCGATATTACCGACCAGTTCGAGACGCGCTTTGCCTCGCTGATGGCTTACAAGTCGCAGTTCACCGACCAGCAGGCGGGCAGCGGAATCTTTCCTGCGCACGCCGAGATTCGGGCACGCGTCGAGTCCCTGGCACGCTTCTATGGCATGCTGGGCGGGGTCACCTATGCGGAGCCGTTCGTCCAGAAGGAAGTCGGGCTGGGGGACGACGTGATGGCAATTCCGGTGAAGTCCATCTGAGCTCCAGCTTTGCTGAATTACCGAACAAAGACCGTCCTTCGATGCTTCCCTCTCCCTCCCCCCAAGACCAAATTCATACTCTTCGCTCTTGCCGATTGGGCTGCAAGGTATTGTTTCTAAGGAACTTGAGCACGCCAGCGCGAAATAGGAAAAATTGAGACCAAAAAAGACTTGCGCGTGACATAGTGTTGTAGTGCACTACATCACACACGGCCGAGCGTTTCTGATCGCTCACACCTGCAGCACCCGAGCGGACATCTCGACCCAAAGAAGCTTAAGGAGAAACAAACATGAAATCCCTTCGTTCTATGCGGTTCTTCGTTGTTCTGCTCGCTATGTCCACCGTGGCTCTCGCCCAGACTGACGCCCAAAAGTCCTCCGCGGCTCCTGTGCCATCCGAGGCGCAAAGGTCGTTCGCAACCATGAAAAGCCTGGCGGGAGAGTGGGAAGGCCCCGTCACCGTCGCAGAAATGCCTCAGATGTCAAACGGCAAGCCGCTCCACGTCTCGATGCGCGTGACCTCGAGGGGAAACGCGCTTGTGCACGAGCTTCAGGAGGCAGGGACGCCGTTGGATCCGACAAAGTACGATCATCCGGTCACCATGCTTTACGTCGACGGAGACCAGCTCACGCTGGTTCACTATTGCGACGCGGGGAACCGGCCGCGCATGACCGGCAAGATGTCGCCCGACGGCAAGACGGTCGAGTTCGAGCTCAAGGACATCAGCGGCAGCACGGACGAACACATGCACCATTCGGTGTTCACCATCATCGACGCCAACCATCATACCGAAGATTGGACGTTCATGATGAAAGACCAGCCGATCCACGCGCACTTCGACCTGCACCGGACGAACTGACCAGCGCCGTATCTCTGCTAAGGTTTACGTGGAAAACTGATGGACCGTGAGTGGAACGACAGTCAGCCGATTTATCGCCAGCTTCGCGATCGCGTCGTCGCGATGATACTCGACGGCGTGCTCAAGGAAGGCGATCCCTTGCCCTCCGTGCGCACCGTCGCGGCCGAATACCGGGTCAATCCGCTCACGGTTCTGAAGGGCTATCAACAACTGGTCGACGAGCAACTGGTCGAAAGCCGGCGAGGTTTGGGAATGTTCGTCAAGATCGACGCCCGCCGCAAGTTGCTCTCCGGCGAACGCCAGAAGTTTCTTGCGGAAGAATGGCCCAGGGTCCACGCCACCATTCAGCGGCTGGGCCTGACTCCGGAAGAGCTGCTGGACGCTGCTGAACCTCGACCGCCGTCCGATGCTGCGGAGGAGAAAAAGAAGTCATGACCATCATCGAAGCACGCGGACTGCGCAAGGCCTTCGGCACAACCATCGCGCTCGACGGCGTCGATCTGCGCGTGGAAGAAGGGCGCATTCTCGGAATCATCGGTCCGAACGGCGCCGGCAAGACTACGGCGCTCAACGCGATTCTCGGCCTCACCCCGTATCAGGGGGAACTGAAGGTGATGGGACGCGATCCCTGGACCGAGCGCGATCACCTCATGCGCGATGTCTGCTTCATTTCCGACGTCGCGGTTCTGCCCCGGTGGATCAGGGTTTCGCAGGCGCTCGACTATGTTGCGGGCGTGCATCCGCGATTTGATCGCGCGAAGGCCGAAAGTTTTCTGGCGAAGACCACTCTCCAACGCACCAGCAAGGTCCGGGAATTATCGAAAGGCATGGTGGCGCAGCTGCACCTCGCGCTGGTCATGGCGATTGACGCGAGATTGCTTGTGCTCGACGAGCCGACGCTTGGCCTCGACATCCTGTATCGCAAGCAGTTCTACGATTCCCTCCTGAACGACTACTTCGACCGCAGCCGCACCATCGTCGTGACAACGCATCAGGTGGAGGAGGTGGAGCATGTGCTCACCGATCTGATGTTTATCAACTGCGGCCGCATCGTGCTCAATTGCACGATGGAGGAATTCGAGGCCCGCTATCTCGAAGTAACTGTGAATCCCGATCATCTCGCCTCAGCCCGCGCCCTCAAGCCGATGCACGAACGCCAGACGCTCGGTCGCAGCATCCTTCTATTCGACAGCATTGCTTGTCAGAAACTCGACCGCCAGCAACTCGCCGCCCTCGGAGACGTCCGCACCCCCAGCATCGCGGACCTGTTCGGCGCCGTCATGAGCAGCCCAGCTCAGACACAAGGAGCAACTCGATGAGCACGCAATTCAGCACCCTGCCCGATTCTCCGTTCAACTCGCAAGCAGCCGTGCCCATGTCGGCGGCTCAGCCATTTCTTTGGTCAGTGCGCCGCGAGTTGATGGAGTACCGATCGATCTACATCGCGCTGCTGGCAGCAGCTGCCCTCTATCTGTTCGGCTTCCTGATCAGCGCGATTCGTTTGCCTGGCAAGGTGCGTGCCGCGTCGACGCTCGATCCGACGCAGCAGCACAAGCTCATCCAGATGCCGTTCCACCTTGCGGCGTTTCTGATCATGGGAGTTGCTTTGCTGGTCTCGATCTTCTACTGCCTCGAGGCGTTGCACGCCGAGCGCCGCGATCGCAGCATTCTGTTCTGGAAGTCGCTGCCGGTTTCCGATCTCACCGCCGTGCTGTCGAAAGCGAGCATCCCGATCGTGGTTCTCCCGCTGATTGCCTTCGCGATAACCATTGCCCTGCAGTGGCTCATGCTGCTACTGAGCAGTGGAGTGCTACTTGTAAGTGGTATGAGTCCCGCGATTCTCTGGAGGCTGCCGTGGATCCAGATGTCGGTGATGCTGTTCTGCCACCTTCTCCTCATTCACGGATTCTGGTATGCGCCTTACTACGGATGGTTTCTGCTGGTTTCCGCCTGGGCACGCCGCGCGCCATTCCTGTGGGCCACGCTGCCCCTGCTCACCATCGGCTTCCTGGAGAACCTCGTTTTCAACACGATGGATTTCGCTAACTTTCTCGGAAACCGCTTCATGGGCAGCGGCGGCGGCGACTTTCCTCCCGACAGTTCCTCGATGAATCCTATGGCGGATCTCAATCTAGGAGGATTCCTCACTGCGCCGGGCCTGTGGATTGGCTTAATAGTGACGGCGGCATTCCTAGCCGCAGCAGTCCGCCTGCGCCGCAATCGTGGACCGATCTGAGTCGTGGGCCTTGGCCGCTGCTCTTCGCCTGACAGGAATGAGAAGGGCCACATGAACCCATCGGGGATCCCACCTCTCGCGCGTGAGCGCACCCCCGGTTATCTCAGCGTCGAAAAGCAAACCCAGGTCGTTGCCCGCCGATGTGTCGTGGGATTACGAACCGCATGCGGGGTGCCCCAGGTTTCGCGCTTTTCGAAACCCGGGATTCCACGTCAGCCGTCATCATGGAATCTTCGCGCGGGAGGGGATCACAGCCGTGTTTCCCGTCCACGCTCAGAACCCTGAGGGGCTAAAGCCACGTCTTTTGTTGGCTTAAGGGCACGGCTGAAGCCGTGCCCTTCCACCGAGACCTGATCGCTCGTTTTTGACGACCGGGAGCGCGGTCGTGCCCACGGTTGGAGCCACGCCGTATAATACTCGGTTCTTAATATCCGTCGACGCGCTTACCAACTCCCTCTCGTACCCAGCGCACGACGCACAGGAGATTTCATCATGTCCACTCTTACCGAACCCGTTGCCGCCATGAAGACCCGCACCGAATCCGACTCCATGGGAAAGATTGAAGTTCCCTCCAATGTTTATTGGGGCGCGCAGACGCAGCGCTCGCTTTTGCATTTTGATATTGGGCGAGACGTGATGCCCCCGGAGCTGATTCGCGCCTTCGGCACACTCAAGAAGGCTTGCGCTTTGGTGAATCAGGATCTGGGGAAGCTCCCCGCGGACAAGGCGAAACTCATCACGCAGGCCGCGGATGAGGTGATCGCCGGAAAGCTAAATTCGCAGTTCCCGCTGCGCATCTGGCAAACGGGGTCGGGCACGCAGACCAACATGAACGTGAATGAAGTCATCTCCAATCGGGCCATCGAACTCGCCGGTGGAGAGATGGGGTCGAAGAAGCCGGTGCATCCGAACGATCATGTGAATATGTCGCAGTCATCGAACGATACGTTTCCGGCGGCAATGCATATTGCGGCGGCGTCGCGGGTGAAGAATGATTTGATTCCAGCGATCAAGACGGTGCGCGACGCGATCGCGGCGAAGGCGCGGGAGTTCGATTCCGTCGTGAAGATTGGGCGCACGCACTTGCAGGATGCGGTGCCGCTGACGATTGGGCAGGAGTTTGGCGGATGGGCGGCGTTGCTCGATCGCGACATCAAGAGGTTGGAACTGGTGCTGGACGGACTGTATGACCTGGCGATTGGCGGGACGGCGGTGGGGACGGGGTTGAATACGCATCCGGAATTTGCCGAGCGCGCAGCGGCGAAGATTGCGGAGTTAACGGGACTTCCCTTCCGGTCTCATCCGAATAAGTTTGCCGCGCTGTCGGCGCACGACGAGATTGTGTTTGCGCAGGGAGCGATGGAGACGCTGGCGGCGTCGTTCATGAAGATTTCGAATGATATCCGGTGGCTGGCGTCGGGTCCGCGGTGCGGGCTGGGCGAACTGGTGATTCCGGAGAACGAGCCGGGATCGTCGATCATGCCGGGGAAGGTCAATCCGACACAGTGCGAAGCGATGACCATGGTGTGCGCGCAGGTGCATGGCGCGACGGCAGCCGTGGGATTCGCGGGATCGCAGGGCAACTTCGAGCTCAACGTGTTCAAGCCGGTCATTATTTATAACTTCCTGCACTCGGTGACCTTGATTCATGACGCCTGCCATGGGTATGTCGACTACATGATCAAAGGCATTGAAGTAGATAAAGCGAAGGTTGACTGGTACGTGAAGAATTCCCTGATGCTGGTCACGGCGCTGGCCCCGAAAGTCGGGTATGACAATGCCGCAAAAATTGCGCACACGGCGCATGTGGAGCATTCCTCGCTAAGAGAGGCAGCGGTGAAGCTGGGGCATCTTACGGGAGAAGAGTTCGATGCGCTGGTGAAGCCGGAGACGATGACGCATCCTTAATCGCGTCATTGAGTCATCGGGACATTGATCATTTGAAGCCAAAGCCATTTGGTCCTCAATAACCCGATTGGTTCGTACAATTCGATTGCTCCACAGGCCGCGCAGGCTGTAGACTTTGCGAAATTTGGTCGTGGAGGAAATCACTCAATGAATCGTTTTGTCATTGCCCTGGTGCTCCTGGCTTCGACGCTTGGGGTCGCACAGAGTCCGAACAAGAACCCTAACAAGAACGAACCGCCGATTCTCGGTCCGCATTTGACGCGAGACGAAGCTGCAAAACAGCAGTCGCAAGCTCCGCTGGCGCACAAGCGTGGCGATCTGCTTTATCACAACGGCATCATCCTGCCGAGCGTGACCACCCAGGCGATTTTCTGGGGTCCAACGTGTGGAAGCTATACCGGCGACAAGATCAGCGGCATGGACAAGTGGTACTCGGGCATCGGTACGGTCAGTGGCGGCGCGGGCTCCAGCTACGAAGCGACCGTGAACGAATACACAGACAGCAAGGGCGAGCGGGTCAGCTCTGCGATTACTTATGGCGGGCACATCGTGGACGCGACTGCTCTTCCCACGAATCTTTCGAGCACGGCGATTCTGAACGAGGTTTGCAAAGTAATTCCCAACCCGACGGCCAACGGCTACTACCCGGTGTACGTCGACCGCAAGCGCGGCGGGGCGGGATATTGCGCATACCATAGTTGGGGCTCGTGCGGCAGCACTTCGGTGGAGTTTGGCTTCTTCTTCAACCTTGACGGCGACGGCGGGTGTGATCCGAAGAGCACGGTCAGTGGTGAATCGCAGGGCTTGGCGGCACTGGCAAACGTAAGCGGACACGAAATGTCGGAAACGCGGTCGGATCCGAAGGGCAATGCGTGGTACTCCATTACGGGCAATGAGAACGGCGACAACTGCGCATGGACATTCGGCGGCGCCTATGTGACCTTCCTGGATGGGACCCACTGGAAGATGCAAGGCGAGTGGTCGGACGCAGCGAATGACGGCACCAGCCCGAACGGGCCGGGCTACACGACAACGCTGGGTAAAGGCTGCGTGGATGGAAGCAATTACAAAGGACCGTACACGCAGTAAGCAGCTGATTTGCGAGTTAAATTAAAGGCGGGCGAGTCTTGATTGACTCGCCCGCCTTTTTCGTTTCCCGGCTACTTAGTTCTTCTTCAGGAATCGCCGCCGATTCAGGTGAGTCGTCGCGGCCGGTTGAATGTCGTCATACTTCAGCACGCTGATGGAGCCATCCACTTCGAGAACGGCCAGCGCCGCCTGCTGGTAGGTAGCCACGCCGTGCTCGCGGAGGGCCCGCTGGAGTTCATCCATGCTGACGTGTTCTTTGGCCATGTGCGATTCGATGACTTGCCCGTCGTGCACAAGCAGGCTGGGCTGTCCTTGAATGTATTTGCGAAAGCGACGATTCCCGCCGGAGACCTCAGCGATCAGGTAGTTCAGAACTAGCAGAGTTGCGGCGGCCACCGCTCCTCCGGCAAGAGAAGTATCGGGGCCGGTCATCGCGTTCTGCACCGAGTTCGAGAGCAGGAGCAGGAGGGTGAGATCGAACGGAGTCATCTGGCCGACCTCCCTCTTTCCGCTGAGGCGAATGCCGATAAGCACGAGGCAGTAGATCACTCCGGTACGGAGTGCGATTTCGAGGAGCGTGTGCAGGTTCGCAGGCAGCATAGGAAGGTCAGAGGTTCGAGATCAGATGGAAGAAGTGACATCACGGATCGCTGACCCCGTCTGTGCGATGGCTTTTAACTCCGCGATCCCGCCTCGACCTCTGACCACATGACCACAGTAGCCGCTACTGCGGCGTAGCGGTAATTGGTGTTGGCGCGTTCTTCGGCGTGCTCAGGTAGCCGGTGATCTTTTTCTTGTCCACGGTCCAGCCCACCAGTTCATAGAGCATGTGATCGCGTCCGGTGTAGAACTGCACCGGTTCGCTTTGGGTCTTGTCCTTTTTCTCGAGGGTCTTGTCGTCGGCAGTGCCGATAAGCGTGTACTTGCCTGTTTTCGGAAGCGTCGTTTTCAACG
>VFSW01014707.1_pt1 | contig 10800 bp, 9 predicted proteins | sample 5358111 | NCBI WGS metagenome assembly VFSW01 (sample SAMN11554181, study PRJNA540505) | mine drainage metagenome | isolation source: sediment from site ElyBrook_90M | place: USA: Ely Copper Mine, Vershire, VT | collected 2017
CAGATGGTGATGGCAGACGTAATTGGCGCGACCCTTGAGCAGCGCCGTGCTGACCGGAACCTGCAGCGCGTCGCGCACCGTGGGCAGGTCGCGGTTGTAGAGCTGGTCCTGCAGATTCTTGGTGCCGGTCGAAATGATGACCTTGCCGCCCGACAGCAGCGCCGGCACCAGGTAGGCGAAGGTCTTGCCGGTGCCGGTGCCGGCTTCGGCCACCAGCAGGCTGTTGTCGCGCAGAGCCTGGGCGATGGCCCGCGCCATCTCGACTTGCTGCCGGCGCAGGCGATAGCCGGGGATGGCGCGGCCGAGGGCGCCATCGGCGCCGAACACCGCCTCTAGCTGGTCATCTGCGGGAACAGGCATGGATTGATGAGTCTCTGCTTTAGTGGATGCGATTGGATGCGCTTAACGCCCGACGCAAACCCCGGTCGCACTCCGGTCGCGTCAATTTTTTGCTTTACTTTTTCGAAAATAGCTCCTAGATTACTTGAATGCACAGGCATAATCTACTGTTTTTAATCGGCTTCCTTAGCTTCATCCTGGGCGGATGCGCAAGCCAGTCGGCGCGACCGCCGCAAGCCGAAATCGAGCCGCCGGCGGCGACCGCGCCCGTGGTCCGGGCGATCGACGCGGCAAGCAGTGTGGCCATGCAGGCCTTGGCCTATCTGGGCACACCTTACCGCAGCGGCGGCCTGTCGCCGCGATCCGGCTTCGACTGCAGCGGCCTGGTGGTCTACGCCTACCGCAAAGGCGCCGGCGTGGCGCTGCCGCGCGACACCTACGATCTCAGCCACGTCGGCGAACCGGTCAAGCGCGCCGCGCTCAAGCCGGGCGACCTGGTGTTCTACGACACACAGCGGCGAGCGTATTCGCACGTCGGCATTTACCTGGGCGAGGACCGCTTCATCCACGCCCCCTCGAGCGGCGGCGAAGTGCGCGTCGACAACCTGCGCGCCAGCTACTGGATGCGGCGTTACAGCGGCGCGCGCCGCATTATCGAGTCGCCGCCGGGCTGACAGCCCCCGTGCCCGCGGCCACCGTGGCCCGCAGGCACTCGTCTCTTGCGCGTACGCTTGCCCGTTACGGACCCGCATCGTCCAGCCTGAAGATCACCGGAACATCGAGGCTGAATTTATGGCCGCGCAGGCTGGCCGGGATTTCTACCGTGGTCTTGCCTTTCCTGAGCATGTCGATCGCCTGATGGTCCAGAATCCCGTGGCCGCTGCTGGCCTTGATCGAGGCGCTGGCGAGCATACCGTTGGCGCCGATCTCCATGTGCACGTCCACTCTACCCTGCCAGCCCTTTTCCATGGCGACTGCCGGATAGCGCTTGTAGTGCCCGGCCGCCGCCATCAGGGCCAGGCGATATTGCTCCAGCGTCCCCTTGTCTATGTCGCTGCCGGACTTGGCCGTGGCACCGGCCTTGATGCCGGTCTGCACCTGCGGCGCGGGCACCCTCTGGCTTGGCGCGGCTGACGCTGCGCTCGGCGCAGCGCTAGCCGGAGCCGCAGCTTCGGGCGCGGGCGGCGCGCTCTTCGCCGTCTCGGCCGCTGGCGCTCGTTGCCGGACCAGCCGAGGCGCAGTGACCGGCTTCGCCAGCGCCGGGCGCGGCGCCGGAGCGGGTTTTGGCGGCGACGGGGGCGCGAGAACGGGCTGCGGCGATGACGACTGCGCGCGCGGCGCCGTCGCGGCCGGCGCTAACCTTGCCGTCAGCACCGACAGCGGTGTCGCCTCCGGTGCCGGCACACCGCTCCGGGAAATTCCGAGCAAAATCACGGCATGCAAAGCAATCGATGCCAGCAGGCACCAGAGCAGTACGCGCTCCTGTCGCAGCGGTTGAATGAGCCCTGTGGTCACGGCAGATGCGGACATGGGTCAAGCATAGCGGAAGGGCGGCCGGAGCCAATAAAAAAAGCGACCGTTGGTCGCTGTTTTTTTGTTTGGCGGAAAGGGTGGGATTCGAACCCACGGTACGGAGAACCGTACACCGGATTTCGAGTCCGGCGCTTTCGACCACTCAGCCACCTTTCCGGGCACGTCCCCTCGGGGGACGTCCTTCGGGGCGCATTTTACCAGCAAGCCCGCAATACGATGAGACAGATATTCAACTGCCGCGCGCGATGCGCTCCAGCCCTCCCAGGTGGGGCCGCAGCGCCGCCGGGACCGTCACGCTGCCGTCGGCGTTCTGATAGTTCTCCATTACCGCCACCAGGGTGCGCCCTACCGCCAGCGCGGAACCGTTGAGGGTATGCACCAGTTCGGGTTTGCCTTTCTCGTTGCGAAAGCGCGCCTGCATGCGCCGCGCCTGAAACGCCTCGAAATTGCTGCACGATGAAATCTCGCGGTAGGCATTCTGCCCGGGCAGCCACACCTCGAGGTCGTAAGTCTTGGCGGCGGAAAAGCCCATGTCGCCGGCGCACAGCGCCATCACGCGATACGGCAGTTCCAGCCTTTGCAGGATCGTCTCCGCATGGCCGGTCAACTGCTCCAGGCTGTCGTAGGATTTCTCCGGCTGGACAATCTGCACCAGCTCGACTTTGTCGAACTGGTGCTGGCGGATCATGCCGCGCGTGTCCTTGCCATAGGAGCCCGCTTCGCTCCTGAAGCACGGCGAGTGGCAGACGAATTTGAGCGGCATCCGATCGAGCGGCACGATCTCGTCGCGCACGATGTTGGTGACCGGCACCTCCGCGGTCGGAATCAGATAGAACTTGCCTTCCTCGCCGCGCGGCACGGCGAACAAGTCCTCCTCGAACTTGGGCAGCTGCCCGGTGCCGCGCATGCTCGCGGCATTCACCAGGTAAGGCGCATAGACCTCGGTGTAGCCATGCTCCTGCGTATGCACTTCGAGCATGAACTGGGCCAGGGCACGGTGCAGGCGCGCGAGCGCCCCGGTCATGAGCGAAAAGCGCGCGCCGCTGATCTTGGTGGCAGTGGCGAAATCGAGCATCCCCATCCCCTCGCCGATGTCGACGTGATCTTTCACCGCAAAATCGAACTGCCGCGGCGTGCCGTGGCGGCGCACTTCGGCGTTGTCTTCCGCGGAGCGCCCCGGCGGAACGCTGGCGTGCGGCAGATTGGGTATCAACAGCAGGAAATCCTGCAGCCTCGCCTGGATCTGCAGCAGCTTTGCTTCCATGGACTGCAATTCGGCGTTGGCCTCGCCTGCCTCGCGCATCAGCGCCGAGACGTCTTCGCCCTTGCCCTTCGCCTGGCCGATGCGCTTGGCCAGGCTGTTGCGCGCGGCCTGGAGTTCCTGGGTGCGCGTCTGCACCAGCTTGCGCTCCTGCTCCAGCGCCTGGAACGCCGCGGCATCGAGATGGAAAGGTCTCGCCGCGAGCCGGTTCGCAGCGCCTTCGAGATCGTTACGCAATGATTGAATATCTAGCATGGGAATGTCCGGGAAACCGCAATCAAGACTTCTTCGCTTTTTTGTCGAGCTCGCGCAGGTAGGCGAGCTTCTCCGCTATCCTGGCCTCCAGACCGCGCGGCGTCGGCCGGTACCAGTTCATCTCCGCCATGCCTTCCGGAAAATAGTGCTCCCCCGCGGCGTAGGCATCCGGCTCGTCATGCGCATAGCGGTATTCGCGCCCGTAGCCCAGTTCCTGCATCAGCTTGGTCGGGGCGTTGCGCAAATGTTCCGGTACCAGCCGCGACTTGTCCTGACCGATGAACGCACGGGCCTCATTATATGCGAGGTACACCGCGTTCGACTTGGCCGCGCAGGCGAGATAAATCACCGCTTCGGCCAGCGCCAGCTCGCCCTCGGGCGAGCCCAGGCGCTCGTAGGTCTCGCAGGCGTCGAGCGCCAGGCGCAGTGCGCGCGGATCGGCGAGGCCCACATCTTCCATGGCCATGCGCACCAGGCGCCGGCCGACGTAGAGTGCATCGGCGCCGCCGTCGAGCATGCGCACCATCCAGTACAAGGCGGCGTCGGGACTGGAGCCGCGCACGCTCTTGTGCAGCGCCGAGATCTGGTCGTAGAAGGCGTCGCCGCCTTTGTCGAAACGGCGCAAATTGCGCGACAGCGCGTTGTCGACGAAGGCGCCGTCGATGCCGCGCGGGTCCGCGCCCGCGGCGGTCTGAATGATCTCGAGCAGATTGAGCAGACGGCGCGCATCGCCGTCGGCAAGCCCGATCAGGCGTTCGCGCGCATTCGCGTCGAATTGCAGGCCCGCGAGGGAGCCGCTCACGGCGCGCTCGAACAGCTGTCCGAGTTCCTCGTCGTTCAGGCTCTTGAGCACGTACACGGCGGCGCGCGACAGCAGGGCGCTGTTCACTTCGAACGAGGGGTTTTCGGTGGTGGCGCCGATGAAAGTGAACAGGCCCTGCTCGACGAAAGGCAGGAACGCGTCCTGCTGCCCCTTGTTGAAGCGGTGCACCTCGTCGACGAACAGAATGGTGTGCCGGCCCGACTGCGCCAGCACGGCTTCGGCGCGCTGCACTGCCTCGCGGATGTCCTTCACTCCGGAAAACGCGGCGGACAGGGCGATGAATTCGGCGTTGAAGGCGCTGGCCATCAGCCGCGCCAGCGTGGTCTTGCCCACGCCCGGCGGTCCCCACAAAATCATCGAATGCGGCTTGCCCGATTCGAACGCCAGGCGCAGCGGCTTGCCCGGGCCGAGCAGATGCGGCTGGCCCACCACCTCGGCCAGCGATTGCGGGCGCATGGCCTCGGCCAGCGGCGCCGCGGGCTTCGGGGTTTGAAAAAGATCGGTCACGGATTCGTAGTTCGTGGCTCGTGGCTCGTGGTTCGTGGTTCGCGGGTCGTGGTTCGAACAACGAACAACGATCAACGAACCACGAACAACGCCTCACTCGCCGATCACGTCTGCGCCCTTGGGCGGCACAAACTTGAACAGCGCCGGGTCGAGTTTCGGATTGCGGCGCATGGCGGTGAACGTGAGCACCGTGGTCTGGCCGAAGCTGTCTGCCAATTCCATCCTCTCCAGCCCGGACGCGCCGAAGCCCATGCGTATGGTCGCGAAATTGGAATCTTTGTCGCGCGGCTGGGCCCCGACCCATTCGAGGCCGTCTTTCTCGCCCTGATCGCTCAGCTTGAACGCGCGCTCGATTTCCTTGCTGCCGGCAAGCAGCGCCGCCGGCGTAGAGCCGAGCGCGCGATCCAGGCGCCGCACCGTGACCTGCTTCAGGTCTTCGTCGTAGACCCACACTTTGCTGCCGTCGCCGACGATCAACTGGGCGTAAGGCTTGGCGTAGGTCCAGCGAAAGCGCCCCGGCCGCTGGAATGCCAGGGTGCCGCTCGCCTCCTGCGTCAGCTTGTGCTTGCGGTCGTACACCTTCTGCACGAATTCGCCCTGCGCCGAGGCGGTGCCATCGATGAAACGGTGCAGCGCATCCAGGCCGGATGCGCCTGCGCCGCCCGCGGACAGCAGCAGCGCGACAAGCAACAGCATTCGCAACCGCATCGCTTTAGCCCTCCGCCCGTTTGGGCACCAGCACTTCGCGGTTGCCATTGGTTTGCATCGCCGAAACCATGCCCGCCTGCTCCATCTGCTCGATCAGGCGCGCGGCGCGGTTGTAGCCGATGCGCAGGTGCCGCTGCACCAGCGAGATCGAGGCGCGGCGCGTGCGCAGCACGATCTCCACCGCCTGATCGTAAAGCGGATCGGCCTCGCCGCTCGCTTCGCCCACTCCATCCAACTCGCTGCCGGGCTCGGCCGCGTCGAGCACGCCATCGATATAGTCGGGCTGGCCCATCTTCTTCAGATAAGCGACGACCTTGTGCACTTCGTGGTCGGCGACAAAGGCCCCGTGCACGCGCTGCGGCAGGCCGGTGCCGGGCCGCAGGTAGAGCATGTCGCCCTGCCCGAGCAGGGCCTCGGCGCCCATCTGGTCGAGGATGGTGCGCGAATCCACTTTGCTCGATACCTGGAACGAAATGCGCGTCGGAATGTTGGCCTTGATCAGTCCGGTGATCACGTCCACCGAGGGGCGCTGGGTCGCGAGTATCAGGTGTATGCCCGCGGCGCGCGCCTTTTGCGCCAGGCGCGCGATCAGTTCCTCCACCTTCTTGCCCACCACCATCATCAGGTCGGCGAGTTCGTCGATCACCACCACGATATAAGGCAGCGGCGCGAGGAACTGCGGCTCGCCCGTCTCCAGCGTGCCCGGGTCCTCGATCGGCCGGCCGGCTTTCTCCGCCTCCGCCACCTTGGCGTTGTAGCCCGAGAGCTGGCGCACGCCCAGCCAGGACATGAGCTTGTAGCGCCGCTCCATTTCGGCCACGCACCAGTTGAGCGCGCTCGACGCCTGCTTCATGTCGGTCACTACCGGCGCGAGCAGGTGCGGGATGTCCTGGTAGACCGACAGCTCCAGCATTTTCGGATCGATCAGGATCAGGCGTATCTGGCGCGGCTCGGCCTTGTACAGGAGCGACAGGATCATGGCATTGAGCGCCACCGACTTGCCCGAACCGGTGGTTCCCGCCACCAGCAGGTGCGGCATTTTCGCGAGATCGGCGACCATGGGCTTGCCGGCGATGTCCTTGCCCAGGGTCAGCACCAGCGGCGAGCCCATCTCGTGGTAGACCTCGGAGCTGAGAATCTCGGATAGCCGCACGATCTGGCGCTTGGGATTGGGAATCTCCAGTCCCATGCACGATTTGCCCGGGATCGTCTCGACCACGCGTATGCTCACCACCGACAGCGCCCGCGCCAGATCCTTCACCAGGCTCATGATCTGGCTGCCCTTGACGCCCACCGCGGGCTCAATTTCGTAGCGAGTGATCACCGGCCCCGGGTAGGCCGCCAGCACCTTCACCTGCACGCCGAAGTCGGAGAGCTTCTTTTCGATCAGGCGCGACGTGTATTCCAGGGTGTCGGCGCTCATCGTCTCGAGGTCGCGCTGCGGCTCGTCGAGCAGCGCCAGGGGCGGCAGCGGCGTGTCGGGCAGATCCTGGAACAGCGGCACCTGCTTTTCCTTGATCACGCGCTCGGATTTTGGAATCTCCACCACCGGCGCTTCGATGCGGATCGGTTCGTGGTCCTCGATGATGCGCTTCTTGTCTTCCTCTACGATCACCTCGCGCTCGTGCGTAGCGATTTCGCCGGCCTTGCGGTCCTCCCGGCGCTGCCAGCTGTTAAGCGCGAATTCATACGCCGATTCCAGCGCCGCGCCGATCAGCTCGATCACGGCCAGCCAGGATATGCCGGTGAACAGGCTCGCGCCAATGGCGAACATGGTCAGCAATATCAGCGTCGCTCCGGTAAAACCGAAAGTGGCGGAGAAGCTGCTGCTGACCACCGCGCCGAGCATGCCGCCCGGGGCGAGCGGCAGCGCCGCCTTGAGCGTGTAGAAGCGCAGCGCTTCCGTGCCGCTGCTGGCGGTGATCAGAACTGCGAAGCCGGCCAGCGCTACCGTGAGCGAACGCTTGTCCAGCAGGCTGCTGCCATCCAGCCGCCGGTAGCCGGCGACGACAATGTAGCCGAGCAGCGCCACCCACCAGTACGCCGAAATGCCGAACAGATACAGCAGCAACTCCGACAGCCAGGCACCGACACGCCCGCCGGCGTTTCTCGCGCCCGCCGCCGTACTGTGAGACCAGCCCGGATCGGCCTTGTCGAAAGTGACCAGAACCAGCAACAGGTAAAGCGCCAGGGCGAGCAGTGCAAACCACTTGGATTCGCGCAGCAAAGCGGCGATTTTCCCCGGCAGGGGCGGCGTAGCGGTTCGGTTCTGGGTGCGCATGTTCCGGTGGGCGTCTATTCCGGCATTTTACCCGCTTGGCCGCTCGCGCAGCAAAACATGGCCAAGGAAATGAAAATCCCCGCGCGCGGCGGGGATTTTCGAACCCGTGGAAGGCGGAATGCGTCAGCGGCGGACCACGCACTCCTGGGTCTTGCCCGAATTCGCGGCCGTGCCGGTCACGATGCTCAGGATAAAGCTCGCCGGCGGCGTGAACTGCAGGCCCGGATCCGTGGAGAGGAAGCGCGGACGGCTGTTGCGGTCCGAAATCGCGCCGAACTGGCCGGCAAGAAAATGCTGCGAACCGGCAGCGTTGGTCACGACGATCTCGCCGTCGGTCACGCTCACGTACACGCCGGGCTCCAGGTTCCCGCTCGAATCCGGCTTGGGGCAAGGCGTGGTCTTGCAGTCGTCGGCGCCGTAGCTGGTGCCGCGGATGCCGATGGTCGCAGTAGCCGTGTCCAGACTGTAAGCGTTCTTGTTGCCGCGCTTGCCCACCAGACCGGTAACGGCGCGCAGGCCACCCTTGACCAGGGCGAAAATGAAACTGTCCTTAGCCGGTTCGTTCTGCTTGAACTCGAACTGCTGGATTTTCAAGCTGGTGTTCGGTTTCAGCGTGATCAATCCGCCATCGGAAAACTTGATCTGCGCGTAGCTGTTTTTCTCGGTATTGACGGTATCGCCGCCGACCACTTCGGATTTCTGCGACAGTATGCGCACCGAACCGTCGGCCTTCAGCACCGACAGCGTGCCCGACAATTGCGTCACCGTGCCAGTATTGGCGATGGCCGCGCCCGACACCAATCCCAGCGCCACAACAATCAGGCATTTCAAGCCCGGACCATAAACGTTCATGTTGGAACTCCCTTTGTTCAACCGGGCCGGCAAGCGCAATTCACTCCCGGTTAATCGCATTCAATTTAGTTCATTTTTCCAGCAGGCACCCAGGAACAAGTTCACGATTATTAACATATTTTCCGCCATCAGCGAGGAACAGCGGGCACCCGCAGGGTGAGCATGGGCTGTTTTCGATTCAATTTCAGGCCAACGCGGCTAATCCGGCAGCAGGATATTCTCCCGCATGACTATGGTATCGCCGCGCACTTCGATATGCCCCGACTCCTGCAGGTGCTTCATCACCCGGCTGACCATTTCGCGCGAGGCGCCGATCATGCGCGCGATATCCTGTTTGGACAGTTTTTTAGTCACCACTTTCTCACCATCGATGATTTCCGCCGACTCCAGCAGCAGGCGCGCGACGCGCCCGAACACGTCCATCAGCGCCAGGCTGCCGATCTGCCTGTCCGCTTCGCGCAGGCGCTTCACCAGGCCGCGCATCACGGTCATGGCCATGTCGAAGTTGTCGGCCAGGCAGCGTCTGAAATCGGACTTCGAAATGGTGATCAGCTCGCACGGCTCGAGGGCGACCACGCTGGCCGAACGCGGACTGTTGTCGATCAAACCCATCTCGCCGAAGAATTCGTTGGGTTCGAGGATCGACAAAATGACCTCCTTGCCGTCGAGGTCGCTCATGAACACCTTGATGCGGCCGCTGATCAGGATATAGAGGGAATCCGTCGGATCGCCGGCCCCCAGAATCTGGCTGCCGCGGGCGTAGGACTTGCGCGAAACGACCCGCGCCAACAGGGCGAGTTCGTCCTCGCTGAGCACCGAAAGCAGGGGCACGTTGCGCAACAGCGCGGTGGAAACCGGCGGTACACCTGACATGCTTCTTCCCCCAGACACCTGATGCATTTGATCCGTGTCGAGTCGGCCCTGTGCGGCCAAGCGCCAGGGCCGAATGGCTTGCGCGCCGCACGGCACCGGTCGACGATCGGCGTTTTTTCCATGCTATCAGATTCCTCCCCAACCGGCTTGCCCGGGAACGCATCCGGAGCGGGCGGCGCCGGACCGGCCGCGACGCCTATTCCGCGAGCAGGATGGTGTCGCGCAGGACAATCGCGCGTCCGCGCACTTCGAGGTAGCCGCCGAGCTGCAGGTCCTTCATCACGCGGCTGACCATCTCGCGCGAAGCGCCTATCATCTTGGCGATGTCCTGCTTGGACAGCTTGTTGACCACCACCTTCTCCCCGTTGACGTCCTCGGCCATCTCCAACAGCAGCCGCGCCACGCGGCCGTATACGTCCATCAGCGCCAGACTGCCGATTTTCCGGTCGGCTTCGCGCAGCCGTTGCACCAGACCGCGCATCACATTCAAGGACAATTCGAAGTTCTCCGCCAGGCTGCGCTTGAAGTCGGTCTTGGAGATGGTAAGCAGCTCGCACGCTTCCAGCGTCACCACGCTGGCCGAGCGCAGGCTGTCGTCGAGAAGGCCCATCTCGCCGAAGAATTCCCCCGGGCCGAGGATGGACAGAATCACTTCCCGACCCTGCTCGTCGCTCATCAACACCTTGAGGCGGCCATTCACGACGATGTAGAGCGAATCGGTGGGATCGCCGGCGCCGATGACTTTGGCGTTGCGGCCGAAACTCCTGCGCACGATCGCGCGCGCGAGCACCCCCAGCTGCGATTCGTCCAGCCGCGCAAACAGCGGCACGTTGTGCAGCATTGTGGTCGATACGATCGCCGGTCGCGGCATGGCTTTTAATTGCACGAAGGTTTGTTCGAGTCGTTCGTGTTGGACGCGCTGACGTTGATCCGCCCGGCCTGCGTCTCCTCGTTGGTGGCGAATATGATGTAGGACATCAGCGAATCGTTGAAACCGCGCGGGGAAAACGACTGCACGAAAGCCGTCGCCTTGGTCGCATCCGGTTGCAGGAAGTAGGAGCCGCCTCCCGCGCCGCCATTGATCGCCGGGAACAGCAGAAGCACCTGCGAGGAAACGTCGTAATAGATTTTGATCGGCTGGTTATTGCGGTCATACAGGCCGGACCCGGGCCCGCCTGCCAGCAGCAGGCCGACGCCCGTCACCGTATGCGTGCCGCTCGCGTCGGTATACGTGTAGTCGAATTTGCCGCCGATGTTGATCGCCATGTCGCCGGAGTTGGCGATCGCTGCCGGCGCGCCGGGACCGGTACCGCCGATGAGCTTGGCGTAGCCGCCGATATTCATCGTCAGGCTGGCCGGGTCGATCTT
>VFSW01014708.1_pt1 | contig 10800 bp, 10 predicted proteins | sample 5358111 | NCBI WGS metagenome assembly VFSW01 (sample SAMN11554181, study PRJNA540505) | mine drainage metagenome | isolation source: sediment from site ElyBrook_90M | place: USA: Ely Copper Mine, Vershire, VT | collected 2017
ATAACGCCGGCCTGTCACGCCGGAGGCCGCGGGTTCGAGTCCCGTCCACCCCGCTCTGTCTGAAGCGCTGCCAGAGGCGGCGCCAGACCATCGTCCGGGACTCGCTCAAGTCCCTGCTGGGCCGAGCCGGGCGGCGACTCGAGCTCGTAAGGACATCACGTCGCCGAGGCAAGCTGAGGGCGCAGCGACACTCGGCATCGAACCTGCTCCCACTCACGTGGTTAGGCGAGCCATGCCTCGGCGCCACCTCGAGCGCATCGGGACTGCGGGACGCGGCGCCTCGGCGGTGGGCGCCGGCGCGAACGGCAGGGGCTATCCGCGGCCGATGCTCCGGCGAGCGGAATGGACGAGCCTCGACGGTCGCTGGGGCTTCGCGCTCGATCCCGAGGGGAAGGCGGCGAGCGCCGGCGAGGTCCGGTTCGAGGACACGATCGAGGTGCCGTTCTCACCCGAGACGAAGCGCAGCGGCATCGGGGATACGGGGCTCTACCGGGCGTGTTGGTACGCGCGCCTCTTCGACGCCCCCTCCGTCGGACCCGGCGAGCAGCTCCTCTTGCACTTCGGCGCTGTCGACTACGAGTGTCACGTTTGGCTCGACGGTGCCTTCGTCGGTCGCCACGAGGGCGGCTACACGCCGTTCACCTTCGACCTGACGCCGCTCGTGCGGCCCGGCGCTCGCCACCGCGTCGTCGTCCGCGCCGAGGACGACCCCTGCGACCTGGCCAAGCCGCGCGGCAAGCAGGACTGGCAGCTTCATTCTCACTCGATCTGGTACCCGCGGACGACGGGCATCTGGCAGACGGTATGGCTGGAGCGCGTGCCCCGGACGCGCATCGCCTCGTTGCGCTGGACGGCGAACCTCGAGCGCTGGGAGATCGCCATGGACGCGGCCGTGATCGCCCCCCAAGGCCGAGTCTCGCTCGGCGTGCGCCTCCGCGCCGGCGACGCGTTGCTCGCGCAGGACCGCTACGCCGTGCTGGGCGGAGAGGTGCACCGGCGCATCGCGCTCAGCGACCCGGGCATCGACGACTTCCGTAACCACCTTCTCTGGAGCCCCGAGAGCCCGACGCTCATCGAGGCGGACCTCGAGCTCTATGACGGGCAGGGACACGTCCTCGACGCCGTCCGCAGCTACACCGCGCTCCGCTCCTTCGCCGCCGACGGGGACCGCTTCTCGCTCAACGGGCGACTGTACGTGCCGCGGATGGTGCTCGACCAGGGCTACTGGCCCGACGCGGGCATGACCGCGCCGGACGACGCGGCGCTTCGACGCGACGTCGAGCTCGCGAAGGCGATGGGCTTCAACGGCATCCGCAAGCACCAGAAGATCGAGGACCCCCGTTACCTCTACTGGGCGGACGTGCTCGGCCTCATCGTCTCCGAGGAGATGCCGAGCGCCTACCGCTTCACGCGGCGCTCGGTCGAACGCCTCGCGGGGCAGTGGGCCGAGGCGATCGAGCGCGACGCGAGCCATCCGTGCATCGTCATGTGGGTGCCCTTCAACGAGTCGTGGGGCGTACCGAATCTTCCTGCGAACGAGCCGGAGCGGCACTACGTCGAGGGCCTCTACCACCTCACGAAGACGCTCGACGGCACCCGGCCGGTCCTCGGAAACGACGGCTGGGAGAGTATCGCGACCGACGTCCTCGGCATCCACGACTACGAGCCGGCCCCGGAGCGGATCGCGGCCCGGTATCGGGACCACGAGCACCTGACGCGTATCTTGCGGCGCGAACGTCCCGGAGGGCGCGCCATCGTGCTCGACGGCGATCGCTTGCAGGCTGCGCGAACGTACCCCGTCCTGCTCTCGGAGTTCGGCGGCGTCGCCGTGTCGCGGGTCGACGGCGGCACGTGGGGGTATTCGCTCTCGAGGAGTCCGCGCGACTTTGGAGCGAAATATGCGCGACTGCTCGAAGCCGTCCGCTCCCTCGAGCTCTTCGCGGGCTTCTGTTATACGCAGTTCGCCGACACCTACCAGGAAGCCAACGGCCTTCTCTACGCCGACCGCACGCCGAAGGTGCCCCTCGGGCAGATCGCGGCCGCGACGAGCGGCGCGGGCCGAGACGGGGGGGAGGACGAGATCACGCAACGGGCCGGCGCCCCGTAGTCTCGGCGACGCCTGGACTTCGCCCTGTCTTCCTTCTGTTGCCGGGAAGCAACGCCCACATAGCGGCAGCCGCGGCGAGGGAGAGGACGGCGAGGGTCGGACGCGCCGGGTCGGGGGCGGAGTCGAAGCGAACGTCCCACATCGCGCCCCGGGTGGCCGCTCCGAACCCCCACATCCACGCCGCGTTCGCGGCACACGGCATCCACGCGCCGCGGTCGCGCAGCCAAGCTCCTCCGAGCGCCGCGCCGCGCAACCCTTCCGCGAGGAGCAGCGAGACGCTCGCTCCGGGGCCGCCGAAGGTCGCTGCCGCGGAGGTGGCTCCCGACGCGAGGATCATCGCCCAGGGAGGCCATAGCCCACGCGTGGTCCGCAGGACGACACCTCTCAGAAGAAGCTCGTCTCGAACGGCCGCGAGCCCCGACGCCGCGAGGCCGATGAAGAGCGCGCCCGGCGCAATCGTCGTGGGCCAGAGCGTGGCGGAGTGAAACGAGAGCGAGAGGACGACGGCGGCGCTGGCCGCGACCGCGCCGACGACGGCGCCCGTCGCCGCCCTGCGAAACGGGGACCGAGCCGGCGCATGTTTGCCAGGATCGGTCCACACGATTCCCATTCGCCCGGCGCCCCATCCGGCGATGACCGCTTGGACCAAGAGCGTCGCCATCGCCGTCTTTTCGAACGCGGCGCCCGCGAGCTCCACGATCCCCCAGAAGACGAGTCCCCAGGCAACGACCTTCGCCGCGTTCCCGAGGCTCGGCGGAGCGTCCGGCGCCGCGGTAGGCAAGGCCGATTCGCGCGGTCTCACTTCAGCGGGCAGGCGCGTCGAGCTCTTCGCCAAAGTCTTCCCTTCTCGCGGAGGCGGGTCGAGCCTCGAAGGTGAGGAGCTTCGCGTTCCCCTCCACCGTCGATCCAGCCACGACATGCACTTCTCCGACGGTGCCCGCAGCGCGCGCCCTGACCTCATTTTCCATCTTCATCGCTTCGAGGACGACGAGCCCCTGCCCAGCCTCGACCGAATCCCCCTCGGTCACGAGGACCTTGACGACCCGGCCGGGCATGGGGCTTCTCACGATATGCTCGTGCGCGGGGGCGGTCGTCCGCTTCGCTCGTTCGGCGGCGCGCATTCGTTCGCTCTCGACGCGGGCGTAGCCCCGATGGTCGCGGGCGACGATGCCGAGCTCTGGCGGCGAGCCCTCCGCGGTCAGGTCGATGCCAGGGCGGTCGAGGCGCTGGTTCCGCTGCCGCCCGAGCACGGCGCCGGCGCGCGCTATCGGGCGGCCGTGGCTGCGCGCTTCCAGCCCGCCGCTCGGGAGCTCGAGCACGTCGACCGAGATGGCCGGCGCGTCTCGGTCGCCGTCGAAGGAGACGAAGTAGAGCACGTGCGGAAGAACGTACTATGTCACCTCCCCACCGTCGAAGACCCGACTCGCCCTCCCTTTTCGTCGTATGCGTAAAAACCCCTCCCCGTCTTCTTCCCGAGCCACCCCGCCGCCACCAGGTTGCGCAGCAGCGTTGGCGCGCGGTACTTGTCATCGCCGATCGACGTGTGAAGGACGTCGGCGATCGCGAGGACGGTGTCGAGCCCGATAAGATCGCTCAGCTCGAGGGGCCCCATCGGGTGATTGAGGCCGAGGCGCGCGCCCGCGTCGATGTCCTCGGCGGAGCCGACCCCCTCCTGAAGGGCGAAGCAAGCCTCGCAGAGCATCGGGATGAGGATCCGGTTCACGAGGAACCCCGGCGCGTCGCGGCTCGTCGTCGTCGTTTTTCCCATCTTCTCGGCGAGCGCCTTGGTCAAGGCCACAGTCTCTTCGCTCGTCTGCTCCGCGCGCACGATCTCGACGAGTTTCATGAGGGGAGGAGGATTCATGAAATGCATTCCGACGACGCGGTCGGGCCGCGAAGTCGTCGCGGCTAGGCGGGTGAGCGAAATGGACGACGTGTTGCTGGCGAGCCATTTGCCCGGCTCGAGCGCGGCGTCGCAGCGTTTGAAGAGGGCGACCTTGATGTCCACGGCCTCCGTCGCCGCCTCGATCGCGAAGTCGCACGTCGCAAAGTCGTCCGGGGAATCGGCAGGGCGGATGCGATCGAGAAGCTGCGACCTCGCGTCCTCCGCCATCTTGCCTTTGTCCACGAGCCGCCGAAGTGCGGAAGCGATCTTGTTCTTCCCGCCCTCCGCGAGCGCCTTCGTTGCATCGACCAGGACGACGTCGAGCCCCGTGCCCGCGGCGACCTGTGCGATGCCGCTGCCCATTTGACCTGCGCCCAGGACGCCAATCGTTCGGATGTCGTCGAGATGTGCCATGCTGCGTTTGCCTCCTCGGGTTTCGGCGATGATCTCCACGTTTCGATCCGGCTCCGGCAGAGCCGGAGACCTGCCGTTTACCACGCTTTTCTGCGCAGCCTTGGCCTTGTGCACCGCCGCGTGCCCTTCGTCGACCGTGACGGCGAGGGCGCAGTCACTCGTGCGCCAGCACCGCGAAGAGCAAGCCGTGACCCTCCTTCGCTCGCGCGTCGCGGAGAAACCAGGGGACATCGCCGCTCGTCGCCTCCTCGTACGCTTGCTCGGCTTTACGGGCGACATGCCCGGCGCGCGCCTCCAGGCCGACGAGCTGGCGCGCCTCCTGCCTTCCGGAGACCCCACGGCGTACATCGAGCTCGGCCACGCCCTCGAGCTCGCGCACCGGTACGATGACGCCCTCGCTGCCTACGACGAGGCCGCGAGCCGTGCGCCGCTCTCGCCGGCCGGCCCCCGGGAGGGCGGAATGCGGTGCGCGCGGTGGGGCGAGACGGAGGAGGCGAGGCCGAGGCTCGAGGAGGCCGTACGGCGCGGAGCGCGCGACGCGGAGACGTGGCACGCGCTCGGCCTCGTGCGTCTTCATGACGAGGACCTCGAAGGTGCCGAGGAGGCCTACCGCGCGGGAGCCGAAGCGGACCCGCGCGCAGCGGAGAGCTGGCTTGGTCTTGCGAGCGTGGCGCTCGTGGAAGGAGAGGCGCAGAAGGCCCTCGACGCCTACGAGCAGCTTCTCGCCCTCAAGCCGCGCTTCGCTGCCGCGGAGCTCGGCCGCCCCTGGGCGCGCCCCCGGCGCGGCCGGCGGGGAGACGCCGCGAAGGCGCTCGATCGCGCCCGGGAGATGGGAGCTCCGGCCGAGAACGTCGCCAGGCAGCGGGCGGCGCTCTCCGGGCCTCAGAAGCCGTAGGCCAGTCCCACCTCCGGGCCGAACGTCCACACCGCTCCGTTGCCGAACGCCAGGTTCATGCGAGCCGCCAGCGTAAGGGCGAAGCGCTGCACCAACGTCCACCACACGCCGCCTCCCGCGGTGACGAACCCGGGGCCGTCGGTCTTCCAGATGTCGACGCCGCGGGTCGTCCCGTCGGTCAAGGCGACCGTCGACGAGGTGCTGGCGTCGAACTCCGAGATCCCGCCGCCGGCAAAGACCAGAGGCGCGACGCCTTCTGTGCCAAGAGGGTTCTCGCCGAAGACCCACGTCGCGCGCCCCTCGAGGTGAAGCCTCCCGTAGGGCGACGCGCGCCCGTCGTAGACCGCCGCTTGCCCCGGGTATGTGAAGAAGAGGAGCCCCACGCGGGCCCCGAGGAGGAGGTTTCTCGTGACGGCGTAGTCCGCCGAGAACATCAGACGCGCATCCGCATGCTGCAGGCCGCCGTTCGACCCCCCTGCTTGGCCCGGGACGAGCTCGCCGTTGATGTTGTAGCCGGTGGGGTAGCTTCGCGGTGGGAAGTCCGTCCCGTCGCGGGACGTGCAGTACATGGCATTCGGGTCGGTGGGCATGGCGGCATCGGGGCCCATCAGAGCCGGGTTCAGGCGGCACACGTCGTTGCCGGAGGGGAGGAGCATGAAGTCCATCCCGAAGGCAGCGCCGAGCCAAAGACGCGGGAAAGGCCCGTGCTCGCGCGCCGGGTGCGCCTTCTCCTCGGTCTTCTTTTCGGCGTGTTTCTCGGCCTTCTTCTCGCCGTCTCCTTCGACGCTCTCCCCGGGCGCCGTCGCGGTCGCCGCCGTGTTCGTCTCGCCGCGACCGGTCGCGTCGCGAAACGCCTCCCTCACGTCGGGCTGCTCATAGGCCGGGTTCAGCTCGACGTCCGGATCGATCTTGACCGCGATCTTCCACGCCCTCGCGGCGCCGGCTTTGTCTCCTTTACGAAAGAGCATCGTGGCCAGGTCGCACACGAGGGCTGCTCTCGTGCGCGGTTCGCAGCCGTCTGCCCCACAGGCTGCCGCTGCCCTCTTGAGGCGCGCGGCACCCGCGGCGTAGCTCATGGCAAGGTAGTCGGTCTCGGCTCTCTTCCGTGCCCGATTCGCCGCGATCTCGACCTGCCGGTTTGCCCCGAACGCCGGCGTGGCCAGGGCCATCGTTCCGAGGAGCGCAAGCAAGAAAGGGACGGGGAGGGAACTCGCACGCAAGCTTCATACACCTTCCCAAAAGGAGCTCAGCGGGGGATCGTCCAGGCCGTGCGCTCGCGCATCAGGGCCACGAGCTCGTCGTGCGACGGCGGGACGTCGCCGAGCGGCACGACGTGCTTCGCCAACCAATCGTAGCGCTTGAGCATGAGCGCTCCCCAGATGCCGAAGTAGTCGACCCCACCGAAGACGAGCGCCCGCTCGGCGGCGTACGTTCCCGCGTTTTCGCGGAACTCCTCGGGCATCTCCGTCCAGTGGCGCGTCTGCTTCAAGTGGTGGCCGATGTGATAGCCGTCGTTGAAGCAGCGCCGGTTGTAGACGCTGTTGATGCAGGTGATGCTGTTCCGGTAGTTGTTCTCGGGCGAGGCGCGGTCGACGAACGCGTGCTGCGCCCAGTTGCCGGCCATCATCCCGAAGCGCGCGATGAGGAACGGAAGCACGAACGCGAAGAGCGTCGCCTTCCAGTTCACGGAGAGGAGCCCCACTACGCCGAGGACGAAGAGCGACTCCCCTACGAATGTGCGGACCATGAGCGAGCGCCTTTTCTTGCGGCCGAAGTAGGCGAGGAGCTAGAAGAAGACGATGAAGAAGAACCGGAGGAAGTACCGCGCGAAGCCGATCGCGCTGTCGCGGCGGTAGTAGAGCGTGCAGCTCAGGTCGTCCGCGAGATTGTTCTCGGCGTGATGCATCCCGACGTGGTGCGCGAAGTACGTCTCGGGGGATTCGCCGAAGAACGGGCCGAGCACCCAGGGGCAGATGACGTTCATCCAGCTCCACGAGCGCTTGAAGAGGCGCCTGTGGCTGGTGTTGTGCAGCATCAGGATGAACGGGCCGAGAAAATAGACGACGAGCCCCAGGTGGAGCACGGCGAGCCACCATCGGAACGGGCCCGGCAGGTACAGCGCCAGCCCCGTAGTGACGACGGTCGCCGTAAGCACGGCCATGAGGCGCAGGAAGGGCACGTCGCGCCGGTCGTGGATGACCGTGTCGGCCAGGCGTTCGAGGGCGCCCGGGGCCGCGGCAGGCGTGTACGTGGGGTCTCGCAGGACCAGGTCCATGGGGAGCGCGTTTTTACGCCGAATCGGGGGGAAACGCGAGCCCCGGCCTTGTATGCCCGCCCGGCGAGCGCACCCTTAGGGACGAAGCGAGGGCCCCGCCCGCAGGGCGTGACGGCGGAGCTCTCTTGTGACATGTCTCTCGGAGAGCCCTGTTCCCCCTACGGCCTCCCCTTCGCGCTCCGCGCGGTTCCGACATCTCCTGCCGCGGCTGGGTCCAGGAGGCGGCGCTTCGCATGCTCCACAACAACCTCGACCCGGAGGTTGCCGAGCGTCCCGAGGATCTCGTCGTCTACGGAGGGACGGGGAAGGCCGCTCGCAGCTGGGCGTGCTTCGAGGTCATCGTGCGCGAGCTCCGCGCGCTGGAGGGGGACGAGACGCTCCTCGTGCAATCCGGCAAGGCCGTCGGCAAGTTCCGAACGCACCCCGACGCGCCGCGCGTGCTGCTCGCCAACGCGAACCTCGTCCCCCAGTGGGCGACGTGGGACGAGTTTCGCCGGCTCGAGGCGCTCGGCCTCACGATGTACGGGCAGATGACGGCGGGGTCGTGGATCTACATCGGGTCGCAAGGCATCCTGCAAGGCACTTACGAAACGTTCGTTGCAGCTCGCAAGACGCACGCGGCGCGGACCGGCAAGAAGGGGCCGTTCTGGCTGCTCACGGCGGGCCTCGGGGGAATGGGCGGGGCGCAGCCGCTCGCGGCAACGATGGCGGGCCTCTCTTGCCTCGCCGTCGAGGTCGACCCTTCGCGCATCGAGAAGCGGCTCGCCACCCGCTACGTCGACGCGCGGGCGGAGAGCCTCGATGACGCCCTCGATCGCCTCGACGCCGCTGCAAAGGCGGGGAAACCGCAGGGAATCGCCCTCTCTGCGAACGCCGCCGAGGTGTATCCCGAGCTCGTCCGTCGGGGCGTGCTGCCGGATCTCGTGACCGAACAGACCGCGGCGCACGACCCGCTCATCGGGTACGTCCCTCTCGGGCTCTCGCTGGACGAGGCCGCCGAGCTGCGCGCCGAGGACCCGGCGGGGTACGTCGAGCGAGCCAAGGCGAGCATGGCCGAAGAGGTGGCGGCGATGCTCGAGATGAAGGCGCGGGGGGCCGAGGTCTTCGACTACGGGAACAACATTCGCGCGTGCGCCGTCGAGGCGGGGTGCGAGCGAGCGTTCGAGATCCCCGGCTTCGTTCCTGCGTACCTTCGCCCGCTCTTCTGCGTGGGCAAGGGACCGTTCCGCTGGGTCGCGCTGAGCGGGGACGCCCAGGACATCGCAGCGACCGACGAGGCTGTGCTTGCCGCGGTGCCTGGCGACGCCGACCTGCAGAGCTGGCTCCGCCTCGCGCGCGAGCGAGTATCGTTCCAGGGCCTGCCTGCGCGCATCTGCTGGCTGGGGTACGGGGACCGCGCCAAGGTGGGGCTCGCCTTCAACGATCTCGTACGCTCGGGCCGGGTGAAGGCGCCCATCGTCATCGGGCGCGACCACCTCGACTGCGGGAGCGTCGCCTCTCCCTACCGGGAGACGGAGGCCATGAAAGACGGCTCGGACGCCGTCGCTGACTTTGCGCTCCTCAATGCGCTCGTCAACACCGCGGCGGGGGCGAGCTGGGTGAGCTTCCACCACGGCGGCGGTGTGGGAATCGGCTTGAGCCTGCACGCCGGCATGGTCGTCGTCGCAGACGGGACGCCAGACGCGGCGAGGCGGCTCGAGCGCGTGCTGACGAGCGACCCGGGGATGGGCATCGTGCGCCACGCCGATGCCGGTTACGAGGAGGCAGCAACGTTCGCGAACGAGCACGGCGTGCACATTCCTCATGCTCCCCTCGAACACGACTCGTCCGTGAAAGAATAGTCGCTCACCGCGACGCGGCGCCCGTCGGGGTCGCGGAAGTAGAGCGTGTGCTCCGTTGCGGCCTCGAGAGCGACGCCGGCGCCGGCGAGCCGGTCACGCCAGACGTCGATCCCTGCGCGACCGTCGTCCGCGAACGCGACCAGTTCCATCGACCCCGCCGGCAGGGGCGCATCGCCGCGCCCGAGCGGCTCGAGCATGAGGACGGTCCCCTCCGCGCGAAGCCAGACGCTGCCGCGCGCCGCGTCGCGCTTGACGACGGGAAGCCCGAGGACGCCCGCATAGAACCGCTCCAAGCGAGCGACGTCCGCCGTGCGCATCGCGACGTGGTGGATCCGCACGGCGTCAGTCATGCTAATGCGGGCCTGTGACGCCTGCCCGCGCCCCCAGCGACGGCACCTCTCCGGCTTCGCCGGAGCGCGGTGGGAGACGAGTCGTGGTCGCCACGCACGGCCACTGTTTCGACGGTCTGTGCTCGGCGGTGATGTTCACCCGGCTCTATCGCTCCCTCTTTGCCGGCGATCACGCGGCCTTCGAGTACCACGGCGTGGGCTATGGCCCCGGCCTGAACGGCGTCGACCCGAAGATCCTGAACGGAGATGTGAACGCCATCCTCGATTTCCGCTTCAGCGCACTCGATCGGGTGACCTGGTACTTCGATCACCACGTGAGCGCGTTCGTGACGCCGGAGGACCGCACGTATTACGAGCGGCGAAAGGTCGACAGCGAAGCCCGCGGCGAGGCGCGGCTCTTCCACGATGGCGCGTACACGAGCGCGACGAAGCTCATCGCCGACGTCGGGCGCGCGCGCTTCGATCTCGATCCGGGGCCGACCGCGGAGCTCGTCCGGTGGGCGGACATGATCGACAGCGCGGCGTTTCCGAGCGCCGAGATGGCCGTGGCGCGGCGCGAGCCCGAGCTCCGTCTGATGACCGTCGTCGAGCACCTCGCCGACGACGCGTTTCTCTCGCGCATGGTACCGCGGCTGCTCGACACGCCGCTCGCCGAGGTCGCGAGCGCCGCCGACATCTCCGAAGCCTACGAGCCGCTGGGGCGGGCGCACGAGGCCTTCGTCAGGATGGTCGAGTCGCACGCCACGCGCATCGGCGACGTGGTCCTCGTCGATTTGAGCAAGGACCTCATCGAGGTCGCCGGCAAGTTCGTGACGTACGCCCTTTTCCCTCAGAGCGCCTACTCGGTGCTCCTCAGCCGGTCGAAGTCCAAGTGCAAGATCAGCATCGGCTATAACCCCTGGTCGCCCATCCCGCGGCGCCACAACATCGCCGCGATCTGCGAGCGGTACGGAGGCGGCGGTCATCTCGTCGTCGGCGCGATATCGCTCCCGGCCGATCAGGCGGACGCCGCCAGGGCGCTTGCGGGGAGCGT
>VFSW01014709.1_pt1 | contig 10798 bp, 14 predicted proteins | sample 5358111 | NCBI WGS metagenome assembly VFSW01 (sample SAMN11554181, study PRJNA540505) | mine drainage metagenome | isolation source: sediment from site ElyBrook_90M | place: USA: Ely Copper Mine, Vershire, VT | collected 2017
CTACTGTCTCAATAAAATATTACGTATATACATGGAAATATATGTATATGTACCCCCGTGTTAAGCCCCTAACGCTTATAAATGTTGGCACTTTTTTTGGTGTGACGTAGAGACAGCAACAAGTACCTGTGTTTTCAACAACTTAACTTTTTGCTGTCTCGGCTTCCCTTGGGACAGCACCCGTTTCTTGTCTCCCGCGCCTGTCGGGCTGCAAAACTTTCAGGCTGCAAGTTTCCCGAATCCGGCTCCACACCCAGAGACAGAGATTTGCCATCGCTGACCGCAACCGTTACGCTTTTAGTGTCGGCAGGCCAGCCGATGATTTCAACAGTGGGTCACGGGGGCCGCGCCCTAATCGCAGCCCCACCCGCTGACCATTAGGGGGTCAATCGTGGGAGCATCACGCGCTGTCAAATCCATCCTGAAAGAACACGCACAACGGTTGCAGGACTTGGACGGGGTTTGGTTGCCGGTCGGGAAAGATTCTGCTGCGGTTCCGCAGCCCACGCTAGTCTCTACAACTTACGCCCGGAATCAGCCCAAGAAACGCCACTACAAGCCGGAAACGGAACGCCTCTACACCCGTCTGACGGAAGTTCCGCGCAACGTATCGCTTGAGAAACTTGCGCATCTTTTTGATGAAGGGCAGCGCCCTTTCCGCGTTCCCAAGCACTTGCGGGACAAGGGCTGGCCGGATTCGTGGGTTAAGGCGTGGAAAGACCAAGACGGCGGCTTCCGCAAGAAATTCAGCGACCTAAAACAGCTCGCTTGGCGCTGGAAGTCCTCAAAATGATGCGATACGTTGCGATGCATCGTATGCATATCGCACGCGTAAACATTGGCTGAAACGCATTTCCCCTTCACTTTTTTCTGACTCTGTTTTGCCTTTCCGATACATTCGGCTCATGAAATCACCTGAGCCGGTTTCAATGTTGGAACAGACCGTTGACTCACTACAGTTTGACGCCGACCGTCTGCGTTCAGCGCACGTGCGCGTGCGCAACGGTAGTTGGAAAGAACCCTTGGCAGAACCGGAGGACGTTTTGCTGCAGGCTGCTGAAAAAGTTGAGCGCTTCCGGCTCACGCTGTTGCGCTTTGCGCGGCAGTGTGGCCAGCCGGTGCGCCGCACACGGGAACTGGACTTGGATTAGAAGATTTCTTGGCACACCCGCACAGAGCGGGGGAAACGGAGTCACCAGAATTTTATTTTTGATCGTAACGGAAGAACCGCGCCGCCTCTGAACTGTTTTTGTCCCTGTCCGGAACCAGCAGATCAAAGCGGCGCGGTCGGAGTTTCAAAATGCCTGACACAACAAACAGTAACGCAACCACACCCGCGATTCAAGCCCCTCTCAGAGTTTCTGAATTTCGGATTCGTCAGAGCAACTCTGATTCGGTTGAAATGGTCCGAAGAATTCCGAAATCAGTACGTGAGATGCGCACGCTGCTGCGCGCCCTTCAACATGCTAAAGATGTTGACTGGGGCTGCGATTTCACTTGGTTCCGCGCAGCGCTGGTGCGAGCCATTCACCGCGCCGCCGGTATGACCTTGCATAAAGTTTACCCGTGCCAGCACTGCAGCCATCCCGTCGCATGTTTGCGCCTCATGGGTTCCAAGCGCCTGTTCATCATTGACGCTGTGGAAGCCGGACCTGCTTTTCCGGGTGAGTGGGATGGGGATATTTTCACCGAGCACGTTTGCGGGGGGCTGCAATGACCGCCACGGTAGCACCAATTTCCAGCCCAGAGAGCCGGGTTCTTTCTGCTGCTGCAGAGCGCATCTACAACGGGCTGCTTGTTTTGCTCGCGCCCGGTCAAGTGGCCGAGATGCGTTTGCCGGAAACGCACAGGGGTGTCTATTCAGGCTATTTCAATGATTTTGAAGCAATGGCGTCCCGCGCCGCTGACTGGAGCGCGTCCGGAAACTGTCAGGCTGTTTACTGCACGCTGAACCCGGTGCAGCGTGAACTGTTTGACCGCTCTCAGAATCGGCTCAAGTGTCGCCCGAAGGAAACCACCACGGACGCCGAGATTGTTTCCCGCAGATGGCTGCCAGTGGACGTTGACCCTATCCGCCCCGCTGGGATTTCCTCAACCGATGCGGAACACGCTGCAGCGTTGGCCAAGGCGCAAGAGTGCAAAGCGTGGCTCTCGGCTCTGGGTTGGCCGTTGCCGCTTGCTGGAGACAGCGGGAACGGTGCAAATCTGCTGTATCGCATCGAACTGCCGAACGACGAACCCAGCAGGCTGCTAGTGGAACGCACCCTGAAAGCGCTCTCCCAAAAGTTCACGGACGCGCAGACCGAAATAGATTTCAAGGTCGGAAACGCTGCTCGCATCTGGAAAGTTTACGGGACTAAAGCTTGCAAGGGTGACTCCAGCCCAGAACGCCCGCATCGGGTTTCCGCTCTGCTGGAAATTCCCCCGGAAATCATAACCGTCACGCGGGAACAGTTGGAACAGGTTGCGGCGCTGGTCACTGAACCGGCTCCAAAGAAAAAATCGGCCGGAAAAAATCAGAGCACCCCGCTGGACGTGGCTGCGTGGCTGGCCAAGCACAGCATTGCCGTGGAATCGCAAGCCCCGTTTGCGGGGGGAACCAAGTACATTCTCGCAGCCTGCCCGCTGAATCCCGAGCACACACGAACCGCATTCGTGATGCAGTTTCCGAGCGGTGCTCTGGATGCCGGTTGCTTGCACCAACCGTGTGGTCTGGACGGTTGGAAACAGTTGCGCGAGATGTACGAACCCGTCCCGGCTTGGCGTGACGCACTGCTTCTCACGAAACAGAAAGAAATCAAGCCACTGCTGGCAAACGCGCTGCTGGTGCTGAGAAACGCCCCGGAGTGGGCGGGCGTGCTGGCCTTTAATGAGTTTAGCCACTGGACTGTGACGCAGAAGCCTGCACCGTGGCTGCAGTCGAAAGCGGGCGCGGACTGGACGGATTTTGATGATTCCCAGCTCGCAGCGTGGCTGCAGCGCTACGGCATCGCGGTTAACTCTCGAATCGCAAACGAAGCTGCCCAAACCATCGCGCAAGAAAACAGTTTTCATCCGGTGCGCAGCTACCTGCAGGGTTTGGTCTGGGATGGGGTGCAGCGGGTCGCTTCGTGGCTGCACGTCTACCTAGGCGCGGAAAATAACATCTACAGCACCAGCGTTGGCGGCTGCTGGTTAATTTCGGGGGTGGCCCGAATCATGCAACCCGGTTGCAAAGTGGATGCGGCTTTGCTGTTGGAGGGTCCGCAGGGTTCGTTGAAATCGACAGCACTGCGCACGCTTTCCGGTGCTGAATTCTTTTGTGACCACATTTCCGATATTGGCAGCAAAGACTCACGCCTTGAGTTGGCCGGTACGTGGATTTTTGAGCTAGCGGAACTGGACCGCGTGCGCCGTGGGGAACTTTCCAGAGTGAAAGCATTTTTCACCGCGCAAACTGACGTGTTCCGCCCGCCCTACGGACGCAGAACACAGCGTTTCCCGCGCAGTTGTGTTTTCTGCGCCACCACGAACGACAGCAGCTCGCTGTCGGATGAATCGGGAGCAAGAAGATGGTGGCCGGTGCGTATTGGCCGAATCGACATTGCCGCGCTGCAGCGTGACAGGAATCAGCTTTGGGCGGAAGCGGTCACGCTTTACCAAACTGGGGAAAAGTGGTGGTTAGATTCTGCTCTGCTACACCAGATTGCGGCGCGGGAAGCCGATTTGCGCTACAGCCCCGGCTTGTGGGACGAACAAATTCTGGACTGGTGCGATTGCCCGGTTCCGCGTGAGAGAAAGGCTTACGACACGACAGAAATCAGCGACCTGCCTTTTGTTTCCAGTCCGGGCCGGGTCACCGTCAGCGATATTTTGGTGCACTGCATCGGCAAGCCCATCGACAAATTTGCTTATGCGGACCAAGCACAGATAACGCGCTGCCTGACGCACGACGGCTGGACGCGCTTGCCGCAATGTCGCGTGGCAAGCGTTGTGGGGCGCGATAACCGGGCGCGCTTCTGGCAGAAAGGCACGGGAACGAAATGAGCTATTTGATTCCAGTTGCGGAACTGCTGGCCAGCCAAGAGCGCTATGAAGCAAAGCAAGCCGCCGAACGTGCTAGAAAGTTTGCAGAGATGCAGGCTGCACACGGGCCATTCGTTTACCGGGCGCGCAGCCCTGAACAGTGGGAAGCACGCGCCCATCGTGACCCTGCAAAAGTCCGCCTTTTGCTAGAAGTTGCAGCAGAATTCCCTGATGCAACTGCCAAAGAACTGGCCGAAGCATCTGGCATGAGCGTGTCATGGGTGCGCAGAACTCTGAAACGCGCAGGAATGCGAGCGGCCAAGCCCGTGCGCCAGAAACAGGTGAAACCATGACCGACGCGGAAAAGCTGCAGGCAGTTGAGGAAGCGCTGGACGGCCACGCGGAACTGCTTGCGGGAGTGCGCAATCTTCGGGGAACGTTTGAATATTCCGCCCGTGACTGTTGGGGGGATTCAGTTCCGAACAGCCCGCCAGTTCCGACCAGCTTTGACGAAATGCAGGGCAGGCTTTGGGGGCTGCTGGACTGGGACGAATGTGACCTGCTAGACCGTGCCGTATCCGTTCTGGGACAAGAAAAAGTGCTTCAGCTTTACCTGAAAGTTCTCGCGGAGCCGAGAAGCCAAGCACTCCGCGCCGACCGAAAAGCCAAGTACGGGCCGCAAATGCCCAGTCAAAGGACAGAGGAAGTGAAGCCATGACCGAAGCTGAGAAAATCGAAGCTGTAGAGCACGCACTGGATGGCCGCACGGAGCTGGTCGCAAAAGCCCGTGAAGTGGCGTGGGGATACGTGTGGGAATATGAAACCGGTTGGGAACGGGGTTTGGACCTGTCGGAACTTGCCGCGCTTGGCCGCAAGTTAGATGGAATGGAAAAAGTACTGGGGCGGGCTTTTATTGACCGCATCATGGAGGAAGAACGCGTCCGCGCCGCTCTCAGCAGTGCTGCGGATGAGGACGTTTCCTACCGGGCGGAATACACGGAAAAATTCTACGGGGTGAACCCATGATGCAGCTCATTTTTCAGAGTCTCAAGCCCGCGCTGGAGGAGGCCCGAACCGTGGCACCGGCAGAGTTGCCAAAGTTTCTGGGCGATTTGCGGGAAGTGGAATGCACGGCGTTGGCACGCCTCAGCGCCCCCACGCCTGCTGCCCAGCCGGATGAAATGCTAACCGTTCAACAGGCTTGCGCGGTGCTGAAATGCAGTAGGGATTTTCTCTATAAAAACAATCTGCCCTTCACTCGCAGACTGGGGCGCAAGCTGCTGTTCTCCCGCAATGGGATTACAGAATATCTTGACAAACATTCCCGTTAGGCACTACAGTTAGGCACTACGGGGGTTGCATGTTCATCCGGAAAAAGAAAATCAAGGGCCAGACGTACCACTATCTCGTCAAATCCGTGCGCGTCAAGGGCAAGGTGCGGCAAAAGATTCTTGCCTATCTGGGCGTGCATGAAACCGTGGAAGCTGCTTACAAAGCCGCCACAGGCGCACAGAAGCGCTTACTGGCCCAATTCAGGAAGGGAGCACAATGACACAGGAACAAACGCAGAAACGGGAACGCGGGCGCGGGCGCATCTACCAACGTCCGGGCAGCAGCATGTGGTGGATGCGGTTTTACAAACGTGGCCGACAGGTGCGCATGAGCACGGGGGAAACGGATGAAGTGAAGGCAGAACGCGCCCTGAAGCGCAAATTGCAAGAGCGCGATGGGGAGCTATCCGGGGGAAAGCGGATGCTGCTGCCCGCACAGGAACGCACCCGCGTGAGCGAGCTGCTGGACAACTTGGAAAGTGACTACCGGCTCCGAGGAATCGACAGCCCGCAGTTCCGCAGCCACGTGAAGCGCATTCGGGAGTATTTCGGAGACTGGCGCGCAGTCGAAATCACGCCCGCGCTGGTAGACCGCTACATAGAAACCCGGCTGGCCACTGGCGCAGCCCATGCCTCAGTCAACCGCGCCGTTCAAGTTTTTGGCCAAAGTCTCCGGCTGGGCGTGGAACGCGGGCAGCTCAATAGCGCACCCAAGTTGCGGCACTTGCCGGAACACAATGCCAGAACCGGCTTTTTTGCCGAGCGGGAATTCCGCACCGTAATGGAGAACCTACCCGTTTACCTGCAGGATTTTGCTCTGTTTGGTTTTCTCTGCGGCTGGCGTTCGGGTGAAATCAAGTCGCTAGTGTGGGCAGACGTTGACGGGGATTGCATCCGGCTGCGCGGGGAGAACAGCAAGAACGGGGAAGGGCGCGTGATAGTGCTAGAGGGGGAACTAGCCGAGCTGATGGAACGGCGCACGGCTGCCCGCACCGTACAAACTCCGACCGGGCCGGTTCTTTCCAGCTATATCTTCCACAATGACGGTGCGCCGATTGTCGATTTCCGCAAGGCATGGGCGCGGGCGTGCTGCATGGCGGGCGTTGGCAAGATGGTTTGCCCGACTTGCCGAGAGACAGTGGACGCAAAGCGCAATTGCGCTCAGTGCTCGAAAACTTGGAAGTATGAACAGCTCAAATACGCGGGCAAACTTTTTCACGACTTGCGGCGCACCAGCGTGCGCGACATGATTCGAGCGGGCGTAAGCGAGAAAGTGGCCATGACGGTAAGCGGTCACAAAACCCATTCGATGCTGAGTCGCTATAACATCGTTTCGGAAACCGATTTGCGGCAAGCGCTGCAACGCACCGGGGAATATCGCAAGAACAAGAATGCACTCGCGGAGGAAAGCAAAGTTGTGGCCATGCCTGCACGGGTTCAATAAAACCTGCACAGAACGTGCACATTCGAGCAAAAAACAAAGGGAGCCGATTTTCAGGCTCCCTTTAACTTGTTTATTTTCAATATGATTTTGGTTGCGGGGGGTGGATTTGAACCACCGACCTTTGGGTTATGAGCCCAACGAGCTACCAGACTGCTCCACCCCGCACTTTGATCATAGCAACGGCTTCGGCCACCGTCAAACCGGACTAAAACGGGGTGACAGTCAAGCTGCTTGTGTAAATAGGTTGAGGGTGCGGGTTTTCCATTCCAGGTTAAATCTCTGGAAGATGGAGTAGTTGATGCGGTCGACGCTTTCGACGTTCACAAAGCACACCATGGGCCGGGTGCGGCGACGGACTTCGACAAAGCAGCGCTCGATCACGTGGGTGGCGCGCAATTTGCGCCACAGATGCCGGGGGAAAGCGAAGAACGAGAACGACTCGGGCAGATCCTGCTGCAAGCGCCGGACCATCGCGGGGTAAGCTCGGCACCGGCGTGAGCGGAAGGCGCGAAAGGCGGCTACCGCCTGGGCTCGAACCGGGTCACGAAACCCCCCTGTAATAACCGTTGCGGTAGTCGCGCCGTTTTCCCCGCCTGCGCTCGTATCGCCCCAGCCCGAGAACTGGTCGCGCTGCCGCTCCGACTGCAGCTCGAAAAACCGCTGCTACGCCTGCCGCGTCTGCCCATACGGATCACCCCAGAAACTCTCTTTCATCTCCGCCAGAAAATGTTGGAAATGCTCCGTGATCGGGATTATCTTCGCCATGGGGGTGTAGGTCTCCTTTTCGGAAGGGCTTTAGCTTGTGAGGCCAAAGCCAACTTACACCCTTTCTCTTTTACACACTCAACGTTACGTCACCGTGGGTCGTCGGAGAGAATGTTTCAGGTCAACACGATGGACTACTCCCGGGTTGGCTGTGATCCAAGGGGACAATCGCCGGCCTCGATTCGGTCACCATCGGCTGATTCTGTCCTTCGTTTGCTACTGAGCGTTGGAATACACAGCCTGACTCTCCAGGAAATCCCCGGAATCCACTGGCCCTTGCTTCACCCTTATCGATCTCGCTCCCAGAACTCTCTGGAACTGCGAAAAGTATGCGGAGAGGCCCCATGCCTTGAAGACTTCGAGGCCATCCATCAACGAATAATGCAAATGTGGAAAGATCGAATCTCCAGCGAAGCCAATGCGACCCACCTGTGGCAACAGACTTGGGCCTTCGCTGCTTGGACAGTTCTTTCCTCGCGTGTTTGCCTACCTCTTTCCCGCGTCGTCCATACCCGCGCTCACGGTCCTAAGTCAGCTTGGGCTTCTGCTTTTCATGTTCGTGGTTGGTCTCGAGGTTGATCTCAAACGTGTCCTCAAACAACGGGCCGCGGTTGTCCTGATCAGCAATGTCAGCATCGTTCTGCCGCTTGTCCTTGGCGTCGGCCTAGCCAGGGCGCTCTATCCCCAGTTTGCCGGAGCGCGGGTTTCATTTTCTTCATTCGCGCTCTTTATGGGAACTGCCATGAGCATCACTGCATTTCCGGTTCTCGCCCGGATCCTGAAAGAGCGCAATCTGCTGGGAACCGGGCTGGGAACTATGGCCATTTCTTGCGCAGCGATTGACGACATCAGTGCCTGGCTGTTGCTGGCCGTTCTCACGGCGATGGTGCATTCCGTCCAAAACTGGCATCGGTTTGCCATTGCACTGCTTATGCTGGTGGCGTTTGTGGCCGTTATGCTGGTTCCAGTTCGCCGCGCGGCGTCGCACCTCGAGTCCCTCTATCGAAAGCAAGGCGCGGGCACGGGTTTGATTTCTTCTCTAGTCCTGATCATGCTCGCGGCCAGTTGGACGACCGAACGGCTGGGAGTGCATGCTCTGGTTGGCGCATTCATGGCCGGCCTGGTGATGCCAAAAAATGAACCCATGATCACGGAAATAGTTGAGCGAATCGAGTCTCTAAGCCTGGCGCTTCTGCTGCCTCTGTTCTTTGCGCTCACCGGCCTGCGGACCCGCATTGACCTGCTAACGGGGAAATCGATGTGGGGCTACACCGTGGCGATCGTCGCAACCGCGGTTCTAGGCAAGCTTGCGGGTGCGGCACTCACAGCTAAGGCAACAGGGATGAACTGGAGGGACTCGCTTGGCTTGGGAGTGTTAATGAATACCCGCGGCCTGGTGGAACTCGTAATTCTGAACGCCGGGCTGGATCTCGGTATTCTGTCGCCCGCGCTCTTTACCGTGATGATTATCATGGCGCTGGTCACAACTTTTATGACCACTCCGATCCTGGTCGCCATGAAAATCCAGCAACCGCGAAGCAATCTTGCGGGTTGAGGTAGCGGCCCAGTGACCTGGGCCGTAATATTCACTACGATTTTCGGCATGGGGTGTTTTGGGAAGGGCATGAAAAGCCAGAGGCGATTGAAGGAAAGAAATGGAGTTTGCGTTGCACAATAGTAATAGTAATAAGGAGCGTAGCGCACACGTGACGATCAACGGTTTCTCTATGCAGCGCGGCATTGGCACTGTCTGGAACGCTGGCGATGATTCTTTTGGGATTCAGTTCAACATCGAGGTTGCCTGATCAGAAATCGAAAGCCTGGGGACCCAAGAGGGCGGGAGTGGTCCAGACTGGAGCATTGCCAACTTCACATTACTAATCGCGGTGAGTCGGCGTCAGCCGACTATAATTTCAACTCGCGAATCGCGTCCCCAGCGCCGCTGAGGTTAGCGAGCCGCATCTCGGAATACTTGCGAGATAGAATCACACCTGGCGCGCCAGCACGGAAAGCCGCCAGGACTGCTTCCTTAACACTTTGCGGCGTACACTTGCTGTGATTGGGTTCGGTCGGAATGTCGATATCAATCCCCGGCCAGACCAAAGTCTGCGTGCCAGCAACACCCGCCAGCGCGCGTTTCGTCTCGCGGTAGACGTAATCAGATGAAAGCCCTGTGTGAGGAATCTGATCGTAGCTTCCCTCCTTGAATCCCATCAAAGCGTAGTTCAGGTCGATCAGGCTCTGTTTCGAGAGATCTCCGTAAAGCGTCGACCCGATATTGTCTGCATACAGTGCCATCCGCTCGCCGCCGCAGTTGTTGTACATAACGATCTTTAGGAAATCCGAATAATTCGAGAGCTCATGAAGGTCCTGTTCCGCGCGGTAGATCGGATTGAAGGAATTGTTGTGCCAGATGTGCCAACCCACCGGCACGGTCGGCTTCGCCGCCTTTACCGTTTTGCAGATTGCGGCGTAAGTCTCGCGAAGGCTGTCCGTCCAGAGCATTTCCCATGCGGCGAGTTCGGGATACCGCAAGAGGAGCCGCCAGAATTGAACGTAGTAGCCGTCCACGGGGCGTTTGCCGCTCCGCGCCGAGCGAACAAATTTTTCCAGCTCCTGAAACCCCAGCCTGGCGCGTTCTACATTGATACCGCGCTCTTTCGCTTTGCTCTGACAAAATCCGCAGAAGCAGGTTACGTTCCCAGGATCGATCGGCGGTGTGTCATGCGTAGCTCCCAAGCTGTCGCAAAGAGCACCCTGCCGCTCCGATCCCCACATAATTCCGTCGATCTCATAGGAACCGGCATAGTCCTCGACCAGGCCGGTCAGGAAATTCCGGTAGTCCGGATTGTTGACGCAGAGCGTCTCGGCGTTCCGCCCGTACAGGTCCCGCTCCTGGACTTTCTCGATATTCGGTAAGTCGGCGCGAAACACGTCCTCAAGCCAGCAGATGACCTTGATGCCGCGCTTTTTGGCGGCAGGGAGCACTTCGGCCAGGATATCCAAGTCGCCGTGGTCGGGGGCACGAGTGTCCTTTAGAACCGTGTTCTTGTAGTACTGGGGATGAGGGGTGGCGAAGTTCCCGCCGTGAAAATTGAGATCGTACTCCTGCTTGCCGTGATCGGGCAGGGGCTGGCCCGGAATCTGTCTTCCGGCGAACCCTCGCCCGTAGGTGAATACCGCACGAAACAGGGTATTCACGCCGGCACGTTCCTGCAGCACATCCACTACTTTCTCGGTGACTTCATACACA
>VFSW01014710.1_pt1 | contig 10797 bp, 12 predicted proteins | sample 5358111 | NCBI WGS metagenome assembly VFSW01 (sample SAMN11554181, study PRJNA540505) | mine drainage metagenome | isolation source: sediment from site ElyBrook_90M | place: USA: Ely Copper Mine, Vershire, VT | collected 2017
CCCCCGCCCTGATCCCTGTGTTCATCCATCTGGGATTGGGCCTGATGCTGGGGCTATATATTCCTCCCTACCTCAGCGCCTGGTACCGCCAGGCAGCGCTCATGCTGGGGGGTTGAAATGAATCCCATCCCTGGTCTTAACCTGCAACTTAGCCGCTTGCATGCGCCGCTACCGGTCTGGCGCGGCCAGACGGAGGCCTCACAGTGGATCGCTGCAGCACGCCAAGTCTCTGAAAGCGGGGGAACGCTCATAGCGCTGTGGGCAACCGACACTGCCGTGAATGCAGCCCTCAGCCTTCCGGAAGGGTTGGTGTGGTTGGAGCTGGCGCTTGCCGGTCCGATGCCAGCCTGCCCCGATCTGGCGCTATTTTTTCCTGCAGCCGCCCGCATGCAACGCGCCATGACGGATCTCAACGGAGTAACCATCATCAACCCTCAAGACGCGCGACCCTGGCTGGATCACGGCGCCTGGACCGGAACCCACTCTTCCCCGCACCAGAACGGTGTGGACTATCCTTTCGTTCGCGTAGAAGGCGAAGGTGTCCATGAAATCGCAGTCGGCCCCGTCCACGCCGGCATCATTGAACCGGGCCATTTCCGTTTTTCCGTTGTTGGAGAAAAAGTCCTGCGTCTGGAACAACGGCTGGGATATACCCACAAAGGCATCGAACGGTTGTTGACCCAACAGCCCCCCCTGGAGGGCTACCGACTCGCTGGGCGAGTGTCCGGGGATTCCACCGTAGCCTATTCCTGGGCTTACTGCATGGCACTGGAATCCGTTGCGGGTTGCGATATTCCGGATCGTGCCCTATGGCTAAGGGCTCTGATGCTGGAGCGGGAACGGGTGGCCAACCATCTGGGTGATTTGGGTGCACTGGGTAATGATGCCGCCCTGGCTTTTGGGTTGGCACAGTTTTCGCGCCTGCGGGAAGACTGGTTGCGCCTGTCCAAGCAATGGTTTGGGCACCGCCTGATGATGGATACCATCGTGCCAGGCGGAGTGGCCATCAATCTCACAACACAGGGGGCACAGGAAATTGTCGACCAATGTGCGTCCATCGCAGCAGAGGTCACCCAGTTGCAGCACACGTACGACAGCCACCCCGGCCTGCAGGATCGCTTCATCGGAACCGGTCGGATTGCGCCACCGTTGGCCACCCGGTTGGGGCTTACCGGGCTTGCAGGACGTGCCAGTGGAATCGCAACAGATTTGCGTTGCGATCAGCCATGGGCCCCTTATGATCAGCTGGAGGTCAGCATGGCTACCCAGCGTAACGGTGATGTCGCGGCCCGCGTGTCGGTGCGTTTTGAAGAGGTGTTCGAATCATTGCGATTAATCCGCATCCTGCTGGAACGGCTACCCTCTGGGGCAGTGGTGCAAACGTTGAACTGGCCACCGCAAAATCGTTTTGGGGTGGGGCGCGTGGAAGGATGGCGCGGGGAAGTTCTTGTCGCATTGGAAATGGAAGGTGGCACAATGGAGCCCAGATTGCACCGCTGTCATTGCCACGATCCCTCCTGGCAAAACTGGCCGGCACTGGAGCATGCCGTCATCGGCAACATTGTTCCCGACTTTCCACTGATCAATAAATCCTTCAACTTGAGCTATTCAGGACACGACCTCTAATGTGGGATGTCATCAACCAGATCATTCATGCCGGCATATGCACTGAGCCGGCACCTGCAAGCGATGAGAGCATGCGGGTTCAGGCCCAGGTCATCCGGCACGAGTTGCTGCGCATCCTGGGTCAGGCCCTGGCCATTCGCGCAGTAGACGCGGGCTCCTGCAATGGATGTGAACTGGAAATTCATGCCCTGAGCAACCCTTACTATAATCTGGAGGGGTTGGGGATCCAGTTTGTCGCGAGCCCTCGCCACGCCGACCTGTTGTTGGTCACGGGACCCGTATCACGCAACATGGAAACCGCTTTGCATCGAACTTACGAAGCAATGCCCGAACCAAGGCTAGTGGTTGCCGTGGGCGATTGCGGTTGCACGGGAGGCATTTTTGGTGAAAGCTATGCGAGTTGCGGACGTGTATCGAATGTCATTCCGGTGGACGTGGCCGTTCCCGGTTGCCCTCCTGCCCCGGTTGAAATATTACGGGGCATCCTGACAGCCGTGCAAAGCAATCGGCAAAAACTTACTTCTTCTTGACTGTGGCCGGAGGCGAATTGCCTCTGAGTGGGGTTGCACCAAAAGGCGTGGTCGGTGCAACGGGTTTTTTAGGTTGCTTTGGCTTCTTTTCTTCTCGATTTCCGCGTAACTGACCTTTGGCCATGGGGATGCTCCTTGAATCGTTACAGTGACATGCCGGGTGACTCGGGTCAGCATACCCGGAATTGCTCAGGAGAAGAAAAATATCACTCCCATTCTATTGTTGCCGGTGGCTTGCCCGAAACGTCATAAACCACGCGATTGATACCACGCACTTCATTGATGATACGGTTGGAGACCTTGCCCAGCAAGTCGTAGGGCAGTTCGGCCCAATGCGCCGTCATGAAGTCGCTGGTGACTACAGCGCGTAGCGCTACCACGAACTCGTAGGTGCGGCCATCACCCATCACCCCCACCGAGCGCACCGGCAGGAAGACAGCAAACGCTTGCGAGACCTGGTCGTACCAGCCCGCAGCACGCAACTCATCAATAAAAATGGCATCGGCACGTTGCAACAAACGCACGTACTCCGGATGCACTTCTCCCAGGATACGCACCCCCAGGCCCGGACCGGGGAAGGGATGGCGATAGACCATTTCGCGAGGCAATCCCAAGGCCACACCAAGCTCACGGACCTCGTCTTTAAACAGCTCGCGCAAGGGTTCCAATAGCTTGAGGTGGAGAGACTCCGGCAAGCCCCCAACATTGTGGTGGGACTTGATGGTGTGGGCTTTCCGGGTTTTGCCTCCCGCCGATTCGATCACATCGGGATAAATGGTCCCCTGTGCCAGCCACTTGACTTGTGGTAATTTGGCCGCTTCGCGTTGAAACACCTCGACGAATTCACGCCCGATGATCTTGCGTTTTTTTTCGGGGTCGGCGACCCCTTTGAGATGCGTCATGAAGACTTCGCGTGCGTCTACATGAACCACCTTCACCCCCAAGTGGCTATGGAATGTCTCCATGACTTGTTCGGCTTCGCGATCACGCAACAGACCATGATCAACGAAGACGCAGGTGAGTTGGTCACCGATGGCACGATGAATCAGCGCGGCCGCCACGGAGGAATCCACGCCCCCGGATAGGCCCAGGATGACTTCTTCCTGGCCAACCTGCTGACGGATCGCATTCACCGCTTCATTAAGGTAATCCGGCATGGTCCAGTCTGAGCCAATGCCGCAGATTTCATGGACAAAGCGGCCGAGAATCGCGCGGCCCTGGGGAGTATGCGTCACTTCCGGATGGAACTGCACCCCGTAAAACCGCCGTTCATCGTCGGCCATTCCGGCAATGGGGGTTGCCGGGTTATCGCAGATCACCTTAAATCCCGGGGGCAACACCGTGACCTTGTCACCGTGACTCATCCAGACGTCCAGCAAACCATGCCCTGCACTGTTGGTGCGATCCTGAATGTCGCGCAACAAGGCGGAGTGACCGCGTGCCCGTACCTCGGCATAGCCGAATTCCCGATGAGTGGCATTTTCCACTTTGCCACCCAGTTGCGCTCCCATCGTTTGCATGCCGTAGCAGATACCCAGCACCGGTACCCCTTGCTGGAATACGGCGTCCGGTGCGCGCGGTGGCGTGTCCCCGGTTACGGAGGAAGGACCGCCCGACAAGATGATGCCTTGGGGTGCGAAGGACCGCACAAAGTCATCACTTACATCCCACGGATGGAGCTCACAGTACACCCCGGCTTCGCGTACGCGTCGTGCGATCAGCTGCGCATATTGCGCCCCGAAATCGAGGATAAGAATTTTTTGGTGGGACATCCGGTTCAATCGATGTGGTAATTGGGCGCTTCTTTGGTGATCTGAACATCGTGCACATGAGACTCACGCATGCCTGCATGAGAAATCTCCACAAACTCGGCCTTCTGATGAATTGCATCAATGGTGCCGCAACCCAGGTAACCCATGCTGGCACGCAGGCCGCCCATCAACTGGTGAATGACCGCCATCACGGTTCCCTTATAAGGCACGCGACCTTCGACCCCTTCAGGGACCAACTTGTCGACATTGTTTTCGGAATCCTGAAAATAGCGATCGCTCGAACCTTGTTGCATGGCGCCTAAAGAACCCATACCGCGATAAGACTTGTAAGAGCGGCCCTGAAACAGTTCGATTTCACCCGGCGCCTCTTCTGTGCCAGCAAACAAACCACCGATCATGACAGCATTGGCCCCCGCTGCCAGAGCCTTGGAAACGTCACCGGAATAGCGGATTCCTCCGTCGGCAATGCAAGGCACCCCTGTCCCTGCCAGAGCTTCTGACACATTGCGAATTGCCGTAATTTGCGGTACGCCAACCCCTGCCACAATCCGGGTGGTACAGATGGAACCGGGGCCAATGCCGACCTTGATGCCATCGGCGCCATACTCAACCAGCGCGCGTGCGCCCGTGGCCGTAGCGATATTGCCGCCAATGACTTCGATCTGGGGGAAACGCTTCTTGACCCATTGCACCCGTTCGAGCACGCCCTGGCTGTGGCCATGTGCCGTGTCCACTACGATGGTGTCCACCCCGGCTTCCACCAGAGCCTCCACACGCTCATCCGTGCCCTCACCCACCCCCACGGCGGCGCCTACCAGGAGCCGTCCAGAGGAATCTTTGGCGGCCAGCGGATGTTCGGAAGATTTGAGAATATCCTTGACTGTAATCAGGCCGCGCAGTTCGAACGCGTCATTGACCACCAGAACACGTTCCAGACGATGTTGATGCATCAAGCGCATGGCCACGTCGCGGGAGTCGTCCTCATTCACGGTAACCAGACGATCGCGCGGCGTCATCACATTGCGCACAGGCTGGTCCAGGCGGGTTTCGAAACGCAGATCACGATTGGTGACAATCCCGACAACCCGGTTACCTTCCACCACGGGCAGTCCGGAAAACCGGTGCTGGCGGGTCAGTTGCAATACCTCGCTCACCGGCATGTCTGGAGAAATCGTGATGGGATCCCTGACCACTCCGGACTCGAAGCGTTTGACCTTGGCCACTTCCGCCGCCTGTTGCTGGATGGTCAAATTTTTATGAACGATGCCGATGCCCCCTTCCTGAGCCAGGGCAATGGCCAGCCGCGCTTCGGTGACCGTATCCATGGCGGCAGACAACAACGGCAGATTGAGGGTGATGTTTCGGGTCAGCCGGGTGATGAGACTGACATCGCGCGGCAAAACTTCGGAATGGGCCGGAATGAGCAGAACATCATCGAAGGTGAGTGCCTTTTCGACAACTCGCATGGCATTACCCCTTGGCAAAACGGCATTATACGCAAGTCTGCCTCGGGCTCAAAGCCGCCCTGCGGGCTTGATCCGTGAGCGCCGGACAGCCTTGGGATCGGCGCGCCGCGGGCGATAGATTTCCACGCGATCGCCCGCCTTGAGGACAGTGGTCAAGGGACGAACCCGTCCCAGAATCCCCACCTGCTGACGGGTCAGGTCCACCTCGGGATAGAGGCGGAGAATGCCGCATCGTTGAATCGCCGCTTCAAGCGTTGTGCCTTCCGCAACCTCCAGGGTCAACAATGTCTGCCGCTCAGGTAAGGCGTAGGCCACGCTCACTTGCACCGGGACACCTCTCCGTATAGGGTTTCGGCGCGAGCCACGAAAGCTTCCACCATGGAGTTGGCGATGGTGTGGAATACAGGCCCCACCACTTTTTCCAGAACCCGGTTGGAAAAAGTCCATTCCAGGGAAAAGACGATCTTGCAGGCATCCGGTTGTAACGCAGTGAATTGGAACTCGCCACGCAAGTCCTGAAAAGGCCCTTCGACCAGATTCATTACCAGCGATTGTGCCGCCACTGAGGTGTTACACGACGTGAATTGCAGGCGCAGCCCATGGAAATTGATGTGAAGCGTCGCTATCGTGTCGGCCCCTTCGCCCTGGTGGACTTCGGCGCCGCTGCACCAGGGCAAAAACTGCGGGTAGGCAGGAATATTATCCACGAGTTCCCACATTTCGCGTGCAGAGTGCGCGACCAGGACGGATTTTTCAACACGGGTCATGGCAAGCTCGATGGGCTAGAATGGCGGATCATTTCGCGAAGATACCGAATTATCATGAGCATTGTCGACAATCGTAAAGCATTTCACGACTACTTCATCGAAGAGCGTCTCGAGGCGGGACTCGCCCTGGAAGGCTGGGAAGTGAAAGCGATCCGCGCCGGACGAACGCAACTCAAGGAAGCGTACGTGGTTGTCCTGTCAGGCGAGCTCTACCTCCTGGGCTCACATATCAGTCCCCTGCTCACCGCTTCGACGCACGTTAAACCAGACCCCACCCGCACGCGCAAATTGCTGCTGCATGCCGAAGAAATTTCCAAACTGATCGGTAAGGTGGAACGTGCGGGTTACACCCTGATTCCTCTCAACCTGCACTACAGCCGGGGCCGTATCAAGCTGGAAATCGGTTTGGCCAAGGGAAAGAAGCAACACGATAAACGCGAAGCCGAGAAAGAACGGGATTGGGAACGGGAAAAACAGCGTCTGCTGCGCCAACGATGACCGGGCACAAGCGCTATTGGCACATCCTGATGGCAGCAGCGGCCGTGCTGATGATTACGATGGGTGTGCGCCAGTGCCTTGGCCTGTTTGTCCAGCCCATCACGACCGGCACCGGCGTCGGGATTGTGGCAGTGAGCTTTGCGCTGGCCGTTGGACAATTCGTCTGGGGGGCTTCGCAGCCTCTGTTCGGTTTGCTGGCCGAGCGCATCGGTCCTTTCAGGGTGATGGCGCTGGGCGCCGTGCTGATGGCGCTGGGCCTGACACTGGCAGCCTTGTGGCACTCCCCGGTGGGCCTCACGCTCACGCTGGGTATTCTTGTTTCAGTTGGAGCGGGAGCAGGCAGTTTTGCCCTCATGATCGCGGCAGCCGCCCGCGCGCTCGCTCCTCAACAACGCGCCTTTGCCGCCGGCTTCATCAACGCAGGAGGGTCTTTTGGGCAGTTTCTTTTTGCCCCCCTGGCCCAGCTCCTGATCGCTGGATTGGGCTGGATAAGCGCTTTATGGACCCTGGCAGCAGCGTCTCTTCTGACCATCCCGCTGGCCTTTGGCTTTACAGCAGTAGCGCGCCCAGTCAACACGGCCCCCTCTGCCAGTGACAGCGTACCGGCGGGGCGCCAGATCCGACTGGCCTTTCAGGATCGCAGCTACTGGTGTTTGCATGCGGGTTACTTCACATGCGGATTTCACGTCGCTTTCCTGACCACCCACCTGCCAGGCTATGCTGCGCTGTGTGGCATGCCGGATCGCGTTTCAGCCATCGCACTGGCCCTGATCGGGTTTGCCAATATTTTTGGCAGTCTGTTCGCAGGCTGGCTGGGAAACAGGATGCGCATGAAGTACATCCTGTTCTGGATGTATGCCCTGCGTTCCATGATGCTTATCGTTTTTCTGCTGGCCCCCAAGACCGCAATCAACTTTTACATTTTTGGCGTGGGGATGGGAATGACCTGGCTCGCCACCGTCCCTCCTACGGCAGGTCTGGTCGGAAAATTATTCGGAACCCGCCATCTGGCAACGCTTTTTGGTTTGACGCTGCTGTCCCACCAGATCGGCGGTTTTTTCGGCGCGTGGCTGGGTGGCGTTGCTTTTGCGGCAAGCGGCAATTACGACGCGTTATGGATCACCGATATCCTTCTGGCTGGGCTTGCAGCGCTGGTGAACCTGCCCATTCGGGAAGATGCGCTGACCCCCGCCCCCGCCAGATCATGAGTAAAACTTATCATCCTAATAAGAATTACTGAGTATTGCTTATAACAAACGAGGGCTATGATCCGATTTGCGCGCCTGAGAAAGCGTGGCAGTAGCGTAAAATTAAAAATGTCCACGGGAGGAAATTCCATGCATTTGGGGCGCAAGACCTTATCCAAATTCCTGATTGAAAATGTCAGTGGCTCCCAGGATGGCGCTGCCTTGGCTGCGCTCCTGGTCGATGTGGCCGCGGCGATCAAGGCCATTGCTGCGCTGAGCGGCAAAGGTGCGTTGGGGGGAGCGACCGGTAGCCTGGAAACCGTCAATGTCCAGGGTGAAACACAAAAACGTCTGGATGTCCTCTCCAATACCGCCTTCGTCAACACTTTCGAACGGGGCGGGTTGGTGGCCGGGGTGGCCTCAGAAGAGATGGACGATCCTTTTCCGATCAAACCCCCGCATACCCGTGGACCCTTCCTGGCGATTTTTGACCCCCTGGATGGATCCTCCAACATTGACAGCAACGTCTCGGTAGGCTCCATTTTTTCTATTCTGAATGCGCCTGAAACCGGTGAGCCCCAGACCGCCGACTATCTGCAGCCCGGTTTGAACCAAGTGGCGGCAGGTTACGCCCTCTATGGCCCCGCCACCCTGCTGGTCCTGACCGTGGGCAAAGGGACCCATGTCTTTACCCTGGATCGCGAAGTGGGCAACTTCATCCTGACCAGCCCCAACATCCAGATCCCGGCTGACACCAGCGAATTTGCCATCAATACCTCCAATGAACGGTTCTGGGAACCGCCCATCACGCGTTATGTTAACGAGTGCAAGGCCGGCAAAACGGGGCCGCGCGAGCGTGATTTCAACATGCGCTGGATCGCCTCTATGGTGGCCGAAGTCCATCGTATCCTGATGCGCGGTGGCATTTTCATGTACCCACGCGATACCAAGGACGTCACCAAACCCGGCCGTCTGCGCCTCATGTACGAAGCCAACCCCATGGGCTTCATCGTAGAACAGGCAGGAGGACGCGCCAGCACCGGACGTGAACGCATCATGGAGATCGTCCCCAGCGAAATTCACCAACGTGTTCCCGTGATTCTGGGCTCACGCGACGAAGTTGATCGCCTCACCCGCTATCACCATGAATACGATGCCGGCACAGACACCTCGTACGAGTCGCCCCTCTTTAGCGAGCGCGGGCTGTACCGCTCCTGATTTTCCCTTATTGCAGCGAGGTCCAGCATGTCCCGCAAACATCCCATTATTGCCGTCACGGGTTCATCAGGTGCCGGTACCACAACGGTTATGAACAGTTTCAAGCACATCTTCCGGCGCGAAGCGATCCATGCCCAGGTCGTGGAAGGCGACTCTTTCCATCGCTATGACCGTCTGGCCATGCGTGCCCAGATGAAGGAACAGGAGGCCCAGGGCAATAACAATTTCAGCCATTTCGGCCCCGAGGCCAATCTGCTGGATGAGTTGGAAGCCTTGTTCAAATCCTATGCGGCATCAGGTTCCGGCAAGTACCGGAAATACCTGCATGACGCGGCAGAAGCTGTGCCGTACAAGCAGGAGCCTGGCACCTTCACCCCCTGGGAAACCATTGAAGCCAACACCGACCTGTTGTTCTACGAAGGATTGCACGGGGGATATGCCGATAACAAAATCAATATCGCCGCCCCGGTAGACCTGCTGGTTGGCGTGGTCCCCATCATCAACCTGGAATGGATACAGAAGCTGCACCGTGACCAGAAACTGCGTGGCTATTCCCAAGAAGCGGTCACAGACGTCATTCTGCGCCGCATGCCGGATTACGTCGGTCACATCTGCCCACAGTTTTCCCGCACCCACGTCAATTTTCAGCGCGTCCCCACGGTGGACACTTCTAACCCGTTTATCGCCAAGGACATCCCATCGGCGGACGAAAGCATGGTAGTGATCCGCTTTGCCAACCCCAAAGGCATCGACTTTCCCTACCTCCTGTCCATGCTCCATGATTCCTGGATGACGCGTCCTAACACGCTGGTCATACCAGGTGGCAAAATGGGGCTTGCCATGCAGATGATCTTTACGCCGATGATTCTCAAGCTCATCGATACCAAGCGCAAATCCTTCTAACCTATGACCGCATTGCCTCGTTTCATCATGTTTGACCTCGACGGTACGCTGGTGGATACCGCCAGCGAAATTGCGGAGTCGGTCAACCGTACCTTGGGCGAGGAACATCTGCCAGCGCTCCCGCCTGCTCTCGTGCGTAATTGGATTGGCAAGGGCACGGCCTGGCTGTTTGGAAAAGCGCTCGAAGCCGCCACGGGTGATACCCAGATCCGTAACTCGGCACTCTATACACGCCTTTATCCCCGGTTTCTCCAGAACTACGCCGATTTGACGGGCCTATTGAGCACCCCCTACCCCGGTGTCAAAAGCGCTCTGTCTAAACTCCACCAATCCGGCTATCGTCTGGGAGTGGTCACCAACAAGGAACGTAGTCTGACCTTGCGTTTGCTGGAGTGCCACGGACTAACCAAAGCCTTTGAAGTGCTGGTGGCCGGCGGAGACACAGCCCAAGGCAAGCCCAGCCCGCTGCCACTGCAGCTGGCGCTCCAACAAGCCGGAGTCAGTGCTGAGGAATCCTTGTTTATAGGTGATTCCAGCAATGATGTGCAGGCCTCGCGCAATGCGGGTGTGACCGTGTGGGCTTTCAACCACGGGTACAATCATGGCGAATCCATTGATTTGTCCGCCCCTGATGCCGTACTCGACAGTTTTGCGGAACTCACGGAGCGTCTGGGTGTGACCCAGATGCAACCGGCAACTCTCTAACCTCAACACCAAGGAAAAATCATGGCTCTCATCTCCCTGCGTCAATTGCTGGATCATGCCGCTGAAAACGGTTACGGTCTGCCCGCCTTCAACGTCAATAACCTGGAGCAGATTCAAGCCATCAT
>VFSW01014711.1_pt1 | contig 10797 bp, 9 predicted proteins | sample 5358111 | NCBI WGS metagenome assembly VFSW01 (sample SAMN11554181, study PRJNA540505) | mine drainage metagenome | isolation source: sediment from site ElyBrook_90M | place: USA: Ely Copper Mine, Vershire, VT | collected 2017
CAAATCCCAAGCTCATCGCTTCATTCGCCGCAGTGATACGACGGGTCCGTTCATCCAGATGAGGCCATATGGAACGGAACTTCCGCGTCAAGTCTGCTAGGTTGCTCATGCTGGGTGAGCTTAACAGGTTGATTCACAGAATGTTACTTTTATTTATTAACGCTGCCTTAACTAAGCCGGGGACGCACGCGGGCGGGAAAGCCCAGCGCCGTGCGGAGGCGCGACAGGCTGGGCGCAAGCCGGGCCTGCCAGTGCCACCGCGCAAGCGGCAACGAAGGGAAACCCAAGCCCACCGAAGCCACTGAGCCGGTTGCGAAGCATCCGGCGGCGTTTGAGCCCGGCACGGCGCAGCGCCCCGCCTGGAGCCGCAAGCCCTTGGCCCCGTCTTTTGGGGCGAAGGGCGCCGTGGCGGAGAGCGGGCGGAAACGGGGGGGCAACGCCAAACGAAGGCACCGAGAGCATTGCGCAGGTTGCGAAGGCCGTTTTACCTAAAACGGCGATTGGGTCAGCGGGATCGACGCAACACACTGACAGGTCAAGAGAAATCAATGGCTTCGCAATCACCTTTTTGGTGCTATCGTATTGATCGAAAAAGCGGTTAAAAACAACGGTTTTGATCAGGATTAGAGCTTCAATCGCCGGATTTAGGTTTTATGGCCGTAGCCGCCGGAGCATTGCCCGGCGTGTCAGGTTGCCACCGCCGTAGCGCGACGCTTGCCGCGTTAGCAAGCAAGCGGCGTGACGGGCGGTCAGAAGTGATGCAACCTATCCCCGCCGAACAAAGTTCTTTACTTTTTGGCGTTTTGCGCCGATATTGCTAGGAGCTCATCCACCATGTGTGGAAGGAGTTACGAAGCCGTCCTTCAGGGCGGCTTCAGCCTTTCTGGGGCCTGCTTTTCCAATAGGTCTCGTATTCTTTCCGCAGCTTCGTCCGGGTGTGATCCCTCGTCACCAGGAAGGCCGTCCAAGGCAGGAGAAAGCCCCTTCTGTCTGCCAGAACTACAACGTAGTCCAGTTCTTCCAGCCAGATGTGTATGCGGTCCTCGTTACGTTTTACGGACACCCAGCATTTCACCTTTGGATCGTCTGCGTGCTCAATGACCGACTTTGGCCACCGAATCCGCTCACACCGCCTGAGATCGGGCGTGCGGTTGTCTTCGTCCATACCTTCCGATGTCATGTGCCAAAAGGTCGCCTCCTTGCCGTGCGTCATCGGATGCCGTTTCAGTCCCAGCCGCCGCCCCTGGAACACCGGCTTGCTGCCGATGAAATCCTGTTTGAACCACTCGTAAATAGCATCCAGATAAGCATTCCAATTGCCGCCATAATCGCTGAACAAAACCAGCGGAGGCAACCAGTCCGGCGCAGCACTCATCCCTGCACCTCAGCCGCATGCCAGCGGAAAAGGTTGATCTTCTCTTCCCGCAACAAGGTTGTTTTGGTCAGGGAATAGCCGGATCGTCGTTGCATGCGCTTGATGATCGCCAGCTTACCAGCGTTGTCCTGCAATCCGCGATTCAGATAACCGATGGCGCCAATCAGCAGATCAGCCAACTGCAATTGCTCGATTTCGTGGGAGCGAACCAGTTGCAAGCGCTCGATCACCTCCCGCGAGAAATCGTACATGTTGTTACACAACACTTCGTGCAACTTAGCCGCCTTTTGCGCCCCGCGCGTATCCTTGATGTCCAGATAGACCCGGTAACGCGCATCGGGCCGGAAGATGACTTTCAGCATGTCGAAGTACATCTTGTAATACCAAGCATCGTGATCCTGGCCGGGGAAGGCGTCATGCCGCAGGCGGGACTTGTCGGACACGATCAATGCGCGGAAATGCAGATCGTCGTGATCGAAGAAGTAATCGACGAGGTCCAGATACAAATCCATCCTGGCGGGCGATACCTTGGTCCACTTCACCTCGAACTGCGCGGGCAGCCCGTGTTTCTGCTTGATTTCGCGCAGGCGGACGGAGATCTCCCGAGTCTTTTCCAGCGAGCACCAGACCGCTCCCAGCACCATCACCTTCTGGTAGTCGTTTTCCAGGTGGCAGGATTCGTCACAGTACAAATTAAAGGTATCGATCATCGCCCTATCCCCGCATTGAAGCCGCGAATCAACTCACCAATTCGCTTAGAGAGCTGACCACCTTGAAGCACACCTATTCGAAATTCTTGAAATGCCGCTTTCGGCACCCTATGCGTAACTCCTCGATGGGGCGCAGCAGATCGAGGCGAACAGCCGGTTCACCGTTTGGCCGCGCACCTGCTCGCTGTCTCTATACGCATTTAGCCCGCCTTGTCATTCTTCGCGCGTGACGCGGAAACCGCCGTCACCAGCCGCGCCGCCTTGGGGTCGTAGACGTACTTGGTTATCGTCCCGTTCTTGATGCGCTCGACGGCTTCGTCAACGACGAACAAGGGAACGAGGAACCATTCCTGCGGCTGCACGGGATGGCCGAAGCGGTCGTTGATGGTGATGTTCAGGCGCACCGACGCAAACAGTCTGTGAAACAGGTTCTCCATCCGTGTGCGGTTGATACCTGCCAGCTTGTAGGTGGCAACCACCTCGACCTTCGCCAGAAGGTACGTGGCGTCATGCTCGGCATCCGCGATGCGGGTCTCCACCTTGCTGCCGGTCACGCCGATCTTGTGGATCAGGTCGCGGTGCTGCGCGACATAGGGATGATCGGACAGCGAGCGCAGGACATAGATCGTGCCGCTCTCAACGTCGTCCGCTTCCAATTCGCCACCGAAGGACAACTGCCCGCTCTCCGGCGAGACCAGCCGCCGCGCGGCGGGGTCATTGTAGAACGCGCGTTGAAGCGAGCGCAGCAATAGATTGCTCTCGGTGCCGTTGGCGAAGACGGCCCGCAAACGGCGATCCAGTTCCCCGGCGGTCGTCTTCAACGGCTCGCCCACCTCGGCGATGTAGAGAGTGATGCCGTCGAGGACGAAGAAGTCTCCGACCTCAATCGCGCGGCGCCCCGCCTCGATGGACTGGGCCTGGCGCAGGCCCGTCTTTAGCTCGGCCGCCACGCGCTCAAACAGCGGCTTGAACGTCTCGAAGTCCTCGCACCGCTTGCGGTCGGCGATCTCCTCGGCGGCGCGTTTGTCGGCGCTGGTGCGGACATGGCGCAGGACGGTGATGTCATCAGCGCTGCCCACGTCCGCAAGTTCGGCAGCCAACTGGTCCACGTCGTAGTCGGGCGAGGGCTCGGCGACTCTCATTGCACCCGCAAGCAAGCCCTGATGGTCCAGAGGTTCAAGCACGACGCGGCAGTCCGGGAGCGCGCGTAGGCGGTCGAGGCGCACGGCGTACAGCCGCTCAAAGATGTCGCGGTCTTCCCCGTGTTGTGGAGCGCGGCCGTGCTTCTCGACAAACCGCTGGATTTCCTCAAAGCCAGCGATGATGTGCTCCTCGCGCGGTGGGCGTCCGCCCTTGGCTTCCAGCGCGGCGAACTCGGAAAGTTCCGCTGCAAGTTGGTCGAGGTCGGGGTCACTCATACCGACCTTCCTTCTTGTAGCGCATGAACACGGTGGCACCTTCGGCCATGCGCCTCTCCCACGCATCCTGCGAATCAAGCGCGGGCACACGTCCGCGCTCCTTCTTAAACTGGACGGCGCGGACGGCAAGCTCCTTCGCTTCCTCAGGCGTCAAGTTCGCGCGTTTGGCGGAGATTGCCGCCGCAACCTGCTTCAAGCTGTCCTCGCTCATGGTCTTGGCGAGGATGGCATAGGCTTCGCCAAAGGGGTTGATGCGGTCGATCAGGTCGATGTCCAGTTCGCGCACGTCCATCGCAAAGCGGCGCAGGCCGTCGATCAGAGCGGTGTTAGGGGTCGCCTCGTTGCTATCGCTGCCCGTCGCAAGTTGCTTTGCCTGCTGCGTCAAGGTGAGAGCGGCGACGGCGTGCTGGCGCACGGATTCCTGATCTTCCGCATCAAGGTCGGGGTACTTGTCTTTGATGATCTTGCCCATGCGGACCTGCGTCAGTTCCTCCGGCACCAGTTCTTCGTCGAACAAGCCGCGCTCGATGGCGGCCTTGTCCTGAATTAAGGTGGCGATCACCTCGTTCAGGTCTTCCTGGCAGATGCGCGTAGCTTCCTTGCTTTTGGGTTCAGCGAGGCCCTTGATTTCGATCTGCACCTGTCCGGTCTGGTGGTTGATGCCGACGTTGGACTTGTCGGGGTCGTAGCCGCCCTCGCCGTAGTCGAAGCCAGGCGTCGGGCCGCTGTCCGTGTTCTTGGGTTTAAACTCGAAGCGCGGGGCGAGGACCTGCTCCATCAGCAAGCTCGCCGCGATGGCCTTCAAGGTGTCGTTGACAGCCTCGGTCACGGCTTCCTCGGAAGCATCCGGCTCGGCGATCAGGTTGGTGAACCTCGCGCGGGTCTTGCCGGGCGCGTCGCGGGTCGCGCGACCGATGATCTGCACGATCTCGGTCAGGCTAGCGCGATAACCGACGGTCAGGGCGTGCTCGCACCAAATCCAGTCGAAGCCCTCCTTCGCCATGCCCAGCGCGATGATGATGTCCACGTAGTCCCGGTTGTTCTTCTGCGCCGGGTCTTTGAGGGCAGCGGACACGCGGTCACGCTTCGTGGCGTCGTCATCGACAAGATCGGCGATTCGCAGCACGCGGCCATCGGGCCGCTTGACGATCTGGAAGCCGGTCGAGGGATCGACGCCGTCCCACGCACCCAACGCCTCGATGATGTGCTCGACCTCCCGCATCTTGTCCTTCGTGCTCTCGCGTGAATTGACGTTGGGGATGTGGATGATCGTTTTCTCGGCAGGGTCGAGGACGTTGAGGATGTCATCAACGTAAGGCCCGCTGTAGAAGAAGTAGCCGATGTCGAGTTGCTTGAGGTACTCGTAGCCGTTGAGTTGCTCGTAGTAGGTGTAGGTGACGGTATCGAACTTGGCTTCGTCGGACGGGGCAAGCACGGCCTCGGCGTCGCCCCGGAAGTAAGAGCCGGTCATGGCGACGATGTGCGTGCGGCCCCGCGCGATGAATTGATCCAGGTGCGTGCCCAGCTTGTTGTCGGGGTTAGCCGAAACGTGATGGAACTCATCGACCGCGATCAGGCGGTCGTCGAATGTCTCCACGCCGTAGGCATCGACCGCGAAGCGGAACGTCGCGTGCGTGCAGACCAGCACCTTGTCGCCGCCCTCGAGGAACGAGCCTAGCGACTTCACCTTGCCACCGTTGTCGTTTCCAGGAGCGTTACACAGATTCCACTTTGGCTCGACATGCCAGTCAGCCCAGAAGCCGAACTTGGACAGCGGCTCGTCGTTAAAGCTGGCTCCAATGGACTTCTCCGGCACCACGATGATGGCTTGCTTCAAGCCCTGGTTCTGCAACTTGTCGAGTGCGATGAACATGAGGGCGCGGCTCTTGCCCGACGCGGGTGGCGACTTGATAAGGAGGTACTGCTCGCCGCGCTTCTCATAGGCGCGCTCCTGCATCGGGCGCATACCGAGCGCGTTGGCCTTGGTCGAGCTGCCGTTGCGCGCGTAGGTGACGGAGACGGAAGGCATGGATCTAACGGCGCTATTGGTCATTTCTTGTTCGTCTGTAGTGGTTCGGCGCGGTCCTTCAGAATGGCCTTGCCAAACCAGTCCGGTACGTCGGTCACTTGGGAATCAACGACATTCTCAGGAACGTCGCGCCAAAACGCCAAGATCGCGTCCGAGAACGCCTGAAACTGATCGTCGCTTACCTTAAGATGCGTGTGATCACGATATCTCGTATCCGACAAAGCACCGCCGGAGCCGATGAACGGATCATCAAGATATTCAGGAAAGCTATTCCTAAGCTCGTCGAGAGATTTTCCTTCGCCGTGTTTGTACACATTGACCACAAGGCGGCACGCATCAAGCGTGCGGAAGTAGTCCGAGCTGCGGACATTCCAGCCAAAGCTTTCCAGCAAGTCGGCGATCTGGCCGAAGTCAGCCGACCAGACCTTTGAGCTGGCGTTGTCGCCAACATGCCAATGCTGAATCTCACCTGCCAGCCAGTCGCGTAGCTGCTTGTCCCACTCGTGGAACATCCCAGCGACAACGCTCAAGCGCGTTTGCTCGCGCATGTCGCTCAAGAGTCCGTAGAACTCAATGCCGACATCGTTGGCCGCTTCATAGAAATCTCCAGGGTCATGTCGATCCGGGTCAAAGTGTTGACCACTTTGCTCTAGCCATTCCTCGGCTACCCGATTGGCATCAGCCTCAATATCGTCGAACTGCGAAAGCAAGCGCTTCCGCGCTTGTTCAACATAGAACAAATGACCTTTAATCCGAAATTGTCGAAATGGCCCCCACATCTGGAACAACGCATATCCGCTCATGCCTTCGCCGCCTTCCTGATATTGAAGGTCTTGCCTGAGGCGGCTGTTATCCTTGTATAGAGGTCGAACAGCTTCTCCAGACGCTCGGTGTCGTTCTTGAAGCGGCGGCCGATATAGATGCGCTCCAGCACTTCGTCGTTGCAAGCATGAGCCGCCCGCAAATCGGCGGGCATCTTCTCGGGGTCGTAGAGGTCGGCGATGGTCGCGGGGAAGTGACGCTCCCGCGCCAGTAAGATATCCTCCGCGCAGCGCGTCAGATCGGCCTTGTTCTTATCGGTCAGCGTCGGGACGGGGAAAGTGTTCCAGCCAAGGGTGTTGGAGTATCGGAAATCGGACTTCAACTTACCGCAGACGGTGGCAATCCAGACCAGATGCAGGCGGCTGGCGATGAGGGCGAGATTCCAGAGGGGGGCATCGTAAAGGGCGAAGGCGAGGTTGCTGACGACCGAATGGTTGTCAATCAGCCCAACAGGAAGATACTCGCGGCCTTCCGATGACACACCCGGAAGAATCAGCGTGTGCTTTTCACCGTGATACATCTCGCGGAACTGATGGGCCCGCGATGCCATTTCTCTCGTGCCCGCATCTTTGCTTTTGAGCCGCATTTCCCGCACGCCATCAATGCGAGCGCAAATGGAAGCTATCTTCGACGCTTGCGGCAAGTTTTCATCGGGAATCCAAAGACACTTGCGAACAACTCCGCGAATGAATTCCGCAGAGCCATAAATGCGCCGAAGAAAGATTTCTTCATCCTGCTTACTCAAGCAGAGCGAGGCCGCTTCATCCGCCGAGAGCAAAAAATTTCCACCATCAACGGGCATGTTGCCGAACGACATATCCGGCAAGCCCGAAACGCTTTTGCGCTGCCCCTCGACCACCATGTTCTCGCCAACGGTCAGATACGGTGTGATGTTCATCGCCTCGCGCACGGTGGTTTCGCCGTCGCGGTTCAAGTCATAAAGCTGGCGTTTCTTGTTCTCGTCCGTGGAAAGGCCAACGATGGCAACCGTCACGCCAGCGTTGTACGCGGCGAGGTTCGCCCATTTGAAGCTGGTGTGCGCGAAGCGGATGATGGAGCCGCGCTTGAAAATTTCCGGCCACAGAATCGGGACGATGCGGCCTTGGCAGATGGAGTTGGTGCTGACGAAAGCCGAATCCGTTGGCGTGGCTTGCGCGTAGGCGGCGGCTTTCATGAACCAGCCGCCCACATAGTCAATTTGTTTGGACGAAATGCCGCAAGGGTCAAACACCGAAGCCAAATCTGCCTTCTGCTCTTTGGTCTGCGTCTGGCTACCTTTGTAGGGCGGATTGCCGCAAATATAGGTCTCGCCGCCCTCGTTCTCGAAATCTATCTCTGCCTGATCAAGCGGGGAGCCGAACAAGTCATCGGCCTGCACCTTAACGCCGGTGCCGGTCGGTGGACATATTCTCAACCAGTCGAGTCGCAGCGCGTTGCCGCAGGTAATCCAGTTCTCGTTACGCAGGGGCAGGAACTCGGCCAAGGCCAGATTCTGTCCCCGATACAGCACGTCGCACTGGTACTCGGCAATGACCAGCGCGAGGCGGGCGATCTCGGCCGGGAAATCACGCAGTTCGATCCCGCGAAAGTTCGTGAGCGGGATATCTGAACTGCGGTCAGGCTCGCTACGCCGCTTGTTGATTTCTGCCTCGATCTCGCGCATCGCCTTGTAGGCAATAACAAGGAAGTTCCCGGAGCCGCAGGCGGGGTCGAAGACCCTGATCTTCGCCATGCGCTTGCGCAAGTTGAGCAAGGTGCGGGGGTTGTCGCCTGCTTCCTCAAGCCGCGCCCGCAGGTCGTCGAGAAAAAGCGGATTGAGCACCTTGAGGATGTTGGGGACGCTCGTGTAGTGCATCCCCAACTCGCCGCGCTCCTCGTCCTCGGCGACCGCTTGAATCATCGACCCGAAGATGTCCGGGTTGATCTTGGTCCAGTCGAGGCCGCCGACGTGCAGGAGGTAGGACCGGGCGATCTTACTGAACTTCGGTACGTCCATGCTGCCGGAGAACAAGCCGCCGTTCACGTAGGGGAAGTCGTCGGCCCAGCGGGGAATCTTGGCCCCTGTCCGTTCGTCCCGCTTGGTGTTCATGGCAAGAAACAACGTCCCGATGACCTCGTGCGTGTTGGACGAATCCTTCGCGCTCATCTGCGCGACGGTTTCGGTGAACCTGCCCTTGCCGACGAAGATGTCGGTGTCCTCGGCGAAGAAGCAGAAGATCAGCCGCGCCATAAAGTGGTTCATGTCGTGGCGGCGCTCGGCCTTGCCCCAATCGTGGTTGTCCTTCAAGAGTTCGACGTAGAGGCGATTGAGGCGGCTGGTCGCCCGGATATCGAAGGCGTTCTCGGTGATTTGCCGGACGGTGCTGATGCCCGCCAGCGGCAGGAAGAAGCCAAAGTGGTCGGGGAAGTCCTTGAAGGCGCAGGCGACAGTCTCGCCGCTTGCCAGATCTTCCACCTCGAAGTCCGTGCCGTCGGTCGCGAGGATGAACTTCGCCTTGCCCTTGGCGGTGGCGGGGCTCTCCTTGAGCGCCTTGAGTGCCTTCGTGACCTGTCCTGCCTCGCAGGTCAGGATGTGGATGTTGTTGGTCTGGAGGACGCCGCCGAGGTCGGACTTGTTCGACGCCCCCGCGCGAAGGCGCTTGATCGTCGTCTCCTTGTTGCCGAAGGCTTCAAGGAAGGCATAGGGGAAGTTTGCAGGGTCAAAGGGCTGCTCCGCAAGGTCGGTGATGGCCTGCTCGATCTCGACGGCATTCAACGCTATTTGCCCCCTCTAGCGCATCGGGGGTATTTCGGCGTGGACGCGCGGCACTGCCGCTGTTCTCGGCTACGTACTTCCGCATGAACTGCCGAGGCACTTGCGCGGCTGGGCGATTCGGCGAGGATCTTGTTATCGTCGGTCATGATGGCTCGTGCCTACTTGCTGCATTCTCGGGTAACGCCCGCCGCGGGCGCCGGCTCCTCGAAGGGCGCCGCCTGCTCGGGAATCGCAATTCCATTCCGCCTGCAATAATCCCGAATCAACACCTCCACCATATTAGCGATGGAACGGTGCTCGCGAACGGCCGCCGTGCGCAGGGCATTTTTCAAGTCGGGCTCGATGCGAAAGGTCAGCGTGGTGGTTTTGGCGGTAGCCATTGCTTTTCCCCTCAATCGCCACTTTTACTGTCGATGTTCGATAATGTACTGTAACACCCAGTATGATCCCACATAAATTGATCTGACCTCTACTGATAAGGCAACACATCGCGCGACTTAATTGATTCAAAGCACGGGATGCAGAGGATGATATGGCAGACGAATCGTTCGACCAACTTTCTAATTTTGACGCCTTGGATTACTGGCGGTTATGTGACGAGTTAAGCGTGATTCAGGCTGCTCTATTGATAATTGGCCAAGATCCCGCGGAGACTCAGGAATACATTGAGAATTGGCAGCCGGACAATCGCCCAAAGGGGTATGACGCAGCCAGAACGGCGCTATCGCATGCGATTGTGTCGGGAAAGCTACGGGCGACGATCCGGCGGCGGGCATGGGAGCGAGGATGGGACGAAGATCCGCAAGAAGGCGAGAAATATGATGATCGCGCTACTCTATTTAAAGACGAAGCTGAATTTCCCGATGAAGCTAAATCTGCGGTACATCGTGGCATTATCTACCGGGCCAATCCTGATTGGCACCTGACAACCGTTAGTGTCGATGAACTAAAGGCTTGGCTTACTGGCCGGGGGTTCCGTACCGGTTTTTTCTTCCCGACTGCAACTGATGCACCGGACTACCTAGACCCCAACAACCCGCGTTATGCCCCCAAGATGGCGGCGGCGGTTCGTGCATGGCAGGCAGTCACTAACCCGAATGGCAAGCATCCCAAACAGGCTCTCGTAAAGTGGCTACGTGAGCACGCGGCGGAATATGATTTGAGCGACGAAGACGGTAAGCCGAACGAAACCGGAATCGAGGAAGCCGCGAAAGTCGCAAATTGGCAACCTGCCGGCGGCGCTCCCAAGACCCCCGGCGAGTAATCCACCCACCCCCTAAACCCCGTCAATACAGGTAATTGCGACTGGCGCAGATTAATAACCACCCACCCTCACGAGGGAAAATAACCCCTTTATCCTTCTATTTTGAGGCCGGGTTTTTACAATGCGTCCTCCTATTCATGCAGCCGTCATGACATAACAATCTGTAACCATGTTCAACAACGCCCTAGGAGGCGCAAACATGGTTACGACAATCCTCAGACTTCCCACCGTCAAGGCCCGCACCGGGCTATCCCGTTCAACAATTTACTCGCGCATTTCGGAAGACAGATTCCCCCCGCCCGTTTCCCTTGGCGGCAGGGCCGTCGGATGGATCGAGGCCGAGGTGAATGACTGGCTGGCAAAACACATCGAGGCGAGTCGCAAGGCGGTGCGGTGAGGGGGCAGCCATGAGACCTACAAAAAC
>VFSW01014712.1_pt1 | contig 10797 bp, 12 predicted proteins | sample 5358111 | NCBI WGS metagenome assembly VFSW01 (sample SAMN11554181, study PRJNA540505) | mine drainage metagenome | isolation source: sediment from site ElyBrook_90M | place: USA: Ely Copper Mine, Vershire, VT | collected 2017
CCACCAACTGCTGGCCGCAACTTTTTTGCACCCTTTGTGAAATGGATCACACTGGCCGGCGCCGGGTTGGGGCAAGGTTCCGCACGCCGGATGGCGTAAGCCAATTTCAATATCCGGGGCTGGCAAGGCCGTTGGCGATATACTCCGCTAGCGGCCTTGTTTTTTGCGGCCTGATTTTTGCGGCCTGTCTCATTGCCTCTCGTTGCCCGGCGGATTGGGTCCGAGTCTGCCGGCCAGTGGGCGCCCGACAGGTGCCGGCCTCGCAGGCTGGTGATTTGCGTTGCGCCGGAATTGCCGGCTGTATGCCGCCTCCACCAGCTGAGGAATCGATCTTGAGCGCCGAACCCATGTTGACATCAGACGTCATCGGACTGACCAAAGCCGCGCCGTTTTCACGCCGCGGCTTCATGACCGCCTCCGCCGCCGTGGCGGCGGGCTACACCCTTGCCGCCGGCCCCGTGCGCGCCGACGTCATCAAGACCGACACCGAGGGTCTCACCTCGGGCGATATGAAGATAAAAGTCGCCGATGGCGAGATGCCCGGTTATTTCGCGCGCCCGAAGGGCGTCGCCAATCCACCGGTCGTGCTGGTCGCGATGGAGATCTTCGGTCTGCACGAATACATCCGCGACGTCACGCGGCGTCTCGCCAAGCTCGGCGCGTTCGCCGTCGCACCCGATTACTATTTCCGCAAGGGTGTCGATCTCACCAAGATAACGGACATCCCGCAGCTCCTGCCGATCGTGAATGCCAAGCCCGATGCGGAGTTGTTGTCCGATCTCGACAGCACCGTCGCTTGGGCCAAATCGCAGGGCGGCGACACTGGCCGGCTCGGCATCATCGGTTTTTGCCGCGGCGGACGCACGGTCTGGGAGTATGCCGCCCACAGCGGCGACCTCAAGGCCGGCGTCGCATTTTACGGCCCGCCGGTCGATCCGACGAACCCGCTCTGGCCGAAAAGCCCGACCCAGTTGGCCCCCGAAATGAAGGCGCCGGTGCTGGGATTGTACGGCGAGGCGGATAGCGGCATTCCGGTCAAGGACGTGGAGGCGCTGAAGGCCGCGCTCGCCGGGGCCAGAAAGACTGCCGAATTCAAGATCTACCCCGGCGCACCGCATGGATTCCACGCCGACTATCGCGCGAGCTACCGCAAGGAAGCGGCCGAGGACGGATGGAATCAGATGCAGGCCTGGTTCAAGAAATTCAAAGTGCTCGGCTGAGCTTCATGATTCCTGGAAGGCGCGCGCTATATGCCGCGCGCTTGCCGCCGGATTGGCGTGGCCTATCCGAAGCGTTGGCTGTTGCGATGCAACTTGGAAATTTGTTCGATTTCCCAGAGCATCCACACAAAGGCTACGCCCAAGCCGACGGCGACACCGAGGACCAACAACCTCAGCCGGGGGCTGCGAGCATCTGAAACATCCATGCGCCGCACGAGCTTCCCAATTGAAGCGAGAGGAGGCAAGCAGCGTACCAGCTGACGGCATCAAGAAAGTGGCCTCGGTGCAGAATACACCGAGGCCGCTTGATTTTACCCGCACCTCGCGCGATCCCTCAGCTTCAAATGACCGGGAACGAAAGCGGGAGGCCAAAATCCGCCGAATCACCCGCAGACCTGAACTGGCCGGATACGCCAGCCGTGTCTTGTATGCACGCGGCGGCGCACAACGTAGCAGCCGCCATCGTCATAGTAGTAGGAATCGTCGGCCGTGTAATAGGGATAATCATAGTAACCGTAATCGCCGAAGTCGGGCCCGTAAAATCCACCGGCAAAGAACCTTCGCCCATGGTGAAAACCGCGGCCATGGTGAAAGCCGCCGTGCTGGAAACCGCCGTGTTGGAAACCGTTGCCTGCAAAGTGGCCGCCCTGAACTCCTGCGGCACCAACCGCTGTCGAGCGCGCGAAGGTGCCGCCTAACCCTCCGGGCCGGCCACCGAAGCCACCACCATGGCCGCCGCCGAACCCACCGCCATGGCCGCCACCGAAGCCGCCTCCGAACCCACCGCCATGGCCGCCTCCGCCTCCGCCTCCGTGGCCACCACCTCCGCCACCGCGCGCCAAAGCTACGTCCGGCGCTAGCATGCCGATTGACGCGACTGCGAACAAGGCGATCATCGCTTTACGAAACATGTCGGTCCCTCCTCCGTGAAAAAGCGCCCCGCAAGTCACTACTCTTTCGGTGCGGTCCCGTTCCGGGATTTAGGAAGGGTATTGCAAGATTGCCGGCATGTGCCGCTCACTTCTGCGCGACCGGCTCGCGATCGTCCGAAGCATGGCCTGCGCAAGCGCGTGTTTTCGAGCGACGCATGCGCTCGGACCAGATCCGGGGCATCCTAATGGTTGGCGCGAGGAAAAAGCGTCAAAGCAATACAATAGAAACATCGATTCTGGTTTGATCAGAACCGGTGCTCTATGCGGCAGCGGCGACCTGAGTGGTTCGGTCTTCGATCATGACGATCAACATATGGGACTCGTCAGCTCGACCGGGCATGTGGAGGCGTCGCACCGCGACGGTACGTTGGCCGTTGTTGGGCGTGCTCACGGTTTGAATGAGGGCGTCGCCTTCCTCGCGTCCCCCCAAGGACGCCCTGTCGAGGCGCTCGATCCCCTCGGCGGTTTCCGCCGGAAATAGCTCGCGCACCGACTTGCCGATGATCTGCACACGCGGCAGCCCGAGCAGCTTTTCGGCGGCCTTGTTCACGAACGTGTAGCGCAGGGTGCGTGGTTTTTCCGGCGGCGATCGAATCGGTTGCCCTGGAGATATCCGACAACGGCGCAATGACGGAGCGGCGGACGAGGATGACGTTGAACGCGGTGCGCAGCGAGCGATTGGCATCGTTATCGCCCCACGCGCGCCCCGAAGCCGGACTGATCTGGGTCGCCCTGCGGACCAGCTCGTTGCGGAAATCTATGAACTGGAGAATCCGCCGCTTGAACTCAGGAAACCTTGGCTCATCGCTGGAATCGGCGGTCTTTTCCCATTCCGCGATAACGCCGGCGAGCTCGCGGTTGCGCCTGATAAGCTCATCGGCGTAACGCTTCACCATGCCGGGATCGGTCGACATATAGATGCCGCGCGATTCCATCACGATCGCATAGATCAACGCGTTGACGCGCCCGATATTGATCGCCGTTGCCGCAGAGGTGGCAAGAGCCCGTCGGTATTCGGTCTGCAGCCGAACCGTCTGGATCGACATCACCACCAGCAATCGATGATCTCGGTCTTCTTGCTGGCGCAAGGCTTACACCACGGTCCCACTACCAGAAGTTTAATTGCATCACCCGTATTGTTGCGGTGTTGCGCCGGGGGACGCGGCGGCGCCGGTCATGCTTTATTGCGGTTGGCGCGCCGGACGATCCCTGATAATCCTTGAGAAAGACGTTCACTGTTGCCTGTTGAACCGGCGCGCCTCCGGCCGCCGAAGGAGCCGACAGCGCGTGCGCAAATTGATCGACTTCGACGACGATACTTTCGGCAAGCTGAAGCAGCTCGCACGCGACCGGATGGCGACCGTCCAGGAACTGGCGGACGAGGCCTTCGCCGATTTGCTCAGGAAACACGGCATTCCCGTCGATCTCAAGGATGCGCTCCGCAAGAGCGCATCGCTCCCGGATCAACCGGGAAAAAGGGGCGCCCGGCCGGCGTCCCCGGGAAAGACCAGATCATAGCGCAGGCCAGGGCGGGTTCAGCGCCGTCCTCAGCCGATCTTCTTCAGGCCCTTTTTGAATCGCGGTGCATTGCCGACATAGAATTTCGCCGCACTTCCCATCGCCACCACCTGCGCGGGGTCGAGGGTGCGGATCACGCGCGCCGGCGCGCCGATGATCAGCGAGTGCTCGGGAAACTGCTTGCCTTCGGTAATCACCGCACCCGCGCCGACGATACTGCCGCGGCCGATCCTCGCGCCGTTCATGACGATCGCACCCATGCCGACCAGCGCGCCGTCTTCGAGGGTACAGCCATGCAGGATGACGTTGTGGCCGACCGTGCAATCCTTTCCAATCGTCAGCGGAAAGCCGCGATCCGTATGGCAGGTCGAATTGTCCTGCACATTGGAATTTTCGCCGATCTCGATCCATTCATTATCGCCGCGCAATACCGCGCCGAACCAGACGCTCGCGCTATGCAGCAACCGGACCTTGCCGACGACGGTGGCGGTATCGGCGATAAAATAGTTGCCGTCGAGGGGGAGTTCGGGCGCCTGCCCGTCGAGTTCATAGATCGCCATGCGCGATGGTCTCCGGTTCACGGGAGACTCTGGCATAGCCGTCAAAGCGTTTTCAAGCGAAGCATGCCCTCGGACTTGATCCGGAGGCGGCTACCGGTTCGCATCAAGAAAACGCCTCAAAGCACAAAAATCTCAGGCCAGCAGCCCGGCGGCGCGCAGCGTCATCAGAAAGAACGTTCCGGACATCAGGCTCCAGATCCCCGCCAATACCGTTGCCATCATCACGAACTCGAAACGCCGGCGTTCGATCCGCGCACCGCGGAGCGTATTGCGCATGATGATGAAGGGGGCCGCGAACACCAGAAACGGCACCGCGGCGAAAGTCCTCGGCGCCACGCCTTCCTGCAATAGCCCGAAGCCCGCCGGGCGTTGCACCAGGGCCTGATATCCGCTGGTGAGCGCGCCCGCGAGCGCAAACCCGATACACAGGGAAAACAGGGAATTCAACGCATCGGGCGACATCGCAGGCTCATCCGCTACAGGAAGGCGCATTGCTTCGCAAAATTGGCGGCCTGCCGCTACATGATCCTTAAGGAAAGGTTAATGCCGACAGGATGGACCCGCGGCCTGAACATGGCTCGCGCGGTGTTCCATGACGCGAAACCGTGCGGAAGTGCGATGCCGCATGGCATATTTGCAAATGATTCGCGGCCAGCCGCGGACGCCCGTTTTCGATTGCCGGTTCATGACATTCTTTTCGACTGCCCAGCACATCGCACGTGACACGCGAAACAATCCTCGCGGCCACATGGTTATGATCATGGTGGCCGGCGCGGTCGCCGCCTGCGCGATAGCCCTGATCGCCTACCTGCTGTGGCCGACCTGGGAACCGGGGGGGTCCACTGGCCCGGCCCGGTTGCCGGTAAGCATCGGGGCTACCCTGTTTAACGTTCCGACCGCGGCGATCCGCATGAAAATCCAGCGCCACTCCGGACCGCAGGAACGCATCGATCTCAGCTTCGCCTTCCCTTCGCTGGAGGCGCCCGAAGCCCCCAAACGCGTCAGCGCGAGCAGCGTGAGGGAAGCGGCGCAGCCGATCGACCGGATCTTTCTTTCGATATCGGCGCACCATGACTCGTTGGCCCCCGATCTGCGCGCGCGCACCATCTATCCGCGCTATCTCGAGCAGGCCTCAACGTCAGAGGAATACGGATTGACGATGTGCGCATTTCGCGAGGGTTCGCCTTACGGCAACGAGGATCTGTTTTCCGCCAACACGCCAAATATCAGCGCGCGCTGCACCCGCGACGCTGCGACGCCGGGGATGTGCCTGAGCGAACGCCGCGTCGAGGGCGCCGATCTGACGTTCCGTTTTCCGCGGAGCTGGCTCGCGCAATGGCGCGACGTGGCCGGCGCGATGGATCGCCTGACGCTGCAATTGCGGGGGGCGAAGGGATGACCCCCTCAGTCATTCCGGGATGGCGCGCCAGCACCAGAACTCAGATGCGCAATTGCACATCGTAGTTCGATACTCAGCACTGCCCCGGAGCGACGAAGATAGGCTGCGTCGTCTGCAACACGCCGTTGGACGACGGCTTTCCTGGCATCAACCCTGCTCGACCAGATCGTCCTCGAGGATCGCCATCTGGAACTGGAACGAACGATCATCGTCTTCATCGTCGACGAACAGCACGCCGATGAATTCTTCGCCGATATAAACCTCGGCCGAATCATCCTTCTTCGGCCGCGGCACCACGCGTATCTTGGGGTTGCCGAACAGGCGCTTGAGGTAGGCATCAAGTTTCCTGACTTCCTGAACGTCCACGGCGGTCTCCAATACGATCTCTGGATTATCTCTGTTTGAGCATGATCTTCTCGGAAAACCGGTTCCCACTTTTCCGGATCATGCTCTGGGTTTTCGGGAAGTTTTAGAACGAGACGGAGCAAACCGCCGGCCATATCCCTCTAAGTCTTATTCGCAGTTCAAAAGGCTTATAACTTCCGCGCCGTCCAATCGCAAAACCGTTATTGGCCCCCGATCAAGTCCGGGGCCCGGATTTGTCGCAGCAGGCAGGAAATCAAAGTCCGATCGCGTTGATCATTTGATCCATGGTGCGAGACGGCTCGGCGCAGCCCGCCTCGCCGACGATCCTGGCCGGAACGCCGGCCACCGTCACGTTGTGGGGCACGGGCTTCACGACCACGGAGCCTGCGGCGATCCGGGCGCAATGGCCAATCTCGATATTGCCGAGAATTTTCGCACCCGCCCCGATCAAGACACCGTGGCGGATCTTGGGATGGCGGTCCTCGTTCTCCTTGCCGGTGCCGCCAAGGGTGACGCCGTGCAGGATCGAGACATCGTCTTCGATAACAGCCGTTTCCCCGCACACGAAACCGGTGGCGTGGTCGAGAAAGATGCCACGGCCGATTCTGGCCGCCGGATTGATATCGGTCTGGAATACCGCCGAAGAACGACTTTGCAGGTAATTGGCAAAATCCTTGCGACCTTTGTGGAAGAGCCAGTGCGCCAGACGGTGGGTTTGCAGCGCATGAAAACCCTTGAAATAAAGCAGCGGGTCGATGAAGCGCGAGGTCGCGGGATCGCGGTCGTAAACCGCGACCATATCGGCGCGGAAAGCGTTGCCGAGATCCGGATCCTCCCGCAGCGCCTCGTCAAAGGCCTGGCGGATCAAATCGCCTGACAGCGCCGAGTGATCGAGACGCTCGGCGATGCGATGCACGACCGAATCTTCCAGCCGGTCGTGATGCAGCACGGTCGAGTAGATAAAGGAGGCAAGCTCCGGCTCGCGGCGGACGATATCTTCCGCCTCCGCGCGCACGCGATCCCAGATCGGATCGAGCGCCGCCAGTTTCGCGCCCCCTTGCGGATTGATCTGATGTTTTGCCATTAGCCGCTCTCGCAAATTGCCAGCACTCGCAAATTCTTCGATAGCCCTTCTTAGGCATGATAGCACGACCGGCGGGCGTCTGTCCCGGGGCACTCACACCAAGGTGAATGCAGGAATAAGCCTCCAATACCCGCTAAAACCTTGAAGCGACGGGCTTTCCTCACCCAGGCCCATGCCCGCCCTCACCGAGAGCGTCGCTGGGAGGTGGTTGGGAATTCCAGGAAATCAAGCGGCGGGCCATCCGACTAATGGCGGATTTTCGCGACCTGTCCAACCCGGGCATGGTGTCCACGGCATCGGGGAGAGAAGGCATTACCACTCATATCTTGCGCGCACGCGCCGCGGACTCGGTCTGGGTCTGGGCAACAACCGTCGCCATTCCCCTGATGTTGCTCGCGCCCGCGCTCTGGAACGGCTATCCGCTGCTGCAGTGGGACACCGGCGGCTATCTGGCGCGGTGGTATGAAGGCTATCTCGTCCCCAGCCGCTCCACCGTGTTCGGCATCTATTTGCATTTCGGCGAGGGCTCGGGTTTTTGGATCAACCTTGGAATTCAGGCGCTGGCGACGCTGTGGGTCCTCCAACTGACGCTGCGCGTGCTGGGCATGGGCAGGCCGCTGCGGCAATTGGGAATGAGCCTCGCGCTGATCCTGACCACCGCCTTGCCCTGGCTCGCCAGCATGCTGCTGACCGACATCTTCGCCGGCCTTTCGGTGTTGTCGCTGTTTCTGCTCGTGCTGCACAGCGACAAGATTTCCGGACCGGAGAAATTCGCATTGTTCGTCTTTACCGCCTTCGCGGCCGCCACCCACAGCGCCACTTTGGTCGTGCTGCTCGGGCTGTGCTGCGTCGGTTGGATCGCCCAGCCTTTCCTGCGTGACCGGATTGCGGTTGCTGGGCTGGCGCAAGGCACTCTGACGATCGTTGCCGGCGCCGCCATGCTGCTGTCCGCCAATTTCGCGCTGTCCGGACAATTGGCGTGGACACCCGGCGGCTATGGCGTCGCGTTCGGACGGATGCTGCAGGATGGCATCGTTGCGCAATATCTGAGGGACCACTGCCCGCAGCAACACTTCAAGCTCTGCCCCTATCGCGACCAGCTTCCCGCCACCGCAGATCAATTCCTGTGGGGGAGAAGCATGTTCAACTCGCTTGGCCGCTTCCAGGGACTGAATGACGAAATGGGTTTCATCGTAACGCATTCGCTCGCGGATTATCCGCTCTGGCAGGCGGAGGCTGCGATCGTCGCCACCGCCCGGCAACTGGTCGATGTCGCGACGGGCGAAGGAACCGACGTCACCGATTATCATACCTATGGCATCATCGAGCGTTACATACCGACGCAGCGCGCGGCCATGCGCGCGGCGCGCCAGCAGCATGGCGGCATCAATTTCGCAGGCGTCAACTGGCTTCACATACCAGTCGCGCTGGTCTCGATGTTGCTGGTGTTCGCCATGTTGGGGCGGGCGGTTTTCCGACGAAAGGCCGACGACCTGGCGCTGCTCGGCGGCACGGTTGCTCTGGCGCTGCTCGGCAATGCCTTTGTGTGCGGCGTCATATCGGGGCCGCATGATCGCTACGGCGCGCGCCTGGCGTGGATTGCGACCTTCGTCGCGCTGATCGCGGCCGCGAAATACTTCACCCGTGACGATGCACCGGGCGAGGACTCATCTTCTCTGTGAGAGAAAATCCAGCACGCCTGATTTATACACCTTGTCGCCCACCGCCCGCATGTGATCGCGGTTGGGAATATCGAGCACTTGCGAACCGGGAATGATTTTCCCCAGCGCTTGCGCAGAGCCCGCGATCTCGTCCGAGGTTCCGACCGCGATCAACACGGGCACGGCAATGCGTGCGGCTTCGTCCTTCGTCATCAAGCGCCGCGAGCCGCGCAGACAGGCCGCGAGCGCCCGGCGGTCGGAACGGGTCTGGTCCGCGAAGGCGCGGAACGTCCGTCCCACCGGATCGGTCACGTCATCGAGCGATTCGGCCTCCAGCGCTTCGGCGACGTTCTCGCCGGGGCCACCGCCCTCGATCAGGCCGATCCCGATGCCGCCGAAGATCGCCGAGCGCAGCCGTTCCGGCTGGCCGAGCGCAAGCACGGCCGTCATCCGCGATCCCAGCGAATAACCCATGACATCCGCGCGCTCGATGTCCAGGTGATCCATCAGCGCAGTGATGTCACCGGCCATGATGGCGATCTCATAGGAGCTCGAGTCATAGAGCTTGCCGGAATCGCCATGGCCGCGATTGTCGAACGCGATGACGCGTCGGCCGTTCTTCTTCAACTCCGAAACCCAGGTCGGATAGACCCAGTTCACATTCTTGGTCGACGCAAAGCCATGCACGAGCAAGATCGGATCGCCCTCGCCTTCATCGAGATAGGCGATTTCAACAGCGCCGTTATGAAAACTCGGCATCGGTCATTCCATATTTTGGAAAAGGATGGGAATCGGCGGGGTGGGCCGAAAACTACCCGGTTGCGCCGGCGGTTGCCATCGCCGGCGCAGGCAAGGCCGCCATCTGCTTTCGTAACCGCCGCGCTTTCTTGTGATTGAGCCATGACTGGGTCATGTGCTCGGTGGTGGCCTTGATCGACGCCAAGAACCCGAACAGAGCCAACAATGCGCCGAACACCCACAGCGACAAATCGAACGCGCCGGCTACCAGCAGCAATCCGCCGCGGCCCAGCATTTTCAGAATTGCGCGGGTCCGACCGCCCTTGGTCTCCGCCAACCGTGCGGCGCGCGCCACGTCCTCCGGACCCTCGGCGATTCTCAGCATATCCAGCGCGCCGCGCGCGCCGGCCTTTTCACCGACCCGTGCAACGTCCTTGGCGAGCCGGACCAGCGCGCCCGCCTTCTGGGCGTGGAAGGCGGCTCGGATCGCGCTCACGGTCTCGCCCGGATGCATCACCGAGCCGGTTGCGACGGCATTCTGCAGCATCGGCGTATCCACCACTTCGCGCGCCGAGCGGCCGGTCCATTCGGTGAGCCCCTCGCCCAGGCGCCCGACCTTGCGGGCGTCCTTGACCAGCGTGAGCCCCGCGCGCAGCGGCGCTACGCCACCGACCGAGACGTAGGTCGCCGCCGTCACCGCCAGGCCGGCGGCGGCAAGGCCCAGTACCAGGCGATCGGTGTCCTCGCCCATGACGAGGTGCTTGCCCTCACGGACCACATCGCGGATGTCGCCGAACACGAAGAGATCGCCGGCAACGGTGCCCGACAGGCTCCCCGCATCGTCGGCATTTCCGGTCATAAGCCCGTTGGCAAAGCGCTTTACAAAATGAGACGAGGAATTTTCCTCTTTGACGGCATCGCTGACCCGTTCCGATAGCTCGCCGGCGAGCGAAATGTTCTTCTCCCCGGCAAGCTCGACAAAGCTCCTGGCAAGATCCGCGTCACCGGCTGCGAGCGCGGCCTCGACGTGGTCCGGGACAACCTTTTGGCTATTCCGCAGAGCAGAATTGAGCTGAACATCGGACAATTGCGCGGGATCGTCCTGCGCTGCGAGGATGACGAAGGCGTCACGCGCCTGCGGCCACAGCACCGCCAGCGCAGCACCGCTTACCGTCACCGCCAATACCCGACCGATCCCTGATCTTTTCATCCGAAATTCCAAGTTTCAAGCTTGCCCTGAAATGGTGTGCCTCCTTTAAGACACAACGGCCCCGACGAAAGAAGGGCTTCTCTGGGACGACAAGATTGTGTCGAATTTG
>VFSW01014713.1_pt1 | contig 10797 bp, 13 predicted proteins | sample 5358111 | NCBI WGS metagenome assembly VFSW01 (sample SAMN11554181, study PRJNA540505) | mine drainage metagenome | isolation source: sediment from site ElyBrook_90M | place: USA: Ely Copper Mine, Vershire, VT | collected 2017
CCTCGCCGCCCTCCGCCGCCGCCGCCGCCGCAGCAGCCGCCTCCTCTGCAGCCGCCTTCTCGGCTGCAACGCGCGCCGCCTCGTCCTCCTCGGCCTTGATCCTCTCCGCCTCCTCGAGGTCCCTCTTCTTCTGCTCGAGCTGCTCGGAAAACTCGGCGGCCGCCTTTGTGTGCCCCCGGTGCACGGCCGCCCGCCGCCCGACCTTGCGGACCATCTTGATGAACATGAGCAGCAGCGCGCCGATGTGCGTGTTGGGCATCTCGGACACCAAAGCGGCCTCGTCCTTGACGCCCTTGTAAGCCTGACGCACCCTCTTCCACACGTCGGTGTTGCGCTCCTGCGTGGCGTCGTAGGACCCGAGCTCCGAGAAGGTGTGCAGGTTGAGGTGCTCGAAGCACCGCTTCCAGTTCTTGAACGAGGACGGCTCCTTGCACAGGAGGTGCAGCAGCGCCTTGAAGACGTGGAACGTGGCCTGAGGGACCGCCGTCATGTCGCGCAGCGTCTTGACCGACTCTGGCGCGGCCGAGACGACCGCGACCTTGATCACTCGCAGCGCCTCCTCGGCCGTCTCGAGCGCCTTGGCCGCGGCGTCGCGCGCCTCGGTCGACGCCGCGAGCTCCCTGCCCAGCCGCTTGACGTCGTACGTCAGAACCGTGATGCTGTCGGCGTCCTCGGCCGGAGGCACTAGTTCTTCCACGGGCGCGGGCTCCTCCGCCTCGGCCGGGGCCGCCGAGGCAGCCTCCGCATCCGCCGCGCCCTCCTCTGAGGGCTCCTCTTTCGAAGGCGGGTTGAACACCAACGCGATCTTCCGCTTGAGCGCCGCGATCGTCTCGGCAGCGTCCTTGCCGGCCTGCGCCTCTTTGGCCCTGGCCTCCCTCGCCTCGTACGCCTTGCCGAGCGCGAGCGACACCTCCCAGATGAAGTCCTGGTCGGGCAGGCTGAGCGGCTGCCCGTCGCCCTCCGGAAACAGCGTGTCGGCCGCGATCACGGCCTTGAACTCGCTGCCCGCGCTCGCCTGCACGCCGCACGCCTGGTACGCGCCGATCTTGGGGAACCCGCGGATGAACTTGACGCGGGGCTCGAAGGACACGTTGGGCGCGTAGACCATGGGCATCCGCTCGTCAAGGATGCGGAACGTGAAGGGGACCGGCTCCGGCTTGAAGTCCTCGGGGGCGTCCTCGGGCGGCGGCGGCGGCCGCATCAGCTCGGTCGTCAGCATGAAGGCCTGCTCGGCGCTGGCCGCCATGTAGGACAGGTACTTCTTCGAGTAGTCGATCGGCCGCGGGATCTTGGGCGGGTCCTCGGCGGCCGGCCGCGGCGGCTCCGCGGCCGCCGCCTCGGCCCTGGCGGCGGCCTCGGCCTCGCGCTCCTCGGGCGTCTTCTCGGGCGCCGGCGGCGGCGGGTCGGCCTCGTCCTCGGACTCGGCCGCGGCCGGGTCCTCGGCGTCCTCGGGCGGCGCCCAGTCCGGCTCCTCGGGCTCGGCGATCGCGGCCGCGTAGACGCCGCCTGCGACGGTGAACTTCTTGATCAGGTCGACCGCGTGCTGCACCAGCGCCTGCGGCTCGACGTCCATGGCGGCCAGCGCGGCGAGCGCCGCCTTGCGCTCGGCCTCGGTCTCGCGCGCCTTCTGCGCGGCGGCCTGCTCTTGCTCCTGAGGGGCAGGGCATGGTGCCGTTCGGGCCATAGTTCTGTTCAATGCCGCGCCATCTCTCTCACCAGCTTTTTCTTTTTGCTCTCCAGTTGAGCCCTCGTCGCGTCCTGCAGCTCCGCCTCGATTTCAGCGTTCTTCACCAACCTGTAAAAGACAACATCTTGCACGCGTCCGGTCGAGCTCGTGACGACCTCACTCACTTGAGCAGCCAGTTTCCGAGGTAATCGACGGGATCGTTCGGCTGTGCGACGACGCAGGACGCGACGCCTCGGGCGAGGGCATCGCCGACGAGCTCCTGCAGGTACTTTGTGTCGTGGCCGATGCCGGCCATGTTTGCTCAATAATAGTTCTGAAAATTAAGATGCGAGATGCGCTTAGCGTGGGCGTGCTATATTAATTATCGCTATGATGCTTGTCTTTGCGTTTGGCACTCCCTCGAAGGCTGTACTGCCTGTTCCCGCTTGTGTGTCTGGGCATCCAAATCCCTGTGCCATCTTGCGGCGCATGAGTTGAGCATACATAACATTGTTCAAACGGCACGCTCGTGTGCATGGATGTGTGTGCGCCAAAAGAAAAATGATGTTGATGATTTGTGAGATCGCACAATATGATGAAATCGGTGACCAAAGCACAACGTTGCGCACGAGTAATTTGCTTCTCTAGAGAGCCTTATTCGTGCTCCCGCTGCTGCTCTACTGTTCGCAGCCTCGTGATCAGCTGGTCAGCCTGCGACATTGGCGACGAAGCGTCCAGGAGCCCGGCGCACGGAATCCTGCTTCTCTGCAGTTCCGAGCTGTTGGCAAGGACGTCGCCCATGCTGTTGCGCACGCTGCTGACGGTGCTGTTCGACTGGCTGTTGCCAGCGCTGCTGGTGCGCACCAGACGCTCGAGCGCGTCAACCTTGAACTGTAGCTCAGAGTTCTGCTTGGACACCGAGCGCAGCTTGCCCTGCACGTCGATTGCCTCGTCGTCCATCCGAATCTGCGCACAGAAAAGCAAGGCGGGTATGAAGAGGTACTAAAATCTGGCTGTAATAGAAGATCAGAGCTGTAGACACATTCCTCCCCGCATATTGCCCCAACGCCGCCAAGTCCACTCACCTCCATTTTGTTGAACTTGCTCTCCAGGCGCTGATTTTCACGATCTTTGCGTTGAATTTTCCTCTCCATTTCAAGAAGCTTTTTGCCAAGACGTTGGTTCTCTTCGGACAGCTCTGCGATGTTTGAAGCGAGACGAAAGCGTGTAGGAAAAATTGAGCTGATTCTCCAACGGGAGAATGTGGATTGAATCAAAGCAAGATGGAATCACTTCTCGCCTGTGATCTGATCCTCAAAGTCTGTTTCTGCCACCGACCCCAGCTGCTCCCTGCCGTTGGCCGTCGATAATCGCGCGTCCAACGCCGATCCCAGAACCACGTTCCCCGCCTGACGGGTCACAGCGGCCAGAGGCTGAGTCAGGAAGAGATTTCGACAAGAATTCGACGCGCCGCCCGACAGAGGCGAACGCGCAAGAAAATACCTTGCTCTCTGCACCTACCTTTGTGGCCAAGTCGAGTTTGGCCATGAGCGCCTTTGCCTCATCCATGACCCTTTCGAGCTCGAGCTTGATCGAGTGCTGCCTCTGAACCAGGCGCTCGATGCGTGCGACCAGCTCGTCCGTGTCGAGAGGCTTGACCTGCTCGACGAGGGTGAGGGTGAGAGAGATGATGTAGAAAATAAAACGAAGCACGACCATCTGCTCCAGAAGTAACGCCGCCGCCACTCGCCATGTAATCGGCCGCCCCTGACTGCAGCGCAGCGATCGCGCCTCCCGCCTTCCCCAGGACCACGATGGCCACCGTCGTGTTCTGAGCCTGCAGCTGCTTTACGAGGTACGCAGTCGATGAGAAGGCCGGCAGGTCCGCGTCCACGAGGACCACGTCGGGGAAGACCTGCACAGGGGGGTTGCAGAGGGTTGATGTACGAGGGAACAAATACCAAAATGCCGACCAACACGACTCGCCACCCACCTCTCTCGCTCCGAATTGGGTGATTGCGTCTCGCGAGTCTGCCGCCAGCGCAGTGTCGTAGCCCTCGGCCTGAAGCATCTGCAGTACCTCTGTGCCGTCGGCCGTCTCGCTGGACATGCAGCAGAGCGCCAAGATGGTCCCGAAGCGCTGCAGATGGCAAGCATGGCGCTTGGATTGCATGGGGACCTTTAATAACAGGCTGTTGTGTTATGCAGCACATGCAACCCGTCGGCCCACAGTCGGTGGCCGCCTCACCTCCCAGTGAGTGGACTTTTTCAGCATGCCGAGGACGCTCGTCGTCGAAGTTGTCGTTCCCAGGCTCGGTTGCTTCTTGAGGCTCTGATACGAGCCCCGCCGCGTGACCGGCAGAGATGATGCGGAGGGCGTCGATGTTGAGTTGAGCGGGCCGGCCTTGAGCGGCGGGGGCTTCGGGACTTGGCGTGGGGGTCCGTAGCCCCCGGCCGGCGGCATGGAGGAGGCCGAGCTCGAAGAAGAGGCACCCTCATCCATCGAGAGGGTCGCCGACAGAGGAGGAGGAGGCCGTAACGACAACGGCGATGCGGCCTCGGTATCGCTCACGCTGTTGCTGCTTGTGCTGAGCGCTCCTCGAAACCTGGAAGAAGGCATCTGGGAGGCCATGTCCGACATGATGTCGTCGACTGCGACTTCATCCGATGATGATGAGACCGGGACGGTGATGACGCCTGATCGCGTCTTAGTAGGCAGCCTGCGTCTGGTGGGCGTCAACGGGGGGCTCGAGACGTCCATTCTGCGTTCTGATGATGGGTGGGTGAGGATTTGGCCCCCTTTTTTTGCATGGACGTCCAAAAACGTAATACCCTTCGTTTCAGGGCGCAACCACCTCGGGTTAGATTGTCACCGAGTCTGGAGGCAAGGCGAGAGACGGCGAAAAAGACCGTGTGGCTCGGGATCCCGTCATCGAAGCTCAGCGGGCGCTCATGTGCAGGAGACCCCCGGCCATGCGAGCAGCAGCAAAGACTGGGCATTGCAAGAGGATCTTGTTCTTGCGGCTCTGGTCAAGGACGGCAAGTTGCTTGAGTGGCCCTCAGTTATTTTTGTTTTATCTTTATCTTTATCTTCATCTCCTCGCATCACGAATGAACGAGCATGCCTCATCTCATCTCTCTCCTGCTGTCGTCGCTCCAGCATCTGAGGCCGCCGTCGCAGTGGAAATTCAGTGCTCCATTCAGCCGTACCAAGCCTGCGCTACAGGGCGGCTCCGAGTGGGTGCCGCGAAGTAGTTACTTGTATTACACCTGAAGATCGACGAAGCGGAAGAAAAGGCTGTCAAGGCCAAGGAGCATGTAGGTAGGTAAAGCAGCACCAGCACTGGTGGGAAAGGCCTCTGGGCTAGGAGAGTGAACTTTGGTGGGACAGGGAGATGGATGGGAGATTGACAATCATATCCTCCTCTGCAGATGCTCGAGCGGCAGTAGTGCAACGAGCTCCAGCAGCAGGCTGCAAAAAGTGGACCACAGTAGAGTCTCTTTACTCACCAAAGGAAAAAACAACAGTACGAAGATCCTTCAAAAACAATCGATGACACAAAAGAAGAACTAAGAAGACAAAAAAGGTCCTGAGAAATGTACACGAGCTTAGCCTCATCCTAGCTTTGATTCGCTGAGATGCTGGCGAGAACTCTTTTTATGGCCGACTCGGCATGCTGTGGGAGCCTGCAGAACGACAAGGCGTACAGAAGCGTCGTCACTCATAAGCAGCGCTTCTTTGTTACCTGTAATTGTGATCTGCGCCTTCGACCAGATACAGCTCGTGCTGCCGAATGCATTTGGAGAACGCCTGCGTCGGAAGATTTAGTCGATCATTGAGAGTGAGGGAAATTCAGAAAGCAAAAGCGTCGTCAAAGTGCAGAGACAACATGAAAAAAGAAAACGTGCTTCACACCATCAGATCCCGCTGATTCTTACGTGAGCATCTGCCACTGGTATTGTCTTGTCTGCCGTGCCGTGAACAGTCAGCACTTCCGCAAGGGTGATCCTTCCAGAACGAATGCAAGCGAAATGAACACGTTGAGGCAAGTCGGAACATCCATCATCCTCCCCTTTCAGCAGATCGGAACCCTCCTCCGACTCACTTGCGAGCAGCTTCCTCCATGCTCAGGGTTCTTCGTTCGTTCAGGTCCTGTCGTAATTAAAAACAACGGCCGTGAGACATAATTATTTCCGAACCAAAACGACAGGCCCAAGGACTCACCGCCTTGGTGAGAATGAACTTCATGGGCCCCCCATGACCTTCCGGTGTGACTTGAAGCTCCATCTGACCTAGCTTTTTGACCTTTTCTATGACCTCTTCTCCGAATCGCTCCACCAGCCCTTTACTGAGGTCGAACCTGTGAAGTGCAAGCACACAAATGATGTGTCCATGGCAAAGCGGACGGACGGAGCAGGCTACCCTCCCTCTCTCACCGTCCCGAGATGTTGACTATGAGCGGGACGTCGTCAAACGCTGCGCCGTAGAGCAGCACCACGTTGCCGCCCTTGCTGTGGCCCACGATCGCGAGGACGTTCTTCTTCAGAGCCTCGCGGCAGTGCAGCACGGCCGACCTCAGGTCCTGATCAGCGGCGGGGTTTGGGGGGAAAAGGACGATGGATTAGGGGCGTTTTGTCGCCCCCTCGCTGCATCTCTCTCCCCCCCAATCAACATGTGCCCACCGACCTGCACCTCCCCCAAGTAGTTGCCGACTTGGAAGACGCCGTCACTTTCGCCTGCGCATATCGGAGAGTGAGCACATTGAGAGGACAACAGGACCATTCACCCACTCGCATGGCCTCACCGTTGCCTGCGAAATCAAAGCGTAGCGATGATATGCGCTGCTTCTGCAGCGCCGCAGCCATGGCCCCAATGAGCTGAGAGTCCTTGCAGCTCGCGTAGCCGTGGCACAAGATCACAACGTCCCTCGAGTTGCAGTCGATGAACATGCCACAGAGCTTGTCTCCCTTTTGGTTTCTGAATATCGTTCGCGACCCCCCCACGGACACGAGACGAGATCCTCCTGTTTTCGCTCCGGCCTGCGCCGAACCCTTGTTGCCAGCAGCGGTGGGCAGCGGGACGCTCCGCGCCGTCTTCATGTTCGATCGTGTGTAATTCCTTCGAGGAGCTCTGATGTACCATTAGATGCGGGGCCCCCATGCGAGCCACGCGATACCCAGGGGGCGTCTTGCAGGTCCTCCGCGATGCACTGTTACTTGCGAGGCCGATCGACGGCACTTTTTCGCTTCTCTCCTCTCCATTTCCGCGTCATTGGGCTTGAACTTCAGGCCGGCTTCTGCGAGAACGATTGGTGCGTGAGTGGTCGGACCACTCACAGCCACATGAGGCTGAGGCATGCATACTGGCCATCGAATGACGCTCTGATGGCTTGCTGCTTGCCTGTTGACAGTCGAGCCGGCTGTGGTTCGGCCGGAGCTGACGCCGGATCAGTCAAAGTACGACCCTCAGGACAAGTGGTTGAGAGAGGCGTTGGATCTTCTTCAGCAGGGCCTCAACGCCGCCGACGTGCAGCAGGAGGAGGCCGCATGGACGCGCATCATCGACCGGTATGGTGGAGACGACGCGCCCTGGACGGCAGACGTGGTGCGAGGCGGAGGGAGGGTCAGTTATTAATAGGCCTGCGGATTCGGAAGGGAGATGCTCATGAGGCAGTCTGAGAGAGGATTTGAATGAGAGCGGGCCACTTCAGTGCGTGCCCTGCTGTTCCTTTTTGAATCAGGTTGGTCGGGCCTATGGGAACCGAGGCAACGCCCGCTCTCGTCAAGGCCGGCTGGAGGAGGCCCTGGAGGATTACAACAGGTCCATCCAGATATGCCCGTGGAGTGTGGACCCGGTCCTCAACAGGTGTGAACAGGCAGATCTGGCATTCAGTGCATACGCAGGATGATTAGATCGGAAGTCATTCCTACCTCGAGCCCTCAACTCTTCTTCCCTTCCCTTCACTCGTTTTTACCAGAGGGGTGGCGCTGGAGTCGACCAGAAGATTTCCAGAGGCCATCAGAGACTACAGAGCGGTGCTGGAGGCGGAGCCCAACGACCCCGCGGCATGGAACAACCTCGGGAACGCGACAGCAGGTTGGCTTGCTTTGCATCTCTCTCCTGCCTTGTAACAATTTCCTCTAACTTCCAAGGCATGGGTGACTACGAGGGAGCCGTTGGGTACTTCACCAAGGCCACGCAGCTCGCGCCTCAGTTCTCGTTTGCGGCGGCCAACCTTGCGCTGGCTCAATATCAGATCGGGAAGCGCAACGAGGCGATCAAGGCCATGAGGTAGGTAGATGACGCCTCTCTCTGTCTCTCTTGATCTGCGTCAAGGACGATACCTTCCGATCATGGTAATTATGATTCAATAGGTCACTCTTGCGCAAGTACCCGGAGTTCCCTGACATGAGGGCGGCCCTAGCTGCCGCTCTTTGGGCCGAAGGCTTGGAGGACCAGGCGGAGAGCTCATGGTGGGTGAAGAGTTTGCGGTAGGCTCGTAGTCATATTTTTCGTGTCTGTCATGTGTGGGAGAGTCACCAACCCCCCAACAGGATCCAAGTATCCGATCCGAGGTACAGAGACAGGAGGTGGCTCCGTGATGAACGGAGGTGGCCACCGGTGCTGGTCGATGCTCTAGGGTCGCTCCTCGACGTCAGATCGATGGCTCCGCGGAGAGCCTTGACATGAACATGGGCGATTCATCATCACATGTTGGGCCTCCCCTACCTCATCGAAACTGAATAGGCTGTGGTAATAATGAATCAAAAAGAGGGGGCCTTGAAAATAAGTAAGAAAGGGTACGCTGTGAGCCGCATCTGGCTCATCATCAAGGTTGCACGGTGCTGCCCTGTCGGAACCTCCCAATGCCTTCGCCTGCCAATGCCTCCACAGTGGCCGAGCGATTCAAGCTACTGTTGTTGGGGGACCAGTCCGAGCAAGGGGGCACAGCCGTTTCCTCGCTGGCCGGAGACCACAGGTCAGTGCTGATCTGCTGGTGATAGACAGGGCTGCGGACCTCATCAGGCTGCTGGAGGTGGCCCGCTGGAGAGACAAGCAATCCTTTGACGGCCACAGAGATGTTCATGTCCACCTTCGAAAGCTTCGAACAATCACTCTCCTCATCCCCTCCGCTGGCTGCCGGTTTCAATGCCGTCCCGAGGTCCTGCTTTTCGAGGTCCTGCTTTTTTCTTGAAACCACGAGAGAATAGATGCTCAGCCCGGCATCTAGGAGCAGAATGGTTGACAGAACGCTGATGGTGGGAGCGAGCCAGGGCGCGTAGGATGCCTGAGGTAGATATGAGGTATCAGAACGCTTCACCTTGACTTATGAATCATCTTGATCACCTTCCCGACAACCGGCTCGCACCTGGTAAGCGAGCGACTCGTGTGCGATGTAGATCCCTATGAAAGTTGTGGTCCAAGCTGCCACCAGAGTGATGCGGCCCAGCCAGTGATGCACGATGTTCCACAGCCAACGAAGCTTTGCATCGGGGGCAGGTCGGATGAAGCCCACAGCTACCTGGGCGGTAGCAAGGCCTATCACAATGTGCCCGAGCAAAGAGTGGGCCTGTCCGCACTGCCCTCCAGTGGTTGGACCCGCCGGTAAGTAAGCATGGGGCCAGACAAAGCCAACAACAAAGACGGCGATGCCCGACAGCTGCAGGGCTAGGTGGAGTTGGAACCACAAATGTTGGCCGAAAAGCTTGGTCTCGCCTAGCATCCACTTGTGGCGGGCTAAAAGTGTGCCCAGGGGCAACAGTAGCATCCACGCCGTCGCCATCAGAGCGCCGTGAACGATCATGACCGACTTGCGGTCAAAAGGGTCAATGATCGCCACCGCCCCGGTTGCAAGGTTGATCGAGAAGCTGCCCCGATACAGGTGCGGCGATGAAAAGTCGGTGACACCGTTGTCCGCCGCTGCAAAGGACATGGTCACCGCTGACGATTTCGAAATGACAGTCGACACAGATGCGGAGGAGGCTTGGAGCGGTCGGGAGAAGCAGACGGTGGTCTCGGTGGCGCCTCCACCAGCTGGCGGTCCCTGAACGACGGCCATTGCCGTCGTCCATGCGGGCCTGGCCATATTGCCCGTATTGATGTAGTAATAATTGCCATCAGGGATGTTCCAGTTATCCACCATTGCCTGCATGCCAGACACGTAACCAAGGACTGCGTCGGTGTTGAACATCTTGTTGCTCTGAGAGAATCCCAATCCAACGTAGCCGGTTGTCGGCACTTGAATAGCCATGTGCAACATATCGGCGGCGTTTGCCGCAGAAGAGGAATTGGTTGGCAAGCCCTGCCGCGTGCATGCATTGGAGGGCGCAGCGGAGGTCCCGATTGTCCAGTGCACGGTGGCGGCGTTGATGACGTAAGAGCACGAGTAGCCGAGACTCGAGGAGGGGCAAGAGTGCTGCTGAAAAGTGAGTGCATGAGGAGATTTATAGGTTGAGGGATAAGCGTAAAAGACAAAGAGATTCAGACACAATTGGCAATACAAAGGCTATAGCCCGTGCTCACCGATGAAGAAGGGATAGGAGGCGATTGTGCAACTTGCGGCTGCGATGGACTCTGAGGCGGGCTTGGGGAAGCCATGGGGGAGCGTGTTGGCGGCGGCGGACCAGGTGGGATAGGGGACGGCGGTACAGGAGGTCGGGGAGATGGCGGCTGCTGCTGGCTGACTGCTGATGCCTGCAGCGACACAGATGTGATCCCATAGGCACTCACGAAGTGCGCCCCGAGGAGCGTGGCCGGTGAGGACTGCTGCTGGAGGGACTGCAACGTGGCGGTTAGGGCTGCGAGCTGGGTAGGGGTTGAGGCGGAGGCCGTGGCATCGACTGAAACTCCGCCGCCCGCGGTCTGCGCAAGCTTCCGCCTCTTCTTTTCATCACTGTTGTTTTTTGATGCAGAGGCCCGACCCGCCCTCGTCGCAGTGACGCTGATCTGCGAAGGCTGGAGTCCAAGCGCCATGGACACCCCCGAGATGAAGTCCCTAATCAGCGCCCCCATTTTTGTCGCGTTGGTCGAGAAGGAAGCGTAGGCGATGCCTTGCATTGTCACGGTGAAGTTGAGAGTGAACAGGGTTGGAGGTGACGTCACACCAATTGGGGGCTGGGGGATGACGTTT
>VFSW01014714.1_pt1 | contig 10797 bp, 17 predicted proteins | sample 5358111 | NCBI WGS metagenome assembly VFSW01 (sample SAMN11554181, study PRJNA540505) | mine drainage metagenome | isolation source: sediment from site ElyBrook_90M | place: USA: Ely Copper Mine, Vershire, VT | collected 2017
GGGTTGAGGGTTGAGCCAAAGCGGCCCGTAGCAGCGAGGCGTTGGAGCAGGTCGAGAGTCAGCGGGGTCTCAGTGCCTTGACCCGTGTGTGCGCCCAGCATCGCCAGCACCGCTGAGGTGTCGGGAAACAGCAGCAAAGGACCTTTGGTGAAGGCACCTTGCTGTTGCTGCACCTCACCGGCCTCGGGAGGAGGCGTCGTTCGAGATACGGCAGCGGCGGTGGCAGGAGGAGGAGGGGGGTGAGCAGGAAATGCGGAAGGGACCGCGATCACACTCTCTCCAGCAGCTGCTGTGACGTTGCGTCCTCCCCTTGCGGATGTCTGCTGCTCTGAGGTTTTGGGCTTCCTACATTTGACGGAGAAGGGAAAAGTCAAGAGTATTTGAAACAGATTTAGGGCTTTAGCATTAGGGTTGAAACGCCACCTGTACGCATCCCTTGTCGCCTTCAGGATGTCAGACTCGCGAGGAGGCTGCTTTTGCAGGTCGATCCAGGGAAGCTGCACGTGTGATCCCGGTGGTGCGCGTCGGTCCAGCCTCAGCTCGTGCCCCGAACCAGAGGGGGCCTTGCTCACCTACACGCCGGTCAGAGGGCGCATATGCACGTTAGTTGGCAGCGGGAAAACAGAACAGAACCGCCAATCAGAGGTCCCATCCCGGTCTTATCCCACTGTGCCTCCACACATGTTCATACCTTGGGCAGGTGCACCGAGAGCCCTCGCGTCGCCTTCTGAGCAGCAACGACGTCTTTAACCCCTTCGACGTCCATCAGGTTCCACTCGCACCGCAGCCACAGCGGTCTGAGCTGACCCCGAGGGGTAGCAGGCACAGCCGAAAGCAAGGACGCGAGGCCTGATGAGAAGGGTGCAGAAGGCAGGGTGCGGCAGGCAGCAGATGTGATAAAAAGGGTGAGAGAAGGTTCTCTCTCTTTAGACTTTAGTGGCTTCTAGGAACCGACTCTCACCCTTTGTTGTCACTTGGTTGTGGCTGAGGTGAACCTCGAGCACACCTCCGTGCAGCAGCGTTGCAGCAGCTGCCGCCCCGTCATCGCCGATGTGATTCTCAAACAGCCAGATCTTGGCGATCTCGATAGATTCCTTGCCACGCTCCTGCAAGGGACAGGGGTTGCCGCGGCTTCGACCTCGGCCCCTGCTAAAGAGCTTAAGCAGCGCGTTTGTCCCTCCCTGTCCGGCCCACACTTCCCCACACCTGGAACCACGCGGCCAACATCTCGACTTCGGCGTCTGTCATGGCCTGCCTCTCGAGCTGCAAGCTGACCCTGAGGCGCCCGCCGATGCCCACGCCCAAACCAGGGGGGCACGCCGCTGCATGCGGGGGGCGTTGGGGCCACTGCCTTCCTGCCTGCCTCGTTGTCGAGGCCGGAGTCAGCGCCGCTCCCAGCAGCTGAGACACTGAGACCTCGCTGGTCGCTGCTTTTCCGCCGACGTTGAAGTTGAACCTGAAGGGAGTCGTGGAGCCGGGTGCGGCAGAGGGACCTACGTCGCCTTGGGTCTCCTCGTGAGCTCCTCCTCCCACATTAGCACCACAGTCGGCGTCTTCCCCTTTGTTGTAAACATCCCCTCTGTCGTCGCTGTTGGCAAGCGATGAAGAAGCTGAGCTCCAGCAGTTGCTGGCGTTGGAGGAAAAACGAACAGCAGAGGGTGCCTATCAGTTGCAGTTGCGCTCAAGGGAGCCAACTACCCCCGTGCCCCCCCGGCACAAGCACCTGCTATCCATTCCCTGCTCGCCTCCTGCCTCCTCCACATCATCGTCCACGTCTGGGCCCCCGTCGCCAGAAACAGCCAGCAGGATTGCCTCAGCCTCCTTGGCTTCAACGACGGTCATCGACTCCCCAGGGGGGCCTGCCGAAGGCTGCTGCTGATGGAGCGGAGCATCAACTAGGAACGAGGTGAAATCGAAAGCCCCCGTCGCCCCTGCCGCTGCTGCTCCTGACACGGGAGGAGGAGTCACAGCTGAGGCACCGGCAACTGTCTCTGACACAACCGAGGGGCGAGGAGGTGGAGGAGGAGGAGGGGCGCCATTGAGGACCGCCGCCGCTGTCGAGACTTGGTTCAAGAGCGGAACCTAAAAGAGAGAGAGCAATATCGACAATTTCCAGATCCCATCAACTCATTTGCGCGGCCCACCTGCCCGCCGTTGTCTCTCATTTGCGAGGCCCAGACCTCTACCCCTGCCAAAAACGGCTTTCCGAAGCGAAGGCCATGCGGCACTGAGAGCTTCCACATGCCGCCTTCGCGGGGATCGAACTCCACGTGCACAAACCTGAGGGGGGGGGAGGTGGAAGATGTCGGGCATGCAAGATTGGCATGAGAGATTCTCTCACTGGTTCGCCAGGCCGTGGTGCGCAGCAGCTACGGCATGCGCATGGCGTGAAGTGGGCCGATCGACCGCACCACCCTTGACGCCCGTTGATCGTGCAGGTGCTTGTGGAGGATAAAGCCCAGGCGGGGGAGGGATCGCGTTGCCCTTCGATCTGGAGCCTGAGCGCGTATAGGCGGGAAGGTTCCAAATCCCGTTCCTCTGATCGATCCGGGCGCGAACCTTTGGCGGGGGGGGCTGGGGGCGGATTGCCCTTTTTCTTGCCCATCTTGATTTCTGTTTTCATCAGAAGCAACCACAGCCGCCGAAGCGATGCACGACGCCAAGGTTGCGCAACAAAGCTGGGAGCGGATGAACACGCACGACACTCTCTTGATCGAGCAAGAGGTCATGGGGTGCGTCGTCGCCCATGCACACAGCTCACCGCACCCTATCTCCCCTCCAATCCTCCGTGCTCATGCAGGCACACGGTCCGACTTTCGCAAAATCCCAGCTCATCTCATCTCGGGACGACGGTGTGGGTGAGGTGCTGCGCTCTCTTGACGCAAGCTCACTCTCTATTGAGCTTCCTTCTCAATGGCAGGATGCTTCGATTGTGCTCGCAAAGTATCTCGAAAAAGTAGGTTGGGGAAGACTCAAAGCCAGTCAGTGAATTAGGCCAGATGAGCGGTTTTGACTCTGGTGATCTCTCTGCTCTTCAACAGAACATGCGGAAAGGAGACTTCGCCAGAGCAAAAGTGAAAGGAAAAAGAGTGCTCGAATTGGGAGCAGGAATGGTATGCTGATTCATCCTCCAGCCACGTTTTATATGGACTAAAACACTATTACTGATGTTGCAGGGTCTGGGAGGCATCGCGTTCTCATTGTTAGGGGCAGAAGTGGTTCTTACAGACACTGCCGACGTTGTACCTCTATTGAAACGCAATTGCGAAACAAATCTTGGCTGTGGGGCTGTGACCGTCGAGGAGCTGGGTGAGGTGCCGACTCACACTCAAGGAATGCCACTTGATGATCATAGAGAACCATCCGTCCTTTGACGCGCAGACTGGTACAAACCAGAACAGATCGCTGGGCTGAAACCGCCGTTCGACTACGTCATTGCAGGTGGTGCGTGGTGTACGGATGTGCGGCATTGAATTGCTCAGAGCTCCTTTAATTTGTTTCCTTGCCTCTGCCCACAGCGGATTGCATTTACAGTGAGAAAATTGTACCATTCTTCCACCGCATCGTGATGGATGTCACATCGGAAAAGACGCATGGTGCGTAAGGGCGATGAAAGTAATCTTGTTGCTTCAGCAAGCATCCTAGTCCCGTGAGTGTCCCTCACTTCTGGCTTCGACCTCTTCCATGCAGTGCTCGTTGTGAATGAGCTGCGGTCAACCTCTGTGCACGCCAGCTTCATGGCCGCCTTCACACCGACCCACAATGTCAAGATAATCCCTCACAGCAAGATGGACGACACCTTCCAGCATCCAAACATCCAGGTGAATGAGTGCACCTCTTGTCAACACCTGTGCCTGCGACAATTTATCGTAATCTTGGCGAGGAGAGGAATGTTATTTTTCAATTGCAAACGTCCTCCCTCCCGCCGCCCGGTCACTTTGATCCTTCAAGATATTCCACTTGAGAAAGAAGAGATCATTGAAAGGCAAGTCTGACAAAGAGGGCTCTGACGATGGTATCGATGACGTGTGATATGAGAGAAGATAGTATAGAGATTCTTCAAGCATCGGATTCATCGACCACAATCGTGATTATTTTCTGTGGCCGGCAATGCTCCAGATGATCCACAAGGCTGTTGCAGGCACTTCAACATCACGAGCGCGGTCTGCCTTAATCAATCGATGAAATTTGATAAATAAAGCACTCTATTTTGGCTTATTTGCTCGAATGTAGTCAGCGAGGAAGTCAAAAGGATCCTCGGGCCTGAGGCAAGTGGTAAAAAGGGTTAAGGTTTGGGGATGCAAAACAAGGCATGGGGGAAGCTCACGTGTAGCCCCCCACCTGGCTTTGACCAGCTCTCGCAATCCCAGTCGCAGCACAGGCACGACTGTGGTGTCCAGATATTGCCGGATTGACAATCCTACGCAGAAACAAATATCAAAATGCTGCCAAGTTGCTGCCGTGCATCTAATGCTTCGCTCCATGGAAAGCGTTGCGTTCCTAATGCCATCCAAAATAAGATATTGCACACCTGGGATTGGGGCCGCTGCAAACGACTGTGACGGAATTGCTGCCTGCATCGGTGAAGCAGCTCTGACCGGGGCTAGTGCGCCGAAGTCAGCAGCAGCCATCGCCTCTTGGTCCTCCTCGACCTCGTGCTGTTGCTGATGGGGCTCCTCTCCCTGATCAAGCTCCTCGTCGTGCCGAGGAGCCTCATCCAGCGGGTTCACGACCTCCTGAGGCTCTGCGAGGTCGGCAGGAGCTGCGCCTTCCTCGTGGCCTTCTGCCGGGATCGCAGCCTCCTCCTCCTCCTGTTGGCCTCCTGCAACGACCTCTGGAGCCGCTCCCCCCTCCTCGACAAGCTCCTCCCCCGCTGTTGCTGCGGGCTCGCCAGGTCCCTCCTCTTCCGTCGCAGTTACTGCGGGCTCGCCAGGTCCCTCCTCTTCCGTCGCAACTGGGGGGGCAGCCTCTTGACCTGTGAGGTCAAGGAGCAACGTTCGCCTCATCATTATCTGACAGAGGAGAGGCTGCGTCCTGCATGCGTGCTTCTCCATGCTCACCCTCGTTCTGTTCAATGCCTTCGAGCTCAACCTCGGGCTGACCAGCGTCCGGCTCCTCTGCGTCAATTCGCGGTCTCGGGAGGACTTTCAATCGGACGCGTGACCAAATCACCTCCAGCTTCTTGCCTCTTCTCCTCCTCCTCCTGCTCGGGCTTGGGCTCTTCCTCGGACATTCGATTCGCCAAAAAAACAGCGGCCTTCGAGGAAAAGGATGGGTTAGTTCGGACGTGTGTGACCATACGCAATCATGAGGCACACGATGCAGCAGCGGCCCAGCGTGCGCTCCCCTTTCACGCGCTCTCGGGCGGCGTTTGGATGTGTGCGCCCCTCGAGTGGACGGCCTCTCCTTCAGCGCTGCAATGCCCACGAGGAGGAAAACATCAGCGCGCAATCCGCCGGGCTGACCAGCGCTGCCCTGTACCTGTTGTCTGCAGCGCCGTCTCTGGCGGCCAGTCCGTTTGAAGGCGTGCAAGCCAACTCTCTCTACGTCACCGGAGGCCTCATTCTGATGTGCATTCCAGGTGGGCTTGGCCATGCAAACCGGTACTTTTTGCATGCAACGCACACCTGCGTACCACGGCAGGAATCTGGTCGCAAATCAAGCGCGCCCCCCAATCGTCGAAAAAGCGGAAAGTGTACGAGGTGGATGGCCCCGCTCGTCCCTCGGCAATGCCCATGGACGACCGCGCAAGGCAGATCTTTCAGTACTTCAAAAAGTACAATTACTCGGTCAAGAACACGGGGGAGGTCATCACTTTCTCGGGGATGTACGCGGCTGACAAGGGAGCAGCGGCGGCGGTCACTTTCTACACGTTTGTCAGTGAGTGGATCGGAAGTGATCTAGTAGCAAGTATCGTTCGAGGCCAAACGAACCCCTTTTGGTCAGGCATGGCGAGCGTGGCCCTGGTCCTCAGCACGCTCTACCCCGAAGTCGGCAACTGGTGGTACGCGCTGACCTTGTTGTCCCCTGGCGCGTGGTTCTACTACTTTGCTCGAGGAACGAGGGAAGAGGAGGTGAGGTGGGAGGACGCGATGCAGACAGCCCTTCGCAAACTGCCTCGCTCGCGTGTGCAGATGAAGGTCAAGATGGTCACGTCCGACGACAACCAGACCACTGACATTGTGATCGAGGGTGACATCGAGGAGATAACGCGGTTCCAAAAGGTTCGGGAGTTCGCCGTGGCTGGCCAGCAAGTCATAGATGATTGACTATGCCCCTCTGCGCTCGCAGGAGCTTCAGCTAATGGAGAAGGGCATGATCTACGTGAAGCCATTCGACGTCAAGGCCCTGATGTGATTTTTGGTGTTCAAAACCTAAAACCCTGGTGAATTGCCTGGGCCCAATTTTGTGGACCGCCTTTCTTCCTCGAGGAACTCCCTCCCTCCTGGTCAACTATCGAATTATTCTAGAGCATTCGAGAGATTCGGTATCTCTGCCACCAATGCTTTAAGCAGCCTCCTCCAGGCGCCCGCAGCGCCTATTTTGCGCCTCATTCGTCGACGTGGATTGTAGCGCGCGCGTGCGCTTGAAATGGGCGGAGCAGACGTCATCGCCGGCTCTAGCCCCTCGGCCGTCTCTCGCTCAGAACTATGCAGCAGTGTGTCGCAGTCCTCTCTTTCCTCGGCTCAGCTCAGCGATTCGAGCATCGCCAGCGACAGGGAATCGGCTCTCTTCAACCCTCAAGACTATCTGAAGTTTCACAAGGAGGCGCTCCTCGATCGAGAGCAAGTGGGCTCCACCTGCACCAGGATGCGTGTCCTCTACAGGTCGGTGTCGCGGCCCATGCGTCGGCAACAACCCTTGTCTGACACTGCATGCCGCCATGCGCCAAGGTACTGGACGAATTTCCTTGTCAACAACTTTAACGAGGCCATGTACAAGAGCTTCGTGGTTCTGGCCCAAGAGGACGCCGCGGGGGCTGGGGACCTCTTCGGCCTGCGCCAGCTGTTCAAGTTCTATTCGAGGACGCTCTCCGAGTCTTTCGATGAAGGTAGGCGACGTATCGGCATTCTCCTCGTCGTCCTCGTGTTTTCCAGCCTGATACATTCGCCGCAGAACTCTTTGAAAAATTCGAGGATCTGGCGCACCGTTACCACGACTATCTGGGGTACGACCAAGGCGTGCGCTGCCTCGTCACTCTGCTCACGATGGGCGGAGCGGAGGCCGCGGCTGCGGCCGGCTACACGCTGAGCCCCGCAACAGAGTCGGTTCTTGCGGCGTGGCGTCACCACGTCGAGGCGTGCACTGCAATGGCATCGGCTGCGGAGGACCCTCGACGGAAGCTTCACAAGCAGCTCGCGGATAAGCGCAAGCAGCGCACCAAGGCAAAGGCCGTGAGGGCTGAGGCCGCGTCCGCAGCCGCAGAGGGGGAGGTCGTCACCGCGGGCGTCGAGCCTAAGAGCCGTGTCGCTCCAGCTGGTCACGCTGCTGCATTGCCAGTGCCACGGGCGGGGGATAGCAACACGGCGCCCCGCCCCGCACGTTATGCTCAGAGGAAGGAGAAGGTGGCTCTCCGAGCCAAGGCGCCGCCGTTTCATCCGCAGGCGGTATCTGTCCAGGCGAGGGGGCTTCCCGACAGGCTCGGGGACCTGCTTGGGAACTGAGAGAAGGCTGTGGTCTCTGATCTGTCGAGGCCCAGATTCGTTTCTCTTGGATGCAGTTTTTTTACGACCTTGTTTTCTAACCCCTTGATGATTGTTCACGGCACCCCTTCCTATCCACATCACTGCAAAAGGCTTGCTGAATTTGATCTGATGTGCATTTTCCCTGGGCATATCTATTTTAACTAAATGAGTAACCAAATGAAACTCACAAACGCTCCGACGGTCAACCCCAAAACCAAACTAAGAACGCACAGCTCTTCAGTCATTTGAACCAAGGCCTCTGAGCTCAGCCCTCCCGGTTCCGGTACACTCGCTGATGCTAAGAGTTCGATGTCTTGCGGTGCTCCGTCAGCAGCGACGTGGCGAGCAGAACCTTCACCCGTCGCTCTCACCTGAGGATCGACACCACACAGCGAGATCGCATACAGTCTTAATCTCTCAATGCCCTACTTGCGAAATTCCCTACTCTCACCGGAAACTGAAGTGCACTATGCAGGCACGCCAGCGTCATCGTCAAGGAGGTGAGGTACCTGACCAGATAGGATGGATACGGAATCAGAAACAAATTTCTCGTTAAATGAATATCTTCTCCATTGACCCTACCCGTTGGTTGAGCCGAATAGGACAGCAAGGACGGCCATGATCCAAACAGGGGCACCCGCAAAGGCAGAGTAGACGAGCACCGGGACGAGAATGACGGCCCGGGCTGCTGCTGCGACTAACAACAGGTGCTGCCTGCTGCGCCAGAGCTGAGGAGCCAACGGAAGCATGCGGCCCCCGGCATCCGCTCCGTTGTACAGTGTAATGAGCAGAATCGGGTACCAATCGCCCAGTTGTTCTGACTAAGGAATAAAAGGAATGAAAATATGAGATAGGCCGAAACTCCTCTGAGCTTGGGACTCTTCGCTCACCTTGACATCTTCCCCGAGAACGCCCGGAAATACCGAGAGAGTTGCAACGTAAGTGACGAAAAGAGCTGAAAGATCGCCCCAGCAGCTTCCGGCCACAGCAAGGAGGCTCTTGTACCTCGATCGTAGGTAAATAGACTCTTGCCGACGGTCAACCTCCCTCTGATGCTTGGGATCCATTGGACGGCGAAGCAACGGCGGGGACTGCTGAGCCCTCCCCCCACGAATGCTATTGAAAAGCAACTCCTGAGAGGCGGCATTGTCGAGGCACCAACACATCTCTTGAACAAAATATGTGAAAACAGCAACAACATGCAACAGCATTCACCTGAGTTATAGGTTCTTCGAAGTCATCCTCCTCCTCGCCAGATGCCTCCTCCTGCAGCTCCGCGGCACCCCCGGCAGCCACATTCTCGCCTGTTGGCTCTTCACCCCCTTCCTGTTCTTCCAGCACAAACACCTGCTGGTCTGACGCAGCAGGTGCCACTCCGGCTGGCGCGGTGGTCGTGATCGCGGTTGAGGATCGAGCAGAGACTGAAACGGGGAGTGTGCGCGGCCTCTCCACTCGACGGTCAGCTGAAACTACGTCGCGCGGGGCGGCGGTCATTTCCAGGAGCCCTGTTGATTCTACGCCATGATATCCGCCTTTCTGGTCAGCTTCCGTCTTTCTGATGCCGAGACAGGGTAGAAGCAACGTGTGGACCGCAAGGCCCAACGCAGAAAGAGCTCCTGAGAGGGATGTGCGAGACGCACCTTCAGGGCAAGGGGAATTTTAACAAGGGACATGCCGCCCCTCACCCGCAGCTGTAAAATATGTCAGAGTGCTGGCCCTCAACCCGGCCACATCGGCTGGATAGCTGGCCTTGGTCGCAACTCGAATCAACGAGATGAGGAATCCAGAGAAGGCGGTTCCGGCAACAGCAGCCTGAGTAAAACAAAAACTGCAGCTTCGGAAATCACACGGATATTGATTTCTTGCCCTGTGGTGCATGTCATTCTCACATGTGTGAACGATGGTCCGGCCTGAGCAGAGTCGGCAAAAACTGCGGCCTGACTGACGCCGTCAAGCACCCCCGTCGCCAGTACTGTCGCCAGGAGCAACACCAGCGCCGAATCAGGCGCTTTTGAGGCCCCACCGACTAGCAAGGAATCAATCTGCGGCGGGCTTTCTCATCGTCAGTCGTCCCCCTTCTTTGAGACAGTTGGATGGCGCACCAGCGGCACCATCAGAGTCACCGCCACAAATCCTGCGTATCCCGCGGTTATCCTAGTGTGCACTTCAGCCACCCCAGGCCCAAAGTGCAAGAGGAGAGCGAGCAGGAGCAGGCACATCGGCATGTAGCAAAGCGTGAAGAGCCTGTCCATATGAGGGCCCTGGGGTGCAAGATCAGACGATTTTTCATCCCCAACGCTACAGAAGAGGAACGCACACTCTCACATAAACGGCTGTGAAGTAGTCGATCGCCGTCAAGTAGGCATTCCATGGTGCTAGGAAAGCTGCTCCGAGAATGAAGTATGAGAACAACCCGAGCCGCATCTGCAGAGAGACGTGCATGAGCGTGTTGCATGGAAATAAGCATCTGGGCTCATGCAGAGGGTCAGATGTGTGCGTCGCCCTCCTCCTCATGATGCCAGGGCACCCCTGATGACGCTCACCTGCGTGAGGGACACATCGTGATGATCATCAGCAGTGCTCAGGAGGCCCCGCCTCTCCTCGTCTGCCGGAGGCATCCTGTTTTCTTGCTGATCAAGGATCAGGATCAGAGTTCAACCCCCGATGTGCACCCTCTGAGGACAAGCGCGTTAGGGCTATCGATCGATAAAGCGGAATGACGCACAAGGGAGATAGGATCGGCCCGCGAGCGATGATCAATCGCGTCGAATACCTGCGCTTGCTCGCCCAGTCTCTCCAGTCTCTCGGCTTCTCAGACATCGCCGCGAGGCTGGAAGCAGAGTCGGTGAGCACAGCAGATGTGTCTTGCGCTCTGTGCGTCCTCGTGTCCAGCGAGCCCTATTTGCGTCAGGGCGTTCTCATGCAATCTCCCCAAGTCAGCAAGTTTCAGGGTGGGAAGCTCTGTTCTCCTCTCACCGTCTGCTCTCCATTCGACGACCCCTGCTCATGGATCGACAGAGAGCTTCCTCAACGGTGAATGGGAACAGGCGCTGCAGCTCCTGTCTCAGCTGGCGTCACGGCCCGAAGTACTGCGAGAGGCGAAATTCTTGGT
>VFSW01014715.1_pt1 | contig 10797 bp, 9 predicted proteins | sample 5358111 | NCBI WGS metagenome assembly VFSW01 (sample SAMN11554181, study PRJNA540505) | mine drainage metagenome | isolation source: sediment from site ElyBrook_90M | place: USA: Ely Copper Mine, Vershire, VT | collected 2017
AAATTGGACGCGATTTTCGCCCCTCAGGGGGTCGTTATTGCAAGCGAATTTACACAACCAGGTGGCGCGCCATCGGCATCAGGCGGCGCAGGCGCGTCATGACATGAGCACCTGGCAGGTCGAACGTCGCAAGCGGACGCGGCATCTGATTGAGCTTGGCGGTCTCGTCGTTAAATCCGGAGTCGTCGATCTCACCGGCGATGACCGCGCCGTCATCCTCGGCGCGCTCCTCTGGATGGCAGACAAGCTCCAAAGCGACGACGGACAACGCGCGCGACAACTATGGGCCGGAAAGGGGACAGAAGCTTTCGACGCGGAATACGAAAGGCCGAACGACACCACCGCGCAGTCGTAGCAGGATCGGGCATGACCGATAGCGGGCGGCGCGGAGACCTCACATATCGCAGCGCCGCCCGCCATCGCGCGGCAACGCCGCGCCCTTATTTCTCGTCGTTGATATGGGCGAAATGGCCTCAATTCTCCCCTGGCAGAAGAGGCAATCCAAGCTCCTTCAAAAACGTGTTGTGCTTCGTTGTTGACATTCGGATCTGTCCCTCAATCGTGACCAAGTGCTCGCGCGTGGCCGACAAATCGATCTCTTCCTCGCCCATGGCGGTGCTAATGTAGCGAGAGATGTTGAGATTGTAGCCTTCCTCCGCAATGCGCTCCATGCTCACACGCTTGGAATAGCGGTCCTCTTCCTTGCGGAACTGGTAGGTCTCGATGATCTTGCCGATCTGGTCGTCCGTGAGCTGGTTCTGGCGTTTGCCCTTCGCAAAGTGCTCCGCTGCGTTGATGAAGAGCACGTCATCCGGCTTCTTGCATTTCTTGAGCACGAGGATGCAGACCTGGATGCCGGTCGAATAGAACAGGTTCGCAGGCAGGCCAATGACCGTGTCGATGTGACCATCCTTCAGCAGCTTGGTTCGGATGCGCTCCTCCGCCCCGCCTCGGAACAGCACGCCGTGCGGCAGGATTATGGCCATCACGCCTTCATCTTTCAGGAAGTGAAAGCCGTGCAGCAAAAAGGCAAAATCGGCGGCGGATTTGGGCGCCAGTCCATAGTTCTTGAACCGCACGTCATCGCCCATCGCGTCGGTGGGTTCCCAGCGGTAGCTGAAGGGCGGGTTGGCGACGATGGCGTCGAACTGCGGTTTCTTGGCGGGGTTCATCTCGCGCAAAATGTCCCAGTCATTGGTTAGCGTATCGCCATGATAAATTTCAAACTCGGTATCTTTCACCCCATGCAGCAGCATATTCATGCGGGCAAGGTTGTAGGTGGTGATATTCTTTTCCTGCCCGTAAATTTTGCCGATGCCGTGTGCTCCCATGCGTTTGCGCACGTTGAGCAGCAGCGAGCCGGAACCGCAGGCGAAGTCGAACACGCTGCTGAGGCTCTCCTTCTTGCCGGTGGCAGGTTCCTGGCTGTCGAGGGTCACAATGGCGGAGAGGATGTCGGAAATCTGCTGCGGGGTATAGAATTCGCCGGCCTTCTTGCCAGAACCAGCGGCAAATTGGCCGATTAGATATTCATAGGCATCGCCGAGGGCATCGATGTTCGTGGAGAATTTCGCCAGACCTTCCGCAATCTCCGAAATGATGGAGCAGAGTTTCTTGTTTTTGTCGGTTAGAAGCTTTCCCAATTTTTCCGAGTAAAGATTGATCTCGGAGAACAGACCGTTGAAAGTGCTCTGAAATGACTCGGTTTCGATATATTTGAAGCCCGCCTGCAGCGTGTTCAGCAATTCGTCACTCTGGGTGCGGGCCATATTGGCAATGCTGTTCCAGAGATGCTGTGGCTGGATGACGTAATGCACCTTGAGGCGCATTTGTTTTTCAAAATTCGCAATGTCGTCCGGGTTGTTGGCATACCACAGGGACAGCGGCACGCGGCGGTCGTCTGCGCCAAGTGCGGGATAATCCCTCCCCAATTCCTTCTTCGCTGCCGTCTCGTAATTATCCGAAAGGTAACGCAGAAAGAGGAAGGACAGCATATAATCGCGGAAATCATCGGCATTCATCGCCCCGCGCAATTGGTCGGCGATGTTCCAGAGGGTTTTGCCCAGTTGCTTTTGGTTTTGGTCGTTCATGGGGTGGGGCGGCCTTTGATCTTGGTTACGATGGCCTTCAACTCGGCTTCGTCCTGTCGGTCGGCGTCCAGCGCGTCTTGCTGGATCCGGCGCTGGTCATAATCGAGATAGAGGTCGCTTGTTGTCTTCTGCATCAGTTCATGGCTTACGAAGCCTGCATGTGCCAATAGCGGAAAGCCATTGGAGGCGATAATCTGATCCACATTGCCTTTCCAGAAACTCATACGGATTTCTTGGCGGCTCTTGGCCCGCAACTCGGCGGTTTCCAGGAAGATGACCACCAGCCGGTTGAGCGTGTCGATTTCGTCTTCGGTCAGGTAGTTTTTGGCAATGAGGATGTCCGCCTTGCGCACCTTGTCGCCCTTCCAGGTGAGCAAGCCAAAATTCGGATCGTCGGGATTGGCCCGTGCGGTGATAAGTTCCGCAGCGGTTTTCTGTGTTACGGCAAAGATTAGAAGATTTTGCACGGTCGCAAAAAAGACCTGCGTGGCCTTATCCGTCTTGTCATAGTCACTGCTCAGGGCGAAAAGGTCGCGGACTTTCTGGTAAAAGCGCTTTTCCGAGGCCCGTATGTCCCGGATGCGCGCCAGCATCTCGTCGAAATAATCAGGACGGCCATCCGGGTTCTTCAGGCGCTCGTCGTCCATGACAAAGCCTTTGAGCAGGTATTCTTTCAGCACGGTGGATGCCCAGCGGCGGAACTGCACCCCGCGCGGCGAGCGCACCCGGTAGCCCACGGCCAGAATGGCGTCCAGCGTGTAGAGCTTGGTAAGGTAATTTTTGCCGTCAGCGGCAGTTACCGAGGATTCCTCGGTAACTGAACGCTCCACCAGTTCCCCCTCCGCAAAGATATTCTTGAGGTGCAGTCCCACATTGTCGGTGCTCACCTCAAAAAGTTGGGACATCTCCCGTTGCGACAGCCACACGGTTTGGCCCTTGGCCCGCAGCTCGATTCGGCTTCTGCCGTCATCCGTGGTGTAGAGAATGAGGCCGCTCATGCCTCAACCTCCTCGGGGGATGGGAAAAGCTGCTGCATTAGGCCTTGCTTGTGGGTCTTGCCCAGTTGTTTTTGGTTTTGGCCGTTCATGGTGCTGATACTTGCTGGGGTGCAGGGACTGGAACAGCTTCAGGCAAGGCGAATTCAAACTTTTCAATGAAGTCCTTAAAGATTCGGCGGAAAAGTTCCTTATTGTCCTCACCCATTTCTGTCGGTTCATGGATAGCATATGCGCCGTGGCTCAGCAGGTTCAAAGCCCGGTTGAACAGCGCTCTGTCTTCCTCGTTGTTGAGAGCTTTGAGGCAGAAGGCAATGCTCGAGTGCCCGAAGAAGGAGGCCGTCTTCTCCATAACACTGCGCAAAGCGTTGAAGTGAAAAGTGTAGAGCTTTCCCCTTTTCGGATCGGCGGCGCGTTGTAATTCGGTGAGTGTCGCCACGTGATGGTAGAACGGAGTATCCTTGGTCGCCTGAAGCGTGTAGGCGTCGTCGCCGTTGGGGCGGTGCAGGAAATAGCGCTTGTGTGTGACTTTCGGCGCACCGTCGATCTGCCTGCCAATTTCGTTGCACATGACGTTGAAGAAGAGCGCGTGGTGCGAGGAGAAGATCACCTTGATGGGAGCGGGCGCACCGGTGCCGTCCTTCCGTGCCGCCGCGCGGTGGAGAAGCTTGGCAAGGTCGCAGGCGACAGAAATGGCATTGTTGTCATCCAACGACGAGATGGGGTCGTCGATGTAGAGATATTTCTTCGACTGGTAAGACTCATGCCCATCAAGCATCCGTTCGCAGATCGCCATAAACACACACCAGATGAAGATGTTCTGCTCACCCCTAGAGATCTTGATGTTGGTCTGATCGCCTTTCCGGAAACTCACGAAATCCGGCTTCGAAACGGATTCATTTCCCTGCTCGACGATCTTATATGTGAAGTCGAATTCAAAGTCCGCGTACCTGAAAAGATATTGCGCAATCGTTTCATCCAGCGCGAGTTCTGTCATCGCATTGAAGAAGTTCGACCTCTCGTTAAGCTGCAAGCGGCGAACGCTGTCGCCTTCGAGGTCGTTCTCCCAGACAAACAGATCTTCGGTAAAGGCGTTGAAATACAGTGTGTCCGGGGTCCCTGTGGAATTCTTTTTATTCCTTCTTTTGCCTGCATCCTTGAACTCCATCGACAGGCGCGTCTTGCCGGTACGGTTATAGGCATAAAGCAGCACGAAATCGGCGTTGTTCAGATCATCCCTTAATCGCGTCACAAGCTTGCCCAAGCTCTGATAGGTGTAGATGACACTCATGCTTCAACCTCATCCGCCGACGGGAAAAGCTGCTGCATCAGCCCTTTCTTGTGGGTCTTGAGGGCATTGAGCTTTTGGGTTTGGGCGGCGATGAGGTCGTCGAGAGAGGTGAGGCAGTCGGCGATGTGTCGTTGTTCTCCTTTATCTCGTGGGTAGAGGATGGCAATTTTTGAAAACTCAGTTTTGTTAATGATGGCCAAAGTTGATGATGCCGGGATGGTTTTGATCCACGGGGTCAAGTTGGCCAACGCATAGTATATGAACTCTCCCAATGCCTTCTCATTTGGAACCACGGCGTTTATTTGTTGATTTGTGATGCTTGGTTGAACCGTCAGCGCCATTTTTCCAATCGAGGCGATGCAGGTGTACACAACACTTCCCGCAGGTAAAATATTTGTCCTCTTCGTCTCAACGACTGTCCGAGCGGTGGCGTGTTGATATTTGTCATCTTCGGAAATGTCCGTAGGGGTAATAAAAAGGATGCCTCCACCCCAAAGGTCGGGCGCCGCTGTGCTTGGCGTGTTGCCGGTGACGATTTCTCCAAGGTTACCTAACGGCTCACTCTCCCACTCCCCGCCGTCTTGGAATCCGGGGAAGCGGAGGCGGGGCTGGGTTTCGCCTTCGCGGGGAAAAAGCTGCTGCATCAGCCCTTTTTTATGGGTCTTGAGCGCGTCCACTTTCCGGGCTTGGGCGGTAATCAGATCGTCCACGGAGGTCACGCAATCGGCGATGCGTTGTTGTTCGGGGAGAGACGGCGGAGCGTTGATTTGGTATTCTTCCAGCATCGGAAGCCGAATGTAGCTCATGGCACTCGTCTGAACCTGCGCCAGCAAATCAGGCCGCAAGTTCGCGCTCAAGACCGAATACAGATAAGGTACGTAAATCTCACCGAAGTCGCTCAATACGTATGTTCTCTGATATGCTTCAAACTTGCCATCGTAGTAGTTTGTCTGCCCGACATTGGCGTTACCGGCGACTAGGATGGCCTCTGTGTCAAAGGAATAGCTGTTGCTGTAAATGTGCGCTTCCGCGCATGTGAAAAACGGATAAGCTCCATCCGCAGCACCCTCGTTGGCATCCTTTTTCCCGGTTCGAATACGACACAACCCACCGAGTGCCTTTTGATCCCATTCCCCGGCGTTCTGGAATTCGGGGAAGCGCAGCCTGGGCGTCAATGCACGCTTGCCGTCGACCTTCATGGCCGTGGTTTTCGCCTTACTGCTCATATGCGCTGAGCCCGGAGATATTGCGCCCCCCGGCGCGCTTGGTGAGCAGAGGCACGAGGTCGGCCATGAGGTCGAGTTCCTTCACGCGGCGGGCTTTCCAGTTCAGGCCGAGCGGTTCCATCAGGTCAGTGAGCTGCTCGCCATCGAAAATCATGCGTTGCAGGATGCCGTCCACGAAGGCTTGCAGGGCGGCGGTGGTCAGGCCGTGCTTGTTGGCGATGGCGGCCAGTTCCGCCGCTTCCTTTTCCGCTTTGAAGCGGGCGTAGCCATCGCGGATGGCTTTTTCGTTCAAGCCTTCGCCCGCCTTTAGGGTGGCGATGAAGGCGGCGATGTTCTCGCGCTCATCCATGAACTTGGCATCAGATTGTATGAGGCCAATAAGTTGCTCGCGGGTCATATTCTGCTTGCCCGGTGCCGCTTGCGAGTAGCGGACAATGAGTTTCATAATGTAGTCGTAATCAATAATGGAGGAGGCAAAAAGGACGAACTCGAAATCGAGCTGGTCCACGTTGGGGCTGGGTTTGTCCGTACCTTTGCCCTGCTGGGCCTTGAGACGCTGGGCGGTTTCCAGATAGGCGCCACGGAAGCCGAGCAGGCTTTCCTTGGGCAAGATATGCTCGATAGCGGCGGCGTTCTCCTGCGTGAGGTCGGTATATTGATCGAGCTGGGTTTTGAGGCGCTGCACTTCCTTGAAGCGCTCGATGAAGGTGGCACGCGCCGCGTCACCCTTAAGATTGGGCACGGCATCGGGGGCGCAGTTGAGGCCCTGCGACTTCATAAAATCGTCCAGCTTCTTCACGGCGCTTTGCAGTTTTGTGATAACAACAGGTGCTTTTTCCACGAGCCAAATCTCGCGGGCTTTTTCTCCCGCTGCTTCGCCAGAAAAAAGCGCGATGGCGGCATCGACCGCGTCTTGCTGCTGACGAAAATCGAGGATGTTGCCATAGGGCTTGGTGGCATTGAGCACGCGGTTGGTGCGCGAGAAGGCCTGAATCAAGCCGTGATATTTCAGGTTCTTATCGACATAAAGCGTGTTCAGATATTTGGAATCAAAGCCGGTGAGCAGCATGTCCACCACGATGGTGATGTCGATTTTCTGCGTGTGGGGGAGGTCGGCATTAGGCCATTGTTGATCCTTGATGCGCTTTTGCACATCCTGATAATAAAGGTCAAACTCACCAATGCTGTGGTTGGAGCCGTAGCGGGTGTTGTAGTGCGCGAGTATGGCCTTGAGCGCTTCCTTCTTCTTCTCAGGTTCAACGGAATTGTCCGCTTTCTCCTGCGGCAGGTCTTCCTGAATTTGCCTCACATCGGCATCGCCCTCGGCGGGCGGGGAGAAGACGCAAGCGATATTCAGCGGCTGGAAGTCGGCGTCGGCTTTTTGCTTTTCCCCCTGCACCTCGGCGAACAAGCGGTGATATTCAATGGCGTCATTGATGGAGGCGGTGGCGAGCAGGGCATTGAAGCGGCGCTGACTGGTGGCGGCATCGTGCTTGGCGAGGATGGCCTCGATAACAGCCTTTTTCGCGAGCGGTTCGCCCGGCTTGGGCAGCTTTTTGCCTTCCGGCTTGAAGAAATCGATATGGAAACGCAGGACATTCGTATCCTCGATGGCGTTCGTGATCGTGTAGGCGTGAAGACATTTCTGGAAGAGGTCTTCCGTGGTCTTCATACTGGCCTGCGTGTCTTCAATTTTTTGCTGGGCGGCGTTTTCTTCAAAGATCGGCGTGCCGGTGAAGCCAAAGAGTTGCGCCTTGGGGAAGAATTCCTTGATGGCCTTATGATTCTCGCCAAATTGCGAGCGGTGGCACTCGTCGAAGATAAAGACGATGCGCTTATTGCGAAGAGGCTCAAGCTGCTCCTTATACGTCTGCCTGCCATCCCTTTTTTGCTGCTGGTTGCGCCTGCTGTTTTCATCCAACGCGAGGCCGAGTTTCTGGATCGTGCAAACAATGACTTTGTCGGCGTAATTGTCCGATAGCAGACGACGCACGAGGGAGGCGGTATTGGTGTTTTCCTCGACGCAGCCTTCCTGAAACTTGTTAAACTCCTCGCGGGTTTGCCGATCGAGGTCTTTCCGGTCCACGACGAAGAGGCATTTTTCAATGTCCGGATTGTCCTTCAGCAGCGTTGACGCCTTGAAGGAGGTGAGCGTCTTGCCGCTGCCCGTGGTGTGCCAGATGTAGCCGTTGCCGCAATTCTGGTGAATGCAATCCACAATGGCCTTCACCGCATAGATTTGATAGGGCCGCATCATCAGGAGCTTCTGCTCACTGGCAATGAGCACCATATAGCGGCTGATTGTCTGGCCGAGCGTGCACTTGACGAGAAAGGTCTCGGCGAAGCTGTCGAGATGGACAATCTTCTTGTTGTCTACATCGGCGAACTCGTAGACCGGCAGAAAACGCTCCTCGGCATTGAAGGCGAAGTGGCGAGCATTGTTGTTCGCGAAATAGAATGTTCTATCGCGGTTGCTGACGATGAAAAGCTGAAGAAAGCACAAGATCGTCTTGGTATAGCCGTTTCCGGGGTCGTTCTTATATTCGACGATCTGCTCCATGGCACGACGCGGGCTTATGCCGAGGGTCTTCAGTTCAATCTGAACGACCGGCACGCCGTTGATCAGCAGAATGACATCGTACCGATGATGGCTGTTGTCTGTGTTGATGCGAAGCTGGTTGACCACCTCAAAGGAGTTCTTGCACCAGTCCTTGATGTTGACGAGCGTGTAGTTGAGCGGCGTGCCGTCATCACGGGTGAAGCTGTTACGTTCGCGCAGTGTTCGCGCTGCCGCAAAAACATCTGGCGTGACGATCTCATCCATGAGGCGCGAGAATTCTGCATCGGTCAGTCGGACCTGATTGAGCGACTCAAATTTCTCCCGGAAGTTTTGCTCCAGTGTGGCGCGATCTCGGATATCGGGACGATATTCGTACTTTAGGTCCTTTAGCTTTGACACCAAAGCATCCTCAAGATCGCGTTCCGGTGTGATCATTGCCATCTATGCAGCTCAGTTTTCTTCAACGCCAGCATTGGATGGGCCGTCTTGCTCTTGATCAAATTCTTGTCTTCGATACCCATTTCGACGACCTTCAATCTTTCATATTCCTCGACGGCCATCACCACGACGACTGGCCGACCATGTTTGGCGACCAATACCGGTTCGGCGCGAGCCATGTCGATAAGTCGGCCGAAGCCGTACTTCGCGTCTTTGGCACTCAGGATTTTCATGGTGCGATTCCGAACATGCAGTCGGCATGTTGTGGCCAAATTGGCCGAAATTGCAATGGTGATTCTCAGCCTTACGGACGAATTGGGTGCGGACGCGAAGTGGCTAAGGGATCAAGAAACTACTCTTCTGACGCTCCCACTCCACCGGAAACGGCACCAACAGGTCACCGAGCGGGGCTATTGGAGCCTGCTATAGAGCTATGGCGTAAACCCAGTGATCATCTTATCGGTCGCGGCCCGCCACGGCCGTCTGGACCGTGAAGGGGAAGCAGGCATTCGACGATGGCTAGACGCCAAACCGCTCCCGCATTTCCCCGGCCTTCGCCCATTCGTCGCCCGGTATCCGATCGATCAGTTCCTTCATCACCTTGACGAAGGTGGCTTTGAGGGTTTCGTCGGTCAGCGCCCTGGCGCGATCCGTCTGAAGCAACGGGCGCATGTCGGTGAAGAAGGTCGGATTGACGAGTTTCTGGAACATGCGCTGCTGCGCCTCAGCTCTGGAAATCGTCACCTCCGACTTTTCAAGGTAGAGCCGGAAACATTCGACGATCCGGGCCGTGTTCAACCCCTCGAACACTTTGAGCGCGTGATCGAGGTCGAACAGATCGCGGCCCTTGTTACGCTGAAGCAAGGCCCGCAGCTTGGTCGCCAGCATTTCCTCTCGCGAGAACGTCGGGATTGCGGCCTCGCCGGTGAACCACGGGTTTTCGACGCCGAACGGAATCTCGATGGGCGGATCGTAGGCTTCGCGCTCGCGCGTGTTGATTTCGACCTTGAGGCTGATCCGCACATTGGCAGGCTCGCCTTCCGCATTGACGCGAAAGCGAAGTTTAGGGGCGACGGGACTTGCATCGGACTTTGCCTCGCCAAGCCACGGTTCCAGCACGGCGCGAACGCCGTCGAGGACTGGCCCAATCGGGCCGGCGGTCGTCCGCACAAGGTCGATGTCCTCGGAATAGCGCAGCGGCGCGGGGAAATGCAGCTTGTTGAGCGCCGTGCCGCCACGAAAGCGCAGTTCGCCGCGCAGGAACGGATCGGAGAAGATGGCGACAATCGCGCGGCTGATGATGAGGTCTTGCTCGACCTGCCGCTGGCTTGCCCAGGGCGCGTTGCCGCTCCAGGCGGTTATGTAGTCCTGCGGTATCATTCGTCGATCTCCGGCGGTCGCCGAACGATCACGCGCCAGCGTTCATCTCGTTCAGATGGCGGCGGCGACAAATCGGGATCGCCCGCCTGTTTGGGATCGAGTTCGACCCACGGCAGCGGCCCGCGCGCCGACAATGCCGCGAACATCGTCTCCGCGATCTGCGGATACCCCAGCCGTCCGAGCAGATGCCCAAGGCGCTGCACGACCGCTTTCTCGAAAGTGCCCGACAGGGAGGCGAGCTTTTCCGGTCGCAGCCGCTCGGCAAGCTCGGAAAGCACCGTCGCAATGTTGTCCAGGCCCGCGCCGGATTGCGGATAGCGCACCAGGTCGAGCGCCGTCAGTTCCGGCGAGGACAGCTTCATATAGCCCGATTGTGTTTTGCGATCCTCGATCCCCGACGATACCGCCGCCATGTCCTTGCGGTAGGAAAAGACGATCCGCGTCCGTCCGGCTTCAATGTCGGGCAGGAGTTTGTCCGTGACGACCTGAAACTCCATGACGGCCTGATGGGAAGCGCCGTGGGCCGCCGCCGCCGCCAGCAGCCCCACATAATAGGGCCGCTTTTCATGACGCATCAGGGCGTCGATGTACCCCTCGGGCGGCGGCGCTCCGGCCGTGGAATGCTGGGGTGGGACGACCACCTAGAAGCCCCGCCCGGGTCGGATGAGTTGACCGCGCCCCAGCAACCGCACGTAAGGCACTCCCGCTTGCCCAACCGCTCTCTCGAGAAAGGGCACGCTGGCATACGAGCGCACCAATACCGCCATCTGGGAATAATCGGTCTGAGCACTCAAGGCCCGTAGCCGCTGGGCCAGCA
>VFSW01014716.1_pt1 | contig 10797 bp, 12 predicted proteins | sample 5358111 | NCBI WGS metagenome assembly VFSW01 (sample SAMN11554181, study PRJNA540505) | mine drainage metagenome | isolation source: sediment from site ElyBrook_90M | place: USA: Ely Copper Mine, Vershire, VT | collected 2017
CCCGGAGGGCATGCAGATCAAAGTGAGCCGGCAGGAGCTCTCGCGGCTGGTCGGCTGCTCGCGCGAGATGGCCGGTCGGGTATTGAAAGTGCTGGAAGAGCAGGGCCTGCTGCGCGCGACCGGCAAGACGATCGTCGTGTTCAATGCGCGCCCGAAGGTGAAGACTCGTCCCCTCGTGGTGCCGGTCAAGGCCGGTGCGGGCGGCAAGGGCGCGCGCACCGAAGCGCCCGAGGACGAGGAAGAGGACGACGAGGACGAGGAGTAGCGCGGCCGGCGCGGCCTCAAGACCGCCGCAGGCCGGACCCGATGCGCTCACGCATCGCCTTGATCGTCGCCCCGTAGTCGCCGCTCTCGAAGATCGCCGACCCGGCGACGAAGGTGTCGGCACCGGCGCCCGCGATCTCGGCGGCGTTGTCCACTTTCACTCCCCCGTCGATCTCGAGCCGAATGGGTCGCCCGGTACGGTCGATCCGCGCCCGCGCCTCGATCAGCTTGTCCAGAACCTTCGGAATGAAGTGCTGGCCTCCGAAACCCGGATTGACCGACATCAGCAGGACGAGATCGATCTCGTCGATCACGTAATCCAGCCAATCGAGCGAGGTGGCCGGATTGAACACGAGTCCGGGACGGCATCCGCAAGCGCGGATCAGCCGGATGGTGCGGTCGACGTGCCGTGTCGCCTCCGGATGGAAGCTGATGTAGGTCGCCCCCGCCTTGGCGAAATCCGGCACCAGTTCGTCGACCGGCGAGATCATCAGATGCACGTCGATCGGCGCTTTGATCCCCGCCTTGCGCAAAGCCGCGCACACCAGCGGGCCGATGGTCAGATTCGGCACGTAATGATTGTCCATCACGTCGAAGTGCACCCAGTCGGCGCCGGCCGCGAGCACCGCTTCCACCTCTGCGCCCAGGCGCGCGAAATCCGCGGAGAGAATCGAGGGCGCAATCACGATATCCATGGCTTATCGTATCACCCCGGGGTCGGCGCATGCCGGGGTCAGCGCATGCCGCGCGCGGCCCGGATCGTCTCGTAGGCCTCCTGGATGCGCTGGGTTTTTTCCTTGGCGATCTGCGTCATCGACTCGGGCAACCCGTTGGCCACCAGCTTGTCCGGATGGTTGCGGCTCATCTGGCGCCGATACGCCTTGATCACGTCCTGATCGCTGCTGCCCGGCGCTATCTGCAGCTCCGCGTAACAATCGACCAGGGTGCGCTCGCGCGCGCCGGGACGAGCGCCGGAGGAGCTGCGGGTGCGCTGACGGGCGCGGATCATCGCCTCGATGTGCGCGAACTCCAGCCCCGGGATTCCGAGCCGCTCGGCGGCATGCGACAGGATCGCGCGAGCGGGCGGGGAGATGCCGTTGCCGGCGAGCGCCGCGCGCAGCTGCAGCTCCATGAACGCTCGCAACAGGTCGTGGCGCGAACCGCAAGCGGCACGCAGCGCCCACACGCCCGCGTCGACGTCGTAGCCCGCGGCCTTGCCGATGCGAAAACAGGCGATGGCCGCGTTCACGTCGTCGTCCCCGAGACTGAGCTCCCGCATGAGAGCGCGCGCCGCGCCGATCTCAGCCTCTGAAACCCGCCCGTCGGACTTCGCGACGTGACCCATGAGCTCGAAGGTCGTGCGAAAGAACACCGACGCGATCGGCGCCGCGGCGCCCTGCGCCTGCCCGCGGGGCCGGCCCATGGAACCCTGGCCCTGGTCGAACAGCTGGCCGATGATCGCTCCGACGACGGCACCCCATAAGCTGCGGGTGGCGAGGAGGCCGATCAGCGCCCCGAAAAACTTGCCCTTCCATCCCATCCGCGTTGACCTAACCCCTGCGCCCCGCCACAATCGCCCGCCGTCACCCCGCAATGTTAGCAGCCGGCAGGTCAAACACCCATGGAAAGACCCAGGCCCTCCCCGCCGCTCTTCGAGTCGCACATCGGCGGGCTGCGCCGGATCCACCGGGGCAAGGTGCGCGACATTTATGCGGTGGACGCGGAGCATCTGCTGATCGTGACCACCGATCGGCTGTCGGCGTTCGACGTGGTGCTGCCCGATCCGATTCCCCACAAGGGCGAGGTGCTGACGCGCATATCGCTGTTCTGGTTCGAGAAGACGCGGCACATCGTCGCCAATCACCTGGCGGACCTGCGCCTCGAGGACGTGGTCACCGATCCGGCGGACCGGGCGCCGCTGATCGGACGTTCCATGGTGGTTAAGAAGCTCGCGGCTCTGCCGCTCGAGGCGGTGGTCCGCGGCTACTTGATCGGCTCGGGATACAAGGACTATCTGCGCACCGGCGCGGTGTGCGCGATCGCACTGCCCGCCGGTTTGCGGATGGCCGACCGCCTGCCCGAGCCGATCTTTACGCCCGCATCCAAGGCGCCCGCGGGCCAGCACGACGAGAACATCGACTTCGAGGCCATCGTGAAGCTGGTCGGGCGGGATCGGGCCGGGGAGATCCGGCGCATCGCGCTCGAAATCTACCGCTTTGCCGCGGAGCACGCGCGGACGCGCGACATCATCATCGCCGACACGAAATTCGAGTTCGGCACCGACCAGGCCGGGAACCTGCGGCTGATCGACGAGGCGCTCACCCCGGATTCCTCGCGCTTCTGGCCGGCCGCTTCCTACCGTCCCGGCGGCAGCCCCCCGAGCTTCGACAAGCAGTTCGTGCGTGATTATCTCGAATCGCTGGCCTGGGACAAGAAGCCTCCCGCCCCGCGCCTGCCGCCGGACATCATCGAGCGCACCAGCGAAAATTATCGCCGGGTCGTGACCCTGCTGACCGCGTGACCGCGCCGATGCTCTCCCGGCTGGAACGGTTGGAGGATCGGCTGTTTCAAGATTCGCTCGCGATGTCCCCGCCCTGGGGGCCCGTGCTGCGCTTCCTGCGCTACCCGGCCGCGGTGGCGCGCGATTGGCTGACCGGCGACATCAGCGTGCGCGCGACCAGCCTCGCGTACACGACCCTGCTTTCCATCGTACCGCTGCTGGTGTTCAGCTTCTCGGTGCTCAAGGGCCTGGGTGCGCGCAGCAACCTGAAATACCTGCTGCACGAGTTCTTCCGGCCGATGGGCGGCGCCACGGACGAGCTCACCGACGGCGTCCTGCAATTCGTCGCCAACATGCGCGGCGACCTGCTCGGCTCGATCGGTCTCGCGTTCCTGCTGTACACGGTGGTCACCACCATCCAGAAGGTGGAGGCGAGCTTCAATGTCGTGTGGCGGGTCGAACGTTCGCGCAGCTTCGGGCGGCGCTTCACCGAATATCTGAGCGTGACGATTCTCGGGCCCATCCTGCTCGCCGCCGCGATCGGCCTGCTCGGATCGGCGCAGCACAGTCCGCTCGCCCGGGCGCTCGCGGCGGTTCCGCCCCTGGCGTGGGCGGCGACGTTCCTCGGTCACCTGGTTCCCTACCTGATCGTAGCCGCCGTGTTCACGCTCATGTACGCCTTCATCCCGAACACGCGGGTCGAGCCGCGCGCGGCGCTCATCGGCGGCGCGACCGGCGGCATCATCTGGGCGCTGGTGGGCGAGCTGTTCACGGAGTTTCTCGAGTACTCCTCGCACCTGATGGCGGTGTACACCGGATTCGCGATCCTGTTGACCACGCTGATCTGGGTGTACTTGAGCTGGTTTATCCTGTTCATAGGGGCGCAGCTCGCCTTCTACGTGCAATTCCCCCACTGCCTGCGCCACGGCCAGGAGTCCGGGCAGCTGCACGGACGCGCGCGCGAATGCGCGGCTCTCGGGATCATGGCGCTGCTGGCGCGCGGCTACATCGGCGGCGCGCGGCTGTGGACCTGCGGCGCGTTGGCCACCGAACTCGACGTCCCCATCCCGGCGCTGAACTCCGTGCTCGTCAGTCTCGAATTACAGGGACTGGCGGTGCGCGCCGCGAACGAGCGCTGGCTGCCGGCCAGGGCACCCGAGAGCATTCTGCTCGCCGACATTCTCGGCGCCGTACGCACCCCGCAGGCGGGGCGCTCGGATCTGGTGCCGCGCATCCCGGCGCCGGCGGACGCACTGATGGTCGAGGTCGACGAGGCGGCTCGGGCCAGCTTGGGCAATCGCTCGCTCGCGCAACTGCTCGCGGCCGACTGACCCGGCCGGGGTCACTCCCCGGCGATGGTCATCTCCTCGATCAGCACCGAACCGACCCGCGTCCCGCCGCGCGTATCGACGTCATCGCCGACGTCCGCCACGCGGCGATACATGTCGCGCAGATTTCCCGCGATGGTGATTTCGGCCACCGCGTGACGAATGGCGCCGCCCTCGACCCAGAATCCCGCCGCTCCGCGCGAGTAGTCCCCGGTGACGGTGTTGACGCCCTGGCCCATCAATTCCGTCACCAGCAAACCCTTGTCGAGCCGCGCGAGCATCGCGGCGAATCCACCGGTGCGCGTCGGCCGCACGACCAGGTTGTGCGCACCGCCGGCATTGCCGGTGGTGGGCAGCCCGAGCTTGCGCGCCGAATAGCTCGACAGGATGTACCCCGTCAGCACGCCGTCCGCAACCAGCTCGCGATCGCGGGTCGCGACGCCCTCGCCGTCGAACGGCGCGCTCGCCATCGCCCTCGGGATATGCGGCCGCTCGGCGATCGACAGCCCGGCGGGGAAGATGCTTCGGCCGGCACAGCCCAGCAGAAACGAGGACTCGCGATACTGGCTGCCGCCGCGAATCGCGGCGACCAGATGTCCGACGAGCCCGCGGGCGGTCTCGGGCGCGAACAGCACCGGCGCGCGCCGGGTGCCGAGCCTGCGCGCCCCCAAACGGGCCACGGTGCGCCGGGCGCTCTCCCGGCCCACGGCCTGCGGGTCCTCCAGTTCGCGCCAATCGCGCGCGCTGCTGTACCAGTAATCGCGCTGCATGTCGTCGCCGCTGCCGGCCAGCACCACACAGCTGAGGGTGTGCGAGGTGACCGGATAGCCTCCGATGAAGCCATGCGTGTTGCCGTACACGTGCAGGCCCTGATGAGTCGAGACCGACGCACCCTCCGAGTTGTTGACCCGCGGATCGGCGCCGAGGGCGGCCGCCTCGCATGTCGTCGCAATCTCGATTGCCCGCTCCGCCGTGATGTCCCAGGGGTGAGCGAGTTCGAGGTCCGGCGGCGAGCGCGCCATGAGCGCCGCGTCGGCGAGTCCGGCGCAGGCGTCCGTCGCGGTGAAGCGCGCGATGCTGCAGGCCTTGGCGACCGTTTCACGCACCGCTTCGAGCGAGAAATCCGCGGTACTCGCGGATCCCTTTCTTTGCTCCACGTAGACCGTCACTCCGAGACTGCGATCGCGCTGATGCTCGAGGGTCTCGACCTCGCCGAGCCGCACCCCCACGGACAGGCCGGTATCCTGGCTCACGACGGCCTCGGCTTGCGAGGCCCCGCGCGCCCGCGCCGCCTCGAGAGCGGACTCGATGATCGATTGCAAATCCTGCGGGGCAAGGCGCTGTGGGTTGCTGTGCACGGGGATCATCGTCCTCTCCAGGAATCGCTTCGGTGCGTCGAATCATCCGATTCTACCGGTCCAGGGTGTAGCATGGGGAGCATGAACCGAGCGGAGCCCGAGGCCGAGGAGCGCGGACCGAGCAAGAGCGCGCGCAAACGCGAGGCAAGCGCGCTGCAGGAACTGGGGGTCCGGCTGGCGGCGCTGCCGGAGCAGGAGCTGTCCGAGCTCGCTCTGCCCGAGAGCCTGGAGGCTGCCCTGCGCGAATTGAATCGCCTGCCCTCGCACGGCGCGCAGCTGCGGCAGCGGCAGTACATCGGCAAGCTCATGCGCAAGATCGACACCGAACCGATACTTTCCAAGCTCGCCGATCGCAAGCGGCGGCACGACGCCGACGTGCGCCTGTTCCAGGAGATCGAGCGCTGGCGCGACCGGTTGCTGGCGGAACCGCGGGTGGCGGTGGAGGACCTTATGCTCAGCCATCCGCAGGCGGATAGGGCCGCGCTGCTTGCGTTGCTCGCGGACGCGGCCCGACGGCGCGAGCTTTTTGCGTTTCTGCGGCGGCTGTTGACGGCGGCTTTGGTAGACTAACGTGCCATGAACCCCGCCGTCGGCATCGTCATGGGCTCCTCGTCCGACTGGGACACGATGCAAGGAGCCGCCCAGATTCTCGAGTCGCTCGGCATCGCGCACGAAGTTCGCGTGGTCTCGGCGCATCGGACCCCGGATCTGATGTTCGAATACGCCGCGTCGGCGCGCGCCCGCGGATTGAAGGCCATCATCGCCGGCGCCGGCGGCGCGGCCCATCTTCCCGGAATGATCGCCGCCAAGACTTCGGTGCCGGTGCTCGGCGTACCCGTGCAGTCGAAGAGCTTGAACGGCATGGATTCGCTGCTCTCGATCGCGCAGATGCCGAGCGGAATTCCCGTGGCCACTTTCGCCATCGGTGCGGCCGGGGCGAAGAACGCAGCCTTGTTCGCCGCCGCGATTCTCGCGGTGGAATCCGCCACGGTACGCGCCGCGCTGGACGACTTTCGGGCCGCCCAGACCGAAGCGGTGCTCGCCAAGCCGGATCCGCGTCGGCCTTGAAGCCGGTGCGCGTGGGCATAGTCGGCGCCGGGCAGCTGGGCCGCATGATGGCCCTCGCCGGGTATCCCCTCGGGGTGCGCTGTACGTTTCTCGACCGCGCCGCCGACTCCCCGGGCGGCCAGGTCGCTCCCGTATTGCTCGGCGACCTGCAGGACTCGGCGCGCTTGGCGGAGCTCGCGGCCGGCAGCGACGTCGTGACCTTCGACTGGGAAAACGTCGCCGGCGCGGCGCTTGCGCCGCTCGAGCGCCTGACCGCGGTCCGGCCGCCGCGGATCGCGCTGGAGGTCTCGCAGGACCGGTTGACGGAGAAGGCCCTGTTCTCGCGGTTGCGCATCCCCGTGGCACCCCACGCGGCGGTGAACGGCGAGGCGCAATATCGCGCCGCGATCCGCAAATTGGGGTTGCCCGGCGTGCTCAAGACGCGCCGCCTGGGTTACGACGGCAAGGGTCAGATCGTCATCGCCAGTGCGCAGGAGGCGGACGCGGCGTGGTCGCGCCTCGGCGGCACGGACCTGATCTATGAGCGCTTCCAGAATTTCTCGCGCGAGGTGTCGATCATCGGCGCGCGCGGCATCGGCGGCGACATCGTCTACTACCCGTTGTCCGCGAACGTGCACGCGGGCGGAGTGCTGCGCCATACCATAGCGCCCTTTGCGAACGCCGCCCTCGAACGCAGCGCGCGGGCCCACTTGAAGCGCGTCATGCTCGCGCTCGACTACGTCGGAGTCCTCACCATCGAATTCTTCGTGGTAGGCGCTCGGCTGGTCGCGAACGAGATGGCGCCGCGCGTGCACAACTCGGGGCACTGGACCATCGAGGGCTGCGTGACCAGCCAGTTCGAGAATCACATTCGCGCGATCTGCGGGCTGCCGCTCGGCAGCACGCGGCCGCTCGGACACGCGGCGATGATCAATTTCCTCGGAATAATGCCGGAACGCGCGCGCCTGCTCGCCGTCGACGGACTCGCCTTCCACGACTACGGGAAGGAGCCCAGACCCGGCCGCAAGCTCGGCCACTGCACGATCCTCAAGGACCGGGCGAAAGACCGCGCTCTGGCGCTTGAGCTTGCGCTAAGATTGATCCAATGGAGCTGATCGTGGCCCCGCTGCCGCGGACCACTCGCCCGCTGGACGGATAGGCGCGGATGTATCTAGACCTCTTCAAGCTTCAAGAGCTGCCGTTCCGGTTGAGCCCGGACCCGCAGTTCCTGTACTTGAGCAAGCAGCACGCGCGCGCCAAAGCCTACATGGAATCGACCATCTGGTTCACCGACGGCTTCGTGGTGATCACCGGGGAGATCGGCGCCGGCAAGACCACCTTGATCGAGACCTTCCTGCGCGAATTGCAGTCGGACGCGGTCGTCGCCCAGATCAATCAGACGCAGTTGTCGCCGACGGCGTTCCTGCAAACCGTGCTCGTGCAGTTCGGCTTCTCCCCGTTCGAGATGCGCAAGCCCGAGGTTCTGGCCACGCTCAATCAGTTCCTGATGGAACAGCATGCGAGCGGCCGCAAGGTGCTGCTGATCGTCGACGAGGCGCAAAATCTGAGCAATCGGGTCCTCGAGGAGATTCGCATGCTCTCCGGGGTCGAGACAACCAAGGAAAAGGCGCTGCGAATCATCCTCGCGGGCCAGCCCGAGCTCAGCGAGAAGCTCAATTCACCGGAACTCACCCAGCTCACCCAGCGCGTTCGGCTGCGATTTCACCTGACGGCGCTGAGTCGCGCGGAAACCGCCGCTTACGTCGACCATCGTCTGGAAGTGGCCGGATCCCAGGGACGGCGCATCTTCGCCGAGGATACCTACCCGCCGATCTACCAGTACACCGGCGGCGTCCCGCGGCTCATCAACACCCTGTGCGACACCTGCCTGATGGCGGCGTTCGGCCTCGATCGCGATACCGTCACTCTCGAGGATCTCCAGGCCGCGGTGCGCGAGCTGCAATGGGTCGAGTACGCTTCACGGACCAATCGCATGCACGTGCCGAATATCGAGTCCTCGGCGGCGCCCGCCTCGCACGCCCACCCGATAGGAAGGGTTCTTCTGGCGACCGAGGGCAGGACGGTGATCGAGCGGGAGCTGCATCCCGGGAGGCTGGTCATCGGCCGCACGACCGACAACGATATGCAGATCGACAGCAAATTCATCAGCCGTCACCATTGCCAGATCGTGACCAAGACCGATTCCTGCCTGATCGAGGACCTGAACAGCACCAACGGGATTTACGTGCATTCGAAGCGGGTGCGCCGCCACAATCTCAACGACGGCGATGTCGTGCAGATCGGGCAGCACGAACTCATGTACATCGACGAACGCGCTCCGCGCCAGCGCCATGCCTCGGATTCGCACGACACCGAGGTGATCGAGAAGCCTTGAACAGCGCTCAACCCTCGAGCGACGAGGGCAGTTCGATGGTCTCGCCCGAGTACTCGCGGCTGAGCGCGCGGCAATCCTGGCGCCGCAGGAAAATCGTCAGGGCCGCGATTTCGGCGATCAGGCCGATGGAGAATGCGCCCACGGCGCGCGGCCCCGCGGGATCCACGTAGGCGAGAAACACTCCCGTCGCGCCGATGCAAGCGTAGGCGAACGGTAAGGTTTCATACACGGGGCGCGCCAATCTCATCAGATACCTCCGCCGTGCATGGTACTGCACGGGACGGCGGCCGATCCCGCGATTTGACTTAAAATGAGCGGCGATTCAGTCCTTGCCCACCAGCAGCTCCATGAGCTTCGACAGCCAGGAGCCGTGCCAGGTCTCGACGTGCAGCCGGTCGCTGCGCGGCTCGCGAGCCCGCAGCGATTCGCGCAACAAGTCCTGCGGCAGCTCGAACTGGCTTGTGTCCGTCAGCGAGTCGTCGATCATGACAGCCCTCAATGGATTCGGTTTGACGACCCGCAGCCTAGCGCCCGGGAGCGGCGCGGCGATAGGACGCGGCGCACGCAATTCGATTCGGCCGACCTTATGTCACAAGGGCCCGACGTGGCACAATGCGCGCCCCCGCCACCCCACGAATCTCGAGGAATGCCGCGCCCATGAGCCGCGCCGACCACCGGATGGGATTTGCGTTCGTCACGGCCTCCGCGCTCGCTTGGAGCCTGGGCGGCCTGTTCACCCGGTTGATCGAGGTCGACGGCTGGACCATGCTGACCTGGCGCGGCATTTTCGGCGCGCTCGGCCTCGCGCTCATCATGCCGTTTCTGCCCGAGCGGCACGCATGGCGCACGCTGCGCGGCATGGGGTGGGCCGCCGCCCTGTTCGTGGTGCAATCGGCCGCGGGCATGATCTTCTACCTTTCCGCCCTGCGGCACACGTCGGTCGCGAATGTCGCGGTGATCTATGCCTGCGCGCCGTTTCTCGCCGCGGCGATCGGCTGGTGGGTGCTCAAGGAGAAGCCGGCCACGTCCGCGGTGCTGGCAAGCCTGGTCGCGCTCGCGGGCGTCGTGGTGATGGTCGGTTTCGGCGACCGCGGCGGAATCCTGGGCGACCTTCTGGCGCTCGGCATGACCGTCACCATGGCCGTGACCATGGTCGTGGCGCGAAATTTTCCCGAGGTGCCGATACTGCTCACCGCCTGCCTGTCGTCCCTGCTGAGCAGCGTGGTCTGCTGGCCCATGGGATCGCCGCTCGCGGCCGGCGGCCGGGACCTGTGGCTGCTCGCCCTGTTCGGGCTGATTAACTTCGTGATCGGACTGCCTCTGTTCATCCTGGGCGCGCGGCGGCTGCCGCCGATCGAGACCGCGCTCGTCGGCGCGCTCGACGCGCCGCTGGCGCCGCTCTGGGTGTGGCTTGCGTTGCGCGAGAAGCCGGGTCGCAGCACCCTGATCGGCGGCGCGGTGGTCTTCGGCGCCGTCGTGTTGCACCTCATCGCCACCGAATCCCGCGCCACGGTTCGCCCCGTGCCCGAGAACCGCTGATCGCGGTCACTGCGCGGTGCTGCGGATTCTGGCGGCCTCGAACTCGTCGCCCGGCCGCCATTCGATCGTGTGTGTCGCGGCCAGCGCCTGCCAACCAAGGGCGAAGCCGAATCTCGCGAGCACCGCGTCGGTTGCGAAATTCATGGAGGGCGAATACTCGTCGCTCGGCTGATGGTAGTGCTTGGCGGTGTATTCCTCGCGCTGCGCCTTGCCCCACTCGGGAGGATGGCCGGCGAACTTCACGCCCGTCCCGATGGAAAATGCCGGCACCCCGGCGCGCGCGAGACTGAAGTGGTCCGAGCGGTAGTAATGCCCGGCACCTGGCTCGGCATCGGGCTGGATCTCGAACCCGAAGGCCCTGGCGGT
>VFSW01014717.1_pt1 | contig 10797 bp, 11 predicted proteins | sample 5358111 | NCBI WGS metagenome assembly VFSW01 (sample SAMN11554181, study PRJNA540505) | mine drainage metagenome | isolation source: sediment from site ElyBrook_90M | place: USA: Ely Copper Mine, Vershire, VT | collected 2017
TCTACAAGCAGTGGGCGCTGACTCAGGAGCTCGCCGGGTTCGACCTGCAAAAGGCCAAGACGCTGATGGGCCAGGCCGGCCAGTCGAGCGGATTGACCGGGGATATGATCTGGGCATCGACAACGCCGCAGCTGGACCAGATCAGCGAGGTGCTCAAACAGCAGCTCGCCAAGATCAACGTGACGCTGAACCTGAAGCCGATGGAACTCGCGGCCTACTACAACCAAACGTATTCGTACAAGTACACGTTTTCTCAGCACACACCACTCAACAGCCCCGACCCGGACGAAAACCTTTCGTCTTACTTCGGCCGGAACGCCACTTACTACAAGCATTACAATCCCGCAATCTTCGATATCGTCGACAAGCAGGCCACGGAACTCGATACGGCGAAGCGGCAGCAGCTCGTGCAGGACGCTCAGAAGATGATCGTCCAGGACTTCCCGATGTCGTTTATGTTCACGACCAACAACCACAACTTCACCGACCCTCGCGTCAAGGGGTGGTTCTGGTCGACAGACCTCTACAACGGCCGCGTGGAAAAGGTCTGGCTCAGTTCGTGATCGCGGGGTCGGACGGAGGTCTACAAGGCGGGACGAGGGGGTGAGGCAATGGTCGACTACATAGTACGGCGGCTCCTGTTGGCCATCCCGACGGTGATCCTTGTGATTTTCATGAGCTTTATGGTGATGCGGCTGGTGCCGGGGGACCTCGTCGACCAGATGATGGCGGAGCGGCCCTACGCGACGCAGGCGGATCGCGACGCGCTGCGCAAGAACCTGGGGCTCGATCGGCCCCTCCCAATCCAGTTCGTCACCTACCTGGGCGATGTTGCCAGGGGGCGCCTCGGAAAGTCTCCCTGGACGGGGCGCGATGTCAGCGTGGAATTACGGTCGCGTCTCCCGGTCACAGCGGAATTCGGCACCATGGCCGTGCTCCTCGGCCTGATCATCGCACTCCCGATCGGGGTAATCTCCGCCATCCGGCAGGACACATTGCGGGACTATAGCGCACGCAGCTTCGCGATCCTTGCGCTTTCGGTGCCCTATTTCTTCACCGGGACACTGCTGATCGTCTTTCCAGAAAAGTGGTTCGGCTGGTCGCCACCGCTGATCTACAAGGGCTGGTCCGCTGGCATCGGTACCCACCTGTATTACTACTTTTTCCCCGCGCTCCTGCTCGGGTTCAGCCTGGCAGGCGGTGTGATGCGGATGACCCGGACGATGATGCTGGAGGTGCTGCGCCAGGACTATGTGCGCACCGCCTGGGCGAAAGGACTGCGAGAGCGGAGCGTGATCCTCCGCCACGCCCTGAAGAACGCCCTGATACCCGTGATCACCATCATCGGTCTCCAGGTGAGCGCGGCCATCGGGGGGACGATTATTCTTGAGAGCATCTTCAACATGCCGGGGATTGGCCGATTCCTCGTCACCGCCATCCTCGAACGCGATTACCCCTCGGTGCAGGGCGTTGTGCTTGTCCTGGCGATCGTGGTGGTGCTGGTCAATCTCATTGTCGACGTGTCGTACGGGATGCTCGACCCGCGGGTGAGCCACGCATGACCACGCTCGGCATCCAGGTGGGGACGGTCTGCTGATGGCTCAAAGTGTAGCACTCGATGCACTCCCTGAACTGAAGCGGACGCGCCGGCTGCCCCTCTACATCGATGTTTTCCGGCGGCTGGTGAAGGAGAAGCCGCTCGGCTTTGCCAGCGCCATCATCGTCTTGGTGTTTTTCGCCATGGCAGTGCTCGGCCCGGCGATAGCCCCGTTTGGCGCGAACGAATTGGGAGCAGGGCAACGGTTGTCCGCGCCGTCGCTGGGACACCTCTTGGGGACCGATAACCTCGGGCGTGATGTGTTCAGCCGGGTCGTCTACGGCGCCCGCGTCTCCATGACGATAGGTTTCCTGGCCGTGCTGGTGTCGACCATCATCGGACTGGTGATCGGAGTGGTCAGCGGATATTTCGGCGGCGCCGTCGATATGCTCGCCCAACGCCTGGTGGATGCTTTCATCGCCTTCCCGGCGCTCGTCTTCCTGCTCGCGCTGGCGGCAGTGTTCCGGGGCCATGCTATCCCGGGGCTCCCTAAATCGGGACTGTTTGCGACGTCAAACGTGGTGCTCATGGTTTCCGTTGGCCTGCTCCTGGGGGTGAGCAGTTCGCGCATCATCCGTAGTGCCACGATCACGGTGAAGAACTCGACTTACATGGAGGCATCAAGAGCGATCGGCTGCGGACACACGCGCATGATCATGGTCCACGTTTTGCCAAACGTGATGCCGCCCACCATTACGCTCGCGACCCTCGGCCTCGGCACAGCAATCCTGATCGAAGCGTCACTGAGCTTCCTTGGGCTGGGGGTCCCACCCGACACCCCGACCTGGGGCGGGATGCTCAGCCGGGAAGCGCGCAGCTGGATGACGCAAGCGCCGTGGATGGCATTGGGGCCGGGCATCGCCCTGAGCCTTGCCGTTTTCGCGTTCAACATGCTTGGGGACGCTCTGCGGGATCTCCTCGACCCACGCCTCCGGACTTCATAGCGGCGTTACGCGGGGCGATGTGCCGGTCGCTTTTCCGCCCTATTGTCTCCTGCCGGGCGGGATAACCCCCTCGCGCTGCTCTGCTTCGTAGAGGCGCTCGGCGACGAACTCCTTGAGGAGTGTCTGGGAGCCTTTGTGTTTCTTCTTCGCGATCGCCTTGAGGCGAGCGAGCGTGTCGGCGTCGAAGCGGATGGCAACGGGCGTCGTGCGGGGACGTGTGGGGATGAGGCCTTCCGGCGGCGGCCCGAAGCCTTCCAGCATTTCCCCGGCCAGCACATGCGTCGCCCAAAACTCCTGCTCGTCGGCCTCCGTCGCAAATGCCGGGATATCGCGTTCGGTCAACACGGGCAGTAGTTTCAACGCGCTGGATGCCGCCATCAAATGCCTACTTTCTTCCGCGCCGGTAGCGGCGTTTTTCGTCAGGTTCTGCATCGCGAGCAGTCACCACTCGGACGGCGGCGGACCGCTTGACGAAGACAACTAACAACACACGACCGCCAGCCGACCGTCCAAGTGCCCAGAATCGGCGCTCACCGCGGAATCCGCCGGCGGACGCCGTTATGAGACCGGGGTCATCCAGCGCCTCCTCGGCTTCATCGCGCGTGACCCGATGCCGCTCCCAGATGTGGCCCTCATTGGCATCATCCCAATCGAACACTCACCGCTCCAGTATATACGATTGTAGCGGCGCCAGGGCTCACTTCTGATAGCGGCGCCGGCGGTCGCGGCCACCGGCCTGGCTGCGGCCGTAGCGGAGGGGGCCACTGCGGCCGGCTGCGGCGGCGAACGCGGCGAGCTCTTCGGCGTCCGTGCCAACCAGCTCACGCCGCAATTCGACCACCTGGTCGCGTAGCGCCGCCGCCTTTTCGAACTCCAGGTTCTTGGCGGCCGCCTTCATCTGTGTCTCAAGCTCCTTGACCATCCGCAGGATGTCGTCCTTCGGCATCGCAGCACGCGCGCCGGCCTCGTAGCCGGTCCGCTCCTCGGCAACCTGGCGGACGTGGTCGGTGATGTCGCGCACCGCCTTGATGATGCTCAGTGCCTCGATACCGTGTTCGGCGTTGTATTCGAGCTGGATCTTGCGGCGGCGGTAGGTCTCTTCGATGGCAGTTTGCATGCTCATCGTGACGTTGTCGGCATACATCACGACCTTGCCTTCGACGTGGCGCGCGGCACGGCCGATGGTCTGGATGAGGGAACGGTTGGAGCGCAGGTAGCCTTCCTTATCGGCATCGAGGATGCAGACGAGCGACACCTCCGGCAGGTCGAGCCCTTCGCGCAGGAGGTTGATACCGACGATGACGTCGTAGACGCCGAGCCGCAGGTCACGCAGGATCTCCACCCGGTCGAGCGTTTGGACCTCGGAATGGAGGTAGTGGGTCTTGATGCCCATCTCCACTAGGTAGTCGGCGAGGTCCTCTGCCATCTTCTTCGTGAGCGTCGTGACGAGCGCGCGTTGGCCGCGATCGACAACGCGCTTGATCTGCTCCATGAGGTCATCGACCTGGTTTTTCGTCGGCCGAACTTCGATTTCGGGGTCGAGCAGGCCGGTTGGACGGATGACCTGTTCAACCACCTGGCTCGAGCGCTGGACTTCGTAGTCCGCGGGCGTAGCGCTGACGAAGATGGCCTGGTTGATATGCCGATCGAACTCCTCGAAGGTGAGCGGCCGGTTGTCGAGCGCGCTCGGAAGGCGGAAGCCGAATTCGACCAGCGTCTCCTTGCGCGCCCGGTCGCCGAAGAATTGCCCCTGGACCTGCGGCAACGTCATGTGCGATTCATCCACGAAGAGGAGCCAGTCGTCCGGGAAGTAGTCGAGCAGGCACCAGGGGGTCGAACCCGCCTCACGCAGCTGAAGGTGGCGGGAATAGTTCTCAATACCGGCGCAGTAGCCAGTCTCGCGCATCGACTCGATGTCATAGTGGGTGCGCTCTTCGAGGCGGGCGGCTTCAAGGATCTTCCCGCGCGAACGGAATACTTCGAGCTGCTCTGCGAGCTCCTGCTCGATGGCGGCGATGGCACCTTCCATGCGGTCGGCGGTGGTGACGAAGTGCTTGGCAGGGAAGATATCGATCTCGTCGCGCTCCGCCATAATTTCGCCGGTCAAAGGGTCGAGTTCGACGATGCGTTCGACTTCATCCCCGAAGAAATCGATGCGGACTGCGAGTTCGTCGTAGCTCGGGAGGATGGTGAGCGAGTCGCCTCGCAGCCGGAACTTGCCGCGCACCACGTTCATGTCGTTGCGCTCGTATTGCATGCCAACCATGCGGCGGACTGCCTCAGAACGGCTGAAGGGCTTGTTGCGCTCGAAGTGGAGCACGAACTCCTGGTATTGAGCCGGTTCGCCCAGGCCGTAGATGCAGCTCACGCTGGCGACGATGACGACGTCGCGCCGGGTGAACAGCGAGCGTGTGGCTGCGTGGCGGAGCTTATCGATCTCCTCGTTGATGTCCGCATCCTTGGCGATGTAGGTATCGGTCCGCGGGATGTAAGCCTCGGGCTGGTAGTAGTCGTAGTAGGAAACGAAATACTCGACGGCGTTTTCCGGGAAGAACTCCTTGAGTTCGGAGGCGAGCTGCGCGGCGAGCGTCTTGTTGTGGGCGAGCACGAGCGCCGGACGGGCTACCTGCTGGATGACATTGGCCATCGTGAAGGTCTTACCGGAGCCGGTGACCCCGAGGAGCGTCTGATAGCGGTCACGCCGGCTCAGGCCCTCGACGAGCTTCGCGATCGCCTCCGGTTGGTCGCCGGTGGGGATGTAGTCGGCCTGGAGGCGGAAAGCAGCCGGAGCACCGGCGGGCGCGAGCGATGGCATGCGACCAGTGTAGCGAATCGCGCAGGCGCGAACAGCCGTTCTCCTGACAGCAACATGTCAGGAGGACGATGGGGAGCTGGCGCGGGGATGCGTGGTTAGCCTTTCTTGGCGCCCCAGCTATCCCAGTAGGTCACCTCTTCCACGGGTTTCCGGAATCCCGCCCCGAATTTGCCCCTCGGCCAGCCCACGGGGATGAGGGCTGCCGTCTCGACCGAATCGGGGATGCCAAGGAGCTCACGGACTTCCTTCTGGCGGCCGCGGTGCACGGTCGTGAGTGCTGTGCCCAGGCCAAGTGCGCGCGCCGCCAGCATCAGGTTTTGGACCGCGGGATAGATGCTCGACCCGGCCGTGATGTCGGTCGATGGCCCGCCCATGAGAGCACAGGCGAAGATGAGCACGGGCGCTTCGTGCATGTGTTCCGAAAGGTAGGTGGCGCTCTTCATGACGCGCTCGTTACTTGCGGCTTCATCGGGCGGCAGGTCGGGGCGATTGCCGTAGCCCGAGGCGAGGGCGCGCGACCAGCCTTCGTGGTACCACTCCTGGATCTGTTTCTTCTTGGCGGGGTCAGTGACGACGAGCCAGCGCCAGCCCTGGCGGTTTCCGCCACTCGGTGCCCTCGTGGCTGCCCAGATGATGCGCTTGATATATTCCTCGGGCACCGGATCGGGCTTGAGGCGGCGCATCGCACGCTGGGTACCAATCACTTCGAAAAAGTTCGGCTCGACAACTACGGGTTCTGACATCGGTGAGTTCTCCTACAACGTGTCCCAGATACTACGGCACCAGCCTCAAGCGGGGCGATCTGGTGCGAAGGTCCAGGCCCCCGGGGATGCGCGGGCTCGGCGCGTTTTCCAGCGTCGGCCCGAGCCCCGTGGTATATTCGGGGCACACCATCTCTGCCGAGAGGTTCGCTCTTGCCGTATTCCATCGTTGAGACCTGCATCGGCTGCACCGCCTGCACGAAGCGCTGCCCGACGAACGCAATCACTGGTGAACGCAACCAGCTCCACGTGATTGACCCAACGCTTTGCATCGACTGCGGTGCCTGTGGCGTCGTCTGCCCGCCGGAAGCGATCCTCGATACCTATGGCAACGTGTGCAAAGGTCTCAAGAAGAACGACTGGCCCAAGGCCGTCGTGATCGACGAGAAGTGCATCGGCTCCGGCTGCGAACTCTGCATCAACATCTGTCCATTCGACGCGCTCAGCCTGCAACACACGGACCGCATCGACGACTTCTTCGGCGTGAGCACCGTGGATGAGAAGAAGTGCACCGGTTGCCGCCTCTGCGAAGACGTGTGCGGCTGGGATTCGATCCATATCTTCCCGCTCCAGCCGGAGATCCGGAAGCCGTGGGAGGACCTGACACCGGAAGAGCAGGAGATCGTGAAGCACGCCCAGCGCGCGATCGATGCCGAGCCGATCTACCGTCGCGCCGAGCACGACCAGGCCGGGCGCCTGCTGCACGGCCCACGGGCCTGACCCATCGGCTCAGCGACCGCGCAGGTCACAGGCAGCGCTGCAGCGGCCTAACGCAACGCACTCATACGAGGGCGTCGATGCGCCCGGCAAGTGCAAAATCCTTCTCCGTGACACCGTCGGCGTCGTGCGTATTCAGGACGATCTCAACGCGGTTGTAGACGATGCGCAGGTCGGGGTGGTGATCGAGCACTTCTGCGGCCATCCCAACGCGGACGACGAACCCCATGGCGGTGATGTGATCCTTGAAGGTGATGGTGCGGCGGATCGAGCGATCGCCGAGGGCGGACCAGCCCGTGAAGGCAGGCAGCTTCGCCGCGATCTCAGATTCACTGAGTTTGGATGGCATGGAACATCTCTCCCGCAGGTGAAGGTGCGGTTAGGCGCCAGCAAAGGCGCCTAACTGCTCCCGGCGATAGTATCGCAACGGATGGAGTTCGAACGGTTGGGAGGAAAGGCTGTTTCGCGCCGCCGCTTCCTCGGCCTAACCGGTGCGGCGGCAGGAGCCGCGGGACTCGCGGCCGCGGGCTGCGGTGGCGGCGGCGGCTCGAGCCGGACGATCGTCCCCGGCGGCGCGAGTCCGACGGCGGCGGCCACAAGCGCAGCAAGTGCCAGCACCCGCGCGGGCGATAATCAACACGGCGGCACGCTGCAATACACCGGCTTCGTGGTAAGCGACGGCATCTATGACCCCCACAAGACGCAGGCGGGCCCGTACTACGGGCAGCAAGCCCTCGTCTACAGCCGGCTGCTGGCCTACAAGAGCCAGTACGACGCGACCATCGACGTTGACCTCGCCCAGTCGATGCCAGAGCAACCGGACGCGAAAACCGTCACGTTCAAGCTGAACCCCAATGCCCATTGGGACCAGCGTGACCCGCTCAAGGGCCGGCCGGTTACCTCGGCGGACGTGAAGTTCAGCATCGAGCGTCAGAATGCGAGCGATTCCTCATTCGTCCGCGCCGCCCAGTGGGCGGACATCGACAAGATGGATACGCCGGACGACGGCACCATCACCTTCCATCTCAAGACGCCATTCGCCGGGATGATCGACAACTTCGCGAGCGTGAATGCGTTCATCGTGGCGCCGGAACTGGTGGCGAATGGGCGGCAGTTCACCAAGGACAACCAGATGGGCAGCGGCCCCTTCCAATGGGTCGATTGGAGCGAAGACACGTTTGCGAGCGTTGCGCGCAATGGCAAGTGGTTCGGCACGGGGCGGCCCTTCCTCGACGGGGTGACGGTGGTGCAACCGAAGGACACGACGCAGGTGGAGGGCGACCTTCGTATCAAGAAGCTCGACGTGGCCTCGGTGGGTCGCCCCCAGGCCGACCGGCTGAAGCAAGCCATCCCAGCGCTGCAGGAATCGACGGCAGGCAGGTCGCTGTTCTTTGGCATGCGCTTCTTCCTGCCGGCGGCGCCGTTCGACGACGGGCGGATTCGCCAGGCGCTCAGCATCGCGCTGGACCGGCGCGCGATGATCAGCCAGTTCTTCGCCGATTCGGGCGAGATGAACCCCTGGATCAGCTGGCCGATCCGGAAATGGTCGTTGCCACAGTCCGAGCTCTTGACGCTCCAGGGCTATCGTGCGGGCGCGAATGGGCGGGCGCAGGACATCACCGACGCGAAAGCACTGCTCGCGGCCTATCTGTCGGACAAGAAGTTGACCACGCTACCCACCCTCAGCCTCTACGTGCTGGACCAGGCGGAGAGTGCCTTGAGAATGGGGAGCATCATGCGCGACCAGCTCAAGGCAAGCCTGGGGCTGACGATCACCGTGTATCCGGTCACGAACGCACAGATGGGCAAGGGGCTGCTCGACGGCAGTTATGCCTGGGCCGCCGCGCCGGATAACGGCTGGGTCGACCTCGACGACTGGGTCTTCCCATACTTCCACAGCACAGGGACGCGAAATACCTTCCCGCTGCGTAACAAGGCGATGGACACGCTCATCGAGTCGCAGCGGACGGAGCTTGATGCGGCGAAGCGCCAGGCGATCGGGTATGACATTCAGCGCAACCTGCTCGTGATCAATGCTGCGGTGAACTTTGTGAGCGAGCGGGTGGTGTCACTGGCGTGGCCATATGTGCGCCAGTTCCCGCTGGATGCCTCCGATGGATATCAGAACCGTTTCGCGGACTGCTACCTGGACCACTCCGACCCGACGTTCCGGGGACGATAGGCGCGGCTAGGGCAGCCGCCCCGGCCAGTGGCCCTCACGGTTGAGGTCGAATCGATAGCCGGTGCCGCGCACCGTGCGCACAGATTTCGCGGCCGGAGTCCCGGCCAATTTACGGCGAAGGTTGGAGACGTGCCTGCGCAGCATCTGGAGGTAGCGCGCGTCGGCCTCCATCCCCCAGCCACGTTCGATGATTTCACTGGCTTCCACGACCTCGTTGGGCCGCGAGAGCAAGAGCGCGAGCACGCCGGCCTCGCGCTCAGTCAGGGAGACCTCACGCCCGCCAACGCGGAAGCGGCCGCGCTCCGGGTCCAGTTCGAAAGGTCCCGCGGCCACCATCTCCGTGGCATTCATACCTTCCCGCGCCAGCATCCGGATCCGGCGCTGGACGGCCGGGGAAAAAAGCTCGCCGCGAAACAGGCTATCGACGCCGGCCCGATAGCCTGCGGGGACGGCGATGCCGCCGCTCTCGGGATCATAGAGGTAGAGGATTGGGACGAATCGCCAATGGGGGCGCTGCTGGAACGCGCCGGCGACGGTCTGTTGCTCGTCTACCGTCATCCCACCCAACACGAGGAGGTCGAACGCGAGGTCTTGCGCCTCTTTCAGTGCCCGCCCGGCATCCGAGCGGAGTTCGAGGGTGAGCCGCCCTGAGAGCACGTGGCGGCCTTCACGCTCCGCCGGGACGGGGACAACCGCGAGGACGCTTGGCACCACCACACTCCGGGCAAGCAGTTGGCCGCAGCTGCCATCACCCACCACCAATCCCGACCATAACGCTCTCTCGTGTTCTCCTGAATCAGGAGTACACCTTATTTTGCAGCGATCCAAGTGGCCAGTTGCGACAGGCTCGCGGGGGTGCCGGGAGGGTGACCAGCGACTCGTTAGAGGCCGCGCCCCAGGATCTCCCGCGCGATCTCGCGAGGGTCGGGGTTATAGGTGCCCTCAGCGATCTGCTTGCGCAACGTCTCGACCCGTTCGGCGCGAAGGTTGGGGGCAGCCTCGGCGGCCGCGCGTGCCTCGTTGAGGTCTCGCACAGCACGCGCGACGCCCGTGCTATCGCGTCGTGGAGTTGAAGCTGCCGCCCGGCGCCGCGCCCGTGGAAAGTCATAGACACTCGGTGGGGAGGGGTCCGTAGGGCCGGTTCCTGGTATTTCAGACAAGAGGCACTCCTCGCTGCCGGCATGATACGGAGGCTCAAGCCTCAGCGCACGGCCATGCAGGATGTGATGTGGCGATCCTGGCAGCTTCAGACCAGTGTTCCGATGACGACGAGCCGGTTCTGAAGGTCGTGGGTGCAGGTAATGAGCGTGACAATCGAAGCCTGATCGGAGCGGAGCACGCGCAGGTCGTCCGGCGGCACAATCATGACCCGGCTCACGCGGTAGTTGTAAACTCGCGATCCCGAGTAGACCTGCACGATGTCGCCCGTCCTGATCCTATCGAGCGTACTGAAGGCGGCCATGTTGCGCTTGTCTGCGACGGACACATGGCCCGTCAGGACGACGTTGCCGGGCTGACCGGGCAAGGCGGAGTCGAGGTTGTGGCCGGCGGAGTGCCACGCCGTTTCATAGATGAGGCGGCCACCTTCGGAGATGACGCCGACTTCCGCAATCGGCGCGTCGATCCCTGCCCTGGGGACGACGACGCGCGTGGGCAGGCCGCCGGGGTCGATTGTGCCCACTGGTGGGGGTGTGCGGCGTGGCACGGCGGCCGCGATGGTGACGGAGGGGCCGGTGGGAGGCGCTGTGCTCCCGGCCGGGCCGGTGCCGAACCACCCGGCG
>VFSW01014718.1_pt1 | contig 10796 bp, 16 predicted proteins | sample 5358111 | NCBI WGS metagenome assembly VFSW01 (sample SAMN11554181, study PRJNA540505) | mine drainage metagenome | isolation source: sediment from site ElyBrook_90M | place: USA: Ely Copper Mine, Vershire, VT | collected 2017
ACCGCAGTCGACCACAACAGGCTACGGGGATATTGTGCCGCAGTCCATCCCGGAGCAGGTGTTTGCCAACATCTACATGATCCTAGGATTGGTATTCTTTGGGCTTTTGGTCGGCACAATCAGCAATGCCACGACACGTGCCACTGCTGAATCCCACAAGCTGTACAATTTCAGGTGAGGGGACGCACCAGCCTCGCCAGAAGAAGATTCATGGCTCATCTAAGCATTTAGTTTCGGTTTTGAATCTGCAATTGATTCTGCTCTGCAGGAAGAAGATCTCTCGCGTCAACGAGTGGCTCCGCGATCACCGTGTTCCGCCTGAAACGAGAAAGGCAGTTCAGGTGAGCCGCGATCCCTCGACTGCAATAGCGCCGCCGGCCTGAAGTCCAGACTCACTTGCTAATAAGCACCACCACCATGCCAGGGTTACTTCACGCAAGTTTGGGCCACCCGGGAAGACATGACGCTCGACGCCGAGATTTTCTCGGACCTCCCTCACCACCTTCGCCAGACGATTGCGTCGCACGTGATGGCCCGCACCATCTCCTCACTACGGCTCTTCAAGCTCGGGCAGGAGAAGGGCCTCGAGGCGCTGGTGGCGCAGCACATGAGGCCGGTGGACGTGGCGCCGGGTGAGCGAGGTGGCGCAGGGCGGGGCTCTAATGGCTTCCCAATGTGTGCTCTCCGGCTGCCTCCTTGACAGGGTCGGATCTGTGCCAGCAGGGCGAAGAGGGCGACCGGCTGTGGGTCCTGGTGCAGGGAGAGCTCATGGCGATGCAGCACATGGCCGAGCCAATGAAGATCACCGCGCCCTGCCTGCTGGGCGATTCAGTGATCTTGGCCGACGAGATTCCGACGTTCAGGGCGAGGTGCTTCACGCTAAGGTAAGGTCACAAGCCTCGGAGTGAAGTCGTCTCTCTGACCTCACTCCGTGCCCCCGAGCAGGTCTCTGGACTCGAGCATCTGCAAGATGTGGGAGCTGCGTGTCACGGCGCTGTGGCCCATCATGCGCATGTACCCCAACCTCAAGCACGTGATGTTGGAGCACGTGCGCAACCAGACCTTGGTGCAGCTGGCCGTCGGAAACGTCCACAGGTCCAACGACGAGCAGGGGGGCGGCGCGACCGACGGGGAGCACGGAGGAGAGCATCGGCAGCAGCAGCGCTCGCCCGAGGACATGCGTGGCTGGTGCGAGTCGTCCGCGAGCATCTCGAGCGCGCTGCTTAAGCAGCCGCAGGCTGTCGTCGACGTGTGCATGGAGGAGCTGAGGATGGCGAGGGTGGAGGACGGCACGTTGCAGTCACTGCTCGACGCGTTGCTCGAGTTCTCCATCACTAAGGCCAACAGAGGACTCGGTCAGGTGGGCATGCTTCACTGTTGGCATTCTCTTCAAAGATGTCCACCACGATTCCATTTCTCCCTGTAAGGCGTTTGAGGAATCGGCCCTCGCCTCTGGCATCAGCTCAGCTTACGACAGGTTTGATGCGTCGGTGCCGCCGCCGCGCTTTGATAGCGGCGGCATGTCGGTCGGGTTCGACCCGACGCTTCGCTCTCGCAGCGTCGGCGGTCGCGGCAAGGGCATCGCGACCATGTCCATGGGCCACATGGCGACGAGCTACCCCGGCTCCGGCAACGTAGGGCGCACGCTGCGAAGCCGCAGCATGGACCGCCCGAGGTCCGAACTCCCGTCGACGGTGTTTGAGGAGGAGGCTCCGACGGGTCTGCCCGACGCCGCTGCAGAAGAGGCTGCCCAGTTCCCCTCTGAGGGAGCGCCGGTCTCTACCTCTGTACCGGATTCAGCCCCCTCGGCGTTTGCAAAGAAAATCTCGGCCACCTCCAACGCTCTCATCACCTCTTCAAACCCACTGGGGACCACGTCCGAGACTCCAGCCACAACTTCTTTCGCCTCAACGGGTCAACCCGGCAGTGGCATCCCAAGCGCAACGTCGTCGTTCGCCTCGGCCCTCATGAGGGGTCGCTCGGGCGCGCGGCTCGGCGCCCATCCGCCTGCGAGGCCCGGCGAAGCGTGCCCCACCTGCGGCCGGCCGGTGTGCCCGACGTGCTGCAACGGCGCGGCCGGAGCCACAGGCGTCGCCGGCGGGACGCGGCCGCCGAGCAACTCGGGCAGCGAGACCGTGAGGTCGGTGCTTGGCCTGAACCAGCAGCAGCAGGCGGCCGGCGGCCGATGGCGTCCCTCTCGGCTCGGAAGGTGCGTGGAGAGAGGCGCGTTGTGGAGAGGTGCTCCTGTCAACTTGCGCCGACTTCGCGTCCCCTCCCCCCGCAGGCAGACCCTGTTTCGCATCTCGTCGCTGGTGGGCCATAACAATAACCTCGCATCATCAAGCATTCCTGTTCAGGAGTTTGGAGTAGGCTACACAAATTATGGATGATGGCCGCATTGATCACCTTTCTAGTTTAATATATCACGATCGTAAATGGAAAAATTGCCTACTCGGATTAATATGCTTTGTATAGCAGCTGTAAGAGAGGGCCCAACGCCGTCTTTTCAAGCAACTACCAAGAAGGGGGTTCGGCACTAGCGACCAGCGCTGCCGGCACGGTGTGCCCTCCCAGCGCGGCGACTGTCGCGCGCACGCAGGCAGCCTTGGCGTCGACTCCCGGCAGCGAAGCGAGCAGTTGCGAGACCGCCGCGGGGTCCGAGGCCATGAGTAGCCGCACGTGGCTCGGCGGGTGCCGGCCGGCCAGCAGCTCCGCGGCCGGGAGGTCCTTGGCGCCGGGGGGCGCGCCGGGGGGGGCCAGCGCGGCCCCCGGGGCGTGGGGGTGCCGGCTGCCCTTGCAACTTCGCTTTGATACTAGGCGCGACGGGGGGCCGCCCGGAGGCCCCGACGGCGGCACCGGCACCAGGGGCCTGCCGGGCCCCCTCGGCCCGCTGGCTGCCCCGCTGCCCCCGGCGCTGTCCGCCATCCGCTGCTGCATCGCCATCGGCGGCCAGATCGGCTGCACAGAAGGCTCCGCGAGGCTCTGCGGCGGCGGCGGCGCGCCGGCGGGCCCGGCCCCCGAGTGCTGGTACGTGGGCAGCGCCTCGGCCAGGCCCGGCCGCCAGCCGTCGCCCATGAGCAGGTCCGCCACGTCGCGCATGCTGTGCGGCAGCAGCAGCCTCGCGGCGTGCTGCGTCCAGTGCACGAGGTGCGAGGGGTGCGTCTGCGGCCCAAACGGCGGACGGTGGGAGTCGGGCCAGCCAGGCAGCGCCGCTCTCCCTCCCTCGCCGGGCAGGCCGGAGCGGGGCTGGTGCAGGTGAGGGAGGTAGTGCCCCTGTCGGGCCGCCGCCGCTTGCGCAGCCTGGTGGAGGTGCGGCTGGTAGGGCGGCGTGGCGAGCTCCGTGTGAGCGCCTGCGGTCATGCAGAGGGCAAAAGATTGAGAGGACAGGACTGAAATTCATTGTGAAGAAATAATATTCTCGGCTAAACCGAAATGCCCTTCTCACCTGACGAGTGGCCGGAAGCGGCGGCGCTGTAGCCGGCAGCGGCCAGGCGGCTGAGCACCTCCGCGTGCTGCCTGTACGCAGTGTCCTCGCTGCTGCCGCCGTCCTCGCCCCCGCCGCCGCCGAGCGGCGCGCTGCCCGAGCGGAGGTACCCCTCACGGCCGTCGTCCGAGTAGGACGAACGCTCCCTGGCCATCCGGTGCTCGTCGGACACCATGCGCTGACGGCCGTCATCGTCGTCATCATACCGCATGCCCTGCAGGTAGTAGACGTCGCTGCCCTCTTCGTCTCCCCCGGCGCCATCCTCCTCGTCCTCACCGCCGCCGCGGTACTCCTCATCGTCCTCGTTGGCACCGTCGTCCGTGTACCGGCTCGAGTACCGATGCGCGTTGCCGTACTGCCCTTGCCCCTCCTCGTCCTCCTCCTCGTCCCCGTCTCCCATGTCACCAGGCCCCGCTGACATGTGGCGGTTGCGGTACGATTCGGCCGCGGCGCGCCCATACAGCCTGTCATACTCGAGCAGCGTGCTCGGATGGGAGTAAGGCCGACCGCCGGGCGGCCCCGACATCATCGGCGAAGACACATCTCGCCCGTCCCCCTCCTCGTCCTCCTCGTGCCTGTAGTCAGCGTCCTGATCCTCTTCCTCCTCCTCCTCTTCATCTCCAGAGAGATCGTCGTCCACTTCGTCGTCCTCCTCGCCCTCGTCCTCGCCCTCTCTGAGGGGGACCATCGGCAGTCCCATCGGCATGGCCCCAAGCATCCCCGGGTTCAGATAAGTGTACATGTTGGCGCTCTCCAGCATGAACGTTGCAAAGTCCACAGAGGGGCCCAGCCCTCCGGCCGCATCCCCATCCTCAGCCAGAGCGAGGCCGCGGTACGGCCCTCCCATGCTGTGATGCGGATGGCTGTTCCCGAAGTAGGCCGACGACGTGGCGGAGGAGGCCGTCGAGGCGAACGAGGAGGCGCTGCAGGGGCGGGTGGCGTTCTCGCCTCCGACAGCCGACGCCGGGCGCGACTGCTGCTGCGCGGCGTGCGCCCACTGAGAGATGGGCACGGTGACCAACGTCGAGCTTCCGACGCTGGCATGCTGCTGCTGCTGCTGCTGCGGAGTGACCGCGAGCGACCGGTTTGATCCGGAGGACTGACCGGGCCTGCCTGCCCTCCTGTGGCTCGGCCGGCCGCGGCTTGAGCTCCGCGAGGAGGCGCCGGCCGACCGCAGCACCTGGCGCACGGCGGCCACCTGAAGCTGGATCTCAATCGGCGAGGGCCCGGCAGCCACGAGCGCTGAGCCCTGCTGTTCGCCGTCCTCAACGCGCGCAGTGACCGGCCTGCCGCCGCCGCTGCCGTCGCCTTCGTCTTGCCCCGATCGCTGCGTCTCCTGCTCATGGACCGGCGTCGCTCGAGCGTCCTGCGCCTGGAGCGCCTGGAGCGCCTGGAGCGTGGCGGCAGACGGCTCCCGCGCCACCGGCACAGCCTCCGAGGATATTGCATAGGCCATTGAAGCGTTGGTGGAAGGCAGCGGAGAGTACGGAGCGGGCCAGCGGGGAGCGACCGCTGACATGGAGGTCTGCGCCTCTGGCTGCTGGCTGTAGTATGGGGCGGGGGCGACCAGCGGAGCCAGGGGCAGGACAGACGCGGGGCGCGAGCCGCCACACAACGGCGGAAGCTGCCGGGGGGCGGGCTGAGCGGCCGCTGTCGTCGTCGCTAGCCGCATCAGCTGCGGGATGTCGATGGAGGAGTCGCTGCTCTCCACCGAGGGCTGCGAAGTGTGGGGCAGAGCCGATGCGATGCCCGCAACCGGGCTCAACAACGAATGCCTGATGCCGCGCGCGTCGCCGCTGCTTCCGGCGCTGGGCGAGGCCGTCGCCGCCGAGTAGGCCAGGCTGAACAGGCTTTCGCGCCGCCGCAGCGAGGACCCCAGCCTCTGCAGAGAGGGCGACGTCAACGCAAGCGGGGAGGGCGTCGTGGCCGACGGCGAGGCGGGCCCGTCCGGCGTTGCCAGCTCGGGCAGACGGCGCGGGGCCGAGCCGAGAGGCGTCGAGCCAGGCTGGCGGTTGAGCGGGGGCAGCTGGACGACGTGGCCCTCGGTCTGCAAGTCTGCCCTGCCGGCCGGGCGAGGCCTAAGAGGCTGCTGCTGCTGGGAGCTGCTGGCCTGAAGCGACCTCGCCCCCGCTGCAGCCTGCTGCAGCCGATCGTTGCTTCCGCTGATGCTGCGATGCACTGGGACGGTGTTATATTGCCCATTGCCAGGCAGCGATGTCGTGTTCGCGGCGGCGAGAGGTACCGCTTCCGAGGCACCGTGTTGCCCGACAGTGGACTCTTGCACTCGTCCACCTCCAGCGGCGTTCACGGAAGTGGCACCTCGTGCCGCCAAGGTCCTCGGGACCGTGGCGGTCGGCGTTTCTCGCATGCTCATCTGGCGGTGCCCCGCCAAGGATGGCGCCACGCTGTTGGTGACGGCGGGGGCTTGCAACGAAGGGGAAAGGCGCGTGTCCGTCGGCACGGAATGCGTCGGGGCTGTGATGGACCGCATGAGACGCGAAGAGACGGCGGCTCTAGGTAGCTGCGGATTCGAGGCGTCCGGATCGCTGTTGCAGGCTGAGAGGCCCTGAGCATGTGAGGAGATAAAGATCAGAGTCGATCTTGAGGCTCGTGGGCGTGGCGGCAACTCGCCTGCGCGTCGCTCGTTGCGGGCTCCTGTTGCGCCTCGTGGTTTGCTCGGACGCGGCTGACACCGGGCACCTGCGAGGCGAGAGGCTATACGCAACGTCCTAGCCTAGGGCACCTTCGAATGAGACGCACCAATGCTCTCCTATCCGATGGAGCCCTCGACAACATCTCGCCTCGCAACTTGTGCGTGTGCGTGTGTCCGTAGCAGATTCCTTGGGCGATGTTACTAAAAGTAAAGGAATTACGTGCTCGTGGGCCGGTGCGCAAGGTGGAATCGCATGTGCTCAATTAGCTCAATCAGGGGCCCCTGCCAAATACGACTATTTGATTTAGACGTCGAGACACAAATCCCACATTCGTGGGTGGTCGTTGGTGTGTGGAGGCGCCCAAACGCACAATTTCGCCATGCAACGATGCCTTGAAATGCATCGCAGGTCCATCCTATCAATTTCCAGCTCCAGGCACCCTGTGCTGCAGCCTGGCCACACCCTCAGATTGCAGACGACGGCTCGTGCGTCGGCTTTTCAGCAGGCTTCTGTGTCTACAGTGATGAAAGACGCCCCAAAGGACTTGCTGGCGCCCAAGGGCATTCCCTCGGGTGGGTTCAGGGTCTTTGACCCATGCAGTGGGACGTCGATGAGAAAGCATGTTATTGCAGTCTCGACCCTGGAATGGACAAAGCCGCTCAAGGTTCTCAAATATCCAGATCCTCGTCTTCGAGCTGTCAATGCAAAGGTCGCTTTCTGCTGCCTCCCATCCTTCACGCTTTCGGATGCAACAACGAGTTGAATTGTGTCCAGGTCGCTGTTTTCGATGATTCGTTGATTGCTCTGGCAAAGGAAATGATCCAAGTTATGTACATGTGAGTAGAATCGGATTTATGAAGTACTCGAAGGCTCTTGCTCATGATTGGCAATATCCATCCGTCGATCCCTCCCAGGGAGGACGGCGTCGGTCTGGCCGCGCCCCAGGTGGGGCTGAATATCCGCCTGATGGTCTTCAACCCCTATGGCAAGGAGAAGATGGGGAGCGAAAGCATCCTCGTCAACCCAGGTAATATATAAGAGTCTCCGTGGCAGAGAAGGCTGATTCTCCCTCCCTTGATGTCACAGAGATCGTATCAGTCAGCAAGTCACTTCCGTTCACAGACGTGGAGGGATGCCTGTCGTTTCCTGACATCCGGGCAACCAGAAAAGACCCTCTGATTTATGCCAATGTCGAGGTGAGAGACAGGAACCTCCTATTCTTGATGAGAGTACCCGCTCAGACCTCTGTCTCTGCGTAAATCAGAGACCTAGGGACGTCATTGTCAAGGCTCAGAATGAAAAGGGCGAGGAAGTTCAGCTCAAGCTGGGAGGGCCCACAGAAACGGCGTCTTTTCTGTCCAGAGTCTTCCAGCACGAGTACGACCATTTGCAGGTGAGAGCAGCTTGCTTTCTCTTCCCACCACTCTAATTCGGTGGGGAAACGCTGTCGCTCGTTGATGTCTGCCCGCCAACCTCACTGCTTTCCCCCCTCCGCACACGCAGGGGATCCTCTTCCCCGACAGATTGAAACCGGCAGTCCTGGATACCGTGCGAGAGCCGCTGGTTGCGCTCGAAGAGGAGTTTCTGGCTGCTAATCCAGGGGCGAAAATCCAACGGATGCCGGCTGCCAAAGTAAAGAAAGGCTTCTGATTACAGAGGATAAGAGTGCCCCGTCTTGAATTCAGGTGGTTTATTATTTAACCATCGAAGCGGCCTTGGCGCGCAGCTGCGCGAGCTTCTTCTTGGCCTCGTAGAACTTTGCCGACTTGACCTTGCGCTTGGCCTCGAGCTCCTTGAGCGTGTCCTGGTGCTTCCAGCCGACGGCCGCGGACAGGGCCCCGAGCTTGCAGAACCTGTGCCCCTGCTGCAGCCTGAGAGCCTTGAGCGCGTCGGGGACCACCAAGCGCTTGACCTTGTCGTACGGGGCCGGCACGCCGTCAAAGCACTTGAGGCGCTCCAGGGCAGCGGCGCCGCGCTTGGTCTTGTGGGGGACCATCCTGTACAGAAGAGAGAGGGAGTTGAACGATGGGATGCTCATCATCAAGATTTCGCATACAATGTCCGACAAAGCATTGAGCAAACAGAGCACGCAAGCCCATGCACATGCTGCGACGCCGCATCCCATGTTGCTCACCCGCGCACTGTCCTCCAGAAGATGCGAGAGGGAGCGCGGAAGTGGAAGGGGCCCCTGCAACATGCAGAATGGACTCGTTGAGATACCGGGACTTCGAGAGCGGCGGCTTCGCGAGATGGAGATGCGGCGCTCACCTGGTCGGGTTCGTGTTCATGCGCTTGCGCAAGAACCGCTCATACTTCATCTTTTGGCGCACGAGGCCTCCGGAGATGGTGATCTCCTCGCAGCGGGTCATGACGATGTGGTGGCCGGAGAGGATCTGCTTCGCCACGATAGACGCCAGGCGCCCCAGCATGTGGGCCCTGGCATCCACGACGACGGTCTTGACCATTCTGGTGGACGGAAAAAGGATCGTGGGGGTCGCTCGTGGCTTTTGCGACGGCGGCGTACGGCAGTGTGGACTTTTTGCACGCGAATTGCGATTCGATTCGATCAGCGCCTCGGCATCAGAGTACTACAGCCTAACTAAGGAGCGAAATGATGCGAGGCACAAAATTGCACACCGCGGTCTCAGCTCCTTCAGCCTCAGCTCGCATGGCCGTTTCAACCCGTGGGCGCACCCACAAGTGCAGCTTGGTCGCCATGGCGATGCCATCAAGAAGCCCTCTCGCACGGTCGCCTCGAATGATCGCAGTGGAGCAGCTGATGAGGGTGGATCAGGAGGGAGCCTTCACCGGTCTCGTCAACGGGGCCGCTCCATCGTCAACAGAGGAAGGATCAGAGGAGCCCACGACGCCACGGTGGGCCACTCTTATGCTCGCTCCATGGTCTTCAACGGATTCTCCCCATCCATCAGGGATCAACGGCTGATCAAAGACTTGGTTTCCGGCACGACACGGTGGAGAAGACGGCTCGATTGCATAATCAGCCATCTAGCAAACAGGAGCGCAACAGATTTGGATCCTGCTGTCCTGCAGGTGGGGCACATGTTCTGAAACCCCTTGAAAATATCATGAGATGACCTCAAAATGTTTGATGCTCACAGGTTCTGCGTTTAGGCATCTACGAGCTGACTTTCAGGGGCCTGGCGGCCCACGCCGTGAGCGAGCATGTCAGCCTGGCCAAGACGATGCGGCATCAAGGGGCCGGCAGCCTCGTCAACGGGGTGCTGCGTAGCGCAGTGCGAGCGATGGACGCCGGGACGATGCCCGACCCTGACGTGAGTGGTGTCGAGTTGAACATGCCAGCTCTCTCTTTACATCGATTTGATGATGATTGTCTGTTTGATTGCTGTGGCAGTCGCTCGTGGGACCAAGCACCAGCGGAAGAGAGCTGCTGAGGGGCCTCGCCATCAGCTACAGTCATCCGAATTGGATGGTGTCACGTTGGCTCAAGAATTTGGGAAGGGAGCAGACAGAGCAACTCTTATCTCAGAACAACAGGTAGAGTGATTTTTTTTTTAATGCATACCGGTATGGCGCATCCGATCTGATTTTTTTCAACTTGCAGGGACCCTATTCATTGCATGCGCGTCAATCCCCTCAAAGGCATGACCACTGCGGAACTCCTTCAGCGGATCGAGGCCGTTGGCGGGAAGGCTTCGCCCTCAGTGCTTCTACCCGGAGATTTTGTCAGGGTTGAACAAGGCCTGCAGGATGTCTTGGCAGCGGTGAGTTGAGGGCTGGAGGTGGGATTTGAAATCGGTCTCACAGAAATTTGAATCTCTGAGCACTGGTGAGCATTGTGTGTGGTACATGCAGGGTCTCGTCTCGTCTGGTCTGTGTGCAGTGCAGGATGAGGGGGCAGGCATGGTGGTCGAAATCCTCGACCCGCAGCCTGGGGAGGCTATCCTTGACTGTTGCGCAGCACCCGGAGGCAAAACAATATTTGCAGCGACAAAGATGCGAGGAAAGGTGAGATGACGCCCAGATAAGGTCATGTAACTATCAGAAGAGTTATTGCTGCCTCTTGATGTCTTGACAGGGCAGCATCACTGCGTTGGATGTCAGCGCTGCCAAGCTTCGCCCCTTGATGAGCATGGCTGATCGATTCGGGGTCGGGGATATGATTGAGCCCGTTGCCATGGACCTTCGAGACTTCTCTCAGCAGCAGCAGAAAAAGGGTGTCACGTACCACCGCGTCCTACTGGATGCTCCTTGTAGCGGTGAGGCAGTTCTGGATTGTCTTGGACGCTCAGCGTTGAGTGCAATGTCGTTCCGCAGGCACCGGGGTGCTCTCGAAGCGCGCCGACATGCGCTGGCGGAGGACGGAGGAAGGGCTTCAAAAATTGATTTGTCTCCAAGATCAGCTTTTGGAGGCAGCTGCGAGCCTCGTGGGCCCGGGCGGCTTGCTTGTTTACAGCACGTGCAGCATTGAGCCGGAAGAGTGTGCCGAGAGGGTGTCGTCGTTCTTGCTGCGAAAGCCTTCGTTCAGCATGGTGAGGGTGGATGCTAATAGTGTTCCGGCCTCTACCATGACGACAGAGGGACACTTCCAGACGTTGCCGCACGTGCATGGCTGCGATGGCGCGTTCGCTGCCAAGATGCGGAGGCGGGCGTTCTGATGGCCGCGCAAACGTCCGTTT
>VFSW01014719.1_pt1 | contig 10796 bp, 12 predicted proteins | sample 5358111 | NCBI WGS metagenome assembly VFSW01 (sample SAMN11554181, study PRJNA540505) | mine drainage metagenome | isolation source: sediment from site ElyBrook_90M | place: USA: Ely Copper Mine, Vershire, VT | collected 2017
CGAGGAGAGCCCCGTCGAAGGAGTCTCCCGCACCCCGCCCCCGCCCGCAGGCCAGGCGCGGTGCCGGGTCGGGGCGGCCGGTGATTCGTGAAGAGCTGCAGACCCGGATCGAGGAAGAGGTTGGGGATTTATTTTTCGTGGGGGTGAACATCGCCCGATATCTGTCGGTTGATCCGGAGTCCGCCCTGCGCAAGACGAATCGAAAATTCAAGCGCAGATTCCAGTGGATGGAAGAACGCCTGCGCGAAAGTGGCATATCTTCCGTTCATGCCGGGATTGACGAACTCGAATCTTTGTGGCAACAGGCCAAGCACGAGGAGATTCGAGGTGCGTAAGGGAAAACAACTGCGTCATGTGCGTCATGCCGAAGCTCCGCATTCTTACCAGCGGGGCGAGGGATCTCGTGTGCAGTATCTGGGAGTTGGCGACAGCGCCGCGACGCTCCGCGCGAGATCCCTCGCCTGGCGGAAGGACGCCAGGCTTCGGGATGACGCCGTCGATGTGAGGGAAGGATGACGTCCGACTCCATCGTCATCCGATCCTGCCGCGGTCTCGAGGAACTGCGCGCCTGCGTCGCCCTGCAGAAGGAAGTCTGGAATTTCACCGACGCAGAACTGATTCCCCTGCGCATGTTCGTGGTGGCAGACAAAGTTGGCGGACAGGTGATGGGCGCGTTCGCGGGCAATGAGATGGTCGGGTTCGCTCTCTCCGTTCCTGGTACGCGTTCCGGCCAAGTCTATCTCCCCTCCCACATGCTGGCCGTGCGCAAGGACCAGCGCAACAGTGGCCTCGGCCGGCGGCTCAAACTGTTGCAGCGGGAAGATGCTTTGGCGCGGGGAATTGAGCTGATCGAGTGGACGTTTGATCCGCTGGAGATCAAGAACGCCTACCTCAACATCGAGAAGCTGGGGGCGATCGCGCGGCGCTATAACATCAACCAGTATGGAATCACTTCTTCTCCGCTGCAGGGTGGATTGCCCAGTGACCGGCTGATCGCGGAGTGGTGGCTGAAGTCGAAGCGCGTAGAAACGCTGCTCAGCACTGGCAAGAACCCCGCGCCCGGGATCAAGACCGGCATCGAAGTCCCGGCGCAGATCTACGACTGGAAGGCCGCGCCCGAGACCCGCGCCAAGGCGCAGCAACTCCAGGAACGCAACCGCGAGCAGTTTCTGCGGGCGTTTGACGAAGGCCTGACCGTACTGGGCTACGAGCGCGATGCCGCAAGTAACGGGAAGTTCTTGCTGGGACGCTGGGATGAGAACTGGTCCTATGCATCCGAAGACTGATTCACCGCGAGGCACGGAGGCACGGAGAAAAACCAAAAACAATTACGGGACTTGCAGACCCAGAAAGTTTCTTGCACCGCTGCGTGCCCCATTTCTGTTGTTCAAAGATTTTCTCCGTGTTTCCGTGCCTCCGTGGTGAAATGAAGTAATCCCATGAAAGTTGAAGCCATCACGCTCCGCGAAATCCAGATGCCGCTGGTCCACTTCTTCGAGACCAGCTTTGGCCGCACCTATAGCCGCCGCATTGTGTTGGTTACGGCCCACTGCGAGGGCGTAAACGGGTGGGGAGAATGCGTCGCCGGGGAAGATCCCTTCTATAGCAGCGAGTGGATCGACAGCGTCTGGCCCACCATGGTGCATTATCTTGCGCCTGCGGTCATGGGCCGAACCTGGGAATCAGCACGGGAATGCGCGTCTTTCTTTGGCAAGGTCCGCGGCCACCGCATGGCCAAGGCGGCGCTGGAAAATGCTTTGTGGGACGCCGAGGCCAGGCAGAAGCAGCAACCGCTGTGGAAGTTGCTGGGCGGAACGCGCCGCGAGATTGCCTGCGGCGTCTCCATAGGCATTCAGGACTCTATCGATCAGTTGCTGGAAAAGATTCAGATCGAACTGGCCGCCGGTTACCGCCGCATCAAGGTCAAGGTGAAGCCCGGCTGGGACGTGAACGTGCTCGAAAAGATTCGCTCGCGTTGGGCCGGCATCACTCTCAGCTGCGACGCGAATTCCGCCTACACGCTCGATCAGGTCGAACATCTGCGCCTGTTCGATCAGTTCAACCTGCTGATGATCGAGCAGCCCTTATGGGACGATGACATTTACTATCACGCACGGCTGCAAAAAGAACTGCGCACAGCGATCTGCCTGGACGAATCCATCGTGAACGCGCGGGCGGCGGCGTTCGCCGTGGAGAGTGGCGCTTGCCGCATTGTCAATATCAAGGTGGGCCGCGTTGGCGGGTTCACCGAAGCTCTGAAAATCCACGATATCTGCCACAATCAAAACGTCCCGGTATGGTGCGGTGGCATGCTGGAGTCTGGCATCGGTCGGGCCCACAACATCGCGCTTTCGACGCTGCACAATTTCAGCTTGCCGGGAGATGTTTCCGCTTCGAAGCGCTATTGGAAAGAAGACATTATCGATCCCGAAGTTCAGGTCCTTCCTAACGGCACCATCCCGGTCCGGGATGGCCCCGGCACAGGCTATGCCATTAAAGAAGACTTGATCGAAAAGCTGACGGTGCGGAAAGAAACCTTGCGCGGGTAGAAGCTCTCATCAATCTTCGGCGGCTGAACACGAGCGAAACCCCAGAGGCTGAAGCCCGAATTCCTGGCCACCTGGGCGGCACGGCTGAAGCCGTGCCCTTTCCGAACCCATTTATGCTAGAGAGGCTCCGGAAAAACTCGTGGCGGGCACAAAATGCGACTACTGGGGCTGAAGCCCGCGCTGATTCTGGAGGCTTTACGCGGCGCTGAAGCGCCGCTCTTCCACGGTGCCACACGCATTCGTGAGTTTTTCCGCAGCCCCTAAAGTCGCACCCTTCCCGAGCTCGCTTCGATCGCGGTTTTTCTGCAACCTCTCTAGAGGAAGTTCATCTCGAACTATCGTCGCATCGGTCTGTCGATAGTGTTCTGCCCATCAATGAGAGCGCCCGATACCATTCTGGGCGAGCTTGGTCTGTTCCACCTTCAGCATGCCCACGCCCTGAGCAAAGGTTGTGTCCGCGGGCACCCGGCGGAAATCGCTGAACAGTTCGTCGGCCACCACAGTGAAACTCTTGAATAGCAGGACTCTTCCCGAGAAGTTCAAGGTCATGCGCCTGACCGCCCAGGAGCCATCGCCGAGGTCGGACTGCTCTACCAGAAGATGGCCGCCTTTTTCCAGGCGCGCCAGGAGTCCCCAGCCGAAAGTCATATCCTTGAAGAGCGTGCCGTCGATCTTTGCGATCCGGCGCCGTTCTGCATCGATGAGCACCGTTCCTTGCATTCCGGCAAGCACCTGTTCCAGGCGGGAAGGCGGGTTGTAGTGCGGGTTTGGCCGGAACTTCAGACGTACCAGGGGATCGCCTGCCTTGCCGAATTCCGCCGTTGCGGTTTCCGTGCCGTCGTATTCGTACAAAAAGGCATCGGGCCAGGCCTTGACGAGGCGCAGGGTACGGTCGGTGTCTTCTTTTTCCTGCGCCTGCTTGCGGCGAAGCAATTCGGGGTGGTCGATGAGTCCCTGGAGATGAGCCTCCTCCCCGCCTAACTCCGCCGGAGTAACGGGGCGGTCGTCGTAGGCGATGACCATGCCTGCCATGGCGTCGCGGGTTTCCACGTACAGCTTCGTCTGTGAGCCGCGCGGGCCCTGCTTGAGTGACCGGAACTGGTGTTTCACTGACGGATCCTGGGAATCTGCCAGTTGTCTTGCCACCGCCAGGCGCACCAGTTCGCCCGGGGAGGTCGTTGCCAGCGGGGATGACTGGCCGGCGGCTAAGACCGAGATGACAGGCAGAAGCGCAGCCAGAACTGCGATCGCGGTGTTAAGCCCCAGAACGCGACCAAAACCTCCGCGCCTTGGTTTGCGCTGCGTTAAGGATAGATCCCTTGGCATCGAGACTAGTTTAGCAAGCGAGCCGGCAACAATTCCTTGCGGTGATCTTTGGCTGTGGTCTTTGCTGTGGTCCCCAGTTGTTGATTCCTGATTTGGTAGTGCCCTAATTTGAAAAAACCAACTTAGGACGCTACCTTCTGATTTGTGTCGCTTGCCGCATGGGCGGCAGGGCGAGTATAGACGCAGCAACGGCGCAGCCCTGCGGCAGGTGGTTCGATTGAGTATTTCGTCGTAGATCCAGTTTCGTTGACCCAGCTTCGGAAGGAGAGTTTCCATGAGTGCACCGTTGTCGGGGGAATTGGCGCAGATTGGCAAGTCGGTCATCGTTAAGGGCGAACTGTCGGGCAGCGAAGACCTCTACGTCGACGGCCAGGTGGAGGGAACGATCGCATTGAAAGGCAACAGCTTGACCGTGGGCCCGCACGGCCAGGTCAAAGCCAGCGTCGAAGCTAAAGGCGTGGTGGTGCAAGGCAAGCTGGAGGGCAATGTCCAGGCCAGCGAGCAGGTTGAATTGCGAAAGTCGGCGGTGGTCACCGGTGACATCTCGGCGCGGCGCATTTCCATTGAGGAAGGTGCATACCTCAAAGGGAAAGTGGATATTCACGGGAGTCAGGACGGAAAGGCGAAATAAGTTTCGCGCCGGTGTGACTTTCCGCACTCTGGCATTGAAGTAACGAGCGGAGGCGGAATCTTCCTCAACTGAATGGCATCGGTAACCCAGAACTTCATGAAACTTTTTCGAGGCTCATCGGGCGGACCTGAGACACCCACACCGGCGCAGACTGAGCAGAGGCTGGTCCGGCGTTCCAGCGGACTCGGGGAAGTGGCGCGTGCCTGGGACACCGAGAGTCCTCTGTGTGTACTCGACCTGGGCTCGACCTCGCCTGCGAATATCAGTTATTTCACGGAACGCGGCCACCGCATCTACAGTGAAGACCTGCTGGTAGCTTCGACCGAACCCACTCTGGTCACCAAGGACGAGCAGGGAAACGTAGTGCTCGACAGCCGGCAATTTCTGGCCGATAACCTGGTATATCCCGCCGCTCATTTCGATGTAGTGCTGTGCTGGAACCTGCCGGATTATCTGCATGAGAGCCTGGTGCGGCCGGCGGTGGGGCGTTTGTGGTCGGTTCTGAAGCCGGGCGGTATGCTGCTCGCTTTTTTTCACCCCCGTGATGCCGGTCCTGCCTCGCCTGGCTATCGCTTTCACATCGTCGGCCGGGATGCCTTGGAAATGCAGCGCATTGTGATGCGGAAAGAATCGCGGCGCGGTCCCACCGGGGCCATTCACACGGCCGTTACTGAGGGTTTTCACCTACAGCGCGTCTTCAACAACCGACACATCGAGAACTTGTTCCGCGACTTCGCCTCGATCAAGTTTTTCCTGGCGCGCGATAACGTTCGTGAAGTGCTGGTGGTGCGGTGAGAGAGGGGAATTGTTGATTGCCGATTGCTGATTAAAAACCGTTACAGAGCGATGGTTCTGGCTTTCAATCATCAATCGAGAATCGACAATTATCAATTCCCGGGGCTGTGTGGGAATGTCTTCCATACAATCGCTCCCATACGAAACAAGTAGTGGCGCGAGATATCGACGCGCATAGCGGGCTCTGCGCCCGACGAAAGAATCTGTCGCAGCTCTTCCGGAACATATGCTCTGCGCACCGAAGCGACTCCATCCGCGCGCGAGATCGCGCTGCGCATCAGCGGGAACCCGGCGTAGACCAGAGCCAGATGCAGGGGATGCCGCACCAAATCATTGATCAAGACCGCCCTGCGGCTGATCCTAACCGCCTCGCCTGCGAATCGCGCCAAATCGTTGGGCTCAAGATGGTGAGCGAACAGATTGCAACTGATCAGGTCAAACGCGGCATCAACAAAGGGAAGAGCAAGCGCATCGGCCACAATCGCGCCGCCGCTCTTCGGCAGATGGGACCAGGCCCGATCCAGCAGCGTGATGTGGAGGGTGACGCCGCGCCGCGCCAGCCTCTGACTGACGATCTGAGAAACCTCGCCTGTTCCCGCAGCAACTTCCAGCAGTGAAAAATGCCGCAGCCCGGTTGCTTGAGCTACCTGCTCAATCAGCGCTTGGGTAGTGGCAACCCCGCCAAACCAACGGTTGATGCGGCCAAGATCGTGCAGCGAGGCTTGAACTTCCGCCGGCGAACAGGCGTCAGAGTCGAGAATTTCGGGGGTGTCGACGCGCTTCATCGTAAGATGGGAACCGGCCTCCCACACCGCGGGCGGCCCCGAGGCGAAGGCTAAGACATAAGACATTGCCGGGCCCTCAGACTTCAGCCAGTTCTTCTTCCAGCAACTGCTTGTTATACAAGCCGGTGTAGTAGCCGTTCAAGGCGAGGAGTTCGTCGTGCGAGCCCAGTTCGACGATTGCGCCGCCGTGCAGAACGGCGATCCGGTCGGCGTTGCGCACGGTGGAAACACGGTGCGAAATAAAAATCGTAGTGCGTCCCTGCATCACGTCGCGCAGATGATTCAGGATCTTGTCTTCGGTGTGGGTGTCGACGCTGGAAAGCGCATCGTCAAGAATCAGAATCTGCGGATTGCGGATCAGGGCGCGAGCAATCGCCGTCCGTTGTTTTTGCCCACCTGAGAGCGTAATGCCACGTTCACCGACCAGCGTCTGATATCCCTCGGGGAAACTCTCAATGTCAGCCGCGATATTAGCGGCTTCGGCGGCGTTGTGAATCTCCTGGTCCGTCGCAGTCTCCACGCCCAGAGCGATGTTTTCCCGGATGCGATTACTGAACAGGAAAGTTTCCTGGGGCACGAATCCGATGCTCTTACGCAACGCGGCCAGCGTATAGTCGCGAATCGGCCGGCCATCGATCAGGACCATTCCCGCTTCAGCGTCGTAAATTCGCGGAATCAAGTTGACCAGGGTCGTTTTGCCCGAACCCGTAGGCCCGACAATCGCCAGGCTGCTGCCCGCCGGAATTCGAAGATTCAGATCATGCAGCACCGGCTTGCCGTCGTAAGCGAAATTCAACCCGCGAAATTCGACCTCACCCTCTATCAAGGCATCGCCCGCGCCGGGGGCATCCTGGATGGCGGGCTGCTCTCTCAGCATTTCGTTCAGCCGGCCCAGAGAAGCGGTGCCTCGCTGAAAGAGATTGATCACGTAGCCCAGCGCGATGATGGGAAAGGTGAGCTGCCCCATATAGGTGAGGAAAGCCACGAAGCCCCCCAGTTCCACGTGGCCCAAAAGGACCTCGCGGCTGCCCAGCCAAAAGGAAAGTACAATGCCGACGCCCAACATGAATTCTAGTGTTGGCCATAACATTCCCATCAGCCGCACCAGCTTCAGACTGCGCGCGATGTACTCGCGATTCGCGTCTTCGAAGGCGCTGATCGCAGCTTCTTCCTGGACATATGCGCGAATCAGCCGGGCGCCGGAGAAATTTTCCTGGGCCCGCGCCGAAATCTCGGAGAACATGGCCTGAATTTTCTCGAAACGCTCGTGGATACGGCGTCCAAAATACTGCACCACGACGCTCGCGACCGGTAGCGGCAGGAACGCATAAAACGTGAGCTTGCGGCTGATGGCCAGCATGAATCCCAGCGCCCCAGCGGTAAACACTAACGTGTTCGCCGAATACATAATCGCGGGGCCCAGCAACAGGCGCACTGCGCTCAAGTCGTTGGTGAGACGCGCCATGATGTCGCCCGTACGATTGCGCTGATAATAGGAAGAGGAAAGGGCTTCCAGATGCTCAAACAGATCGTTGCGCAGGTCGAACTCGATGTCCCGCGAAATGCCGATCACAATCCAGCGGGTCAGGAACTGAAATATTCCGTGGACCGCGGCCACCGCCAGCACGAGCAACGCATAAATCAGCAGCTTGTGTCTGGTGACACCGAGTTCCAGATCGTTAACAGCCCGGCGAATGACTTGCGGAAAAAGAATCCAGACGCCATTGTTCAGAAAAACGCAGATCGTACCCGCTACGTAACCCCAGCGGTAGCGTTTCAGGTAGGGCAGGAGCGGGCGCAGACTCTTGGGCACCATTGCAGGTTCTGTAGATGAGATTTTAGCAGGCGGGGTTCAGGTTTTCGCGGGAAGAATCGGGTTTCGGCAGTCGCGGGTTGCACTCGGGCCCGCCCCGAGTCTTCCGATCGAGGGATCGGCGCCGCTTACAGTCCTTTGCCGCTGTGTCCCGAACGCTGTTTCCCGGACAGCGAAGGAAGCGCGATCAAATCTTTGCCGAACGCAATCACGCTGACCGTGACTACGACCAGGCTCCATCCAGCGAAGAAGAGCCAGCCTGCGTCGAGAAGGTAGGATTCGCTCATCGTCTTCCTCCGTTACCCGGTCTTCCGAGTTACCGGCGCGAGCGCCTCACCGAGTGAGGCGGCCTCGCGCCGCCGCCATCGCTGTCTGCAAGCGAGCGGGCGAATCACTCCTGGGGCGGAGCCGCCGGCGCTGCATGGATATGTCGCTGCATGCGAGCTGCGTGCCGCGCCTGAACTTCCTTCATTTTTGCCTGCTGATCCGTGGTCAGAACCTGAAACATCTGGGAGTGAATCCGCGTTCGTTGCACCGTCAGTTCTGCCATGGTCTGAGACTGCTGTGTGGCCAGAGCCCGCACCTTGACCTCATCGTAGGCGCCCTGCTCATACTCTTTCAGTTGCTGCCGGGTTTGTTGCAACTGTTGGAACAATGGCTGCAGAGCCGGACGTTCCTTGGCCAGAATGCCTTCCATCTGCGACCGCTGAGCGTCGCTGAGGTTGAGGTAGTCGGCAAAGAAATTCATCTCGTGCCCGCCCCGGCCAAATCCGTGGCGATGCGCGGGCGGATCGGGCTGCGTGTCGGCAGCCTGCGATCTAGCAACCACCGTGACGAACAACACACACAGGGTCGCAACCAGCAAACGAAAACGGATTAGTTTCATATGGGTGACTCCTTCGGCCGGTCTGCCGGCAAACCGTTTTGCGTACACTTATGGAAACACGGCTCCCCAGAAAAAGAGGTAAAGAATCGGTCAACTGGAGTAAAGTTTTGTCAAAGCTGAACCTTCGAAGCCAACTCGTTTTTGGCTGACACTTCTGTTTGACCATGACGTCGGTTTGACAATTCTTTACCACTTTGTTTTCCGGCATGGTGCACAATGAAAGCAGCAAAGATGGATCGCATTTTAGTCATCGACGACGACGTGGAACTCTGCGGCCTGGTGCAGGAGTATCTCCATGCGGAGGGGTTCTCCGTGGATTCGGTGCATGACGGGGAGAGCGGGTTGCAGCGGGCCGCGGCCGGAGGCTACCTTCTGGCGGTCCTTGACGTGATGTTGCCGGGTATCAATGGCTTTGAAGTATTGCGCAGAATCCGCGCCACTTCGCGCTTGCCGGTCCTCCTGCTCACTGCCCGGGGCGAAGATGTCGATCGCATTGTGGGCCTTGAAATCGGCGCGGATGATTATCTTCCCAAGCCCTTTAATCCGCGGGAGCTGGTGGCGCGCATCCGGGCGATTCTCCGGCGCTCGCGCAGCGATGGCAGGCCGGTCTCTACCACGCCGGAGATTGTGCGCGTGGGTGAAGTGGAACTCGACCCAGCAACCCGGACGGTGCGGCGCGACGGCCAGCCTGTCGACCTTACTTCGGTCGAGTTCAACTTGCTGGAAGTTCTGCTGCGGGAAGCGGGCCACGTAGTGCCCCGTGAGCGGCTGGTGAATGCCGTGCTGAGCCGCAAGTTCTCGCCTTTTGACCGTAGCATCGATATGCATGTCAGCAAGGTGCGCAAAAAGCTGGGTGACACCGATAACGACGAGCACATCAAAACCGTTCGCGGTGTGGGCTATATTTTTGCGCACCCGCGCGAGAAAGTTCGGAGCTCGACATGAAGAGCCTGTTCCTGAGAATTTTCCTGTCGTTCTGGCTGGCGATCGCTTTGTTCGTCGTGCTGGCCATTCTGGCGGTTGTGGCCTTTCGCCCGCAGCGCAACCCCACGTGGGAGTCCCTGGCCACTACCTCTCTGGCCGACGCAGTCGGCGCCTACGAGCAGGGAGGAGCGCATCAACTGCGAGCGTACCTGGAGAGCCTGGAAGCCGGACAGCATGTGCACGTTCATGTTTTCGATGAGCAAGGCAACGAGATTTCCGGCCGTGCCGCGCCCGCATGGCTCGAGCACATCGCCTTGGGCAAACCGCTTGCCGCGCGCGACGGCATCCTTTTCCCCACTCCGCGCGTCATGGTCGAGTCCCGCGCTTCGTCGGACGGTCATCACCGCTACACTATGGCGTTGGTGCTGCCCCAGGGGCCGCGGGTATTCTTCGGTCCGCACGGCTTCCCGCTGACTGGGCTGCTGATCCTGATTCTTTCGTCCGGGCTGGTTTGTTATTTTCTATCCTGGTATCTAGCCAAGCCCATCGTGCGGTTGCGGGCGGCGACCCGACAACTGGCCGCCGGAGACCTGTCTGCCCGGGCCGGCGCGCCCACCAGCCGCCGCCGCGAAGAAGTGGCAGGCCTAATGCGCGATTTTGATGCCAAGGCCGCGCGGCTGGAAATGCTGGTTAAAGCCCAATCGCGCCTGCTCAATGACATTTCGCACGAACTGCGCTCGCCTCTGGCTCGCTTGAATGTGGCCTTGGGCCTGGCGCGGCGGCGCTCCGGCGCGGAGAGCGACGACATGCTGGAGCGCATTGAACTGGAAGCCAGCCGCTTGAACGAACTGATCGGCAGGATTCTGACCTTGGCGCGCCTCGAAGACGGCGAACAAAAAGTACCTCGCACGCCGGTCCCATTGAATGAATTAGTGCTCACCGTCGCGGAAGACGCCGATTTCGAAGCCCAAGCCCGGCGCTGCCATGTGCGGACTGAGATTCCCGAGGCGGACTGGGAGGTGCGCGGGAACGCGTCTCTGCTGCACAGCGCTGTGGAAAACGTAGTCCGCAACGCCATCCGCTATAC
>VFSW01014720.1_pt1 | contig 10795 bp, 8 predicted proteins | sample 5358111 | NCBI WGS metagenome assembly VFSW01 (sample SAMN11554181, study PRJNA540505) | mine drainage metagenome | isolation source: sediment from site ElyBrook_90M | place: USA: Ely Copper Mine, Vershire, VT | collected 2017
GCGCGAGCAAGATTTGGAATTCGGCGAGCTTGCCCGGATTGCTGGAGGCGATGACAAGTTTCTTCATGGATAGAAATTAAATGCGGCAGCAGTTGCTCCGCACACATTCCCTCACCCTCAATCCCTCTCCCAGCAGGAGAGGGAAGACAAGCCCCTCGCCCAACGGGAGAGGGGGTGGGGTGAGGGAGCGCAGGTTAATCATGCGCCAGCACTGCCTTCTGTATCGCGATCAGCTCGGCGATGCCGCTTTGCGCCAGCCCCAGCAGCTCATCCATCTCGGCACGGCTGAACGCGTGTCCCTCTGCCGTCCCCTGTACTTCGACGAAATGGCCGCTACCCAGCATCACCACGTTCATGTCGGTGTCGCAGGCGGAATCTTCGACATAGTCCAGATCCAGCACGGGTATGCCCTGATAGATACCGACCGAGATCGCGGCAATGAAATCGTTGAGCGGCGTTTCCTTGACCAACCCTTTGCCGAGCAAGCCGCTCACCGCATCATGCAGCGCGACGAACGCGCCGGTGATGCTGGCGGTGCGCGTGCCGCCGTCGGCCTGGATCACATCGCAGTCGATCTGGATGGTGCGCTCGCCCAACTTCTTCAGGTCGACCACGGCGCGCAGGCTGCGCCCAATCAAACGCTGGATCTCCTGGGTGCGCCCGGACTGTTTGCCTTTGGCGGCTTCTCGGCCCATGCGCTCGCCGGTGGAACGCGGCAGCATGCCGTATTCCGCCGTGACCCAGCCTTCGCCGCTGCCTTTCTTGTGCTGCGGCACGCGCTCTTCCACGCTGGCGGTGCAAATGACTTTGGTGTCACCGCACTCGATCAGCACCGAGCCTTCGGCGTGCTTGGTGTAATGGCGGGTGATATTGATGGGGCGAAGCTGATCGGGAAGTCTGGAACTGGGGCGCATGGTGGAAGTATGGAAAGTGAAAGTGAAAAGTGGAATGTCAGCCGATCTCTAGCGCGTGACTGACGGTATGTTCGGTGACGTGATCGTGCTCATCTTCGCCCCAAGCCACGGCAAGGCCGGTGATATTGTCGGCATGGCCAGATTCGCGCTCGTAGGCGCGCACCATCAAGTTGTCCAGCGACTTTGCCAAGGGCAGCAGCGCGAAGGATTCGGCGAGTTCCTGATCGCTGAACGGCCCCCACAAACCATCGCTGCCCAGCAGCAGGATATCGCCTTGTCGTAGTTCGAGCGGGGTGGCGGATTCCACATAGAACATATCCTCGATGCCGCCGAGACAATTGGTGATCTGGTTGCGCCTGGGGTGGATACGCGCCTCTTCCTCGGAGATCACGCCCCAGTCGAACCACTGTTGCACCATGGAATGATCGCGGGTGCGGCTCAACACGGCCTGCTCGCGCAACACGTACAGGCGCGAATCCCCGGCGTGCGCGACATAGACAGTTCCGTTCTGGATCAACGCCACCACGCAGGTCGTACCGGGAAAACCGACATCTTTGTCGTGTGGCAACTGCATAATGCGCTGGTGGGCGTGACGCATCGCGTCGGTCAAAAAAGCCTGCGGGTCGGCGAACGTCGCATCGAGATGCCGCACGAACAGTTCCATACAAGACTCGACCGCCAGGGCGGCAGCCAATTCACCATGCAAATGCCCGCCCATCCCATCCGCCAATACCAGCAAAAGTGAGTCACTGCGGTAAGCATAAGCGACGCGGTCCTGGTTGTATTTGCGGTCGCCGATGAGGCTGGCTTGGTGAACGGAGAATTTCATGGGAACGGCCAAGTGTCACGTAGCAAATCGATTAAGGCCGCAATCGTAATATAATGCGCGCCCGCCGCCCAGCCCTTTATTCTCGCGTCACGATTTTGGAGCACCCTATGATTCTCAGCATGACAGGCTATGCCAACACCAGCGCGGACTTCGCCAGCGGCTCACTGAGCCTAGAATTGCGCGCGGTGAATCACCGCTACCTGGACATACAGATGCGTATGCCAGACGAGTTGCGCGGCTTTGAAGGCGCGCTGCGCGAGACAATCAGCGCGCAACTGCAACGCGGGAAAGTGGAGTGCCGCATCAATTATGCGGCGCGCAATCCGCAAAATCGCACCCAACTGAACCACGAGCTGTTGTTGCAACTGGCGGCGTGGAACCGGCAGGTACAGACCACCATACCCGGTTCCGCCAGCTTGAGCGTGGCCGATGTGTTGCGCTGGAACGGTGTGCTGGAAACACCGGACGATGCGGGCGATGAATTGCGCACGACGTTGTTCGACCTGCTGAAGCAGGCCTTGCAAGAATTCTCCGCCAGTCGCGCCAGAGAGGGCGAGAAACTCAAAGCGTTTTTGTTGCAACGCGTGGAAAAGATCGAGGCACTGCGCATCGCCGTCATACCCCACGTCCCCGCCGCCATCGCCGCTTATGAGCAGAAGCTCATCATGCGTTTGCGCGATGCCCTGCAGAACACCGCATCGCAGGATATATGGGATGAGCGGGTGCGCCAGGAGATCGTGCTGTACGCCAGCAAGATCGACGTGGACGAAGAACTGTCCAGGCTGTCCAGCCATCTGGTCGAGATGCGCCGCATCCTCACCCTGGGTGGTGCGGCGGGAAAACGGTTGGACTTTTTGATGCAGGAGTTGAACCGCGAAGCCAACACACTGGGCTCGAAATCAGTGGACGCGGAAGTCTCGCGCAGCGCGATGGAAATGAAAATACTCATCGAGCAGATGCGAGAACAGATCCAAAATCTGGAGTAGACAGCATCTCTAAAAATTCAGAATTTTGGGATGGCAGGCTGGACACGGCGTTGCGTAGCATCCGGGGCGGGCAGGCCTGCTGTTCCGTGTTCCCGCACCAGAGGGCTGCGCCCCACCGCGTCTCACGGACAGCGCAAGGAGCCGCGCAGCGAATGACGCGGGCATATCTGATAGATAGACTAGGAATGAGCGAGCACGCGACACCGCGATTCGCCCAAGTGATTCAAGCAGGCAATCCGCACTGCGGATGCTCGCAAAAAATGAATTTTTAGAGATGCTTTGATGAAACCCTACAACCTGTCTGCCTGGGCACTCAAACATCGGACGATACTGCTGTACGCGCTGTGCGCGCTGCTGCTGGGCGGATGGTTATCGTACGGCCAGCTGGGGCAAAAAGAAGATCCCGATTTTACCTTCAAAGTAATGACCGTCACGCTGCGCTGGCCCGGCGCGTCGGCCAGTGAGATCGAACAGCAGGTGGTTGACCGTATCGAGCGCAAGCTCCAGGAGACACCCTGGCTGGATAATGTAAGCAGTTATTCCAAAGCGGGTGAGGCGGCGATCTTTGTCACGCTCAAGGACGGCATGCCGCCCGCCGAGCTGGATCGCTCCTGGTATCGCGTGCGCAAAATCCTCGCGGATTTGCGCGGCACGCTGCCCGACGGCGTGTCAGATCCCGTCATCGATGACGATGTCGGAAATACCGCTGCGGCAATCTACGCCTTCACTTCGGACTCTCTGGATTACGCCGGCCTGGCCGCGCATGTGGTGACCGCTCGCGAGGCATTGCTCAGGGTCGCCAATGTCAGCAAAGTGGCCATGCTGGGCGCACAACCGGAAAAGATCTATATCGAATTCTCCAGCCGGAAACTGGCTGCACTGAACATCGACCCGCTGCGCGTGGCTGCTGCTCTCAAGGCGCAGAATGCCATGGAACCCGCCGGCGCAGTGCTATCGCATGACGACATTACCCGGCTGCGCGTGAGCGGGGATTTCACCTCGCTCAAAAGCATCCAGGACATCGGCATCCGGACGGGCGACCGTGTACATCGGCTGGGCGACATCTGTCATGTCTATCGCGGCTATGCCGACCCAGCCTCGTTCAAGATCCATAGCATGGGCAAAGAGGCCATCGTACTGGCGGTGTCGATGTCCAAACAGGGCAATGTGACGCAACTGGGCAAAGATCTGGCACACCAGATCGCGTACATCAAAACCCTGTTACCCCCCGGCATCAGCATTCGCCAAGTGTCCGACCAATCGGCGGTGGTACAGAAATCCATATCCGAATTCATGCGCGCGCTGCTGGAAGCCTTGTCCATCGTGCTGGCAGTGAGTTTTCTCAGCTTGGGACTGCGCGCGGGACTGGTGGTCGGTTTGTCGATCCCGCTGGTATTGGCCGGTACGTTTTTGATGATGAATGTATTCGGCATCGCGCTGCATCGCGTGTCGCTGGGCGCGCTCATCATCGCTCTGGGTTTGCTGGTCGACGACGCAATGATCGCGGTCGAAATGATGCAGGTCAAACTTGCGCAGGGCTGGAGCAAATTGAAAGCCGCCTCGTTCGCTTACTCCAGCACGGCCTTCCCGATGCTCACCGGCACGCTGGTCACGGCAGCGGCGTTTCTGCCGGTGGGCTTGGCCAAGTCGGCGGCGGGTGAATACACTTTTTCAATCTGCGCCGTGGTCACTATCGCGCTGGTGGTATCGTGGCTGGTGGCGGTGATCTTTACCCCTTTCCTGGGGCATCGCTTGCTGCACGACAGCAACCGGGGGCTGGCTGACGACCATTATCAGCAAGGTTTCTATAAGCACTTCCGCACTCTGGTGCGCGGGTGTCTGTACCGCAAAAAAAGCGTGGTCGGCCTGACGCTGGCGATATTTCTGCTGGCTCTGGCGGGCTTTGCCAAAGTGGACCAGGAGTTCTTCCCGCCTTCCGAACGTCCCGAGTTATTGATGGATGTCTGGCTGCCCGAGGGCAGCACTTTCGCTGCCACCGAAGAGCTGGCCACTGCTCTGGAAAAGAAACTGGGCGGTTATCCCGGCATCGTCAATTACACCAGCTACATCGGCGGCAGCACACCGCGCTTTTATCTGCCGCTGGATCTGAACCTGCCCACGCCAAATTACGCGCAACTGGTGATCACCACCCGCGACATGGTGGCGCGCGAGACCGTGTTGCAAAGCGTGCGCAAGATGCTGGATGACGATTTCCCAAATCGTGGCATACGCATCTCCCGTTTGGAGAACGGTCCGCCGGTTGGATATCCGGTGCAATTCCGCATATTTGGTGCGGATCCTGAAAAATTGCGCGGCATCGCCGAAGTGGTCGCGGCGCACGTCAGACAGAATCCGCACACGCAAAACGTCAGCTTGGATTCCAACGAAAAAGTTCGCGTGTTCAACATCACGGTCGACCAGGAAAAAGCCCGGTCATTGGGCTTATCCTCGCAGATCATCTCGAGGAATCTGCAATCGCTATTGTCGGGGCTGACCGTGTCGAATTTGCGCGAAGGCGGGAAGCGCGTCGAGATCATCGCCAGAACCGATGCGGCGGACCGCAACAACCCCGATACCCTGGCACGCCTGAACATCTACACCGCGAGCGGGAAGTCCGTTCCGCTGGGTGAGATCGCCACCATCAAACCGGCACTGGAGGACAGCATCATCTGGCGCATGAATTGCCTGCCGGTGGTCACAGTTCGTGCCGATGTTCCCGATGACATCAGTGCACCCGATGTCGGTCTCGCCATTGATCGCCAGCTTGCCGCTTTGCGCGCCACTCTGCCCGCCGGTTATCGCATCGAGGCGGGCGGCGCGATGGAAGGCAACGATCAGGCAACCGATTCCATCATCGCGGTGTTGCCACTGATGGGCTTTATCATCGTCACCCTACTGATGCTGCAACTGCACCGCTTCAGCCTGGTGACTATGGCCCTGCTCACCGCCCCGCTGGGCATCATCGGCGTGACGGCATCTTTGCTGCTGTTCCGTGTGCCGTTCGGTTTTGTGGCGATGCTGGGCATGATTTCGCTGAGCGGGATGATCATGCGCAACTCGGTCGTCCTGCTCGACCAGATCAATCAGGACATGGCGGCGGGCATGAGCCGCCACGATGCCATCGTCGAATCCACGGTGCGCCGCTTCCGCCCCATCATGCTCACCGCCGCCGCCGCGATCCTGGCGATGATCCCGCTCACGCGCAGTGTGTTCTGGGGGCCGCTGGCCATCGTCATCATGGGCGGATTACTGGTGGCGACCTTTTTGACTTTGCTGTATTTGCCCGCGCTGTATGCCTTATGGTACAAGGTGAAACAGCCGCAAGCCACACCGCCGTCGGCAACCATTATTTAATCTTTTATTCGGGGTTTTATGTCGGGAAATCTGTTCATCATCAGCGCGCCTTCCGGCGCGGGCAAGACCAGTTTGGTACATGCACTGCTCAACATCAATCCGCAGATCGACCTGTCGGTTTCCTACACCACCCGCGCGCCGCGCGCCGGGGAAGTGGACGGCAAGGCTTATCACTTCGTGAGCCGAGAAACATTCATCGAGATGCAAAAGCGCGGCGAATTCCTTGAGAGTGCCGAGGTATACGGTAACTTTTACGGCACCTCGCAAACCTGGATCACCGGCGAGAACACAAAGGGGCGCGACATTCTGCTGGAGATCGACTGGCAGGGTGCCGAACAAGTGCGGCGGAAATTTCCCAGTGCCATCAGCATCTTCATTCTGCCGCCGTCGCTAGAAGCACTCAGACTGCGCCTGACCGGGCGAGGCACCGACCACGCCGATGTGATCGCACGCAGGTTGGCCGCAGCCAGAGTCGATGTCGCCCACGTCGCGGAATTCGATTATGTTATTATCAACGATGATTTGAACGTGGCATTGCGCGAACTGAATGCTGTCGTACTGAGCGCGAAGCTCACCTGCACCAGGCAACTGTCCCGTTATCAAACGCTTATCAATCAACTACAGAAACCGGAGTAAATCATGGCACGTATCACCGTCGAAGAATGTCTGTCGCAAATCCCCAATCGCTTTGAACTGACGCTTGCCGCGGCTTATCGCGCACGGCAGCTGGCAAATGGCGCGACACACTTGGTGGAAGAAAGCAAAGACAAACCCACCGTGGTTGCCCTGCGCGAGATCAGCGAAGGCAAGGTCGGCAAAGAAATCCTGAACCGAGGCATGGCTTAACCGACCGAGCACAATAGAGCAATGAATGGCAGACGCAGAACTACTTCTGGAGGAAGTCACCACCTACCTTAAAGCGCAGGATGTGGAACACATCCGTGCCGCCATCGAATTCAGCCGTGTAGCGCATCAGGGGCAGATGCGCCATTCCGGCGACGCGTATGTCAGCCACCCGATCGCGGTGGCACGCATCCTCACCCCGCTGCATCTCGACGTGCAGGCCATCATCGCCGCCCTGCTGCACGATGTCATCGAAGACACACCCATCACCGCCGCAGAGGTCGCGCAACGCTTCGGCACGCCCGTCGCCGAACTCGTCGAAGGTCTGAGCAAACTGGACAAAATCCAGTTCGAGACACGTGAGGATGCGCAGGCAGAAAACTTCCGCAAGATGCTGTTGGCGATGGCGCGGGATGTGCGCGTCATCCTCATCAAGCTGGCGGACCGTTTGCACAACATGCGCACACTGGGTGCGATGGCGCGTGAGAAATGCGAACGCATCGCGCGCGAGACCATGGAGATCTACGCGCCCATCGCCAATCGTCTGGGCTTGAATGACATTCACCACGAGTTGCAGGATCTGAGTTTCAAGCACCTGCATCCCAACCGCTATTCAGTGTTGGCCAAAGCCCTGAAAGTCGCACGCGGCAACCGCCGCGAGGTGGTCAACAAGATACTGCATGCCCTGCGTCAACGCCTGGCGGAATGGCATGTCGAGGCCGATGTGACGGGGCGCGAAAAAGACATCTACAGCATTTATAAAAAGATGCAGAGCAAGTCGCTGGCTTTCTCCGAAGTGTTGGACATCTACGGATTCCGCGTGCTGGTCAACGACCCCGGCAGTTGCTATGTCGCGATGGGCGCGCTGCACGGGCTGTACAACCCGATCCCCGGCAAGTTCAAAGACTACATCGCCATCCCGAAGTTAAACGGCTACCAGTCGCTGCACACTACGTTGTTCGGCCCGTTCGGCACGCCGATCGAGATCCAGATACGCACCCACGAGATGCACAAGATCGCTGATGCGGGCGTGGCCTCGCATTGGTTGTACAAGAGCGGTCACGACAACATCAACGAGCTGCACAAGAAAACCCACCAATGGTTGCAAGACTTGCTGGAGAGCCTGAGCCAGAGCAGCGATTCGGCGGAGTTCTTGGAACACCTCAAAGTCGACCTGTTCCCCGACGAGGTGTACGTGTTCACGCCGAAGGGGAGAATTCTTTCGCTGCCGCGCGGCGCGACGGCGGTGGATTTCGCCTACAGCGTGCACACCGACATCGGCAACCGTTGCGTCGCGGTGAAGGTCAATTTCGAGCTGGTGCCTTTGCGCAGCGAATTGAAGAACGGCGACCGCGTGGAGATCATCACCGCAGCTCATGCCAAACCCAATCCGGCCTGGTTGAGCTACGTCACAACCAGCAAGGCGCGCGGTCATATCCGCCACTTTCTGAAAACCATGCAATCGGGTGAATCGGCGCAGCTGGGAGAGCGGCTGCTCAGTCAGGCCATGCACACGCTGGGATTGAAGCTGCAGGACATAGACGATGCGCATTGGCAAAAATTACTGCGCGATACCGGTGTGAAATCGCGCCAGGATATGCTCGCCGACATCGGTCTGGGTCGTCGTCTGAATATGGTCGTGGCACGCCAGCTCGCGCATGTGGGCGACACGCAACATGGCGAACCAGCCAGCACATCGGTCATCACCATCCAGGGCACGGAAGGCATGGCAGTACAGTTCGCCAAATGCTGCCGCCCCATCCCCGGCGACCCCATCATCGGCGTGATCAAGAACGGACAAGGTCTGGTGGTTCACACCCATGACTGCCCGACTTTGCGCCGGGGACGCAGCGGCGAACAATGGCTGGATGTGGCGTGGGACAAGAACATCAACCGCAGTTTTGTGGTCGGCATCAAATTGTTGGTCGCCAACCAGCGCGGTGTGTTGGCCAAGGTCGCCGCCGCGATCTCGGAAGCCGAATCCAACATCGAGAACGTCAACTTCAACAATGAAGGCGAATACACCGCGTTGTATTTCACACTCGAAGTCAGCCACCGAGCCCATCTCGCCAATGTCATTCGCAGCCTGCGCAAGATACCGGAAGTGGTGAGGATCATCCGGGTCAAGAACACCTGATAAGAAACAATGCCCGCGCTTTGCTTCCGGTCACCCAGTACTCAATCGTTTTTCCCAGTGGCATATTTCCCACCAAACTGCCGCAATACACTGAGCATCACCGAAGCCTTATCCAACGTTTCCTGATATTCCTCCGCACATTGCGAATCGGCGACGATGCCGCCCCCCGCCCAGCAGCGTATTTCACCACCGCCATACACCAGCGTGCGGATGACGATGTTGGTATCCATGTTGCCGTCGAAGCCGACATAGCCTATCGCGCCGCAATACACGCCGCGCCGGTTCGGTTCCAGCTGTTCGATGATGTGCATAGCCCGTTGTTTGGGTGCGCCGGTGATGGATCCACCGGGAAAACAATCGCGCAATACTGTCAGCGCGTCGCATCCGCTAGCGAGTATTCCTTGCACGGTACTGACCAGGTGGTGCACGTTGGCGTAGCTTTCGACCTCGAACAGTCTGGGTACGCGCACCGATCCAGGTACACAGCTCTTGCTCAGATCATTGCGCAACAGATCGACGATCATCAGATTCTCCGCGCGGTCTTTGGGATGCTGTGCCAGCTCGGCGGCTAGCTGCCTGTCCATCACAACATCACTGCTGCGCGGACGGGTCCCTTTGATGGGTTTAGTTTCGACGATGCCGTTTTTCACACTCAAGAATCGTTCCGGCGAGGCGCACAATATCTGCACGTCCGGCAAGTTTAAAAAGGCGGAATAAGGCGCGGGACTGAGTTTGCGCAATTGCAGATAAGCACCGAACGCATCGCCCGTCGCCCTCGCGCTGAAGCGTTGCGCGAGATTGATCTGATAGCAGTCACCCGCCTGCAAATAATCTTGCACTTGCTGATAAGCGCACTCGTAACCGGTGCGCGTGAAATTGGAATCGACCTTGCCATGCACGATGAATTTTTCGCGCGAGGAGGTTGGTGGATGACTTAGGCGCAGTTGGATCTCTTGTAGCAATGAGGAGGTTTCCGGGTAGCGCAGATGCGAAACCAGCCGTGTTCGCCGTTGTTGATGATCGATGAGCAAAGCCCAGTCGTACAGGCCTACCGCCATGCGCGGCAGGCGTTCCGCATCGGCGGCGATGTCCGGCACGCTGAACATTTCGCGCGCCAAGTCATAGCTCCAATAGCCCAGCGCGCCGCCCGCGAACGGGGCATCGTCTATCGCCGACACGACTTCGCCCAACTCGTCACGCAGCCAATCGAACGCATCGCGCTCGTTGTTGTTCAATATCAGGCTGTGATGCGGTGCCGCACTGAGTATGTCGTAGCGCGCCATACCCCCGCTATCCAGCCATACCGCGTTCGGCAGATCGACCAGTGCGGCATAGTAATGCGCGGCATCGTTGATGTAGGGCAGATCTACAGAATGGAATGTCAAGGAGGTTCAATCTCGCGTTAATCGGGGATAATGCCGGTCTTGCAAACACTCCCCGAAAGATACATACATGACCACGATAGTCGCTGTCAGAAAAAACGGCGTTGCCACCATCGCCGCTGATACCCTCACCACGTTTGGCAACACACGATTACCGTCGCACCTGGATGCATCGCATGACAAGATATTGCATATCGGCGACAGTTATGTGGGCGTGTGCGGCAGCGCGGCGCATCACTTGGTGTTGGCGAATCTACTGGCCAGGACACCTGACGTGCAGCTTAACAGCAAGGCGCAGATTTATGAAACGTTTCGCAAGCTGCATCCCATCCTGAAAGATGAGTGCTTCT
>VFSW01014721.1_pt1 | contig 10795 bp, 8 predicted proteins | sample 5358111 | NCBI WGS metagenome assembly VFSW01 (sample SAMN11554181, study PRJNA540505) | mine drainage metagenome | isolation source: sediment from site ElyBrook_90M | place: USA: Ely Copper Mine, Vershire, VT | collected 2017
AGTGAGGCGAGTCAACCATAACGACGTTATGAATTGTGGCGACCAACGGCGTGAATGTGCGCGCTCTCCATCCGGTAAAGGTCCACCGTCTTCAGACGTAGACAAGGGGTAAGGGCTCGCCAACCTGTCGTTGTGTCTCCTGGTGGCCTCGTTATGCGACTCCCGGCCTTCGCACCCCCCGATCTCGAGCGCGCTTGTCTAGGTCGCCGTCTCGTCGCATTTGAACGACGTCGCTCTCGGCATCGGGGGCAGGAAGAGGGCGACGACCTTGTCGAGCGAGTTGGAGACCTCGGACTCTCCAGGGCAGTGAGTCACTAGTCCCGACCTACAGTGGGCCCGTGACCCCCTACCTGTGGTTAGTTCTACTCGTGGTCACGGTGAACGTGCTCCCGGCCTTCGCGCCCCCAACTTGGAGCGTGCTCGTCTTCTTCGTCCTCTCCTACCACCTGAACGACGTCGCTCTCGTCCTCCTCGGGGTGGCGAGCGCAACCCTCGGACGGGGACTGCTCGCGCTCGCCAGTCGACGACTGCGCCACCATCTTCCTCGGCGCTACGTAATGAATGTCACCACCGCGGGACAGCGCCTGGTAGAACGACGGGGACGACTCTTCGCGACCTGGATTCTCTTTCTCGTCGCCCCCATCTCCTCGTCGGCCCTCTTCGTCGCCGTCGGGGTGATGGGTACGGTGCGTCTTCGACCCATCCTCGTCGCCTTCGCTCTCGGACGAGTGGTCTCCTACTCGGTCTATGTCGCGGGGGCACGCGCCGCAAAGTCGAGTTCACTCGGTCCCCTCCTCACATCCACCCTTCACTCGCCGTGGGCCCTCGGTCTCCAGGTGGTCCTCGTTCTCTTCGTTGTTCTTCTCGGACTCAAGGACTGGTCGAAAGAATCGTCACGCTAGTCCGAGGAGTGCTCGGCGTCGATCTCTCCCGACCAGAGAGCCTCTAACCCGGTGACGGCCACGTAGAGTCTGCCCTCCGCGGCTCTCGGGCATGTCTCCTCCCGATGAGAGCGTCGTGCCAACTTATTAGAGGCCAGGTGGCGCATAAAGCACTCGACCGGCGCTTACTTGGAACTCCCATCGAAATTTAGGCGACGCGAAGATTCTGAATGTAATTCCAGTCCTTAACGACTCTAACGGGTAGCTCGTTGTAAACGTCATGATGGATCCACGGCCACACGTGGCAAAAGCTCGAAAGTCGTTTTTGAATTGAGCACTCCCGGGTCCAGCACAACCCAAGTAGACGGTGTACAAGTCTGATCCCCGTGGACTAAATCGAAAGACTTGAGAGTTCCCGCGACCAACAGTCCATTTGATATAGACGTGCGCGGAGGACGGCTGGCTTATCAGTACTTGTGCCTTGGCAGGTAACACGTAGAAAGGTGACTTTGAAGGCGAAGCAGAGTTACATACACTCAAACCAGAAACGACCAGCGCCGAAATGATCCCCTTAATCATCATTGACTCCTCTCACCTCTGCGGCCACGGAGGAGTGGCGCTCGTCTCCGAACCCGTACTTTCGAAAGATGTCCCACCTTGACCTTGAAGTGGAATCTGCGCCGACGCCGATTGTTGCTGGGAGTATTGGCACACGTAGAGAGTGTCCGTAACGAATGAGAGTGTACCCGTCACATCTTCGTAGTCACTTGTCTTTTGGATAATTCCCCAGTGGTACGGCAAAATGCTGACCTCCGCCGTGGCAATCGTTGAGTCCGTCCAACTCCGAGTAGCAGAAGCCGCAATCGTGTCGCTGACTGAAGCCACAATGGCATCGACTTGAGCCGTCGCTGAGACCGATGCAGTTATTGACCACGTTGTTGACTGAGCTGCTGAGAGCGACACAGTTCCGGCTGTTGAGCCATTGTCGTAGTTCACGGCCGTCGGCCCTTCTCCGTACATCACCGTTTTCCATCCCTGGGCCGCGAAGTGCCACCCAGTGGGTATCCCGCAGTAAACGACATCCGGTTGCGAACTCGCACCGGCCATCGACATGGGCACTAGCGCGCTAGCGAGCACGCCCCCCCTGCGACTGCGAAGCGCAACGCTGATTTTCTGATGGACTGCGTCTTCACCCCACTCCTCCTTGTTGTTCTCCAGCGTTCGAGATACCGGGCAAGCCGAAGCGTAGTGGGCTCTTGCAGAATTCTCATTGATAACACCACTGAGGAAAAAGTTGATAACACCACTTAGGAGAAACTCACCTTCGTCAGCTCCCGAAAATGAAGTGAAGGCGGACTCGCGTGCGAATTCTCAGCTGGTGTCCAGCATTCGGACACCCCCTCAACAGTTCACCATAATCAATCGGCTCACTGAGCGACATATCCACGAAGTTTCTGTGGTGGAACACTGTCTATTCCGTCGGGAGAAACCCCGAGTTCTCTCCTGACGAAAGTGCCTCTAACCCGGTGACGGCCTCGTGAAGTTCGCCCTCGACCGACGGGTCGTAGGGGCGGCTCTCACCCTCGAGCGCTCGCTGGGCTCTCATCAAGTGGACGAGCGCCGTATCGCGAATCTCGTAGATCTGATTGCGCATGGCCGTACCGGCATTCACGATCTGGGAGGCGGCCTTGGCGACACCGTCCATCTTGTTGATGAGGGCCACGGTGTCGGTGAGGGCCTGGCGAATCTCGGGCACGCTCACTTCGCTCAAGGATCCGCTACCGGCGAGGGCCTGAACTTTGACCAGGCTGTACGTCAGCTCCAGAAGACTGACGTCGTCCACCTCGGGGTCGAAGGCGAGGACAATCTCGTGAGGGTTCAAGATGAGGAGGCGATGGCCGTTGGGCATATCCGCGTGGTGCTTACAAAGTCCGAGAAAACTATCGGCTCGACGATTTTCCGTCGCCCCCTTCACCTCGTCTCGCCACTGGGTAATCGAGAGGGCGGAGTTCTTCGCCTCGATGACGAGACGCGCGCGAACTTGAGCGCCGTGCTTCAAGTCGGCCACGGCGTCACCCTTCTTCGAGCGGGGCACCGCCCCGGTGACGGCTCCCGTCGCCTCGCAGTCGTCCCCGCCTCTCGCGGCGATCTGTTGAATGAGTGTGACCACTTCCGCTTCGTAGTCGAGGCCCCCGGTGATCCCCTTTTCCGCCGCTTCGACGACGGCCCGCTCGGTGCGCAGTTGACCCTGGAGGTCCTCTACCCGGGCCCGGACTTCTTCGACCCCAGTGCGCAGGAGGCGCAGGGGCGAGCGGGGATTCTCCGGGTCGAGCAGTTCGGTCATCTCCGTTCTCACGGTGCGCTGGGAACGTTCGACGAGTTCCTCGATCGAACCCTTCACCGCGTCGAGGGACTTCTCGATGGCGGCGCGCACGGGTGAGTCCTCCCCCGCCGTCAGAGTGCGCAGGTTCTGGGTCAACTCCTCGAGACTCCCCTTCACTCCTTGAACAACGGGGCCCGACTCGTCGGCGATCTCTCCGACCAGGCGACGCACGTTGTCGTGGAGTTGGTCGGTCATCTGTTTCATCCGGCTCTGGGCGGCGTCCACCGCGGCGGCGACCTTCTCGGTGCCGGCGACCGCCGAACCCACCGAGGCCGCCTCCGCCCCGAGACTCAGAAGACGCAGCACCAGGTCGTCGAGGTCTCCCCCCGCCCCTTCAGCACTACGCGCGAGCGCCACCACCGTCGGGTGGCTCACTCGAAGTTCTCGAATATTGAGACCTTGACTGTCGAACTCTGTCGTCATCGTTCCTCCTCGCCCCCAGGGTACTGAGGGGTCGTGACGGAGGGCGCGAACTTGGTGCCCCCCGCTCGCCCAACTGTCACCCAGGTCACCACCTGTTCTCCTCCAAAGAGAGCACAGTGGAGATATGGATCGACGCTTCGCTGAAGTCTTCGAACTAGTCCCGGCGTTACGAGGGGACTTCTCGTCGAAAGGTCGCGCCCGGCAGCTCCGCGAAGACCACCTCTGGAGTGAGCGAGAAGAAGTGACCCACCAGCACCGGTACGGCCGCCGGTGAGCCCCCGGCGTCGCGCGCCCCACGCCCGAGAGCACGCGCGACGCCTCAAAGAGAGCACCCTCGCCCCACCACCGGTTCGTCGCCGCAGTCGGGATCTACGCCGGTGAGCGATAGACCCGGCCTAGGTTCATCATCGACACAACCGATTGGAAATCCGGCCGAATCATCAATATCGTCAATGAATGTCACCGACGTCTCGAGGAGGACTCCATGACCGACGCCCAGTGCCCCGTGAACCACGACAGAGCTCTACCCCAAGGGGGACGACGCTCCCACCGCGACTGGTGGCCCGACCAACTCAATCTCTCCGTCCTTCACCCCGAACCCTCCTCCGCCAACCCCCTGGGTGAGGACTTCGACTACGCCCGCGCCTTCGCCGAGGTGGACCTCGCCGAACTAGAGGCCGACGTCGTCTCGGTGATGACCACTTCTCAAGAGTTCTGGCCGGCCGACTACGGAAACTACGGGCCCCTCTTTATCCGCATGGCCTGGCACAGTGCCGGGACCTACCGGATCTCCGACGGACGAGGAGGAGCGGGCGCGGGCGCCCAGCGCTTCGCGCCGATCAACAGCTGGCCCGACAACGCCAACCTCGACAAGGCTCGTCGCCTCCTCTGGCCGGTGAAGCAGAAGTGGGGTCGCTCGGTCTCCTGGGCCGACCTTCTGGTCTTCGCCGGCACCATCGCGCTTAAGCACATGGGCCTCCCCCTCTTCGGATTCTCCGGGGGACGAGAGGACATCTGGGCCCCCCAGGAGGACACCTACTGGGGATCGGAGGACGTCTGGCTCGGTGACGAGCGCTACCACGGGGACCGGGAGTTAGAGAACCCCCTCGCGGCGGTGCAGATGGGTCTCATCTACGTCAACCCGGAGGGACCGAACGGCACCCCCGACCCCGCCGCCTCCGCCCGGGATATCAGAGAGACCTTCGCGCGCATGGCGATGAACGACGAAGAGACCGTGGCGCTCATCGCCGGAGGTCACACCTTCGGAAAGACCCACGGCAACGCCCCGGCCGAGGGAGTAGGACCAGAGCCAGAGGCCGCCCCCCTGGAGCAGATGGGCCTCGGGTGGAAGAACTCGAAGGGCACCGGGGTCGGCCCCGACGCCATCACCAGTGGACTCGAGGGGGCCTGGACCCCCACCCCCACGACCTGGGACTCCTCCTACTTCGACGTCCTCTTCGGCCACGAGTGGGAACAGACCCGCTCGCCCGCCGGAGTGGTCCAGTGGATCCCGAAGGACGGTGCCGCAACCGACTCCGTGCCCGACCCCTTCGACGCGCAGCGTCGCCACGCCCCAGTCATGCTCACGACCGACCTCGCCCTTCGAGTCGACCCGGTCTACGAGGAGATCTGTCGACGCTTTCACGCGGACCCCGTCGCCTACGCCGACGCCTTCGCCCGGGCCTGGTTCAAGTTGACCCACCGGGACATGGGACCGAAGGCCCGCTACGTCGGGGCCTGGACTCCCGCCGAGGACCTCATCTGGCAGGACCCGGTCCCGGCCCCTAGTGGCCCCCTCATCACCGAAGAAGACCAGGGAACCCTCAAGCAGATGGTTCTCGCCAGCGGACTCGAACCGGTCGACCTCGTCTTCGTCGCCTGGGCCTCCGCGGCGACCTTCCGCGGCACCGATAAGCGCGGAGGGGCGAACGGGGCCCGCATTCGACTCGCCCCCCAGCGCCAGTGGGCGGCGAACGAGCCGGAACTGCTCGACCGGGTCCTCCCGGTTCTCGAACACATCGAGTCCGAGTTCAACGCCAGTAGCCCCCGACAGACCTCTCTCGCTGACCTCATCGTCCTGGCCGGAAACGCCGGCGTCGAGGAGGCGGCGCGTCGAGGAGGCCACGAGGTCACCCTCTCCTTCACCGCCGGTAGAGGGGACGCGACTCCCGAGATGACCGACGCGGAGTCCTTCGCCGTGCTCGAGCCAGTGGCCGACGGATTTCGCAACTACGCCCGGGCCGACCTCGCGCCCCGCGCCGAGAAGTTGCTCGTCGAGAAGGCGACGCTCCTTAACCTCTCCGCACCCGAAATGACCGCCCTCGTCGGTGGCCTACGGGCCCTCGGCGTCGTGCCCCGGGGTACGACTTACGGAGTCTTTACCGAGCGACCCGGATCGCTCAGCACCGACTTCTTCCGCGTCGTGACCTCGATGGACCTCGAGTGGCGCCAGTCGGGTGAAGGTGAGTACGTCGGGGTGGAACGTGGATCGGGTCGAGAGAAGTGGACCGCGACGAGAGCCGATCTCGTCTTCGGATCCAACTCCCAACTGCGGGCCCTCAGTGAGGTGTACGCGAGCCGGGATGGGGTCGAACTCTTCGTTCAGACTTTCGCCCGAGCGTGGGGGAAGGTCATGGAGTCGGACCGATTCGGCGTGGCGTAAATTGTGCCTTCCCTATTCGTACCGCTGTCGTTCAAGCTGAACGATTGACGTTCACCCCGACACCATGCAGGTATATATTTTCCACCGTATGTAGCCATCCGAAAGGAATTTGATGAAAATCAAACTGATAGGACTCGATGGGCTCGTAGGGGTGCTCGGGTTCAACATTCTCTCAACATCGACAGTAAGTGCTGGCACTACCAACCCGCTACCAATCTTCTCTAAAACTTTCCCGACCGCCGAGCCGGCGATAGACACCTGCTCACTCATTGATCCTGTTCAACCGGGGATGGACGGAAGGAACCCCGGCAACGGATTCACTGAAGCGCTCATCACGATTCAGAAGAGTGCGCCACTCCTTTTGAATATTCCTCAGTTCTGGAATTGTGATATTCAGGACGCAGGAGGGTCCGGGAGAGCAATATCTTTCCGTTCCGATGGACAAATTTCACCCTTCGGCTCGATAGTTCTTGAAAGTTCAGCCAATCAAGTAGATGGATCCGACAACTTCTGCGGAATGTGGATTTACGCAACGGCGCCTGCTGGCGCAGGTCAGAAATGCAGTGCTGCCCACGTTGCCATGGCACACACCTATTCATACAAGTACCTCTTTGGCTCGTCGCAAACCGGCACCGTGGCGATACTTGTGCAGACTCGTCGGGGACAATCCCTACGTGGCGGGGTGGGACTTGTTGCGAAGACTCCGACGACTGAAGTGCTAATAGGAACCTATTGAGGACAAGGGGGGGCGTATACCTTCGACTGTTCTGTGGGCAATACCTTCACTCAGTTGTGCTACTCGGACGCCCTATCTTTCGTAAAATGGCGAATTCCATCTTCAACGTGGTGATCGCAACAATCTGATCTCGATTTTTCAGATTAGACACGGAGCCGTCAAATTATTAGAGTGGCCAAGATTTCGGGGTCCGGCCCATTCGACCTGAGCATTCAGTTGGGCCACGTCATTACAGCACAGGGAACCTCTTCGAGCCTGAGTCTTACTATGACTACGAAGGGTTGAACCGCTTCGAAAAGGTGTCTGTGGAGTTTTCCTACCCTCGAAGGCCGACTCGAGCAAGGCTCGCCGTCGGCGAGCGCCTTACACAGTCTCCACGCCGAAGTAGGGCGCGCACTCTTCGGGAACGTGAACCCCGACCGCATCCCCGTTCTTCGAGTTGAGCCAATCCGCACGATCGAGGCGGAGGTGGCGTAATTCGCAGGGACCAGTCGGTGAGAGCACTCGACTGATTCCATTGTCGACATAACCGAGTCGGCGAGAGATGGCGAGCGCCGCGACATTGTCCGGACGTGACGCGCTGATCGCCCACTGCGCACCAAGGTGATCGAAGGCCAGGGCCAAAACGGCAGTCCGCATCATCGTGCCGATGCCACGACCTCGAGCGTCACGAGACAGCCACGAACCTGAGTCGACTGTTCTGAGAGTCGGGAATCCACCCGCCTCCAGTGACTGCACCCCGACGACGACACCACTCCGCACGACTCGAAAAGTAAGACACCACGAGTCAGGTGACCAACTGCCCCAGTTTCTCCAGTATCCCTGGGTCAGCAACCGTTGGCGATTGGCCTCGAGGTCCGTGTGGCTCCAGAGCGGCTCACCAGGGTCGTGCTCGGCGTCGTCCGGGTAGATACTGACAAGTGACGCAATATCCGACTCACGGAGGGGGCTAAGGACGAGGTCCTTCACGGTGAGTTCAATCCCAAAGAGTGGCCAAGGTTCGAACCCTGTGAAAACTGGCGAGACCATACGAACAACGTAACGTGCTCGAGTACCGGGTATCAGTCCGCCCAAGGTTGTTCGGCCACAGCCAAAGAGATTCGGGCCCACGTGCGCGACTTGCCAAGGCGCATCCGCCCTGGGGCGACGCCACGCGTCAATCGCACGGGGACGCACGAGGGCGCCTCAACCACATGAGAATTCAGCGTCTGAAGCGGGAACTGATCGTAGCCGCCGCCTTTCGAAAGGAGTTGCAACGACCAAGGTCTCTTTTTTGAATTTTTGGTTCCCGTACATCTTGGCGACGCGCCGGTGACTCAACGGGGAGAGGGCACATTCGACAGTCAGACTTCGAACCACGACCGGATGCGTATCATCTCCTTGGAGTCCGTCGAGAGCAGAGCTGGAAGAGAGCTGGAAGAGATGACAAGGATTGATCACAAGACAGCAATCGTCACTGGGGCGGGGAACGGGATCGGCCGAGCGATTGCGCTGGCATTCGCGGGCGCTGGCGCGAATGTCGTCGTCTCCGACGTGCTCGTCGACGACGGAGAACGTACCGTCAAGGAGATTTGCGACGCGGGCGGCGACGCGACTTTCGTGGCCGCGGACGTGTCCGACGCTGAGCAAGCTGAGAACTTGATTGCAACAGCCGTCCAGCACTTCGGTAGTCTCGACATCCTCGCCAACAACGCCGGAATCGGCGGCGGCAAACTCCGGTTGCACGAGGTCGAACCCGACGACTTCGATCGCGTGATCAACGTCAACTTGCGTGGCACCTACCTGTGCTCCAAGTACGCCATTCCGCACTTTCTTGCTCAGCGCGACGGAAGGATTGTCAACACCGCCTCCACTTATGGCTTGATTGGCGCCCCGAACGCACCCGCATACTGCGCGTCGAAGGGCGCGATCATCAACCTGACCCGTCAACTCGCCGTGGACTACGGACACGACGGAATTCGGGTCAACGCAATCTGCCCCGGTTATATCGACACTCATCTCGGTCGCCGAGGGCCGCAACTCACCACAGCAGAGTTCGACGCCGCGACCGCGATTCGCGAAAAGGCGGCCGCAATGCAGCCTCTCGGACGTCAGGGACAGCCCGCAGAGGTGGGTGAAGTCGCCCTGTTCCTCGCATCCGACGCCGCATCGTTCATGACTGGATCGATCGTTACCGTCGACGGTGGCTGCGTTACGACCTTTAACTACGGCGAGGCGAGCAACTGACATCCGTTGGCGCCGAGGGGATCATCTCGAACCCACCGAGGCGGGAGAATCGAGGCTGGGCGCTCTCTCATTCAGCGCGTCACAGATTCCACGTGATGATCAAGTGGAAGTTGACCTGAGGATCCGCCTTGAACCGCCCCGAGACCTGAAGGGAGTCCGACCTGCACCGCCCTGTGTGATCCACAATCTTTCGAAATGAGGCAGACTGCTCTTCGACAAAGGAAGACTCCCGCTCAACTTGAACTACCCCTTCCCGAGGTGTCACACTCTCTCGGAAGATCTCTTCTTCGTCGGCCTCATCTTGATCTCCACACCCTCGTGACGGTGAGTCACTGATACGTGAATTAGGAAAAGTGATGGCCCTGGAGAATTCTTCTCGTCCATTCCCATCCACGCGAACAGTCAAGGAAGCTGCGATCATGTGGGGCGTGGATGAGTTGCGCGAGAACGCCGTTCGCCACGCTCTCTTTCGACACCTCGATGGACTGGTCGCGGCCTCCGACGACGGACTGCTTGACTGGAGGAAGACTGAGGACTTCCTCTTCGACGGCGAGCGCTTCGTGGTTCGCCAGGTGCGAGGGGCGGGCATCTGTAAGCCGGCCACTCTCAGCGGAGCCCTCTCCATTACGACGGTATTTACACCCTACGGACGAAAGCCCCCTTACGAAGATTTCGACGGAGCGGACGGGTACCCGCGATACAAGTACCAGGGCACCGATCCCAATCTCTACACCAACCGGGCTCTGCGGGTGTGCCTCGAGTACGAACTCCCCCTGGTCTACTTCCTCGGGGTGCAGCCGGGCGTCTACCAAGCGATCTATCCCGTTTTCGTCATTGCCGATAACCTCAACTCTCTCGACGTGACCCTCGGGTTTCAGCGTTCCGAGGTGGGCTTTGACGTCACCCACCTGACGGAGGCTGAGAAAAAGTACGCGCTGGTCCAGACTCGTCGCCGCCTGCACCAGCCGGTCTTTCGTGAACGGGTACTCCACGCCTACGATACGCGCTGCGCGGTGTGCTCGCTTCGTCACCGCACACTTCTCGACGCCGCCCACGTCATTGGAGACGCGCAGTCCGATGGCGACCCGATCGTGCCGAATGGGATCTCCCTCTGCAAGATCCACCACGCCGCCTTCGATCAGAACCTCATGGGTATCCGTCCGGACTATCGCGTCGTCGTGAACTCCGCTCTTCTCGAGGAACGAGACGGTCCGATGTTGACGTACGGAATCCAAGCGATGCACGAGACGCCTCTGCATCTTCCAGCCAAGAAGATCGACCGTCCCGACCCGGAGCGCTTGGCCGTCCGATACGGAGAGTTCCTGAGCGCGAGCTGAACCAGAGACGGGGTACATCTGTCACGTATCCCTATCGCTTGCACTACCGTCGAAAACACTCAACGTAGGAGAACGTTCTAGGGAGGACGCAATGAGATGGGCCCTAATCGGCGCGAGTGATATCGCCGCCACCCGAGTAGTCCCGGC
>VFSW01014723.1_pt1 | contig 10794 bp, 9 predicted proteins | sample 5358111 | NCBI WGS metagenome assembly VFSW01 (sample SAMN11554181, study PRJNA540505) | mine drainage metagenome | isolation source: sediment from site ElyBrook_90M | place: USA: Ely Copper Mine, Vershire, VT | collected 2017
ATCCAAACGGATCAAGACCTTACCGGCAGACCGTCGGAGCCGGCTCCGAGCCTTCCCGCAGGCCTGCCAACAGCCCATCCGGTGGAACTTTCCCGCACCTTCGTTCGTAATCGTTCCATGAACGGAGCGGTTATGCCTGGAAACTATCGCCGCGGCGGCGCCGTGGCCAGTGTCCTGCTGCTGGTCCTGATCCTGGCCGTACTTGGGATCGTCGTCGTCGTATCCACCGGTGTCTATGTCGCCGAGAACCTGCGCGTGACCGAAACGGACACGCACGTGACCCGCGTGGAGACGCCCTTCGGCAGCATCCGCGTGCGGGAGAACGGCCGGCTGGACCCCGAACGGATGGGCGTGCCGGTCTACCCGGGCGCGGTCCGCGAGCACGATTCGCACGTGCTGGCCAGCTTCCACTTCGATTTCGGCCATCACCATGGCGCCTTTGCCGTGGCGGCCGCCGGGTACCGCACCTCCGACTCCGCCGAGCGGGTGGCCTCCTTCTATCGCGACCGGCTTCCCCACTGGCTGATCAGCCAGAAAGACGACGGCCGGGTGGAACTTTCGTTCACCCGGGGCGGCTACCGGAGGTTCGTGGCCATCCACGAGGACGGCGGCGAGACGCACATCGCGCTTGCTTCGGTGGGAGAGCCTGCGTAAAACTAAACAAAGGAGGCTGCGCGCCTCCCGGACATGCCTGAATTTTGCACCTGCGGCGCGGAACTGCCGCCCGACGCCCGTTTCTGCCATCGCTGCGGCAAACCTCAGCGCGAGGAGATCGAACCTGAGCCGCCGCCCGTGCTGGTGCTCGCGGCGCCGGTCCAAGCCCCGCCTCCCGAGCGCCCTAATTTCCATAACGCCACGGCGGTGCGCATCGGGTTGCTGCTGGCCAGCATGGCCTCGCTGTTGAGCGCGTTGCCGGTGTGGGCCGCCGGCCTGGCCGGACTGGTGGTGTGGTGGCTCACCGCCGGATTTCTCTCGGTCTATCTCTATCGCCGCCGCACCGGCCAGTTCCTTACCGTGGATAGCGGCCTGCGCATGGGCTGGATCACCGGCCTGATGGGATCGGCCATCAGCTCGGTGCTGTTCACCATCAGCGTGATCCCCCTGATCCGGGGCGGCTCCATGGCGTCCCTCTACCAGGAGCAACTGCACCGCATGTCCGGCAACGACGCCAATGTTCAGGAGGCCCTCAAGATCCTGCAGACGCCCAGCGGGCTGACTTTGTTCGTGCTCATGGCGCTGCTGTTTCTGTTCCTGATCATCACCTTCCTGTGTACGGCCGGCGGCGCGCTGGGCGCCAAGCTGGTGGGCGGCGTCGCACAACCGCGGCCGTAAGCGCGGTGTAGTGGTAAAATCGGGCGAAATGCGAATCCGATATTTGCTACCACTGGCAGTCACGGCTCTGGCCGCCACCGTACCCGTAATCAAGTGGAAGACCGGGGACCGCTCCCGGCCCTTGCCTGCCATGGTCACGCCCGGCGAACCGGGCACTCAGGAGCGCGCCGGCGCCGCCCCATCCGATGCCGTGCAGCTATTCAACGGAAAAGATCTGTCGGCCTGGCAGCAGTCCCACGGCAAGCCCGCCGCCTGGAAAGTGCGCGACGGCTACTTCGAGGTGGCTCCCGGCACGGGCGACATGGTGACCCGGCAGGTCTTCGGAGACTGTCAATTGCACGTGGAATGGGCCACCCCGGATCCGCCCCACGGCAAGGATCAGGAGCCCGGCAACAGCGGCGTGTACCTCCAATCGCTCTATGAAATCCAGGTGCTGGAATCCAACCGCAACAAAACCTACGCCGACGGCCAGGCCGGCGCCATCTATTGCCAGTATCCGCCGCTGGTGAATCCGGCGCGGCCGCCCGGGCAATGGCAGACCTACGATATCGTGTTCCATGCGGCGCGCTTCTCCGCCGGCAATACGCTGCTGGAGCCGGCCTCCGTCACCCTGCTCTTCAACGGCGTGCTGGCGCAGGACCATGCCATCCTGACCGGTCCCACGGATTACATGCGGCGTCCGCCTTATAGGCCCGGGCCGCCCAAGCTGCCGCTGCTGCTGCAGGATCACGGCCAGCCGGTGCGCTACCGCAACATCTGGATTCGGGAGTTAGCGCCGGCCGCGGAGTAGCACGGGGATTCGGGCGGAGGGATCAGCCCTGGTGCTCGGCCAGGTACTGGCGCACCGCCGGCGCCAGGTTGGCGGCCCACTGCAGGCTCTCCTGGGCGTCCAGATCGGAGATCACATAGGCCAGTTGGCCGTGGCTCTCGAATCCGATCACCTGAAAGCGGTCCACGCCGGCCTGATAGATGCCCTCGCTCAGGGATTCGCCGGGCCGTGCGGGCGTCAGGATCAGGGAGACCAGTTTGCCGCCGCCGGCGATGATGAAATGGGTGTAGCGGCGGTCCCCGACCACGCAGCGATGCGCCACCATGATGCGGAAATAGACGGGCAGCCTGGCCTGGATCAGGGGCGCCAGGCCGGCGAAGCGCGCGCCCAGTTCGGCGGCGATTTGTCCGGCCGGCGCGGGCTGTTGGGAGGGTTTGTGGGCCAGGGCGCAGTAAAGATGGTCGCGCAGACCCACGTTGAGCACGGCGGCCAGGCGGCCGGGGGTCTTGGCCAGGATGGCCTCTTCGGGGCTGCGCCAGGTGCGCAAGTAACCCGCCAGGGACACTCCCAGCACGATCACGGCCGCCGCGGCCACCGCATACAGTCCGGTGCGCGGGCGGGCCCGCTGCGCTCTCAGGGCGCCGCGGATGCGGCCTTCCATTCCGGCGGGGAGCGGCGTAGCGCGCACCGCCGACCGCAAGGCGTCGCGCACGCGGGCGCGCGCCTCCAGATCGGCCGCGCAGCCCGCGCAGCCTTCCAGGTGGCGCTGGATTTCCTGGCTGGCTTCCGGCGGCAGTTCGCCGCTCAAATAGGCGTCCAGGCGGCCGCCGATGTTTTCACACGGCGGGTTCATGCGCGCCCCTCCCTGCCGGCCTGTCCGATGCCGTACGGCCGCGCCAGATCGCCCAGCGTCTCCCGCAGTAGTTTCCGGCCGCGGCTCACCCGGGACATCACCGTTCCGATGGGCACGCGCAGCATGCCGGCGATTTCCTTGTAGGAGAACTCCTCGACGTCGGCCAGCAGGACCGCCGCCCGGTAATCCTCCGGCAGCCGGCCGAGCGCCCGCAGGATGGCCTGCTCGGTGATCCTTTCGGGAACCGGCGCGGCCGCCGCGGTTTGCTGCAGGATTTCATCGCTCTCCTTCGCCAGGCGCACGTGGAACAGGTCGCGGCGGTGGTGGCGGATGGTGTTGAGCATGATTTTGAAGAGCCACGCCCGGCAATTGGTTCCCGGCTCGAAACGGTCGAACGACCGCCAGGCCTGCAAGTAGGTTTCCTGCACCACGTCCTCCGCCTTCGTGCTGTCGCCGGCCATGCGCGCCGCCGTCCGGTAAAGGTCCCGAAGGTGCGGCAGAGCGGCGCGTTCGAATTCGTCGGTACGAGGGCGTTTCGAAAACAATAATTCTATAGTGACATAAGCCGGCGGGGCGGGATTTTATTCCGCGGAGGTTCTGGTAAACTGGAGGTACCGTCGCGGCGGCTTTAGCTCAGGTGGTAGAGCGTCGGATTGTGGTTCCGAAAGTCGTGGGTTCGAATCCCACAAGCCGCCCCATATACCTGAGCGCGCCAGCGCCGCGTGCCTCTTGCGTGCCAGAACCCGTGGCGTATCGGCCTTTCATCCACGCTCCGCGGTTATCAGCCTCTCCGGTCATCTCTATTGAAGCGAATGAACCGGCGCCAGACTACCTGGCGGACGACAACCACGCCGGGTCGAGTGCCTTTTGCGCTCTGCCTATCTCGGTAAGGATATCGCTTTGGCCCCGATCTATTAGGGTTTCGAGGATGATGGGGACTGAGTCGGGAATAAGGGCCGAAACCGATCGAAATGCAGAAATGGCGTAACAGGATAACGGGTCATGCCGGCTGCTCGTGTTCACTTCACTGACGTGAACTTCACACAAGCGTTCGCTGAAGGTTTCCAGAATCAATTGGGCCTCGGTCATGGTCGGATCCACCTGCCGGGCATGCCCTATATCAAAACAAAACCCCGCGTCGGGAAACTGCGAGAATAAATACACTAGGTCCCGGGCTGTCCGGCCAACGAACTTTCGCTTGTCCATGTTTTCAATAAGCAGCATCGACCCCAGGACCTTCCAGGCCTGCGGAGTCGAAATCACGTCGGGATGCACAACAACCGGTATTCCTTGGTCCACTACGGCGCGAAGCCGGTCTAGAACGTGGCGCTCATGAACGGCAGAAAAGCCGCTTGGTGCGTGCAGGGAAACGAACTCGAAAGCGTCGAGGTTGAGTCCGGGAAGCGAGTCTATCAGGGGATCGAGTTCCTCAAGCCGAAGGGCGGAAAGCTCCACGACAGAAACGTCGAAAAGTCGAAGGCGCGCCAGCGCTGATTGAAAATCTCCTTTAGCGATGGCTCCGGTTGAAAATCCAATTCGCTTCACTAGAAAACTCCGTAATCGGTTGTCAGCTTGCGAAGCTCCTCGTCGTCTCCGAAAAACACTGCTTTCAGGCCGGAATGAAATGTGTGGCTTATGCTGCGGATCTCATCCCAGACCGCGGATGTTGCCATCTCCGCCTCAGTCATCCGCTTCAGAGCCTCTCTCTTTTCCTGGTCATCTAAGACACCCAAGAAGCGATTGTAACTATCAAATAGATCTCGCTGCGTATCTCTCCCGATTGAAGGCATCAACGCCGCTCTAGCAAGCAGTTCGAGTGGAGTTTGGGCCAGTTCCCCTTCCATATAGGTAAGCAATCGAGAAATGTCGTGTCTCGGGGCTGTGAGGTATTCGCGAGCCATAGCGGCCTCAGGAGCCAATTGGCAAAAGAAGCAACGAAGCAGGCCAGATGCGAACACGAGTTTTCGAGACATACGGAGCTTGGCGTTGCGGAGAGCCCATTTGTCGCCCGCGTCCGCTCGCTGCTTGTAAACGAAATCGACCGTGACGGTTCGCCAGTATCGGGTCAGGTCGTTGAGCAGGAAGCGCGGGACCCTGACTGCGCTACTGCCTCGAGTCAGGCCGCGATCGTCTTGCAGGTAGCGTTTTAGAATCTGGCGGCGAACGCGATCGTATGCCTCACGGTTTCCAACGGGCAGGGATTCGAGAAGCAAAAGAACCCTTCTCGTGGTATTTGAGTTGGTGTCGTCTTCTCCCCCGATCTCATGAACAATGTCGTGACTTCCAATCATGCAGCCAAACACCCCGGAGCGCCCTGGCTCTGGAAATCCCAGCTTCACTAGCTCTGAAGCAATTGCGTGCCGCTGCTCGCTGTGCTCCGGCTGCGCTTGACCATCCACCAGGAGGATCCAATCGGCATCGCTGACAGAAGTCATCTCTTCCCGCGCGATTGACCCGAATAAAACAAGGCTCGTATCAGCCGCAACCTTTCCTTCAAACGCGCGCCGCAGGCTTTCGCGCTTTTCCTGGCTCGTGATGCGAGCCTTGCGCATAGCGGTCCAGCTGGCGCCGAGTTCGCGTTCGAGCCGAGCGACCCAGCCTTCAGCAGCCCCGCTTGAGATATCAACAGGGTTCAGAATGAGCACACCTCGGCCGCGGCCAACGGTCTTGCCCCCGCCCTCTGGCTTCCGGAAAAGAGCATACCGTTATGGTAACCGCAATTGCCGTGCCTCCGCTGCCCATCTCGCAATGAGGCCGTAAAGGAGCACGATGCAGGTGTTGAGCGCCGACGAGCGCTGAACCGATCTAGCCTTGACCTGAGTCCGCGCCGTCCCTTCGAATCCCACAAGCCGCCCCACATAAATCAACACTCCGGACAAAGTTGCGTCCAGGCTGTCCGGAATTCCCACCAGGATTGCGCGCGCGGTCATGAAGAACCGGCGGATCCCCGTCGCCGGCGCGCCCGGTGATGCGGACCATGCCGGTTGCCCGGTGGGCGCTGTCTAGAGTTCCTGTGCCCGAGGGTTTGGACATGTGATGATCTGCCGGCGTGGCCTCCCGATGTGTTCGCCATGCCCGGCACAAACAAGTCAGCGCCGGGGGCCCCGAGCAGGATCCCGCCCGCCCGGCCGATAAGGTATTCGGCGCTACTGGAGATGGCGGGCAGATATTCCCCGGAAAAGATTACGCGGCGGCGCGGACGGCGTATGCGGCGCCGCACGCAATCCGCCTGTTTTCAATGGCATCCGCTCCCGGCAGGATCTGGCACACGGATTGCTCCGCTAGGAAGCCTCACACATGAGAACTTCGCCGGACGCCACTCCGGCGGCCTTTGCGTTCACTCCCGGATGCTATCCGTGGGTTAACCAATGACAAGTTGACGGGCCATCTTCAGCTAGCAACCTTAGTATTGCAGGAGTAGTAACTCCCGGTGGGCGACTTACTGCGCGCCGGGTGAACACGCTGATTAAGGATAACGTCACTCATGCGCGCTCGGTCCTTCTTATCCACTCTGCTCTGCACTTTCCTTCTGGCTTCTCCTGGCTTGCTGGCGCAGGCGCCGGTCCTGTTCTTCAGCGACATTACCAGCGGGCCTAACACGGGAGGCGAAAACGGCAACGGCGCTTACGTCACCGTGTACGGGAATTACTTCGGCACGGCGCAGGGCGCTTCCACGGCCACCGCGGGCGGCGGCGTCATGGTCAACTGCAAGGTCTGGGGCGCGGCCTGGCTGTGGTATCAGAAAGTCACCTGCCAGCTTGGCCCCGATGCCTCCAGCGGCAACCTGGTGGTCACGGTCGGCGGTCAGGCCTCCAATCCGCTGCCGTTCACGGTCGCTCCGGGGAACATTTATTTTGTGTCGACTTCCGGCAGCGACCGCAATTCCGGCGCTTTCACGTCGCCCTGGAGCACGCTGCTGAAGGCCCGCGACGCCATGCAGCCCGGCGACATCACCTACGCCATGAACGGCGTGGCCCAATCCACCGACGATGGCTCGGGCTGGGACGCGGCGTTGCTGCTCTCCGGCGGGGGACAGGGCAACTGGTGTTCCGCCTCCGGGCCGCCGCGGGCGCTGGTGGCCTATCCGGGCGCCACCGTGACCATCGGCAACTCCAGCGGCGGCCTGCCGGACTACGGCCTGCGCACCAGCGACTGTCAGGGCAATTATGTGCTGGCCGGGATTTCTTTTCGCGGACAAGCGCCGGCCCAGGCGGGCAGCGGCGCCAACTACCGCTTCGTGGCCGGCGACTTCACCTGTCCGTACACGCAAGGCGCGGGCGGCGGCGCCTGCTTCCAAACCTCGCAGGCCGGCACGGTGGATTTCTACGGCAACCACGTATATAACGCGGGCGCTTCCAATGCCTCGGCCCTGTTCCAGGCCGTGTATTTCTCGACCGACAGCAACTATATCGATATGGGTTGGAACCTGGTGGAGCACGTCCACGGATGCCGCGGGGTGCAGGTGCATTCCTCGCCGCTCGGTAGCGGCGGCTCGGGCGACCCCACCGGCCACGATCAATACTCCATTTCGATTCACGACAACACCATTCACGACACCCAATGCGATGGCATCATCGTGGATACGGTGGATCCGTCGCAGGGCCCGGTGTCGGTCTACAACAACGTCATCTACAACGCCGGCCAGGGACCCAATAACCCGGAAGCCACCGGCGGATGGAACTGCGTCAACGTTCCCGGCGGGACGGAGAACGGCCCCTACGGCAGCGGCACGGTGGAGGTCTTCAACAACACCCTGTTCGCCTGCGGCACGTTTGCGACGCCCCCTTACGGCAGCGACAACAACGGTATCGCGGAGAACGGCGACGAGCCCAAGGGCGCGCCGGCCATCTATGTTCACAGCCGCAACAACCTGATCGATGCGGTGACCACGTCCCAATATCCTTCGGGCGTGCCGTACTTCGTGGTCTGGAATCCGGCGACCGGCGGGATGTGCGCCAATTCCCAGGTTTGTCCGTGGCTGTTCGGGACCAACAACCTGTTGTGGGGCGCGGGCGCGCCGGTCACCGATCTGACGGAAATTCTGGCCTCGGTGAACGCCGACCCGCGGGTGGTCAGCACCGCGCTTCCCGATTTACACCTGACCTCCGGCAGTCCGGCGATCCAGGCGGGGTCGTTGATCGGCGGCATCGCCGTATACGGCGTCAACAACACGGGGCGCGACCACGACGGACTGCTGCGTCCGCCCACGCCGGCGATCGGCGCTTATGAACTGACCGGGGCCACCGGCGGGGGCGCCTGGGTGAGCGTCAACCCGCCCCAGGCTACGCTCGCGGGGGGGCAGGCGCAACAATTCACGGCCACCGTGAGCGGCGTTTCCAACACGGCGGTCACGTGGTCGATGAATCCGGTCAACGGAACGCTCTCCTCCGGCGGGTTGTACACGCCGCCGGCCAGCGTCCAGAGTCCGGCGACGGTCGTCATTACGGCCACCTCGGTGGCCAGTCCCTCGGCCTCGGGCACGGCCGCCGCGGTGCTCGTACCCACTTCCGTTAGCGTGGCGGTGAACCCCGGCGGCGCCAACCTCAGCGCCGGCCAGGCGCAGCAATTCACCGCCCAGGTCAGCGGTTCCAGCAACACGGCCGTGACGTGGTCGCTGGCGCCCGCCGCCGGATCGCTCTCGGCATCCGGCCTGTACACGGCCCCGGCCAGTCTCACGGCGGTCCAGGTGGTGACGGTGACTGCCACGGCCGCGGCCGATACCACGCGAACCGCGTCGGCCAAAATTGTGCTGGTGCCCGCGGGCATCTACACGGTCCGCTACTCCGTCAGCGGCAGCGCGGTGACGGTAAGCTGGACGGCGCCAGCGGGCAAGCACGCCAACGATTGGATCGGGCTCTCGTCGCCCGGCGCTCCGGATTACTGGTACACGTGGGCGCGGGATACCGGCGGCGCCACGGCCGGAAGCGCGGTCCTCAACCTGCCCCCATCGCCGGGGCTGTGGCAATTCCGCTATTACGTGGGCGGCAACGGCTACGTGATCGGGGCCACCAGCGCAGTCCTCTCCGTGGGCGCCTCCGGATTCCAGGTGAGCGCCACGCCTGCCACGGTGAACCCGGGCGGACAGTTCACGGTCACCTGGAGCGCTCCTGCGGGGCGCCCCTCGGGCGATGCCGTGAATTTGTTCCGGATGGGGAAGAACGACGACCTGTACCCGCTGGCGGTGCAGTATGTCAGCGGCGCCGGCGGGACTTTCACGATGAAGGCCCCCGCGCAGGCCGGCCAGTATCAGCTTCGCTATCTGCTGGGACGAACCGGGTGGGTCGCGGCGGCCCTGGGACAGGCCATTACGGCGCCGTAAGCCCCGCGCTGTTAGGGCGCGCCGCCCGCTGCGGACGGCCGATGCCGCAATAATCGAAGCCCGCCTGGCGCGCCGCCTCCGGATCGAAGAGGTTGCGGCCGTCCACCAGAATCGCCCGCGCCATGCGGCGGGCCAGCGCGCGCAGGTCCAGGCCCGCGAACTCCTTCCACTCGGTCACCAGCACCAGCGCGTCGGCTTCCTGGGCGGCCTCCTCCGCCGACGGGCAGTATTGGATGCGCAGGTCCGGATAGTTTTCGCGGCAGGCCGGCATGGCGATGGGATCGTAGGCCTTGACGCGCGCGCCCATCTGCAACAGGCGCTCGGCAATCTGCAGGCTGGGTGCGTCGCGCAGGTCGTCGGTTTCCGGCTTGAAGGCCAGGCCCAGCAGCGCGATGCTGCGGCCCTTGAGGATGAACAGCTTCTCCTGGAGTTTCTGGATCACCAGTTGGCGCTGGGCGCGATTCACTTCCAGGGCGGCTTCCAGCAAGCGGCTCTGATAGCCGTACTCGTGGGCGGTGTGCAGCAGCGACTGGATGTCCTTGCCGAAACAACTGCCGCCCCAGCCCACGCCGGGGTTCAGGAAGCGCGCGCCGATGCGGGAGTCCAGGCCGATGCCGGCCATCACCTGGGGAGCTTCCGCGCCCACCCGCTCGCAGATGTTGGCCACTTCATTGGCAAAGCCGATCTTCACCGCCAGGAAAGCGTTGGCGGCGTACTTGATCATCTCGGCGCTGGTCAGCGTGGTGGTGACCACGGGCACTTGGCGCAGGCCCACCGGGCGGGGAAGAAAGGCGGGTGCGTCGAAGTTCTGGGACACCAGTGGGCGGTACAACTCCCGCAAGACTTGCAGCGTGCCATCCTCCTCGGCCCCGAGCACGATCCGGTCCGGATAGAGCGAGTCGGCGATGGCGCTGCCCTCGCGCAGGAATTCCGGATTGCTGGCGACCCCGAAGCGGATGCGCTTCACGCCGGCGGGATGCGCGTCGCGGATGCCCTCGCGCACCAGGGTTTCCACCAGGTTGCCGCTGCCCACCGGGACGGTGGACTTGTTCACCACCACGCGGAACCGGGCATCGTCCATGGAGGCTCCGATGCCGCGCGCAGCCGCCTCCAGGAAGCACAAGTTGGCTTCGCCGGAGGGCAGCGGCGGGGTGCCCACGGCGATGAAGATCACGTCGCTGGCGCGCGCGGCCTCGTCCAGCTCCGTGGCGAAATCGATGCCCCCACGCCCGGCGGCCTGCCGCAGCAACTCGTCGAGAAACGGTTCGTAGATGGGCATTTCGCCGCGGCGCAGCTTGTCGATCTTGCGCGCATCCGTGTCCACGCACGTGACCCGGTGGCCGCAATATGACAGGCAGGCGCCCGTCACCGTTCCCACGTATCCCGTTCCAATCACCGTGACGCGCATGCAGTATCCCGCGGCGGAATCGCCCGAGTATTGAGCTTATCACGCGGCCTTTGCCAATCCGAGTCTTATCTCATACAGGATGAGCCTGGAGGAGGGGGCTGTTTCGCATACAA
>VFSW01014724.1_pt1 | contig 10794 bp, 9 predicted proteins | sample 5358111 | NCBI WGS metagenome assembly VFSW01 (sample SAMN11554181, study PRJNA540505) | mine drainage metagenome | isolation source: sediment from site ElyBrook_90M | place: USA: Ely Copper Mine, Vershire, VT | collected 2017
CATCCGGGATGCATTTTTGCTCCGGCGCGCCGGTGCATTTTTACTCCGGCGTTGACAGTCGTGTGTCAGGCCTCTTGCTGTGGCTTCTCGACGCCACGGGCCGGTATGCAGTTCGAACGATGCGGGTCACATCGGTTCAGCGAGCTTATGCCGCTCGAGCCCCGGGGTTGGTTGGCCATATCGTGAACATTGAAGTCCTTGCCGCATAATCGCCAGTCGATCTCCTTGCCGCGGCCGTGGCCCCGAGCGCTCACTGTCAATCGGCGCGCAAGCCCTCCAGCACGATGCGGATCTTGTCCTCGGCCGAGTGATGCTTGCGGGGGTGGCGCGGCGAATGACGCGGATGAGCCGTTCGGCGGACGGCTTGGCCGCAGCACTGTCGGCGCCGGCGGCAGCCGGGTAGGATTTCTGGCTCATCTGCAGTCTTTGATGGTTACGATGAGCCAGAAAGCCGCCGCTCCTCAACCACTCCAGCCTGTCTCATCGGCCCTGACGCCGGACATGCATGACCGGATGGCGTGGACGACGCCTGCGCCACCACCAGCGTAGCTGCGTGATGACGAGGCTGTTGAGTCCCGTCGAGGCCCTCGAGAGAGTCGATCGGCCAGCTTTTGGCTCACGGAGCCTATGTGCCCAAGAAGGCAGTGATCGTGCCTAGCGCTGACTGCCGCGCTGATCGGGCCTTGCTGCCGCTGCGATGGTTGCTATGAGCTTCACTGCGGCAGGGCTCGGTTCCATGCCGCGGCGGGTAATGACGCCGGCGGCGCGTGGATTTAGGGCCTCGGGGACATCAAGCTGCGTGATACGGCGATCGCGGAGCTCGCGTACGTAGCCGGCTGCGGCGAAGCTCAAATAAGGGCCGGTTCCGAGCAACTGATGGCGCAGGCGGACGATGTCGGTTTGGATTGCGGGTTCCGGGGCAGGCAGCCCCTGCGCGCGGAACAGACCGTGCAGCCGCTGCACCATCAGCGAATGTGGCCCGGGCAGGATCCAGGGATAGGCTGCCAGCGCAGCCAACCTGATCGAGCGGCGACGGACGAGCGGATGCTCGCGCGCGGCGATGACGCAATAGCTGTCGGTCTGCAACGTTTGCCACTCGAGGTCCGGCGCGAGCGCGGGTGAGTCGGGGGTTGCCGCCAACACGAAATCGAGCGCACCCTCGCGTAGTCGCGCCTTCAGCACGTCATCGGTGCCGCCGAGCACGTGAATGCGTACCTTCGGCCGCTCGGCGCGGAAGGCTGCGATGGCATGCGGCAGCACTGCGCGCTCCCACGAGGGGCCCGCGCCGATGTGTACGCTGCCGGCCGCACCGGCGCGCAAGGCCGCGATCTCTGCGCGTGAGGCGCGCAGCGAAGCACGCAGGTTGCGCGCGTGGCGAAGCATCGCCTCGCCATAGATGGTCGGACGTACGCCGCGGGCGGTGCGGTCGAAGAGCCGCACGCCGGTTTCGTCCTCCATGCGGCGGATCGCCTTGGTCAGTGCTGGCTGGGTGATGCCAATGGCGGTTGCCGCGGCTCGCAGGCTGCCGTGGTCTGCGACGGCGAGGACGTAGTCGACGGACCGGATGTCCATGGGGCAGGCTCCCGGGGCAGAGATTACCAACGGTAATCGCCTATGTTCCTAATCGGACTTGCTCGCCCGTCGCGGTGCTTGTCAACCTCGGCGCATGGAAACGTCCAATCTCGTCTTCATCATGTCGGACGAGCATAGCCGCCGTGTGCTCGGCTGCTACGGCCATCCGATGATCCGCACCCCGAATCTCGATGCACTGGCGGCACGCGGCGTCCGCTTCACCGACGCCTACTGCAACTCGCCGATCTGCGTGCCTTCGCGCGCCTCATTCGCGACCGGGCGCTACGTCCACCAGATCCGCTTCTGGGATAATGGCATTCCTTATGACGGGAGCGCGCCATCCTGGGGACACCGGCTGCGCGAGGCGGGACACGCCGCGGTGTCCATCGGCAAGCTGCATTTCCGTTCGGCCGACGACGACAACGGTTTTACCGAGGAGGTAATGCCGCTGCATGTCATCGAGGGGATCGGCGACCTTACGGGCATGATCCGCGACGACATGAAGCCGCGGAAAGTCTCTCTGATGCTGGCGGAGGAGGCCGGGCCGGGCGACAGCGACTATCAGCGCTATGACGACTCCATCACGGAAACGGCGATCGCCTGGCTGCGTGACAAGGCGAAGCGGCAGAAGAAGCCTTTCGTGCTTTTCGTCTCACTCGTTTGCCCCCATTTCCCGCTGATCTCGCGGCCAGAATACTATTCGCTCTATCCCGAGGACGAGGTGCCGTGGCCGCTACTCTACTCGCCCGAAGAGCGGCCGAAACACCCGTTCCTCGAGAAGATGAACGAGACCATCATCTACGACCGTGCTTTCACGCCAGCGAAGGTACGACGGGCGATCGCTGCCTATTTCGGTATGGTGACGTTTTTGGATCATAACATCGGTCGCATTATCAGCGCGATAGGACAGAACGGGCTCGCGGACACCACGCGGGTGATCTACACGAGCGATCACGGCGACAATCTCGGCAATCGCGGCTTGTGGGGCAAATCCAATCTCTACGAGGACGCGGTGGGTGTGCCGATGCTCATGGCCGGCCCCGGCATCCCACAAGGCATCGTCTGCCACGAGCCGGTCTCGCTCGTGGATGGATTCCCGACGATCCTTGCCTGCGCCGGCGTCGCGCCCGATCCCGTGGACCACGACGTGCCGGGGCGGAACCTGCTCGACGGGGCGCGCGGGCGGGCACGTCCGGCGACGGTGATGAGCGAGTACCACGCCGTCGGATCCGCGACCGGGGCTTTCATGATCCGCAAGGGTGACTTCAAATACGTCCACTACGTGGGCATGCCGCCGCAGCTCTTCGACCTCGCGACCGATCCGCTGGAGCAGCGCGATCTTGGCACCGCGCCCGGATATTCAGGCCTGGTCGCCGATTGCGAGCGAGCGCTGCGGGCGGTGGTCGATCCTGACGCCGCGGACACGCTTGCGCGTACCGATCAGGCGGCGCGGATTGCGGCCTTCGGAGGGCGCGAGGCGGTGCTGGCCCGCGGCGTGCTTGGCCATTCGCCGGTACCGGGTGCCAAGGCCAGGATCATGCAGCAATGACGTACACACCACCGTGACGTGAGGCGCGGCGACGCTGCCGCGTAGGGGAGGAAAAACGAGCCATGTCCGCAACGACGGCATCGCCGGGGCAACCGGTCGGATGGTCGCACAATCGCTGGGTACGCATCCTGGTGATCGCGCTCCTGATGTATATCATCTCGATGATCGACCGAACGAACATCGCCATGGCGATCCCGTCGATGCGCAAAGAGCTCGCGCTCTCGCACGCGGGCATCGGTTTTGCGACCGGTACGTTCTTCTTTGGATATGTGGTGCTGCAAGTGCCGGCGGGTCGGCTCTCCTCTGTCTGGAGCGCCAAATGGGTGATTTTCGGGCTACTGATTTTCTGGGGCCTGATCTCGGCCTCCACCGCGCTGGTGCGGACCGAGGGCGAGCTGATTGCCAACCGCTTCATCCTCGGTATCGCGGAGGGAGGCGTTCTCACGTCCACCCTGGTGCTGATCCGGAACTGGTTCACCCGCGAGGAGCGGGCGCGCGCGAACACCATCTTCTTGATGAGCCTCGCCCTCGGCTCGGTCATCGCGAACCCGATTTCCGGCGTGGTGCTGCGCTACTCCACCTGGCAGTGGATGTTCGTCATCGAGGCGGTGCCGTGCTTCGTCTGGGCAGCGCTTTGGGCGGTCGCGATTGCCGACCGGCCGGAGCACGCTTCCTGGCTGCCGGCGGCGGAGCGTACGCGCCTGGTCGCGGCGCTGAATGCGGAGCGGGGGGCGGAGGTGCCGCTGCGTGGCCACTGGCTTTCGGCCATGTGGCATCCCGGCATCGTGGTAATCGCCGTCTATAATTTCTTGGCCCTTGCCGCCAACTGGGGCGTGACCATCTGGTTGCCGAGCGTACTGAAGCAGGCGGGCCTGTCGATCCTGAGCGTCGGGCTGCTGAGTGCCATTCCCTTCGCCGCAGGGGCGGCGATGATGCTCGTCGTCGCCATCAGCAGCGATCGGCGGATGGAGCGGAAATGGCATACCGTGGTCATGAGTGCGCTGTCCGGCGTGTTCCTGCTCGTCGCCCAGCTATCAGGCGAGCATGCCATCGCCATGACGATCCTGCTGCTCACGCTCTCCTTCGCCTGCTTCTACGGTCGGTTTGGGCCCTTCTGGGCGCTGCCGTCGGAGGTGCTGCCGGCCGCGGTTGCGGGCGTGGGAATCGCCGTCATTAATGGCATCGGCAATCTCGGCGGTTTCGCAGGTCCGTTCGCCTTCGGCGCCATCCGTCACGCGACCGGCAGCTTCACGCTGGCGCTATCCCTGGCCGGCCTGTCGCTGGTGATCTCGGCGGCAGTGCTGGTGGCGCTGCGCATGCCTGGGCGTGCCGCGGTGCTCGCTGCGCGCCCTGCGGAGTAGCTCGGGCGGGAGCAGAATGTAGGCGTTCTGCTCCCCACCGAACTGCAACGGCTTCATCGTGAAGCCGCGTGCATATAGGGCTCTGGCCCACTTTTTTGCGGAATCTGCTGGCATCGGGTTCTGGGTCACCGAGGGACCCAAGGCCGCGCGCGATCGTTTCCGCGCTTCCAATCTGGTGCCAGATGGCCTCGTTGTGGACAACGTGGTGATGGACGGCACCACAGCGCTGATCGCGGTGCGTTCCGCGGCCAAGGTGAGCGCCTGTCCCGGTTGCGGGATCCGATCCGAGCGGATCCACAGCCGATATTGCCGGCGTTTGGCAGGCCTGCCGATTGCAGGGCGCCCGGTTCGCCTCATGGTCCGGGTCCGCCGCTTCTACTGCAACGTCGTCCTGTGCGGCGGAAGCGTCTTCGCCGACGTTTTGAGTGTAACTGCTTGCCCCATGGGCGCGCCGGACGACACGGCTCGACCACATCGTCCATTATCTCGGCCTCGCCCTGAGCGGCTGGGCTGCCGCCAGCTTTGCGCGCAAGCCCTTCAGCACGATGCGGATCTTGTCCTCGGCCGAGTGCTGCTTGCGGGTGGCGCGGCGAATGTCGCGGACGACCCGTTCGGCGGACGGCTTGGCCGCAGCGCTCTCGGCCCTGGCGGCAGTGAGGGAGGATTTCTGGCTCATTGTAACCGTCAAGGAGTGCAGATGAGCCAGAAAGCCTCCGTTCCTCAACCACCCCAGCCTGTCTCATGGACGCTGCCACCGGACACTTCGCGACGGAGGCATCGTCGTGCGTAGGGCCAACAACGGATGGGGCCGCTGCCGATCCGACGTATTTGTGGCTTGTCAATAAGATTTTTCTCCACCGCGATTTGGGCCGAGAGCGGCTAGTGCGCCGCGCATCGCGTCGAATGGGGGGCAAGCAAGCGGTGCTTCCTGTATGCGGTCCGGTGCCACGGGTGTGCGCGCTGACGTGCTCGGGTGTCGCGACGCGGCGTATACCGAAACGCTACTGTGGCCGCTCCCAATCCCTCGAAAAGCACGCCTACACTTTGCCCCGGTCGAGCGAAGACGATGCCGGTGCAGGTGCCGGTGGTAATGAACTGGCCGCGCCGGAAGCTGTTTGTCGCCTGCACCGCGTTGATAAAATCCATCGCCGGCAGTAACGGATCCCCCCGACCATGCCCGCCGACGCGCGCGAGCTGAACCACGCCGTCGATCGTGAGTCGTACCTTGAGATGCGAGAGCGGAAGCTGCCGCCAGGTAGGGCAGTCCGCACCAATGACCATACCGCCATTTGACATGCGGTCAGCCAGCCGGTCGAGAAAAGGTGCCTTCCGGTAATCGGCGAAGCGTGTGTCCACGATCTCGATCCCAGGGAAGGCAACCACCGCGGCCTCGATTTCGGACCGTGTGTAGAGGGTAGGACGTGCGGGTAGATCCACCTCGAAACGAAATGCGACTTCCCCCTCAAGGCCGCGCAGCGGAAACCGCTCGGCGTCGACGCTGGCCGGCGAGGCGAGACAGTCCCCGGGAAGAATCGCCCCCCACACCGCTTTGCCCTGCTCGTTGGTTGCAACCTTCCAGCCCGCGATCTCACCGCCGGCGACCTCGACGATCGCCGCCTGGATCGCGTGTGCATCCTCGATCGTCATGGGCCGCAGCTTCTCCGGGAGCGCCGCGAGCCAGCGGGCGCCAGCATGCTGCGCCATAATGAGATGAGCGGCCTCGCGCTGTGTCTCGTTCGGCATCAAGCGCCAGCCTCGAATAACCGCCGTGCGCCCGAGATGATGATGTCGTTGATCCAGCCTACGGTGATGAAATCCTCCCGCACCTTCTTGCCAGCGGCGCGGATGCGGCGCGAGGCATCGGCCACCGCCGCAGTGACTTCCGGATGCTTGGGATCGCCGGGGTGCCCGAGGGATTGCGACACGTCCATCATGCCGAAGCTCATGTAATCCACACCGGGCAGGGCAGCAATTTCGCCCGCAGCGGCAAGCGCCCCCAGGGTCTCCACCATGATGGACACGCAGATTTCGTCGTTGGCGCGCGCCATGTGCGTGGGCATGTCGCTGATCCCCGCAGCGAATTGGGTGCGGTTGCCGCCATACGAGCGGTTGCCGAGCGGTCCGTAATACGCGGCATCGATTACGGCCTTCGCGTCCTCGACACTGTCGACATGCGGCACCACGATTCCCTTGATGCCGCGATCGAGAAACCGCGTGATCGTGGCGGGCGAAGGGTCCGGCACGCGCGCGATGGGGGTGACGGCATGCCGCTCCGCCGCAACGCAGGCATATTCGATGTCGCGGCTGTCGAAAGCACCATGCTCGCCGTCGAGATAGACGTAGTCGACGCCAACAATCGCCAGCAACTCGATCACGCTGGGTTGGGCGAAGGTCAGGTGAAGGCCGCGGATGCGACGCCCCTCGGCGATGGCGGCTTTGATCCTGTTGCTCTGGGTCACGGCAGGTCCCTGCGCTCGCGGTGGCTAGTGGCGGTGGCTTTCGGCATCGTAACGGCGGATTGGCGCACCGCCGAGGAAAGCTAGCGTGTTCTCAACGCTGCAGCGGTAGAAGTGCCGGTATACATCGATCGTGCCGTAACCCACATGCGGGCTAAGTACAGTGTTGGGCATGTGACATAGCGGATGGTCGGCCGGAAGCGGTTCTTCGGGGAAGACGTCGAGCGCGGCGTACAGCCGGCCGGCGCGCAGCGCCTCGAGTAATGGTGCTTCGTCAATCAGAGGGGCCCTGGACGTGTTCACCAGCAACGCGCCCGCGCGCATCAGTCCGAGATCCGCGGCGCCGACGAAACCGCGTGTCTCCGGCGCCAGCACCAGATGGATAGAAACGATGTCCGAGCACTCGAATAATCTCTCCCGGGTCGCCGGCTCCACATCCGCTGCGGTGGCCTTCGCCGGTGTCATACTGCGGCTCCACGCGAGAACATGCATGTAGAGTGCACGCGCGTAACGAGCGACGCGTTGGCCGATGAGGCCGAGGCCCAGGATGCCGAGAGTTTTTCCAGCGAGCCGCAGGCCTGGCGGTACGCCTTCCTGGAAGCGGCCAGCACGGATCGCGGCATCGCCCTCGGGGATGTGGCGTACGGCCGACAGTATCAGCGCCAGCGCGTGCTCGGCGGTATCCTCGCCGCCCTCGCCGCCGCCGGTGATGGAAACGACAATGCCGCGGCGGACCATTTCGTCGAGGCCGCGCGCGCGCCGCCCGGTCATGTTGAAAAAGCGTAGCCGGGGGAGGCGGTCGATCACCTCGGTTGGAAACGCAGTGCGCTCGCGCATCGCGAGGATGGCGTCGAACCCTTCCAGCGCCGCCACGGCTTCGTCGCGCGTGGCGAACGGGTGCTGGAAAAACACGACCTCCGCCTGGCGCTGGAGCGGGGACCAGTCGGCGCAGTCGCGGGCGATCCCCTGCCAGTCGTCGAGAACAGCGACTTTGGTCATGCGTTCTTCCCGGTCGTGAGGCGGTGCCCGGTCATCACAGCAGCCCGACTGAAAGCCATGGGAACCGCGCCACGCTCACGACACCCACGGTCAGGACCGCGAGATAGGGCCAGAGCTGGCGCATTGTACGGTTGGGATCGGCGCCGCCGATCGCGCAGCTGATGTAGAAGCCGACGCCGAATGGCGGCATAAACAGGCCGAGACTCATCGCCAGGATTGAGACGATGGCATAATGAATCTCGTTAACGCCGAGCCCCTGGGCGATGGGAAACATCAGAGGTCCAAACAGCACCATCGCCGGCAGCCCCTCAAGCACGCTGCCGAGGATTGCGAACATCAATATCGACAGCGCCATGAAGGTCGGCGTGCCGCCGGGAAGGGCGCTCATGGCCGAGGCCAGCATCTGCGAAAAGCCCGATTGCGTGATCGCCCAGGCCATCGCCGTCGCCGCACCGGTGACCAGCAGGATGGCACCCGAAAGCGATACCGTTGCCACCATCGTCGGGTAGAACTGGCGGAGATCGAATTCCCGATACAGCACGAACCCTACCGCCAGCGTGTAGACCACGCCGATGGTGGAAACCTCGGTTGCCGTCGCCACACCATCCACCACGGCGTAGCGGATCACGAAGGGCAGGATGAGCGCGGGCAGGGCCGTGAAAAATCCAGCGACCAGGTGGCGCCGCTCGGTCCATCTGCGCGCGGCACGTGGCTGGCGGCGGGCGCGGAACCAGATGAGGCCGCACAGCATCAGGCCCAGCAACGCCGAGGGCATGAGTCCTGCGGTGAAGAGCCCGGCAATGGAAATGCTGGTGACGGAGCCGATGACGATGAGGATCAGGCTCGGTGGCACGGTTTCCGTCTGCGCCCCGGTTGCGGCGAGAAGCGCGGTCATCTCGTCGCGGTCGTTGCCGAGCTTTTCCATTTCGGGAAACAGGGCTGGGGCAATTGCCGCCATATCCGCGGCCTTGGAGCCGGAAATGCCCGAGACCAGATACATCGCGGCAACCAGAACGTACTGCAGCCCGCCGCGGAGATCACCCAGCAGTGCCGCAAGAAAGGCGACCATTCGCCGCGCCATGCCACTGCTTTCCAGCAGCAGCCCTAGAAACACGAAATTCGGAATTGCGAGCAGCAGCAGCTGCGACATGCCCGCATCCAGCTCCGAAGCCATGATCGAGACCGGCACCGAGGTGGACAGCGCGAGATAGGCGAAAGTCGAGGCGCCGAAAGCAAAGGCGATGGGCACACCCGTGAACACCATCATCGGCACCCCGATCAGGAAGAAGATTGCGAGATCGGCCTGGTCGAGTTCACGAAACACCGGTCGTAGCAGGACAAGGACGCCGAGCCCCATCACGGTCAGCGCCAGGGATGTTAGCGCGCCGCGCCGTGGCAACTCGCGCAGGCGCAGCAGCGCGGTCACGATCAGCAACACCGTACCCACCGGCATCGCCGCGGTGCGCCAGCCGAGTGAGATTTCCAGGCTGGAGCTAAGGATGCCGGACTCGTTCTGGAAGTCGGCATACGACGGCAGCAGCATTGCGACGAGGAACACCAGGATCACCGCGTGCGCGAAGGCGAAAGCGCGGGCCCGCCAGCGTTCCGGCAGCATGGCCGTGAACGTGGTCATGCGCATGTGGTCCCATCGTCGTAGCGCCAGCACCGAGCCGAGCATGCCCAGCCAGAGAAACAGCGTGGAATTGACCTCGTCGGTCCAGACGAACGGGCGGTCGAATACGTAGCGCGCGATGACGCCGGCGAAGAGTACGACGATTTCCGCCACGAGGATGACTGAGGTAACGACGCCGAGCACGGCCACCAAGCCGCGATCAAGGGTATCAACCAGCCGCGTTGGCGAGGAGATTGGCAGCCCCGCCTCGCACGGCTCGATATCGGCGCCCGTCACCCGGTGCTCCATCAGCCGGGTCGCGACGGCGCGCCATGGGCCAGGCGCAGCAGCGCCACGAGCTCCGCGTTGAAGCGTTCCGGCGCCTCGAAGAATACGGAATGGCCGACGCCACGATAGATGCTGCATGTCGCGTGGGGAATCAGCTCCCGCGTCATGCCAGCGGCGCGGGGCAGTACCAGTACATCGGCGTCGCCATGAACGATGAGCGTGGGCACGCGCACATGGCGCAGCGCGTCGCTCGAGGTCTCCGGGGGCGTCAACCACCCGCCGATCTGCAGTCGCACCTCGAACGGACAGAGCATGTTGTACGCGAGCGCGAATGCGAAATCCTCCGCATGGGGCGGCACGGCGAAGCACGCGCGCAGGAAGGCGTTCGCGACGTCGATGCGCGAGCCGAGATCGTCCAGGCGCAGGCTATGCATAACCTCGTTGCCGCGGCCCACCACCTCCGGCACCTCGACCGGGCGGCAGGAAAGGAATGCGAGGCCCGCTAGATCGCCATCGCCATGGTCGACCAGGTATTGCCGCACGATGCGCCCGCCGAGCGACCAGCCGGCGAGGACCGGCCGCTCCAGCCCCAGTGCCTGCATCACCGCCCGCACCTCACCTGACCAGCGCGGACCTTCCCGGTACCAGGCATCGCCGGCCGGCTTGTCGGAGAGGCCGTGGCCGCGCGGGTCGTAGGCGACGATGCGGTATTCCTGGAACTCGGGTGCCGCATACTGCCGGACGAAGGAGAGGTAGCTCTTGGCGACGCCCGTCACCAACAGCAGCGGTGAGCCGCACGGGTTGCCCCATTCCCGCACCTCCAGCACCACGCCATCCGGCGCTGTGACGCGGTGGCGCCTTCCCTCCGGCCGGGAGCCGACAGCGGGGCCGAGCCTAGTCCCCCCCCGGCCCCGCCGCCGCGCCCCCCGCCGGGCTGCCCCGAGGTGCCCGGCCTGG
>VFSW01014725.1_pt1 | contig 10793 bp, 5 predicted proteins | sample 5358111 | NCBI WGS metagenome assembly VFSW01 (sample SAMN11554181, study PRJNA540505) | mine drainage metagenome | isolation source: sediment from site ElyBrook_90M | place: USA: Ely Copper Mine, Vershire, VT | collected 2017
GGAATTCGGCCAGCGCGCGGGCGACTTCGGTCTTGCCGACGCCCGTAGGCCCTAAAAACAGGAACGATCCGGCCGGGCGCTTGGGCGACTTCAGGCCGGCGCGCGAACGGCGGATGGCGCGGGACAGCGCGGAGATGGCTTTCTCCTGGCTGATGATACGGCGATGCAGCTCGGCCTCAATACGAAGGAGTTTGGCGACCTCCTCCTCGCGGATGGCAGTCATCGGGACGCCGGTCCAGCGGGCGACCACGTCTTCAATGTCGTCCTTGGTGACAATGCCGGTGGAGGCGTCGTCCAGGTTGTATTTCTCGCGCAACTGGCGCAGGTTTTCGCGCTCCTTGCGCTCCTCATCGGAGTAGAAACGCGCCTTTTCGAACTCGTGATTGGCGATGGCGTTCTCCATCCGGTGCACGATGAATTTAATGCGCTTCTGGATGTCGGCAACCTCGCCGGGAAGCGTCGTCTGGCGCAGCTTCACGCGCGCGCCCGCTTCGTCGATCAGATCGATCGCCTTGTCCGGCAGAAAACGGTCCGGAATGAATCGCGTCGAGGTGTAGACGGCGTTTTCAATAGACTCGTCCGTGTACGAAACAGCGTGGAATTTCTCGTAGCGCTCCTTGATCCCGAACAGGATGCGGACGGCATCGCTCTCATTCGGCGGAGGAACCTTCACGGCCTGGAAGCGGCGCTCCAGCGAACGATCCTTTTCGATGGATTTGCGGTACTCACCGGGCGTGGTCGCGCCGATGCACTGGATTTCGCCTCGCGACAGAGCAGGCTTCAGGATATTGGCTGCGTCGAGCGAGCCTTCGGCCGAGCCCGCGCCCACCAAGGTGTGCAATTCGTCGATGAAGATGATGGCGTTCTGATTCTCCATCAACTCCTTCATGATGGTCTTCAGGCGCTCCTCGAACTGGCCGCGATACTTGGTTCCGGCGACGATCAGCGAAAGATCCAGCGCCAGGATGCGCTTATCCGCCAAAAAGCTGGGCACGTCACCGTCGGCGATGCGCTGCGCCAAGCCTTCGACGATGGCGGTCTTGCCGACGCCGGGCTCGCCGATCAACACAGGATTATTCTTCGTGCGGCGGCAGAGGATCTGCACCACACGTTCGAGTTCGTAGTCGCGGCCAATGAGCGGATCGAGCATGCCGTCCATCGCGGCTTGCGTGAGGTCGCGGCTGAACTCGCTGAGCAGGGAGCTTTCCTTGGGGCGGTTTGACGACATTTTTTCGGAGCTGGAGCGGGCGATTTCCTCGCGCACCTGGGAGAGGCGCAGGCCGCGCTCATGCAAAATATCGGCGGCGAAGCACTTTTCCTCGCGCAGCAGGCCCAGCAGCAGGTGCTCGGTGCCGATGTGCTTGTGGTTCAGCCGCTCGGCTTCTTCCGCGCCATAGGCCAGCACGCGCTTGCACTCGTGGCTCAACGGCAGGTCGACCGAGGTCGAAACCTTCTCGCGCAGCGTCGTGTGCGCCTCGATCTGCTTGCGGATCGACTCCACCGACGCGCTGGAGCGCAGGAAGCGGTTGGCAAGCGCCTTATCTTCCCTGAGCAACCCCAGCAGCAAGTGCTCGGTTTCAATGCACGGGCTGCCGAACTGGCTGGCTTCATACCGGGCGAAGAAAATCACCCGGCGGGCCTTCTCGGTATAACGTTCAAACATAAATTCGTATCCTATGCCGACTCTGAAAACGAAGCTTCCACCAAACGGCCGCGTTCCAGGGCGAGCACCCGGTCCGCGCGGCGCGCAAACTTAAGATTGTGTGTGACGTGGATCGACGTAAGATCGCGTGAGCGATGGAGATCCTCAATCAGACCGACGATCATTTCTCCGGTCCGGTAATCCAGGCTGCCGGTGGGTTCGTCGGCCAGCAGAACCTTGGGGTTTCCCACCAGGGCGCGGGCCAGAACCACGCGCTGCTGTTCGCCTCCGGAAAGCTCACCCGCGCGATGCGTGGCGCGGTTCTTGAGGCCCACTTCGTCGAGCCTCGCGAGGGAAACCGGCTCCGCATCCTCCCGTGATTGCCCGCGTATGAGCAGAGGCATCATCACGTTCTCGAGGGCCGTGAACTCGGCGAGCAAAGTGTGAATCTGCCAGACAAAGCCTAACTCCCGGTTTCTGAAATCGGCCAGCTCATTCTCGGGGAGCTTGCAGATATCCTTCTGCCCGAAGTATATCGCACCCTCCGAGGGCCTGTCCAGACCGCCAAGTAAGTGCAGCAGAGTACTTTTGCCCGCTCCGGATTCTCCTACCAGGGCCAGACGCTCCCCGCGGGCCACGGAGAGGTCGAGGCCCGAAAACACGACGAGCTCCGCGCCGCCGGAACGATAGGATTTGGACAACCTGGCAGCCCGGATGGCGATATTGTCGGAAACAGACATGGGCTACCCCCCATCATATCGCTGGACAGCTCTTTTTTCGTTAAAACATTATTTGTCAGAATTGTTTCGGTGTATGCTTGATTTGGAACGCCGATTGCACGTTATGAGTGCCGGAAGCGTGGAGGGTTGTGATGAATCTCCTTAAGATTTCGACGTTTAGCGCGTTCGCGGCGCTGGTGGGCCTGGGTTCTTTCGACACAGCATGGGGACAGGTAACGCTGACCCCCTCGCCCGCAGCCGGCTTGAATATCACGGTGCAGAGCGGCGGCGCCGCTTCCAGCCAGATGTCGGTGCAGGCATCGGAGGGAACTCCTCCCACGGATATCTCCACCACGTTGGTGGTAAACATGGCGGCGTCGCCCGCCTGGATGACAGTGAATGGTCATGCCGCCGGCAGCAACTTCAACGTGAATACGCCGTCCGACGGCAGCGCACAGGTGTTTACCATCAACGTAAACGCCGCGGGGATCACCTCGAACCAGGTTGGGACCTTCACCATCCAGGTGAGCGCCCTGCCGAGCAGCGCGATCACCTACTCTGTGAATCTGACCATCGGCGGACCGACGTCGCTGGCCGCGAATCCGCAGACGCTGGGGTTCTCGGCGACGCAAGGGGCCAGCTTTGGCAGCCCCAACTCGATTCCCGTGACGATCACTACCAGTGGCGCGTCGCCGCTGGTGTACCAGGTGAGCGCGTCCACAACGGACGGAGCGACGTGGATCCTGCTGAGCACCACGAGCGCCATCACCAGCAACAGCAGTCCCGGTTTCAATGTATACGTGAACCCGTCCGGACTGGCGGTGGGAACCTACCATGGCACCGTCACCCTGCAAAGTACGACCACGGCTGACTCTCTGGCGATTCCGGTCACGCTGCAGGTGACGCAAGGCCAGGCGCTGAACGTCACCGGCACGTTGAACGATTTCTTCTATCAGGCTGGCACGGGGCAGGTAGGATTCACGGTGCAAACGCAGACGCTGATGGTCTCCACCAACAGCGGTTCTCTCAATTACACCGTTACGCCGACATCGATGCAAACCACGAACTGGCTGGTGATCAGCCCGCAGGCGAGCACGGCAACCACCACTCCGCAGGCATTGAATCTTTATTTGTCCTACCAATACGTCGCGAACCTTTCGCCCGGCACCTACACCATCTCGCTGGCGATCACGGGCGGAGGCCAGACGGTGAATCAGCCGGTCACCCTGATCGTGAGCAGCAATCCGCTGTTGACGGTGAACCCCAAGTCGCTCTCGTTCGCGGTGCCGTTCGGCTCCACGGTGTCCCCATCGCAGACCGTGTCGGTGGGCAGTTCCAACTCCAGCACGCCGATTCCCTACCTGGTTACGGTGTCGCCGGCGGCTTCCAGTTGGCTTTCGGCCTCGCCGGTCAGCGGGACGACGGTGACAAACCCGTCGTTTTCGGTGTTTATCAATCCGTCGGTATTGAATGTAACGGCCACTCCTTATACCGGCAATATCATCGTCAGCCCGAATAACAGCGATGCGGGGTTGTATAGCATCACGATTCCGGTGACAGCGACGGTGACCTCGGCGACGACGCAGATCTACGCCGGGCCCGATCAACTGCTGTTCAGCTATCAGACGGGGAAGACATCGCAGAACGCGCCGCAACTGGTGAATCTGTCGAGCCCGGGGGCGACGGGATTCACCGTGGCCACCAGCACGCTGCCGTCGCCCAGTTGCCCGGGCACGAGCTGGCTGGCGGCGACGCCGTCGGCCACGATCACTCCCGCGCAACTGTCGGTCAGCGTGACCAATACCGGCATGACGGCGGGCACCTGTTCCGGCACGGTGACGGTGACGTATAACAACGGGCAGAACCCCACCGCGACGACGACGATTCCGGTGACGGTGAATATCTCCGCGACGCCGCTGTTGACCATCTCCACGCTTCCTGGCTTCGGCGTGGTCACCGCCAATCCAACGACGGGAACGATCACCAGTCAAGTGACGATCAACAGCACGGACGGATCGGCGCTCGGGTTTACGGCAAGCGCGACGCAAACGGGCGGCACGCAGGCGTGGCTGTTCCTGGGGGCGACCTCGGGCACGACGATTCAGAACCTGCAGGTTCAGATCGTCCCGACGTCTTTGCAGCCCGGCTTGTACACCGGATCGATCACGATCAACGCGGTGACGGCGGCGAATTTGCCGAGCGGACCGCTGACGATCCCGATTGTGCTCACCGTGACGCAGAACACCACGGTCACGGTTTCGCCCACAACACTCGCGTTCACCGAGACGCAGGGCGGGACGCCTCCGGCGTCCATGCCGATCACGCTCTCCGCATCCGCCGCGACGACCTACACCGCGTCGGCGGCGACGAATACGGGGGGCAACTGGCTAACCGTCACACCCGCGAGCGGCACCATCACCGGAACCATGGCCACAATCAGCGCGACCATTGCGCAGAATTCGCTGTCTCCTGGAACCTACACCGGCACGATTTCTCTGTATTTCCCGGCCACGGCAACCTCGGCGACGGTGAATGTCACACTGACGGTGACAGCCGCGCAAAACGTCGCCGTTTCGCCCACTTCCCTGAGCTTCAGTTACCAGTTGGGCGGCGCCGCGCCGGGCCCGCAGACGCTGAAGGTGACCAGCACGGGCGGAGCGGTTACCGTCGCGGCGGCGGCCTCGACGGCGGGAACGCCTTCGGGTTGGTTATCGGTGACGCCCACCAGCGGATCGACAGGCGCATCCAGCGCCGGGTTGCCGCTGACCGTCACGGTCGCCACCACGGGCTTTACCGTGGCGGGAACTTATAACGGGACAATCACGGTGACCCCGACCGGCTCGAATCCGATTACGGTAGGGGTGACGTTTACGGTCACCGGCGTTCCGGTTCCCCAGCCGGGAACCATCTTCAACAGCGCGAGCGGCGCATATGGAGCCATCGCTCCGGGAGAACTGATTACCATCAAGGGAGCCTCCATCGGCCCGGCCACGCCGGTTTCGTTCAGCGTGAATCCGGGCAACACGGTCAGCAATACATTGTCTGGAGTGCAGGTGCTGTTTGACGACATCCCCGGCACGCCGACCTACGTCTCTTCCACCCAGATCAACGTGATTGTGCCCTATGAGATCGCCGGGCGCGCCCAGACCAACGTGGTGGTGTCCTATCAGAACCAGGAATCGGCTGCGATCACGCAAAGCGTCGTGAATCAGGCTCCGGGAATCTATACGTTCAGCGCGACGGGAGCGGGCCAGGCGGCGGCGCTGAACCAGAATTTCACGTTCAACGGACCGGCGGCCGGACTGGTGATCAACGGCCAGAGCCTCAGCACGGCGCCCGCCTCCGCAGGGCAGGTGATCGCGATCTACATGACAGGCGGAGGACAGACGAATCCGCCGAGCGCCACGGGAACGGTGACGCCCACCGCGACGCTCTACCCGATTTCGGGCGTAACGGCCACGATTAACGGCGTCACAGCCCCAGTCGACTTCGCGGGCGCGGCGCCGGGACTGGTCACGGGCGTCATCCAGGTGAATCTGATTGTGCCGGCAGGGGTGCACGGCAATAATCTGTCACTGGTGGTGACGATCAACGGCTCAACGTCGCTGCTGGGGCCGACGGTGGCGGTGCAGTAGGTCACGGAAAAAGGGTCGAGAGGAGTCTCGACCCTGCACGCACGCGCGGGCTAAACCCCCAGCTTCCAGGGCTGGCGATACTCGCGCGTCAGGTATTTTTTCGCCTCGGCCTGAGCGACGGTCCATTTCTGAGCGTCGAAGTCCAGCCGCAGCCTGCTGCGCAGCGCCACGTTGCCCAGCAGGCAGGTGGTGGTTGAGTGCTGGCACTTTTCGATATCGCTGGTCGGTTTTTCGCGCGTCTTGACGCAGTCCAGGAAGTTGGCCCAGTGCTCAACGTTGCCGCCGCTGGTGGACTTCATCTCCGACGCCTCGAGCATCGACCCTTTTTCGGGGATGACCTTGTAGCCGCCGCGGTCCAGGAACATGGTTCCCTTGGTGCCGTGAAATAAGATCCCGCCGCCTTTATCGAACATCGACTGTGCGTTGCACTCGCGATTTTCGTAAACGGCGATGAATCCGGGATATTCGTAGGCCACCTGCAAGGTGTCCGGGGTTTCGCGGTCGTCATGCAAGCAAAACTTCTCGCCGAAGGCGGAAATGCCCGTCGGCATGCCTTCGTCGAAGGCCCACTGCACGATGTCGAGCCAGTGGACGCCCCAATCGGTCATCATTCCGCCCGCATAATCCCAGAACCAGCGAAAGCGCGAGAAATAGCGGTCCTTTGGATCGACGCCAAAGCGGTTGGGATTATAGGCGCGCTTGGGCGCGGGTCCGAGCCACATGTCCCAGTTCAGTGTCGCTGGCGGCTCCTCATCGGGCGGATTGCCAATGCCTTCGGGATCGGCGTGGCCGTAATTCCAGCAGCGAACGAAGGTGACTTTACCCAGTTCGCCGCTGCGCACGATCCCGGCGGCCTTCGCGAAATGGACGGCGGAGCGCTGCATCGTGCCGGCCTGCACTACGCGGTTGTACTTGCGCGCGGCCTGCACCATCTTGACGCCTTCGTCGACTACGGTGCAGATGGGTTTTTCGACGTACACGTCCTTGCCGGCCTTGCACGCCTCGACGGTCATGTAGGCATGCCAATGGTCCGGTGTGGAGATGCAGACCACATCGATGGATTTGTCGGCGAGAATCTCGCGGAAGTCGCGAATCCCCTTGGCGGGTCCGCCGGGCTGTTTTTCCGTGGCTTTGACGGCCAGGTTCAGATTGCGGTCGAAGATGTCGCACACGGCGGTGACGTTCAGGTTGTCCTGGCGCATGGCGTAAGACAGGTTGGAGCGGCCCATCTTACCCATGCCGATAAAGGCGGCGGAGACGCGGTCGTTGGCGCCGCGCACATTGCCGGTGAAAATCTGTGAAGTGAGTGCTAGAGTAGCGGATGATTTGAGGAAATCCCTACGATGAGTATCCATGGCGTGGACTATTGTACTGGAATTACTCGAAGATTTCGGCCAGGGGCACTTCGAGCAAGGGATTCTCCGTGCGGAGCATGTCCGTGACGCGGCGAAGATCTCCGGAGTGGCTCGCAACCTCGCCGTCGACGTAGTCGCAGCCGGGACGGTAGACGGAGGTCAAATAGACCTCCACCGGAATCAGAGCCCGCGTGGCCATAGCTTTACTTTACGACGATATTTACGAGCTTGTCCGGCACCACGACGACCTTCACCACCTGCTTGCCGGCGATGGAGGCTTGCGTCTTCGGATCGGCCAGCGCCAGCCGCTCCAGTTCCTCCTTCGGCACGCCGAAGGGCATGGAAAGGCGGCCGCGGACTTTGCCGTTCACTTGCAACACCACATCGGCCGCGTCTTCCTTTTCGAGCGCGTCATCGTACACAGGCCACGTTTGCCGGAACACCGGACCGGTGCGGCCCAACTGCTCCCACAACTCTTCGGCCATATAGGGAGCGAACGGTCCTAGCATCAGCACCAGCGCAGGCAGGATCTGCTGCACAGCCGCGCCCGACAAATTCGTTTCTTCCTCGCTCAGCGTGTTGATCAACTCCATCAGCGCCGCGATGGACGTATTGAAGTGCCAGCGATCGCGGAAATCGTCGGTCATCTTATGGATGGTCCGATGCAGCTTGCGGAGGGCGCGGCGGTCGGCAGCGGGATCGCCTGCGGTATCGCGCGCCAGATTACGCGTCACGAACTTCCAAACGCGCTCCAAAAACCGCCTCTGGCCGCCGACGCTCGCCTCGATCCACGGCATGTCCCTTTCCGGAGGCGCGGCGAACAGCACAAATAGCCGGCAGGTGTCCGCGCCGTATTTCTCGATCATCTCCTCGGGATCGACGACGTTGCCCTTTGATTTCGACATCGCCGTGCCGTCGGAACCCAGCACCATGCCCTGGGTAAATAAATTCGCCGCCGGTTCGTCGTTGGCGATCAGGCCGAGGTCGCGCATCACCTTGGTGAAGAAGCGCGAATAGCTCAAGTGAAGAATTGCGTGCGTCACGCCGCCGATGTATTGGTCGATCTCAAACCACTTGGCGATCTTGGCGGAATCGAACGGAGCCTTGTCATTTTTCGGATCGCAGTAGCGATAGAAATACCAGGACGAATCGACGAACGTGTCCATGGTGTCGCTTTCGCGTTGCGCGTCCGCGCCGCAGATGGGGCACTTCACGTTCATGAACGCCGGATGCTCGGCCAGAGGAGAGCGGCCTTTCCCCGTGAACTTGACGTCATACGGCAGCTCCACCGGCAGATCCTCTTCGGGCACCGGAACCACGCCGCATTTCGGGCAGTGAATCACCGGAATCGGCGTGCCCCAATAGCGCTGGCGCGAAATGCCCCAATCCTTGATGCGGAATGTGACGGCCGCCTTGCCGAAGCATTCGCGCTCCGCGCGGGCGTTCATGTGGACCCGGGCGTCGGCGCTCGAAAAACCCGAATATTCGCCGGAATTTTCCACGATCCCTTCGTCGCAGAAGGGCAGCTTCGCCTCACCGTCCACCGGGCGAATCACCGGGACGATCGGCAAGCCGAACGTCTTGCAGAAATCGAAATCGCGCTCATCATGCGCGGGCACGGCCATGATGGCTCCGGTGCCGTAGTCCATTAAAACGAAATTGCCGATCCAGATGGGCAATTTCGCGCCGCTGTAGGGATTGACGGCGAACGCACCGGTGGGCGCGCCGTCCTTCACCACGTCGCCCGGACCCTTGTTGGCGCGCGCGTCGATCATTTCCTTGGCGCGAGCCTTGCCCGCCTCGTCCAGCAGTTTTGCCGCCAGCGGATGTTCCGGCGCGAGGATGATGCAGGTAGCTCCATAGATCGTGTCCACGCGCGTGGTGAACACCCGAATCTTCTCGTCCGACCCCTCGAGCGCGAAATCGATCTCCGAGCCGACCGATTTGCCGATCCAATTCCTCTGCATCGACAGCACGCGCTCCGGCCAGCCGTGGATCAGCTTTTCGTCGATATCGCGCAGCAACTCATCCGCGTAATCGGTGATCTTCCAGAACCACTGTTCCAGGGCGCGCTGTTCCACGGGCGTGGTTTCATGACGCCAGCAGCAGCCGTTCACCACCTGCTCATTCGCCAGCACCGTCGCGCATTCCGGGCACCAGTTGACCATCGCGCGCTTGCGATAGGCCAGGCCGCGCTCCAGCATTTTGAGGAAAAACCACTGATTCCAGCGGTAATATTCGGGCTCGCAAGTCGTGACTTCCAAGTCCCAGTCGTAGGCGAAGCCCATGCGGTGCATCTGGCGCGTCATCTCGGCGATCTTCGCCACCGTCCAGTCGCGCGGATGCGCGCCGCCCTTGATTGCCGCGTTTTCCGCCGGCAATCCGAACGCGTCCCACCCCATGGGATGCTGCACGTTGTAACCGCGCATCCACATATAGCGGGCCAGCGCGTCGCCGATCGAGTAATTGCGGACGTGCCCCATGTGCAGGCGTCCGCTGGGGTAGGGAAGCATCTCGACCACGTAGTATTTGGGCGCGGCGGAGTTGGGATCGGCCTTATAAATATCGGAGTTCTTCCAGCGATCCTGCCACTTCAACTCGATTTGATTGTGGTCGTAGACTTTTTCTTCCATTGGTTTTCCCCGAGTGCCTTCAGCGTGTCGAGATTCCGTTTCTCGTCGCCGTCCTGGTCCACCGGCGTCTCCAGAATGAAGGGGTTTTGGCGAAGCGTCGTGTGAGTGAGAATGCGACGAAACCCGGCTAATCCAATGTTACCTTGGCCGGTATGCTCGTGCCGGTCGATGTGGGAGCCGAGCGCGCCCTTGGAATCGTTGGCGTGAATCACGCGGACGTGTTCTAGCCCAAGGATGCGTTCGGCTTCCGCGACCGTCTTCTTGAATCCGGTCTCGGTGGCGAGATCGTAGCCAGAGGCAAGCAGGTGGCACGTATCGAGGCAGAATCCCACCGGCAGATGCGTCATCTTCGCGGCGTATTCGCGGATCACGTGCAGTTCTTCCAAGCGTCCGCCGATCTGCGCGCCCGCACCGGCCGTGCATTCCACCAGCAGCATGAGTTTCTCGAACTTCAGGCCTTCGGCTGCCGCGGCGATGCCTTGCAGGAAGTGAAAAATCCCCTGCTCGATCGTTTGCCCCTTGTAATTACCAGGGTGCGCCACAAGATACTCCGCGCCGATGGCGATGGCGCGCACGAGTTCGCCGCGAAACGCCTCGATCGACTTCGCGCGGATGCCTTCTTCGGCCGACGCCAGATTGATCAGATAATTATCGTGAATCACCAGCGGCGTCAGGTCGTATTTTTCGCGCGCGTTGTTCAGTAGCTTGATCGCCGCGGCGCTGGGCACGGACGCTTTCCACTGCCGGGGGCTCGACGAAAATATCTGAAAGGTGTTCGCACCCAACTCCGCCGCCGTGCGCGCCGATTT
>VFSW01014726.1_pt1 | contig 10791 bp, 7 predicted proteins | sample 5358111 | NCBI WGS metagenome assembly VFSW01 (sample SAMN11554181, study PRJNA540505) | mine drainage metagenome | isolation source: sediment from site ElyBrook_90M | place: USA: Ely Copper Mine, Vershire, VT | collected 2017
GTGGTATACAGTCACCCTATGACCCGTCTTCCGGCTCTGCTTTCATCCTTTTTATTTGCTGTCTTCGCCTGTTCTGTACTTGCCCATCCGCAAGAGTCGGAAGACGATCTCGCCGCGCGCTATGCCTCCGCGGGACAACAGGCCATGGCGCAAGGAAACTATCCCGTCGCCGAAGAAAACTTTCTCAAGCTCGAGAAGATCGCTCCCGGCGTCGCGGAAGTCCATGCAACCCTCGGCGCGATCTACTTCAAAGAGAGAAAGTACGACTCCGCAATTCAGCAGATCCGCGCCGCACAAAAGCTGAAGCCGTCTCTGCCGCGCCTCGACACGCTTCTCGGTTTGTCTCTGTCCGAGATGAGCCGCTACGCCGAGGCTCTCCCCTATCTTGAGCAGGGATTCAAGCAATCGTCCGATCGCGAAGGACGCCGCCTGTGCGGTCTTCAGCTCCTGCGCGCTTACAGTGGGTTGGGCCGCGATGCCGACGCCGTAGAAACCGCGGTCGCGCTCAACCGCTCTTACCCGGATGATCCCGAGGTCCTGTACCACACGGGCCGTACCTACGGGAGCTACGCCTACATCACCATGGAGCGCCTCCACGACAAAGCTCCCGGCTCCGTTTGGATGCTGCAGGCGCAGGGCGAAGCCAACGAAAGTCAGAAGAATTACGATGCGGCGATCGATGCCTACCAGCATGTGCTGGTTCTCGATCCGCATAGACCGGGCATTCACTATCGGCTTGGGCGCGTGTATCTGGCGCAGTTTGATGCAACCCAAAAGCAGGATCTACGAGAGTCGGCCGTGCGCGAGTTTCATGCGGAGCTCTCCATCGATCCCGACAACGGCAATGCTCGCTATGAGATTGCAAATCTGGCAGCGGCAAGCGGCAGCCTCACCGAGGCGCGCTCACAATATCAGGAGCTGCTGAAGCGCTACCCTGATTTTGAAGAGGCGCTCGTCGGCCTGGCCGGTATTGAAATCGAGGAGCAGAAGGCGCAGGATGCAGTGCCCCTTCTCGAACACGCGACGAAGCTGCGTCCCGAGGATGAAGTGGCTTGGTACAGGCTGGCCCAGGCTGAGCGCGCAGCGGGCAACAGGCAGGCGCAGGAGAACGCCCTCGCCACCTTCAGGAAGCTTCACAGCACAACGCCCGTTACGCTGCGGCGCCCGGATCAGGGCGATGAGGTGACGCCGCAGAAGTTGGACGCGGATGCGAATCAGCACTCCAACCCCTGATGGGATGCCTAGCAGATTCGCGTAAAGCCCACGCCGATGAGCGCCGCGGCCTTTTCCAGCGTCGATGCGCAATGGCCAACGCCAACAGCGCAGTGATGTGCAGGCCCGGCGGCATTCCAGGCGTTGATAAAGCCCTTCGCACCCAAGGGAAAGCGGTAGCGGCTGTTGGTGTTTCCAATCTCAAGGATGGGACCGGGAACAGACTCGCCTTCCGCCACCACAAATTTGAAGCGGCGGCTCCCATCCTCGGCCACCGAGAGCAGCGTCACCGGGCCATGCTTCACGCTCATCTCCACAGATAGCCCGCGGCCCACTTTTCCGTGATACACCTGCAGCGGCCGCACCTTTGTCTTGCCTTCGGCGATGCCGAGATGGCCGGGGCCATCATGCCCCATCAATACGATGTCATCGTTGAAGTCGATCGCGTAATACTCGGTGAACGACCCGCCCGCCCCAAGAATGTCCAGTATCTTCATCGCCAGAACATTCTTCACCTCATACTCGCCGGCCACGGGAACATGTCGTGCCGTGAGCAGTGACGTGCCCAGAATGATCGAACTCATCGTGTCTTCATTCGCGGGATTGCCGGAACCCTTGTAGTAGTACGCCAGAGCATCCAGGCGATGCCGCTCTGTAAACTCATCGAGCGCCAGCGACGTTCGCGCGGCGCGTTGCAAATCGACGCGCGGGCAATCCGCCTGCACATCGAAGAGGGAGTGAAACTCCTCAGCGCGGTCTGCAATGGAAGCGTCCTCGATGTTTGCTGCGATCGCGCCAAGTTCGTCCACTTCCAATATCTCCGCATGAGTCCCGAACGCAATCGAGATCTGCGTCACATCGGTCATAATGTCCAGCATCCCGCTGTACACATGGCCCATCAGCCCCATCCGTGCTGCGGCAAGCCCGGTGCGAACTCGCGCCGCCGCCGCCCATTCCCCAATCTCCATCCACGTCGCCTCGTCTTCCAGGCAGCCCGTCACGCAGTGGAAGGGGATGCCCGCGCGCATCATCACGTTGGCAATCTCCGGAGCGGGACACGCCGAGCAGAACGCCAGCCACTCGCCTGTCATTGCCGTTCGATCGCCGAGCCGGTTGAATGCCTCGTAGTCCATTGCCGACTGCGGTTGCAGATTGAGCACCACGACCGGCACCCCGGCCCGCTGCACGATGGGCAGCACGGTGTTCGACAGCGCATAGGTCGTCAGGTACAGAAACAGAACATCGATATCCTCGCGTCGGCAGCGGTGGCCCGCCTCCTGTGAGCGCTCCGGCGTGTCAATCAGCCCGAGATCAACGATGCTCACGCCCGGCTGCGTAAGCCGGTCTGCAACCCGTGCCACGTATCCTTCCAGCCGTGCCCGCAGGCCTGAGAACTGCTCCCAGTAGGCATCAAGACCAATGCCGCAGAGTCCTGCGCGCAGCGGTGAAGGGTCGTCCATCGTTGTTCGCTCCTGTCTGGGACTCACTGGAGATAGAAGACTTCTTCCATCATAGGGAAGCGTTCGCCCGGCCTGAGGCCCTCATGCGGAGCAAAGTAGGGCGCCATCGCCTCTTGCCAGCGCGTGTTCGTGGGGTCCGCCTCGATACGACGCCAGGTCGCCTCAAAGTCCTCCGCGCGCAGCGTCAAAATCAGCAGATCGTCGCGCCGGAAGATGGAGTACTCATGCACCCCCGCGCGCTTGAGCAGGGCCAGCATCTCCGGCCACACGGCCCGATGCGCCTCATCGTACGCCTGCGCTGCGCCCGGCCGCAGACGCAGGATGAACGCATAGCGCTTCAGTGGCGCGGAAGACGAATCGGAGACAGTGTTCACCAGCTCACCACCGTAACCGCAAACGGCTCCATGTGAATCTGGCCGTTTGCGGGTTGAATGCGTCGCGCAGGCTCATCGACCGATTGCAGGTCCACGGTCATTGCCGTCGCGTTTGCGGAATCAGGAAGCGTCAAGTCAATCGCCCGATCGCGCTTGTTCGCGAGCAGAAGCTTATGTCCGCCCGGAGTGACAAACGCCTGTGCCACGATCGCGCCGGACGCCGCACCCTCGACGCGCGTTGCAACCAGTTGGTCTCCCGAATGGAAGCTGTCTTTGATCAGCTTCAGTACCCAGAAGCGCGCATTGGGCTTGTTGTTCGCCCAGTTCATCATGCTCACGCTCGGAAACTGCGTCGGATATCCAATCAGCTGCGACTCGCCAATCACGTCGATCCCCAGCTTTGAAAGCTCGATGAAGAGGTACGCATACAACGATCCCGCAAGATTCCAATACGCCGCCGGAGGAGCAACGTCATCTCCGGGTTTGTTGTCGGTCGGCAAAATCACGCCCAGCTCATCCGTATCCGTCTTCGTCTCAGGCGAGAGCCTTTTGCGGATGCTCTCAACGTAACGCACCGTATTCAGAAAGCCCGCAGCCTGGTCGAAGAAAGTGTACTGCCAGTCATCCAGCTTCTGGTCTGGCGTCGGCGAGGCATAGAAGTGGTACGAGATCATGTCCAGCGGGATGCCCGGCTGGTGATTCTTGGGATTGAGAAAATACTCGAAATACTCCGGTCGATCGCTGGGCGCAGCCAGCGCCATGCCCACAAACTTCGTCGTGGGCGAGACGCGATGAATCGCGCTCACAATCGCGTCGTAGCGCTCCGTATACTGCTGCGGCGTCATCTTGTGCTCGAAGTCCACCTCGTTCAGCACCTCCCAGTAGGGAAAGCTGTAGTGATAGCCGGACTCGTGCCGCATTCCGTTTTCGTCCGTGAAGCCGCCGTTGACATACCAGCTCACGAGCCGCGCGTAGTAGTCGCCCAATTCCTTCCCCGAGGGGTCGCGCAACTCCGTCCCCTGCGTGTAATCCCAGGTCACCTTGTCCGGATCGGCGGGATAGGTGGAGGGCTTCTCCGTCTTGTAGAGCCAGTTCGGCGACGTGCTGAAGTTCATCACCGTGGAGTGGCCTGCGGTTGCGCTCAGAAAGTCCTTCGTCATCGGGTCGATCAGCGAGAAGTCCCAGCTCGTCTTCGCCGGCGTTGGTGGCTCCAGCTCCGCCACGGCCAGCCGGGGATAGGGCAGCCAGGGAACGTAGCGAACGTAATCCGCGCCAAGCTCCTTCACGGCCTTGTAGGCGGCGATGCCCAGCGGCTGCCCGGGGCGCAGCGGCGGATTCACGACGACCTGAAGCGTCGGCGTGGATCGGGATACCGATTCCACCTCGCCCCAGTGAATCGTGACCGCAGGCGGCTTTTCCTGCGCAAACAGCATGCCGAAGGTGGCCGAAAGCATCCCGACTGAATAGGCAATCCGGTAACAAGCGCGCATCGCGTCCTCTCCACAGCTCGGCATGGCAGCGCCTCGATCTGCGAGTGCGCACAAAAGCATTCTTGCGAGCCGATTCTGTATATCACCCCGAGAGTTCCATTTGCAATTAGTTCTGTATTGATACGAACGCTCAACGCCAATCCGCACCTCACAGCGTCAGGCAGCTTTCGTGCTCAAAGGCGCTGCGCCCGCGCCTCCGCAAGCAGTGGGCATCGCGATGGGCAAGGAAATGCGGCGCAACCATGTCTGGCTGCGCCGCGGGATACTGCATTCGATTCCGCTCCGAATCTCCGGAGCTGTGGTTAAAAGAGGTTCCAGAGCGACTGGTTGTAGACCTCGTGGTGGTACTGCACTTCGCTGCCCTTCACAAAGGTGCCCAGCGCGCGCGGGCAACGGTCTGCGGCAGCTTGCTTTAAGTCGGCAAAGCGTCCCTGCACATCCGCGCCCAGGATCTTCGGGATCCAGGAAGACGCCTTGAAGTCGTCGATCGCCTGCTGGATGTGATCCGGCAGGTAGCGCTCGGCCTGGCGAAGGTTGTCGATCTTGGCCGTCGTGCCATCGATGCCCGTCTTGAAGATCGAGTAGAGTGCCAGGTACGGGTTGGCGTCCGGCGCCACCGAGCGCACTTCCACGCGCATCGAGCGCGAGTTGCCAATTGGAACGCGAACCATGGAGCCGCGGTCCGTTGCCGAGGCCTTGATCTGGTTCGGCGCTTCAAAGTGAGGATCGAGGCGGCGATACGCATTTACGCTTGGGTTCAGGATCAGGCAGATATCCAGCGCATGGCTCAGCACGCGGTCGATGAACTCCCAGCCAAAGCTCGAGAGCTTTTCCTGCCCGTTCTCATCCCAGAAGAGGTTGGTCTTGCCCTTTGAGATCGACATGTTCGTGTGCATGCCGCTGCCGTTCACGCCCACCACCGGCTTGGGCAGGAAGCTCGCCGTGTAGCCCATGTTGTTCGCGATCTGGCGCGTCAGCAGCTTGTAGAGCTGGATCTGGTCGGCTGCAGCCACCACTTCGCCGTAGCCGTAGTTGATCTCAAACTGGCTCGGAGCCACCTCGGGGTGGTCCTTCTCGTTCTGGAAGCCCATCGCGCGCTGCACTTCGGCGGCGGTGTCGATGAACTGGCGAAGCGGGTCCAGCGGCAGCACGTGGTAGTAGCCGCCCGTGTTGATGAACTCGAACTTGCCCGTCTCGTGGAACTTCTTCTCCGCATCGCGACCCGCAAACAGGAAGCCTTCGATCTCATTCGCCGCGTTCAGCGTGTAGCCCTTCTCCTTGTACAGCGTGTCGGAGTAGTTCTTCAGCACGCCGCGAATATCGCCGGAGTAGAGTGAGCCGTCCTTGTCGATCACAGTGCCGAAGACCAGCACCTTGCCGTTGCCAAACACATCGGCGGGCACCCAGTAGAACGCGCTCCAGTCGATCCCGAGGCGCAGGTCGCTCTCCTTCTGGGCCGTAAAGCCGCGAATCGACGAGCCATCGAACGTCAGGTTCTCGTACGATCCCAGCAGAAACTTTTTGTCGTAGTCCAGCAGGTGGAGGCGGCCTTCCAGGTCGCTGAACAGCACCGTGACAGCCTTAATCCGCTTCTCGTCTGCCAGATACTTGAGCCGCTTTTCGCGGATTTCGTCGGCCGAAACCCGGTTCAAGCGGTCGGCCTTGGCCTGCAGGTTCAGTTCTTCGAGTTCTTCATATGAGAGGGCCAGAAAGTTGCGGTACTCAGTAGACATGGATCTCCTTCGTGACGGAAAAGGGATTTGGATATTCCTGAAAAGTTTACGGTTTCCCGCATAAGGAACCCGTGAAGATCGTCGAGGAACTGGCCTACCGGTGGCGGGCGATCAGTACCATCAGCAACAGAATAACAACCGGAATCAGCGCAAGTGCAGAATAATACAAAATCCTTCTTGTAAGCTGTGATTTGCGCTTTTTCCAATCCCGCAGCTCGGGCCGGTCCGCCACTCCCACTGTGTCCAGATGCTGCAAATCGTGTGCAAAGTCGCGAGCCGTGCCGTAGCGGTTTCTGGGATCCCGTTCCAGCGCCCGGTACAGAACTTCCTGAAGCTGCGGCGAAAGGCTCGGCTCCTGCACGGTCGGCGGCACGGGATGGTTGAGCAGCCTGTCGTTCATCACTTCCATCGGGTTCGATCCTGTAAAGGGAAGCTTGCCCGTCAGCATCTCGTAGAGAATCACGCCCGTGGCATAGATGTCGGACCGGCCATCGCCGCGTTTGCCCTTGATTTGTTCCGGCGAGATGTAGTCGGCCGTGCCCATGGTCGCGGTGAAATTGGCATAGGTGAGCCGCCGAGCGGCGCTGTCCCCGGCGATGCCAAAGTCGATCAGCTTGATCTGGTCCTGCGCGTCCACCATGATATTTTCCGGCTTCAAGTCGCGATGCACCACGCCCTGTTCGTGAATGTAGGAGAGCGCGCCGAGGACGCCCAGGGTAATGTGGATTGCCCGGTCCTGCGAGATGCGCCCCTCGCTCAGGATCTGCCGCAGGAGCCGCCCTTCGCACCACTCCATCACCATGTACACTCGGGACCGCTTTTCACCGCCGTACACGCGCATCACGTTCGGATGATCGAGCTTCTCGCCGATGCCGGCTTCGCGCTGGAAGCGGTCAAAGAGGATCGGGTCGGCTTCCATGTCGGGGTGCGGAATCTTGAGCGCCACGATGCGGCCATCTCGCGTATCCACGGCGCGAAAAATGGACGCCATGCCGCTCCTGGCTACCGGCGACTCAATGCGGTACGAATCGATCTTCGTGCCGGCTTCAATACTATCCAGAAAGCCCATTCAGGGCGCGTCCTCCCACGGAAGCTTGTTGTCCTTCACCGGCGATGATACATCCTGCACTGCAGCTTCTTCCTGCAATCCGGCTGCGCCAGCCGATGCTACGACGAAAGACGATACGGACGCCCGCGATACATGCCCACCTGCTCGACGGAGCGCACCCGGATGACCTGGGCTGTCGTATTGTCGTTGCCGTCCACCTCCACCGCGCGGGCAACCAGTTCCTGCGCGACTTCCTCGATGTCTTTCTGTTGCGACACAATCCTGGCCATTTCGGTGGGTGGCAACTCGTCGTGCAGCCCGTCGCTGCAAAGAATCAGATGGTCCCCCGGCTGCACCGTCACTGCCGTCGTGTCGGGTGAAACAAACATCTCCGGACCGAGCGAGCGAATCAATACGTGTCGCGCATCAGAAGCTGCGATCTCTTCCTGCGCGATGAGCCCGAGCTTGCGCTGTTCGTTCACCCACGTATGATCCTGCGTGATTTGCTTTGCAACTCCGCCTCGCACCAGGTAGCAGCGCGAGTCTCCAACGTGGGAGATAATCGCCTGATCGTGCCGCATTGCGCACGCCACGATAGTGGTGGCCATCTTCCTGCCGCGATATTCCTGTGCCAGAGTTTGGTCATGGACCGCCGAGTTGGCGGCTTGGATGAGCCGCGGGAGCAGGCTGATCAGCATCGCGCCGGATTGCGCCTTGGGAAACTCCTCGGTCACGACCCGGACAGCCGTCGAGGATGCGACCTCGCCAAGGTCCATGCCCCCAACTCCATCTGCAACCACAAAAAGGTAGCCATGGGATCGGGCCAGACTGCGAGAGGCTGGAATAAACGAGCCCATCGCGTCTTCATTGTTCGTGCGGATTTTGCCGGGATCACTTGCCTGGCCGAAGACTACATCCAGCATGTTCGTGGCGACCTGAGCGTTCGGTGGAGATAAAAAATGAAGTAAGCCTGAATATCAATGTATCCTGCCGGCAGCGGGAAGGTGGATGCGGATGCCCCAGCCACTTTTCCGTCTCTGCGACGGAGAAGCCAGCCGAGGCATCCGCAGGGTGGATGCAGAGGGATGCGAATCCTACGAGCGGGATTCGAGCAGTACCGCTTTCCCCTTCATCTTCGAGCTTCGCAGGAAGTAGATGGCGCCGTAGATGCCCCAGATCGCGCTGATCGCCAGTGCAAGCAGTGGCTCCTTCGACGTGCCATATCCCATGAAGGGACCGATCAGGTAGAACGCCATACAAACCAGATTGGCAAGGAGCCCAAATCCTGGAATCAGCAGATGGCGCAGCACGCTGTAGTCCGCGCGCTTGTTGAAGGCGACGATGCACAGGAAGCAGCTCAGTGCATACAGGATAAAGGTGCCAAAGTTGGAAGTCAGCGTAATGGTCAGCAGCGAGTTCGGCAGCGCCGCCAATTTGTCATGGCTGGAATACCCAAAGCTGGACAGAACGCCGTGGGGCAGCGCAGCAATCGTCGCATCCGTCGGCGCGCTGCCGTCGGCAAAGACCAGCGAAACCGCCAGCGTTCCGAGCACCGCCGAGATGATCGCCAGTGTCCAGATAGCCCGGCGCGGTGTCAGAGACTCGGCATGAAGCAGACCGAAGTGCTCGGGCGCTTCATCGTCCTTGCCCATCGCGTAGGTCACGCGTGCTCCGGTGTTCATGCAGCTCAGCGTCGTTCCAATCAGCGCCAGGAACACCGTCACCGCCTCGGCCAGCATGAAGTACTTGCCATGGCCCTGGCCGAGCAGCGCATCGCCGACGATGATCATCATGTCGCCGATGGGCGCTGCCGAACCGGCCGCACTCTGCATCGTGTACCCGGAGTTGAGGAAGTAGTTCGCCGCGAAATATTCAATCAGGTAGCAGATCAATCCCTGAATCAGCAGGGAAGCGATCACCGCGATGGGGATGTGCTTGGTCGGGTTCTTGGCTTCACCGCCCATCGACGTCACGGATTCAAAACCCACAAGGATCAGAATCGCAACCGTTGCCTGAATGAAAATCCAGCTGAACCGGTGCGGAGTGACGACCGACGCCGCCTTGGGATGCGTCAGGAAGTTCCCGCTCGAATCCTTTTCCGGATAGGTGATGACATACGGCACCGGCTTGCCGGCGGAGTCCAGCAGCGGCAGCGGCGTGCCGGTCGCGTCCCGCATCGTCGAGCCGTCCTTGGCCGTAGCGAACTGATAGGTGTAGGTCGACAGGCTCTGCGCGTCGTACTGGAATCCGGCCGAACCCGAAGGGTGATTGGCGCGATAGCCAATCGCCAGCACGCTGAAGACGATCAGTGCGGAGATCTGGACGACGTTGATCGCCAGGTTCACAGCGGTCGAGGCGCCAGCGCCTTTCTGGGCAATCCATGCCACAAAGAAGGAGAAGACAATCGCCACCAGCGCCATGAACACCGGCCCCGGATTGGAACCGCTGATGAAGTTCGGATAGAGGAAGCCGACCACGTAGCCCACGAAGATGCCTGTCGTCGCTACCATCACGCCCGGATACACCCAGTAGTAGAGGTGCGAGCCCCATCCTACGATGAACTTGGCGATACGCGCATACTTGAACGCCGTGTCCTTCGACAGCAGCGCCTGCTCGGCGTAGTAGTAGCTCGATCCAGTCCCTGGGTAAAGCTTCGAGATTTCCGCGTAGGACACCGCAGTGGCAAGGCAGAGCAGCAGAGCAAAAAGAATGCCCCACCACATGTCCGGTGCGGTGGTTGGAGTCCCCGTGGTCGCCTGAATGAAAAAGGTGAGCCACAGAAAGGCGCCCGGAGCAATGAGCGCCATCGCATTGCTGGTCAACCCGGTCAGTCCGAGCGTGGCCTGCATCTGAGGTGCTTTCTGATCTGCCATGTCGATTCTCCTGGATGTTTGAGTTGCTGTTGTCTTCCGCCCGAGCTCGTTTTCCCGGTGCCGGTTTCAATATCTGTTCCTGGCGCGCTTCTTGTTCTGGGGCTGCTCTGGTCACTCAAATGCTAGATTCGCGCCGATAAGGATGAAATGAAGAGAGGAGCATCTCCATGCACTTTTTCGAGTGCTCCTCTGAGGGCGATTCCGGAAACGCTGTCGCGCCCCCGGAGGGCCCGGCCGATTAATCAGCGCTTCGGTCCAAAGAATGCGACAAAGCCAGCCGTGATAGTCGACTGTGCATCCACCAGGTTGCTGTCACCCTTGTGGAAGAAGTTCTTGTCTGACCAGTCGCGGCGATACTCAATCCGCGTCAGCAGACCTTCCGCCCACTTGTACTCGTAGGTTCCGGTGAATTCCTTGAGCTCCTGAGCCAACGTGGTCTGGTAGCCCTGCGGATCGTTGAAGTACTCAAACCGGCCGGCCAGAGCCTGGGTCCCCGTCAACTGTTCATGAGCTGCGACGGCAATGCCCTGCCAGTGATTCAGGTTTTTGTCCCCGGTCGCGGTTGTCCCCGTACCTGTGATCGCATCGCGATTCTGCCCGT
>VFSW01014727.1_pt1 | contig 10790 bp, 8 predicted proteins | sample 5358111 | NCBI WGS metagenome assembly VFSW01 (sample SAMN11554181, study PRJNA540505) | mine drainage metagenome | isolation source: sediment from site ElyBrook_90M | place: USA: Ely Copper Mine, Vershire, VT | collected 2017
CCCCCCCCCCCCCCCCCCCCCCCCCCCCCCCCCCCCCCCCCCCCCCCCCGGCGCATATCTGGCGCCCAGGCCCGGCGGGGTGCGATCAGCAAAGTCTGGCAAATCGGCGATGGCGACGGTGGCGCCTTCGTTGGTTGGCGCATCGTTGTGCGTGAGTGGCGCCCCACAGCCACCGCACATCCGCGCCGTCGCCTCGTTCCGCCAACCACAACGCGCGCAGGTAATCTCCGCTGGATTCATAAGTTCGTCTCGCCCTCGTGTCACGATGATGTCGCGTTCGTGTCGCGTTCGTGTCGCTCGTGGGATGGTCGCGCGGGATGAGAGCGTGGAGCGACAGGCGAATTGATGATGTCGTCAGAGGTTACGAGGACGCCGCAGCGGGCGCCCGCCGCACGTCCTCGTCTCTAGTATGCCATAGGTTGTCCAGCGGGCGCTATGCCTCAGTTCACAGTATCGTCATCGTCGGGTAGGCTGACTCGCCGCCCGCGCAGACGCAGAGAGCGCAGCCCGCCCAGCGCGGCGAGCGGCGCACGGCGGACGCGGCGCGCGATCACCTCGGTGAGCGAGCGACGTGTGTGTGTATAGAGACTAGTGGCCTCCGCGCTCGCCTCCTGGTCAAGGCCGCCGCCCCAGCGTTCACGCGCATACAGGTCGCTCAACCGCCGGAAGGAGCCACGCTGCGTGGGCGCCAGTGCGCCGAGCCGCTCAACATACTCGCTCGGCGTTTGCGAGCGGCTCGGTGGCGCGCCTGCCCAGCCGCCGAGCAGGGTGATCCGCGCGAAAGCCGCCGCGACTGGTGAGAGCGCGCGGTAGAGCGCGCGCCACCAAAACACCAGGAACGCCACCACCAACGCCAGCAACAGCAGCAGCGCGCCCAGGCCTAGCCCGACGCCGACGAAGGCGCTGGACTGGCCAGTCTTCGTCCCTGTGGTCTGCCCTTGCGAGTTGGCGTGGACGCCAATCGGCGTCCGGCTGGCCGAGCCACGCGCGCCGGTCTTGGTGGCGGAGACGGTAGGCGTTGTCTGCGCAGTGATGGGCAGTGGCCTGATGAACTGGCTGAATTGTGCGGTTGGCTCGAAGTTGATCCAACCATACTGGCCAAAGTAAATCTGCGTCCAGGTGTGGGCCTGCGCGCCAGTCACGTTATAGCTGTTCGTCGTGGGATCGAACTTGCCGTTGGTATAGCCACTGACGATGCGCGCTGGCATGCCTAATGAGCGCGCCATCAGAACCATTGCCGAGGCGAAATAGGTGCAGAAGCCAATCTTGCGATGGAGGAACCACGCGACCGCATCCTGGTTGCTGGGTGGCGACGGATTATGCGTGCTGTACGCGAAGGTATGCAGATAGGTCTCTATATCAACCGCCGCCTGATACATCGTCGGCGCGCCCTGCGTCACCTGCGCGGCGGTCTGCTGCACCGGTGGCGAGATGTAGCCCGTATCCGTCGGCAGATATTCAACCATCACATTCTCTGGGTAGTCGTTGGCGGTCGCGGTGGTGGCGGCTGCCTGGGTGGGGTAGGGAACCTGCGATAATTGCGCGACGGTCGCGCTGGAGACGTAGCCTGTGGCTTGATAGCTGCTGTGGGTATCGAGCGGCGTCCGGTCGAGCCAGGCGATTGGCGACGACTCGGCGCCATTGATGACGCTAAAGACCACCGTCGTCGGGATGTTGAAGTTCGCCGCCTCACCACCGGGCGCGAAGAGGCTGCGCTCCCCACCGCTCGGCACGGCGTCGAAGGTGATGTTATAGGTGTCGTAGTGGTATTGGCCACGGCTCGATTGCGGCAGCGACAGGTTCGCATCGTAGGAATGCTGCGACATCGTGGCATTCGTCCATCTGTCCTGCCCATCGTAGGTATCGTAGGCCTGGGTGATCAGATATTGTCGGGGGTCGCCCTGGGTCTGGGGCGCCAACTGATAGTGCAGCACCTGGACGTTCGAGGGTGTGAAGTCACCGACCAGTTGCAGATCGTTGCTGAAAAATCCCGCCCCACCGCTTCCCTTACCACCGGCCCCGGAGAAGATCGACTGCAAGCGCGCCTGGGCCTGCTGCCAAGGATTATTCGCCGCGTTGAGGTCACTCTCCAGCAAGGCGCTGGCTGGGCCGAGTGGTAGCAGATTGGGCAAGAGAACGACGATCACTGCGAAGAAGACGCCTGCCTGCATGAAGTCCCAACCGAGATCGGGCGAGAACCGCAGGCCAATCGCGCGCCAGTGGCGGGTATTCTCAGCCAGCGTGAAGCGCACCATCAGCAGCATCACCGCCAGCAGATAGAGCACCAGGAAGATATACTAGTCGGAGGTCGTCCAGTTCAGATTGATCAGCAGCACGACGCCGTTCGCTAGCGCCATCAGCCAGGGGCGGCGGGTGCGAAACACCAGCCAATAGCTGACATACGAGAGCAGAAAGGTCAGCGTCGCCAGAAAGAGCAAGAAGACCCGATTGTCGCTACTATTCAGGGTCGGGTTGACGGCCAACTGAAACCAGGCGCCGGTATGGGTCAGCAGCGCGCGCCAATCCCCCCCCACAACCGCGTCTGCCGTCTGGTAGACGGCGAACGCAATGCCCGTGATCGTCACCAGTATATGGACGACGACATCCGGCAGCAGGCGCTGTTGGGACGCCAGATAGCCCAACAGTATCCCCATTGCCATCACGGGCGTCAGGATATCCAGTCCCGGCGCCCAGGCGGGTGTCACCGCTTGAATGCTGGCGATGGTTAGGTAGATCACGATGACGGTCAGCCCCACCGTCAGCCAGCCATCCGTCGGGATGAGCCGAAAGTAGACGCGGCGGGGGGCGTCTTCCGCCTGCGGGGGCGCCGCCAGTGGTGTTTGTCCAGCAGGGCGCGACGCGCGTTCACGCGGCGCGGTGGGCCGGGCCTGAGTAGTCGTTTGCATGCGGCGCCTCCGTGTGGGTCTAGCCTCTCTCTGAGATCGTCGGCAGGATGCTACAAATGTTGTGCAGCGCGCGGGCGTCTAGTGGGCGCCTTGCTCCAGCACATGGACAAGCGGGTCGCCTCGGCGCACAGGGATCACCGGCACGCCAATGGCCACCAGCGCGTCGTAGGCGCGGGCGTTGCCGCCCACCTCTTCGTCGAAGCTGTGCGGATCGAGCAGGATCACCAGTGGCCGCACGCCGCGCCGTTGCAGGTGCGATAGCCCCTGCGGCCATGCCAGATCGGTCGAAGGGGTAATGATGATCAGCACGGTGTTGCGGGCCAGACGCGCCTCCTCCCCGGCGAGCGCCTCGGCCAGCGGCAGCGACTCGGTCGGGTGGGCGACGGCCAGCGTTTCGAGGATGCGGTCGAGCTGCCGCTCGCCGCGATCCAGCGGCAGCGAGGCGTCGGTGGCGCCCATCACCGCGAGCGCGACGGAAAGCTCCTGTTGGCGCAGCAGATATGCGGCGAGGGTCGCGGCGATGGTGACGCTATACTCCTCAGTCGAGCTATCGTCTTCACCCGCCTGCGAGTCGAGATCGAGATCGAGCATGATGACGACATCAATAGTAGGGTCGAGGTCAAACTCTTTGACCATAAACTGGCCAAGCCGCGCCGTGCTGGGCCAGTGGATGCGCGTCAGCGGATCGCCTGGCACGTAGCTGCGCACGGTGACGACGTTGGTGGTGGTCTGCAAGGAGCGCTGCGAGCCGCGCCCGCGCCCCGGCATCGCGCCGGGATACAAGTCGAACGTGCCAAGCTGCAAAATCGGCGGCAATACGAGCAGCGGACGCCCAGGGTCCAGCGTGAGTTCGCGGCGGAAGAGGCCCAGCGGATCGCCGGTGGTGGCGACGACGGGGCCGAGCATGTAGCGGCCACGCTTGCGGCAGAGGGTGCGCGCCTTCCATGCGATGCGCTGGTGCGGGCCAACGCTGGAGACGTAGCCCGCGTGATGGCCGGGCAGCGTGGAGGCGTCCGTCACCTGCACCCAGAGCTTCGGCGCCCACGAGTGGTTTTCGAGTGCGAGCCGCTCCTCGATGCGCTCTCCTACCTGCGCTCGCCCGCCCAGCGCCGAGCGGCTAAACTTCAGGCCGCGCACGCTGAGCGCCAGCCAAGCGATCGAGAGTGTTAGCGCCATCACCAGGGCATAGAGCAGCACCCAGAAGGGTTTCCAGCCGGTGGCGACGGCTAACCCGGTGATGATCACGATCAGGCCGATAAGTTGCCAGGGTCGCATACGCGATGGCCTTCCAGAGCGCCGCTAGTCAGACGCTTGCGAGACGTGCGAGCAGATGTACGTTGGGTCTGCGCCGAGGGGGGGATGCGCCTTACGGCGCCCCGCCGGAGTGGCGCGTTAGTGGCGTCCGTTGAACGCCGCTGGGCCGCCGGGGGTGGGCGTCATCGTCAGCGTCTCATCGAGTACGGCGACGGGGGTGACGCCACTCACACGCGCGGCGGGGGCAATGATCAGCCGATGACTGAGCGTCGGCTTGACCAGCGCCTTCACATCGTCGGGGATGACGTAGTCGCGCCCGCGCAGCCCGGCCAGCGCCTGCGCCGCGTGGAACAACGCCAGCGAACCACGCGGGCTGGCGCCCAGGTAGACGTGCTGGTGCTGGCGGGTGGCGGCGACCAACGCGACGATGTATTCGCGGATCTCGCGCTCGACCCGCACCTCGCGCACCCGCGCCTGCATCGCGATCAGCTCCTCGGCGGAGAGTGTCTGTTCGATGGACTCGATGGGATGGCGGAACTGCTGGTGATCGAGAATCTGCACCTCGTCGCGCGGCGAAGGATAGCCCAGGCTGATGTTGAGCATGAAGCGGTCGAGCTGCGCTTCGGGCAGCGGGAAGGTGCCTTCATACTCGATCGGGTTCTGGGTCGCCATCACGAGGAAGGGTGTCGGCAGACGATAGGTCGTGCCGTCTACAGTGATCTGGCTCTCCTCCATCGCTTCAAGCAGCGCCGATTGTGTCTTGGGGGTGGCGCGGTTGATCTCGTCGGCCAGCACGAATTGGCTGACGATGGGGCCGGCGTGAAACTCGAACTGTCGCGTGCCTGGGTTGAATATCGAGACCCCAGTCACATCGCTGGGCAGCAGGTCGGGCGTGAACTGGATGCGCTTGAAGCCGCAGCCAATCGAGCGCGCGATGGATTTCGCCAGGGTGGTCTTGCCGACCCCTGGCACGTCTTCGATCAAGATGTGGCCGCCGCAGAGGACGGCGATCAGCGTCAGGCGCACGGAGTCCTGTTTGCCAACGATCACCCGTTCGACGTTGGCGATCACCCGCTGGCTGGCCTCGCTCATGGCCTGAATGGAAAGCGTCTCGCGGTCTTCCAACTTCACGCGTTTTCGCGGCGGTCGGTGGAGTGTCTGCGCGCGACGCGCACGCTGCGTCGCGGTCGCCGGGCATGCGGCGCCACTCCTCCGGGTAGCCGCGCTCCTTTCTGAAACGGCTCCGCATCGGCGACCCCTACGTCGCCGCGACCGAGCGCCTGATGGTGTTGAGCCGGCGATGAAATCAACGTGCGCTTGCGGTGGCAGACGTTGAGTTCGCGGCGAATGGCTGTGGCTGCGCCGATGCTGGTGGTTGAATATCTATTAGACGTACACACCGCAGCGATTCTACGCCCTTCCCTGTACAGGTACTGCTAGACGTATTGTGAGTAGGTCGTGTAATGGCGGCTAGCGCCTACGCGCAAAGCTCGTAGCCTATGCGCCACCAATGTGGATGGTCGGACACACTGCTGATTATACGCGCTAGGGCGACATCACGTTCCGCAGTCACTCCTGGCGGGCTAGCGTAGCGCCTGCCAAGCGCGCCCATGCGCGCTGGGTAACGTGGCGCTTCGTCTTTGCCTGTATAGAGACGTTAGGGAAGGGGCCGATTTACAACGCGGCAACGTTGGCGCCAGAGGGGCTGACGCCAACGTCGCCGCGCATGCCGATCGCCCTACGCGCCATCACATCAGCGCGACGTGATAGATCCATCCACTCGCCGGATAGCTCCACACTTGCTTGCCCGTCTTTCCCTGGAATACCATCAAGGTAGCGGGCGTGTAGTCCCACGGAGAATAGACGTAGACCAGCCCCTGCGCGACGAAGGTGGTGGAGGCGCCATACGGCTGGAGCGATGGGGAACGCCAGAGTTCCGCGCTGGTCGTCACGCTGAGCGCCAGGAGTTGCACCGTATCCGTCGCGTTCTGCGGCTCGTGCGCTTTGGGCGCCTGTCGCACGTCAAGATAGAGGATACCCTGATCCACGACAGGAGTGATCGTGTCAAATATGTCGCCCGTGCGCGGGGTATACTGCTGCTGCACACTGCCATCCCGCGTGCGTAGCGCCACCACACCGGTAGAAGGCGCCTTCCCTAGCGTCGCCTCGCTGACGTAGAGCAGATCGCCAACGAGCGCCATACCACCCAGGTTGTCGGTCGCCGCGACGCGATACGCCCATGCGACACCGCCGTTGGTCGTATTCAGCGCCGCCACATAGGATGGGCCACCGCTCACACTGCCGACCACATACGCCAGCCCGTTTTGGAATTGCAGCGATTGCAGGCCAGCATGGCTCTGAAACAACCAGCTCTGACGACCTGTGCGCGCATCCAACGCCACCAAATCGGTCACATATTGGTCACCTTCGAAGTGGTTCAGATAGACATAGAGCAGGTCGCCCTGCACGGGCATAACAGGTGTTTCCCTAGCGAGAGGGTCGCTAGTGCCGTAGGAGGTCAGTTGCTCCGCGCCCGAAGGCTGATACTGCCAGACCTGCTGGCCGTTGTCGCTGCGCAGCGCTAGCACGGTCAGGCTATTGGTCACATAGACGACGCCGTTGCTGACGGTGGGGACGGCGAGTTCGCCCGGCAGCGCATCCTTCCACAACTGCCGCCCATCGCTGGCCCGCAAAGCGGCGACGAAGCCATGATACTGGAATGGGGAATCCTGTCCACTGGCGTTAGGATCAGTCACGACGTTCTCGCTGATATATACCACGCCATTGACTAGGATCGGCGCGTTCTCCGGGGCAAGGTCTTCCTGCCAGTTCCAGCTCCACACTTGCGCGCCGGTCGTCAGGTTTAGCGCCTCCAGCGTACCCTGGTTGGGTGTGGCGACGCTCTCCCCCTGGGAGACGACATAGACCATGTTGTTGGCGATCAGCGGCGGAAAATAGTCATTCTGGGTCGTATACTGCCAGATCGGCCCGCCAGTGCGCCGATCCAGCACCGTAACGCCCGACTGCTCCGTCACCAGCACGCTGGTGTTGGGCGCCGTCACCTTCCCGCTGCGGATGGTGAAGAACGAGCAGGAGCTGACGGAGAGCGCCACCAGCGCCAACACGATCAACGCGCGACTGATCGGCGCCCAGCGGGCGACGGTATGGGTAAGGTATCGGCGCATAGTCTCAGTATCCTTCCCTGAGCGCGATCAGTGGGTGATGTGGCGAAGTCGGCAGGCCACCATACGGCTTGCCTGAACGGTCATACTGGGTATACGCCGCGCGGCAGCGGGAAACTCACGAGCTAGCCACGGCCACACTTCGCCACAGTCTAGGCGCTGGGCGTCTACGTCAGCGCGCGGGGGCGCCTCACCTGCTACGCCGCCAACGCCAGCGGGGCGCGGTGGGAGACGACGTGGTAGTGGGCGGGTGATAAAATAGCGTCAAAGATCGTTAGAGCGTCGGTAGAGATTTAGTGGCCGCGCTGCTTGCGTCGCTCGTACTCGGCGTGAGAACCAATCCAAAACTAGACTATCTCATCACCCTGGCGGTATCCCAGTACCCTAATACTATCGTTGACACGCGCAGACCAGAGGTGAACGCGCTTGTTCACTTCCTCGAAGTTGAGACCAGGAGAAAAGGGATCGCGTTGAAATTGTTCATTCGCTTCATAGGCCTGTTTCTGTAGGTCTGGCGCTAAGTCATAGTAGAGCTTCCAAAATCCTTTCTTGACATGCGACTTCATCACGCTTCCCCTGATGCCTTACCCGCTGGTAAGGGAAAATCCACCGTCTCGTCCGCTTGCGCTTCCGCGATCCATTGCTGTAGCCAAGCGTCATTCTGCGGATCGTTGAGGTCGGCGTCCCACTGCGCGTTCAGGATGGCGCTCTCGATCTGCGTCGCCAGCCGATCTTGCGCTTCTGGCGAGAGCTTCGCCGCGTTGGCGACAGCGGATTGCAGGCGTTCGGTCATCATGGTGAGGCTCCTATTCTGTACATATACCTTTATGCGCCAGTCTACCACGTTGCGCTCCCACATAGCCATTGCTCGCCTGATCCACGCACGGACGAATGGCGAGATGGCAACATTTCATCGCACAAAAATCGCGCCACTTCCTCTATTGAAGAAGTGATACGAGGTTCGTTTGAGCTGTTGGCGTTCCCATCGCCCTAACCCGCCGTAAGGGGGCAGGACAGGCGCTGGCCCGTAGGGCCACAAGCCAGGGTGGTGGCCGCGCCCGGTGGTGGACGCCAACAGCTCAAATGGACGTGTTATAGCGCGGTGAAAGCGTGATGTCAGCGTCTACCCATGCGCGGGCGTCACCCAGGCGGCGACGGGCTGCGCGTCGAGCGCGCGGGCGAGGATCTCGGCGATGTCTTCGACGCCCATGTCGTCGCTGGCGCCGACTGCCTTCACGCCGTCCTCGAACATCGTGATGCAGAAAGGGCAGGCGGCGGCGAGCGTCTCGGCGCCGGTGTCGAGCGCCTCCTGCACGCGCGTATTGTTGATGCGCTTGCCGATCTTCTCCTCCATCCAGACGCGCCCGCCGCCGCCGCCGCAGCAGAACGAGCGGTTGCGGTTGCGGCCCATCTCCGTCACGCCCTCGCTGTTGATCACATTCAGCACGCGGCGCGGCTGATCGTAGACGCCGTTCCAGCGGCCAATGAAGCAGGGATCGTGGTAGGTCAGCTTGCGCTTATCGAAGCCCGCTGGCAGTGTGAGCTGGCCCGACGTGATCAGTCGGTCAATAAACTCGGTATGATGGACGACCTCGAAATTGCCGCCCAACTGCGTATACTCGTTCTTGATCGTGTTGAAGCAGTGGGGGCAGGTGGCGACCACCGTCTTGACGTTGTACGCGCGCCCCGGCTCGACGCCCACGCCCGTATACGGCGCGACTGCCGCTGCGGTGGCCGTCCCGCCACTCGCGCCGTTCGCACTGGCCCCATTACTACCATTGGCCCCGTTGGCGCCCGCCGCCGTTGCGGTTGCGCCCTTGCCGAAGCCGTAGCCGTTGAGCGTCTCAATGTTGGCCTGGGCCAGCGTCTGCCAGAGGTATTCGTTGCCGATGCGGCGAGCGGGATCGCCGGTGCAGCTTTCCTCCGGGCCAAGGATGCCGAAACGCACGTGGGCCGCCTGCATCACCCTGGCGAAGGCAGTCGCCACCTTGCGGTTACGCGCGTCGAACGACCCCATGCAGCCGACCCAATACAGCACCTCAACATCCGGGTCTTCGGCCAGCGTGGGGACGTTCAGCCCCTGCGCCCAGTCGGCGCGGGTATCGTTGCGAATCTCCCAGGGATTGGCGTTGCGTTCCAGGTTGTCGAAGAGCGGCTTCACCTCCTGCGGGAAGTCGCTCTCCTCCATCACCAGATAGCGGCGCATGTCGTCTATCTTCTGCACATGCTCAATCGAGACCGGGCAGATCTCGACGCAGGCGCCGCAGTTCGTGCAGGCCCACAGCGACTCGTGCTTGATCAGCCCGCCGACCATCGGCTCGCGCTGCACCTGCGCCTCGGTCGCCGCCGCGCCCTGGCCGACCACCGCCAGATGTGCGGTGGCGAATAACTCCTCTTTGACGCCCAGGATGATCTCTTTGGGCCAGAGCGGCTTGTCGGTCGCCAGCGCCGGGCAGACGCTGTTGCAGCGCCCGCATTCGGTGCAGGCGTAGCCATCCAGCAATTGCTTCCAGGTGAATTGGTTGACCTGATGGACGCCGTAGTCCTCACGCTCCTCAATGTTGGGGATGATTTGGATCGCGCCCATCGGGCCGAAGTTGCGGAAGAAGACGTTGAACGGCGTCGCGATCAGGTGCAGGTGCTTGGAGTTTGGTAGATAGACCAGGAAGCCCAGCACCACCAACACATTCCCCCACCACGCGACATCCGCCAGCGCGAAGGCCGTGCGCGTGGGGAGTCCGCTTAGCGACGGGCCAATCAGCGCGCCGAAAAGCGACCAGTCGGCGCCGTTGGTGGCGGCGTAGGCGAAGATCTCGAAGACGAAGACGGTGATCAGCACCAGCGCAATCAGCGCCAGGATCGTGTAGGCGTCGGCCATGCCATGCGACTGGCTGCGCAACTGCTGGGGCCGCAGCACAAGCCGCCGATAGGCGAAGATGACCAGCGAGATGGCGGCGGCGGCGATAAAGAAATCGAGGATACCAGAAAAGATGCGACTGCTGAGCAGCGGAATGCTGAAACCCAGTCCCATTGCCCACAGGTTGAGCGCGTCGAGCTGGATGATGATGAAGCCCCAGAAGGTGAAGAAGTGGGCGACGCCGGGGAGTGGATCGCGTAGCACGCCGCGCTGCCCCAGCACCATCAACGTGAAATACTTGACGCGGTCGCCCAGCCGATCAAAGCGATTCTCTGGGCGCCCGGCGCGCATCAAGCGTACCAGCGTGCGAATGCGCAGGCCAAAGGCGACCCACGCGACCACCAGGATCACCCCAAAGATGACCGCGCCGATCAGTCCGCCCGACGGCATAAATATGGCGCCCATGACAAACGCTGCCTTTCTGGTGAAACCAGACCTACTAACACGCCCACCTCAGGTGTTGGCGCCCACCGCTGGGCGCGGCCCCCACCCTGGCTTGGCCCCTGCGGGCCTGCGCCTGTCCCTCCCCCG
>VFSW01014728.1_pt1 | contig 10790 bp, 11 predicted proteins | sample 5358111 | NCBI WGS metagenome assembly VFSW01 (sample SAMN11554181, study PRJNA540505) | mine drainage metagenome | isolation source: sediment from site ElyBrook_90M | place: USA: Ely Copper Mine, Vershire, VT | collected 2017
CCGCCTGCGGATCGGCGGCGGCCAGCGCGGCGCGGAAAATCTGCAAGGCGTGCGTCCGGCGCGTGTTCATTGCCGGAACAGGGGCAGCGAGAGTATCTTATGGACCGTCATCATGACGTCCTCTTCCGGAGCCTCGATCCGGTAATGGGCCTGCGCGTACCGCGGACGCCGCGCATCGAACAATTCGCGCAGGTTCTCCGCGTCGCGGGCCAAGGGCCGGTGGGATTCGGCGGCCACGCGCTTCTGGATCAATTCGAAGGGAGCATCCAGCCACACGACCACGCCGTTGTTGGCCACCACCTCAAAATTCTCATCGCGCATCAGCGCCCCTACGCCCAGCGCGACCACCTGGGGATGCCCGAACTGCACCGCGCGGACGCGCTTGGCGAGCGTGGCCGACTCCATCTCGCGAAACTGGTTCTCGCCGTGGGTGTCGAAAATCTCGCCGATCTTGGCGCCGGCGACGCTCTCGATTTCGTCGTCAAGATCGAAGAAACTCCACCCCAGCTCATCGGCCAGAGCACGGCCGATCGTGGATTTGCCGCTTCCCATGAAGCCGACCAGAAAAATTCCCGGCGTTCGTTTAAGCTTAAGAATCATATTCGGCAGCGCGCGGGCGCGAAAGTGATAATAGTATCATGCAGCCGGGTTTGTTGCCTCTATTTCCGCTCCAGGTGGTTTTGTTGCCCGGCGCCGAACTCCCCCTTCACATCTTCGAGGACCGCTACAAGGAAATGATCGCCGAGGCGATTCGCGGCCGCCAGGAGTTCGGCGTGATTCTGGCCAGCGAGAAAGGCATCGTCAACACTGGCTGCACCGCCAGCATCGATAAAGTACTGCGCGAATATCCCGACGGCCGCCTGGACATCCTGGCGCGGGGCCGCAGGCGGTTTGAGATCCTGATGCTGAACGACGAGCGGCCCTTTTTGCGCGGGACAGTGGAGTTTTTCGACGACGAAGATGAGACCGCTGTCGCGCCGGAAACCCGTCAGCGCGCGATCGACGGCTTTAACGATATGCAGAAGCTGCTCTCGCAGGAGGCTCTGAATCCGGACGAAATCGGGCGCGTGCCGCTGAGTTTCCGTCTGGCGCAGCCGGTAACGGACCTCGGGTTCCGGCAAACACTGCTTGCCTCGCGCAGCGAAAGCGACCGCCTGCGGCAGCTAGCCGAATTTTTCCCGGCGCATAACCTGCGTCAAAAGAGGATTCAGCACGTGAAGGATGTCGCGCCGCGCAACGGCCACGGGCGAGGGGCCAGCGGAGTCGAATGAGCTTCCTGATTTTCGACGCGGACGACACGCTGTGGGAAAATAACATCTATTTCGAGCGCGCCTTCGACGATTTCTGCGCATTCTTGGATCATTCCGAGTTAAGTCCGAAGCAGGTCCGCGAGGTACTGAACGAAATCGAGATGGTGAATGCCAAGATTCACGGCTACGGATCGAAGAGCTTCGGACGCAATCTGCAGCAGGCTTACCGGCATCTGGCCGAGCGAGAGATCCGCCACGACGATCTGGATCATGTCATGTCGCTGGCCGAGCGGATTCTGGCACAACCCTTGGAAGTGATCGAGGGCGTGGAAGAAACGCTGGCCGAGCTCGCCCGGCGCCATGACCTGACGCTGTTCACCAAAGGCCATCCGGAGGAGCAGCGGCTGAAGGTGGACCGCTCCGGCCTCGGCCATTTCTTCGCCCACCTGGGGATCGTGAAGGAGAAGGACGCGGCGGCATACCGCAGGCTGGTGGAGGAGCGCGGCTTCGAGCCTCGCGACACCTGGATGATCGGGAATTCGCCAAAGTCAGACATCAATCCCGCGCTCGCAGCGGGGCTGAACGCCGTGCTGGTGCCCCATCCTCACACCTGGGTCCTGGAACACCAGGACTTGCAGGACGGCGGCGACCGTCTACGGATCGTGGACAGTTTTTCCGATTTACGGCGTCATTTTTAGCGCGCAATACTTCATCGCGGTTCCGGAAAAGCGGCCCATACTTTTTAAGCGTTCGCCGATATGACCCGGCATGATCGACTTTAGCGCTCCTTTATCCGGCATGAGGCAGGCGGAAACCACCGTAAACCAGGTGGCATGGCGTTTGGCGAAACCAATCAGCGAAAGCGTGGATCTGAGCGCGGAAGCAGTGTCGCTAATGATGGCGCGGGACAACTTCGCGCTGAACGGAAAAGCCGCCCAGGCAGAGGATCAGATGACGCAAGCCGCGTTGAGCGTGATGGCGTAGTAAAATCCCAGGTATGAGCTGGACCTTCTCTCGCATTTGCGTTTTAACTTCGCTGGTTATTCCGGCGGCGTTCGGACAATTCCTGTCAATGCGCTCGCAAATCGACGGCGACACCATGAAGGTGACGCTCGCCTCTCCGATGTACCGCGGAGGGGCCATCCAGGGCGCTCCGTACTCGGGCGAGCAGACTAGCGAAACGGTGCAGACGCTGGCCGACGGCACGCACATCACGCAGCAGCACAACAACGAGAAGATTTGGCGCGACTCGGATGGACGGACGCGTTCTGAGCGAAAGATGGTCCTCGGACAGCAGCAGGGCGGCTCCTTTGTCATTGCCCAGATCACCGATCCGATGGCTGGCTACGTTTACGTGACCGACGACGTGGCAAAGGTGGCGCACCGGATCGCAATTGCCAAGCCCGCGGCGCGTAAGCCTCCCACGTCGCCCGCCCAGCCGCCGCCCGCGAACATGCCGCAGTTTTCCTCGGAGAAGCTGGGCGAGAAAAACATCGAGGGCTTGATTGTGCAAGGCACGCGCTCCACCACCACCATTCCCGTGGGCGCGCAGGGCAACGACCGGCCCCTGGTCTCCACTAGCGAAAGTTGGTTTTCGCCGGAGTTAAAGACGGTGGTGCTCTCCACGAGCTCCGATCCGCGCTACGGGGAATCGACCACCAGGCTCATCAACATCAGCCGCGCGGAACCGGATGCGGCGTTGTTTCTGCCTCCGGCGGGCTATCAGGTGGTGGACGAAAAGGACTCGTTCACGGTGACGCTGAAGAGGCAGTAACTCTTCGTGGGCAGGTTATCGCGAACGTGGCGCGGACTTTAGTCTGCCGCGTCGGCTTCAGCCGGCGGCAGCGACCGACATCGGCTGAAGCCGATGCTTCAAGCTGAAGCTCGCGCCACTTGGGACCAGACTACTTGAACACGGTCCGGCTGGCGTAATCCAAAATCACCGACGGGAATATTCCCAGCGCCAGCGTGCCGATCGCGGAGCCGTACATGGCGAGCTGCAACCCGAGGCCCGCGGAAGGTAGATTTTCCACCGACTCGCCCGGCTCCTTCATGTACATCACCACCAGAATCTGCAGATAGTAGTAGGCGGCCACGGCGCTGTTGAGCAGACCGAAAATCGTCAGCCAGACGAGGTTCGCGTCCAGCGCGGATTTGAAGATGTAGAATTTGCCGAAAAAACCGCCGGTGAGAGGCACGCCGATCAGGCTCAGCAGGAAAACCGTCATCATCGCCGCGATCGCCGGCTGGCGCTGCGCAAGGCCCGCAAAGTCCTGAATGGCGACGTAGCGCTCGCCCTTGCGCGCGAAGTAGGTGATGACGGCAAACGCGCCGATATTGGTGAATGCGTAAGCGGCCAGATAGAACATCGCGGCGGCGGCGCCGGTATCGGAGTGCGCGGTCACGGCGACCAAGATGTATCCGGCGTTGGCGATGGCCGAATAGGCCAGCATGCGCTTAATATTCGTCTGCTTGATGGCCGCGAAGTTGCCGACGACCATCGTCACCAGCGCGCAGGCCCAGACAAAGGGCGTCCAGCGGCCGGAAATGGAGCCGAACGCGGTGAGGAAAATCCGCAGCAGAATCGCGAACGCGGCAGCTTTCGGTCCCACCGAAAGAAACGCCGAAACCGGAGCGGGCGCGCCCTGATACACGTCTGGGGCCCACACCTGGAATGGCGCGGCGGAAATCTTAAATCCAAGGCCCACGAAGATCAGCGCGGCGGCGACGGCGGCCAGCGCGTGGGAATCGAAGCCAGGAGTGTCAATCGCGCGGCGCACCGCTTCCAGATTGGTGGTACCGGTGATGCCGTAGATCCACGCCACACCATACAACAGAAACGCGGTGGCGAACGAGCCGAGCAGGAAATACTTCATAGCCGATTCGTTGTTGCGCGGATCGTCGCGCAAGTATCCGGCCAGGATATAGCTCGCGATGGAGGAAATTTCGAGACCGATGAAGACCATGATCAGCTCATTGGCGGTGACCATGACGCACTGGCCCATCACGCTGAAGATCAGCAGGGCGAAATATTCGCCGCCCGGATGATCCTCCCGGCGCAGATACTCGGAACTGGAAAGAACGGCGAAAATACCGATGCCAATGACGAGAACGCGGAAAAAGGTTCCGAACGGGTCGACGATCAGCATGTCGTGAAACCCGGTTCCAGCGTCAGACGTGGCGGCGGCGAGCAGCGCGGCGGCCAGCCCCGCGATGGAGAGCGGCGCGAACATCTTCGCGGCCGGCGACGGAGGCGCGGAAGCAGAATCGGGCGCGGGCATGAACGCTTCCAGCAGCATGATCAGCAGGCCGGTGACGGTGAGAATCATCTCCGGCAGGAAGCGCATGTATTCGGCGGAGGTGGGTATCATGTTAGCGGCCCTCCTGTGTCTGGGCGGCGCGTGGTAAAGCCGCCGCCTGGCGGGTAGCGCCAGCCGCCTGCTTGAGGATCACGGCGTTCTGAGTGCTGATCGCCGGCATGAAGGTTTGGGAGAACGTTCCCATCCAGAACATCATCGCGAGCAGAGGCAGAATCACCGCCCATTCGCGCGGTGTGAGGTCGAACACATGATGGGTCACCGATTCGGAAGCCTTTCCGAAGAAGACCCGCTGATAGAGCCACAACATGTAGCAGGCCGAGAAGATTACGCCGAGCGCGGCGGCGACCGCCAAATTGAAATTCGCCGTGGCCGCGCCCTGCAGCACCAGATACTCGCCCACGAAGTTGCTCAAGGTCGGCAAGCCGATGGAGGCCAGCATGGTGATCATGAAGACCGCGGACAGATTCGGAGCGGGCGTTGCCACGCCTCCGTATGCGGAAATTTCCAGCGAATGGCGGCGTTCATATAAGTAGCCCACCAGGATGAAGAGCGCGCCAGTGGAGATGCCGTGCGCCAGCATCACATACCCGGCTCCCTCGAACCCTTGCTGGGTGAAGGAGAAGATCCCCAGCACGACGAAGCCGCGGTGGCTCACCGAGGAGTACGCCACCAACTTCTTCATGTTCGGCTGGACCAGGGCAACCAGGGCTCCGTAGACGATTCCAGTGATGGCCAGCGCGTTCACCCATCCCGCGCATTGATGCGCCGCTCCGGGGAATAAAGGCACGCAGAAGCGGAGCAGCCCGTAGGTGCCCATTTTCAGCATGACGGAAGCCAGCATCACGGATCCCGCCGTCGGCGCTTCCACGTGCGCGTCCGGCAGCCAGGTGTGCATCTGGAACAGCGGCACCTTCACCGCGAAGGCGAAGAAGAAGGCCAGGAACAGCAGCAGTTCGGCGCGCGGCGTCAGCGATAGATCGCCGCTCGCCAGCATGTTCCGGATCGTCACATAGTCGAATGTATTGGCGTGGTTGTAAAGATAGATAATCGCGCCGAGCATCAGCACCGAGCCGGCCATCGTATACAGGAAGAATTTGACGGTCGCGTAGATGCGGCGGTCGTGGCCCCAGATGCCGATGAGGAAATACATCGGAACCAGCGCGAGTTCCCAGAACACATAGAACAGAAACAGGTCGATCGAGATAAACACCCCGATCAGGCCGAATTCCAGCAGGATCAGAAACGCGTAATATTCCTTTACCCGGTGCGCGATGTATTTCCAGGAAACGGCGACCGCGATCGGCGTCAGGAAGGTCGACAACAGAACCAGCCAGAGACTCAGGCCGTCGAGCCCGACGTGATAGCGGATCGGCGGAAACTTGATCCAGGCGGCGTTGGTTTCAAAAGTGTAGCCGGAGGGCGAGGCGAACCAGTACGGCGCGAGCAGCGCAAGAGAAACCAGGAAGACAACGCCCGAAATCGCCAGCGCGGCCCAACGGGACATTTCCTTGGGCGCGAGCAGCACAAGGAAGAAGCCGAGCAGCGGAAGGATCAGGACCAGGTCGAGGGTGCTCATCGCGTCACCCCCGTGAGGCCCATCACAATCACAACCAGGATCGCTCCGGCGAGCACCCATCCCGCGTAACTTCTTATGTATCCCGATTGCATGCGGCGCAAGACATCGCCGATGCCGCGCGCGGTGTAGCCGACGCCGTTCACCGTGCCGTCAATGGCGCCGGCATCGATCGTCCGCCACAACAGCGAGCGCGAACCGTCGACGATGGGGTTGACGAAAGCCGAATCATAAGCTTCGTCGATGAAATATTTGTTGTAGAGCAAAGTGTAAACGGGCTTGAACCCGTTGGCGATGGATTCGGGAATGCCGGGCGCAGCCACGTAGAACAAATAGGCCAGCGCGATGCCCGAAAGGCCCGCCACCATCGGCACCCATCCGACGAAAGAGGGTAGGTCCCCCTCGCTCAGCTTAAATAGTGGTTCCAGATACCGCGGGATGTTGATGAATCCGCCGCCAAGGCTCAATGCAGCGAGCACGGCAAGAGGCCCCCACATCACAAAAGGCGATTCGTGCGGATGATGGTGGCCGCGGTATTCGCCGAAGAAAGCGAGGAAGAAAGCGCGGAACACGTAGAACGCGGTCATTCCGGCGGTAAACACACCCACCCAGAAAATCCAGGGGGCGTATTGATAGGCGGATTCGAGAATCGCATCCTTACTATAGTGGCCGGAGGTGAACGGAAAACCCGCGATCGCGAGGCTGGCGCACAGCAGCACCGTGCAGGTGATGGGGATCTTCTTCATCAAGCCGCCCATTTGGCGCAGATCCTGTTCGCCGGAAAGAGCGTGGATCACGCTGCCCGCTCCCAGGAACAGCAGCGCCTTGAAAAACGCGTGCGTCATCACGTGCCAGATGCCGGCTGAAAACGCTCCCGTGCCGAGGCCGACAAACATGTAGCCAAGCTGGGAAACGGTGGAGTACGCGAACACCTTCTTAATATCGTTCTGCACCAGGCCGATGGTGGCCGCCAGGAACGCGGTGGTGATGCCGACGATGGCGACAAAACTCAGCGCCAGGGGCGAATGCAGGAAGATCGACGAACTACGCGCGATCATGTACACACCGGCGGTGACCATGGTGGCGGCGTGGATCAAAGCGCTGACCGGGGTCGGGCCGGCCATGGCGTCGGGAAGCCAGACGTAGAGGGGTATCTGGGCCGATTTACCCGTCGCGCCCACCAGCAGCAGCAGCGCAATCGCGGTGATCCAGCCGGGCGAAGCGTCGACGGGCAGCGTCTTGGCCTGAGAAAAAACCTTGCCGAAGTCGAGCGAGCCGAAGTGAATCGCGATCAGAAAAATGGCAAGCGAGAAGCCGAAGTCGCCGATGCGGTTGACGATGAACGCCTTATTTCCGGCCGTGGTGGCGAAGTTTTCCAGGAAATAGAAGCCGATCAGCAGGTAGCTGCACAAGCCCACGCCTTCCCAGCCCACGAACAGCAGTAGGAAGTTGGCGGCCAGCACCAGCGTCAGCATGAAGAACATGAACAGGTTGAGATAGGCGAAGAAGCGGTAGTAGCCGCCCTCATGCGACATGTAGCCGACGGCGTAAATATGGATCAGCGTGCCGATGCCGGTGACGATCATCAGCATCACGGCGGTGAGGCGGTCGACCGCGAAATCGACGCTAATGTTCAGCGCGCCGGACTGAATCCAGGTGAAGTAATGCTCGACGTGGGTTTCCTCGAGGCCGCCCGAGAACGCGCCAAGCGCGCTGAGCGATTTCAGCACCCACAGAAATGCCAGAAGCACCGATCCGACGGCGACGGCATTGATGACGGCCTTAGGCAGGCGCCGGCCGAACAGGCCGTTGATGGCGAAGCCCGCCAGGGGCAATAGGGGAATGAGCCAAAGTTGCAGCATCGTTTAGTTCTTTAGCGAACTGACCTCATCGATTTCCAGGGTCCGGCGATTCTTGAAAACCGTCAGAATAATTGCCAGGCCGACGGCGGCCTCGGCGGCGGCCACCACCATCACGAAGAAGCTGAAGATGTGGCCATCGGGCTGCTTAAACTTGTACGAAAACGCGACAAAGCTGAGGTTCACGGCGTTCAGCATCAGCTCGATCGACATAAAAACCGTGATCACGTTGCGGCGGAACAAAAATCCAGCCACGCCCAGCGAGAATAAAACGGCGCTGAGAATCAGGTACCAGGTGAACGGCACGCTCTCGGGCAGCGGGGGCATTTATTGGATCTCCTTGCGGGCCAGCACAACTGCGCCCAGGATGGCGATCAGGATCAGAATACTGGTGACCTCGAAGGGCAGCAGGTAGGTTTGAAACAGCAGGCGGCCGATATCCTGCGGCGTGCCGTGCGTCATGTTGCCGAACAGGCCGCTGGGCGCGGGCGGAAACATCCGCTGGATCACCCAAGCCGCCACGCCCATGAACAGCGCCAGCAGCGGCAAACCGCCGTATTTTACCCACAGATTGCGCGGCGTTTTGTGCTCGGTTCCGGCGTTGAGCAGCATGATGACGAAGATGAACAGCACCATGATGGCGCCGGCGTACACGATCAACTGCGCCGACGCGATGAATTCGCCGCCCAGTTGCAGATAGATCAGCGCAAGCGCGCCCATCACGCCCACCAGCGACAGGGCGCTCGAAATCGGGTGGGTTTGCAACACCAGATTCACCGCGCAAATCACGGCGATCGCGGCGAAGACAAGAAACAGAATGACGTGTTCCATAACTAAGTAAGGGCCACCATCAGGGCCGTGACAAACAGGTTGACGATCGCCAGCGGAAACATGAAGGTCCAGGCGAAATTCATCAACTGATCGTAGCGGAAGCGCGGCAGCGTGCCGCGAATCCAGATGTACACGAATAAGACGGCTCCGACTTTGGCCAGGAACCAGAACAGAGGCAGAATAATGGCCGAGACGATCGGAACCAGGAAAATCCCCGCGAGGCCCAGGAAGACGACGCCCGCGACAGGCAGCGTGTAGCGGTCCAGAGGCCGCGCCGGATTGAATCCGTGATAGAAGCAGACCAAAGCCGCGATCAGGAAAATAACCGGCGCCACAAAAGACGATCCGTATTCGGCGGGCCACAGCGGCTGCCATCCGCCGAGGAACAGCAGCACAGCCACGCAGGAAACTGTCACCATGTTGGCGTATTCCGCCATGAAAAACGCGGCGAACTTCCTGGAGCCGTATTCGGTGTGGAATCCGGCCACCACCTCGTTTTCCGCTTCCGGAAGATCGAACGGCACGCGCTTGGTTTCGGCGAACGCCGCCACTAAGAAAATCAAAAAGCTGACGATCTGCGGGAACGGGCCTTGAAAAATGCTCCACCGGGGAATGAAGCCGAGGTAATAACCGGCCTGGCCGTCCACCAGTTGGCGGAAGCTGAGCGAGTTCAACAGCAACAGCGGCGCGGCGATGGCCATGGCCATCGGCAGCTCGTAGCTGATCATCTGCGCCGAGCTGCGCAGGCCGCCGATCAGCGCGTATTTGTTGTTCGACGCCCAACCCGCCAGCGCGACGCCGTAGACGCCGATGCCCGAAAGGCCGAGGATGAACAGTACGCCGACGTTCAGGTCCGCCAACTGCATCGGCGTGGAGAAGGATCCGATTTTGACCTCGGTTCCAAACGGGATAACGGCGATGGAGATCAGCGCGAACATCACGGCCAGGAACGGCGCCAGCAGATAGAAAAATTTGTTCACGTGCGACGGAATCATGTCCTCTTTGGTGAGGAGCTTGATGACGTCGGCCAGGGGCTGCAGCAATCCATGGGGTCCGACACGCCGCGGCCCGATGCGCAATTGGATGTGGGCGAGCACCTTGCGTTCCACCCATTGAATATAGGCCAGCGCAGTGAGCAGCGCGAACGCCACGATGGCGGATTTGATGAGACTTACAATATAAAAGTTCATTTCGTGGCCCCGTAGAGCGTACCGGGGGATTCCATGACTTCGTTCAGCATCTTGGAGTATTTGGTCAACGATCCGGACGTGAACAGGGTGTCATTGGAGGACCGGATGACACCCGGTAATTGCGGCACTCGTCCGTTCAGAGGGGCCGTCGCCACGGGGCCCAGGTCGAGAACCGCCTTCGAAACATTGTAGCCGTGCACGTTGGAGCGGATTTCCTCGAATACCTTCTCCGGCAGCCAGATGCCCAGGTCGAGCTTCATTTCCTTGGCGATCAGGCCCATGATTTCCAGGTCCGTTTTCGTGCCCATCACCTTCACCGCGCGCTTCAGCTTCTGCACTTCGCCGGTGCCGCTGGTGACCGTGCCCGATTTTTCATAGGCCGACGCGGCCGGCAGAACCAGGCAAGCATCCTTCGCCGTTTCGGTCATAAAGAGGTCCTGCACGACGACGAAGGATTTTTCTGTCATGGTGGCGTTCTTCAGGGGATTCGCGCCGACGACCCACAGGACATCCAGGTCGGCCGTAAGCATCTGCTGAAGAGACAGCCCGCCGTTCTTCGGAACCAAGCCCATGTCGAACGCGCCGCGGGAGTTCGAGTAATCCACCAGGCAAACGTATTTAACGGGCACGCCGAGCGAATCGCCGAAGGCGACCAGCTTGCGGACCGCTTCTCCCTGGATCGCGTCGCCGAAAACGATTACCAGGTCCGCTTCGGTCTTCAGCTTGTCGCGCAACGATTCGACGCCCGCGATTTCGCCGCCTTTTTC
>VFSW01014729.1_pt1 | contig 10789 bp, 7 predicted proteins | sample 5358111 | NCBI WGS metagenome assembly VFSW01 (sample SAMN11554181, study PRJNA540505) | mine drainage metagenome | isolation source: sediment from site ElyBrook_90M | place: USA: Ely Copper Mine, Vershire, VT | collected 2017
ATCGTCTTCGCGCTCGCGCTGGCCGCCGGCCTGGGCGTTTGGATGTTCAAGGACCACGGCGCCGCCCCCGCGCAGGAGGCCGCAGCGAGCACGCCGCGCGCGCTGATGCCGCTGCCGAAATCGCTGGAATCGAAGGTCGGCCTGCGCGCCGTCGACGACGCCTGGGTCCGCGTCGCCGTGGACGACGCGGTGGTCTTCGAGGGACGCCTTCCGCGGGGCGCGGCGATGGAGTGGAAGCCGTCGCGCGTCGTCTCCCTGCGCACGACCGCGCCCGGGTCTCTTCAGCTCACCGTCAACGGGGCGCCGCAGACGCTGGCGAACTCCTCGCCCGACGGCGAATACCGCATCGATCTCCCCTAGAATGAACCTCGCCAACCGCTTGACGATGCTGCGCGTCGTCCTGGCGGCGGCCGTGTTCGGCGCCGTGATGGCCGACGACCCGCGCTGGCACGGGGTCGCGCTCGTGCTGTTCGTCGCCGCGATCGCGACCGACTGGCTGGACGGCTGGCTGGCGCGGCGGACGAACTCGGTCAGCCATTTCGGCAAGATCGCGGACCCGATCGCCGACAAAATACTGGTCCTCGGCACGCTGCTCGCCCTGATCCGCCACCGCGAGCTCGCGATCCCGCTCTGGGCCGTGTTCCTGATCCTGATGCGCGAGCTCCTGATCGGCGGGATGCGCCTGCTGGCGGCCGCGCACGGCAAGTCCATCAGCGCCGAGCGCTCGGGGAAGATCAAGACCGTGGTGCAGTGCATCGCGGTACTCATGATGCTCGGCATCGTGGTCCTGCGCGACCGCGGCCTGGCCCCGCCCGGGTTGACCGCCGCCGCCGGACCCCTGACCATGCTGTGCGCCGCGCTGGCGCTGTCGAGCCTCTGGTCCTACTACCGCCAGTATCGTCAATTGCTCGAGAAGTCCTGGAGCTGAACTGCTCGACCGCCTCTGCGTCGTCTTGGCGACGGGCCTGGGGATAAGCTATATTGCCCTCCCGGCCGTCGCCGGAAGGAAGTGGACCGGTTCCGGCTTCATGGGCACGGTCGAGGGAATCCTGCTGTGGTTCCTGCTGCCTCCGGCCCCGGGTCCGTACTGGACCGTCGTCGCGGCTGCCTCGCTTGCCGCGTTCTGGGTCTGCGGGCGGGCCGATAAGGCCCTGGGGACGCACGACAATCCCCGCATCGTCTTGGACGAGGTGGTCGGAGTCTGGGTCGCCGCGGCGGGCCTGCCCCGCGAGGCGCGCCCGGCGCTGCTGGCTTTTGTTCTGTTCCGCTTGTTCGACTCGGTGAAACTGCCGCCGTACCGGTGGCTGGAACGCCTGCCGGGCGGGATCGGAGTCGTCGCCGACGATCTCGGCGCCGGCCTGGTCGCGAGCCTGGCCGCGCGATTGATCTTGAGGAGGTGGGGTTGGGCGTGAGGACCGCGACGCTTCTGGCCATTCTGGCCGCCGCGCTGGCGCCGTCCGCCGCGGCCCAGCCTCAGCTCACGGCCGCCAACCCGTACGGGAACCCGTTCGCCCCGGCCGGCATCTCGACCTCGCCCGCGGTCAGCACCGCGCCCGTCATCTCCCTCGGCCAGCCCCTGAGCGCCGCGGGCGGCCCCTGGGTGCTCGCGGAAACCCTGTTCTTCTCTCGCGGCAAGATCCTCAGCGACTACGCATGGCGAGGCAAGCTCCACGGCGTCGTGGGCCAGCTCTACACCAAGCAGGACCTCGAAGGCGACGTGCGGACCCTCAAGGATCTCAAGGTCTTCACGCGCGTCGCGCCGGCCGTCTACGCCATCCCCAGCAACCCGATCCCGCCGCAGTTCACCAGCATCTCGATCTCGACGAATCAGGTCCGCGTGGTCTTCGACGTGGACGTCGTCGCGTCCACCGGGCCAAAGGTCGTCCGCGTCAGGGCGCCGTCGGCCGTCTCGGGCCTGATCTTGACGCCGACCGCCTATCGCGGCGCCGGCAAGTTCAACAAGCCCGGATTGGGCCTCGACTTCAACGCCGTGTACTTCATCGGCCGCCTCTACGGCAAGAACAACTACGCCAACGCCCCGACCCATACGAACTACATCGACCGCCTCGGCGTCTGGCTGCTCACCGTCGACGGCAAGATGCAGGTCCAATCCGACGAAGGCTGGCGCCCGGCCGTGGCCGTCGGCGCGCAGACGACCTTCATGTTTCGAGACTCGCCCCAGCCGACCGTCGCGACCCCGTCGGTCACGGTGCAGGTCAACACGAAGAGCACCCAGATCCTGACGGACGCCTACATCGTCGCCTCCAAGCAGTACCGCCGCCTGCGCACGAGCGTCGGCCTCATGCAGGGGAATTTCGGCAGCCTCCCCGGAAACCTCTCCGAGTATCTTTCGCCCGCCGCCCTCCAGTTCTACAAGCAGACCTCCGGCTTCACTCCCGTCGGCTCCGTCGAAACTCAAACGGTGCCCTTCGGCAGCATGTTCTACATGATCAAGCCCGACTACCCGATCGGTTTCGAGGTCATGAAGTTCGACGGCGCGGGCAGCAACCCGATGCTGATCGACTTCAAGGTCGGCCGCTTCCTTAAGCTCAATTTCGACGTCGCCCTTCTGAAGTTCGACGGAGGCTACGACGTCCTCGGCCTCTTCGAGTTCCGCTACAACCAGTTCCCGAGCCAGTAACGAAGGAGCCCGGACCTCTTGCTGACCGAATTCTCGGCGATCAAGGCGCGCCTCGCGGAGCGAACGCCTCTGGCCGTCGACGCGCCCGGCGCGATGGAAACGGCGGTCGCGCTGATTCTCGCGCCCGGCGAGCGCGGTCTTTCGGCGCTGTTCATCCGCCGCGCCGTGCGCGCCGACGACCCCTGGTCGGGGCACATCGCGCTTCCCGGCGGCCGCCGCGAGCCCGGCGACGCGGACCGCCTCGCGACCGCCGTGCGCGAGACCCGGGAAGAGGTCGGGCTCGCCCTTCCGGGAGGAGCCCTGCTCGGCCGCCTCGACGACCTGGCGCCCAGCGTTCCGCGCCTGCCGCCTCTCGTCATCCGGCCCCACGTCTTCGGCCTCGACTCGCGGCCCGAAGCCGGCCTCAGCGAGGAGGTCGCGGAGGTCATGTGGATTTCGCTCGCCGACCTGCCCGCCTGCGAGGGGAAGGCCTCGGTGCCGATCCGCGGCATCGCCGTCGAGGTTCCCTGCTTCGACCGCGGCGGCGTCGTGATCTGGGGCCTGACCTACCGCATCCTGCGCGGCTTCCTGCCCCTCGTCCTCGCCTAGCGGCCGCCGCGCCGCGACCGCAGAAGCTCGAGATAGCGCCGCGCGTCGGCGCGGTTGGGGTCGAGGCGCAGCGCTTCGGAAAGGTTCTCCTCGACGGCGCCCCAATCGCGGCCCCAGGCCAGAACGGCGAGGTTGTAACGGGTCTGAGCGAGGGGAAAGAGCGCGAGCGCGCGGCGGTACGCGGCTTCGGCCTCGTCGCGGCGGCCCAGCTTCTCGAGCGTCACGCCGTGCTGGGTCGCGCTGTCGGCGGCCTGGCGCCGGATCGAGGCCGCGAGGTCCGGCAAAGCGCGGTAATCCGCGGCCAGCCCCAGCTTGCGCGCGAAGAGGAGGTCGGCCAGCGCGTCCTCGGATTCGGCCTCGGCCCAGCGGCCGGCCTCGGCCGCCATGTAGCCCCGGAACACCGCGACGTCGGGGAAGACCCAATCCATGCGCCACGCGTCGTCGAAGCGCGCGGCCGCCTCGACGGGGCGGCCGGCCTTCTGCAGCTCGAGGCCGCGACGATAGGACGCGATGGCCGACTCCTCGATCAGGTCGGAGGTGAAGAAGTCCGGCGTCTCGCCGTCGTGCTGAGGCCCGCGGCGAACGACCAAGTCCCACTGGCCGCCTTCATCCGACGGCGCGGCGGGGGAAAGGGCCTGGAGCAGTCCTCGCCCGCGCGCCGCCGCCGCGACCGGCCCGGGAACCTCCGCGTCTTGGGTGGCCAGAACCGCGCGCCCGCCGGCGGCCAGCGCGCTCCACCCCTCGGGAACCGCCAGCGACGAGACGGCCAGATCAGGATCGCGCCGGCGCCAATCCGCCTGATACCACGGCGAACCCGCCAGGCCCTGCGCGACGATCTTCAAGTCGGGGCGCCAGCCCTGCACCTGCTGGTAGTGCCACAGCGCGTAGAGCTGGACGTCCTTCTTGGCGACGACGACGGCGCCCGGCGGCGCGGCGCGGAAGACGTTGCGCGCGAAGTCGTACGCGTACAGATGCTCGCGCCGATACTGGCGCGCGGGGACGCCGCGCCACAGCGGCCAGAGAAGCGCGGCGAGCGCGAAGGCCGGAGCCAGCGCGCGCGAGGAGGAGGCGAGCGCCGCGACGCCGTCGGCCGCCCAGAAGACGAGCGCCGCGTCGGAGAGCAGGTAGTGCGGCTCGATGATTCCCATCGCGTGAGGGTTCGGCGGCAGGTTCGCCAGGAAAATGAAGACCGGCCCGCTCCACCACCAGCACGCCGCGCGCCCCAGCCAGCGCCGCCGGTCCAAGCGGAAGCCCGCGGCGCAGCCGACCACGGCCGCGGCGAGGCCGGCGGGGCCGAACGCGTCCCACAGGTGCGAGCCCCACTGGCGGAGGTTGTCGCCGAAGAGCGCGCCCGTCGCGTAGTTCTTCGAGATCAGATCGAGCGTCCCGCCGTAGCGCGTGCGCAGAATCGAGTCGAGGAAGTTCGACAAGACCGCGGGATGGTTCCAGTCGAGGAACGGCCCGGTCGCCGAGCGGACGGGGAGGAAGAGGTAGACCGACAGCCCCGCCAGACCCGCGCCCGCGGCGAGGGCGACGCGCCGCCCCATCCCCGGCCCGCGCGCGCGCCACAGGACCGTGAGCGCGATCAGGCCCGCGAACGGGAAGTTCGAGCCCGACAGCGCCGCGATCGCCGGGAATAGGGCGAGCGCGACGCCGGCCCACAGCCCGTCCTCGCCCTCGGCCCCCGGACGGCCGGCCAGCGCCAGCCACAGGAGGCCGGGCGCCCACAACAGCAGGTCCAGGCGATTGGCGAGCAGGAGGCCGGAGAAGAAGCAGAAGGCCGGCCACAGCCGCTCGGCTTTCTCCTCCGACGCGGCCAGCGCCAGCGCCATCAACGCGACCGCGCAGAGAATCCAAAGCGAGTACATCTCGGAAACCGACGAGACGGTCCAGAAGGCCGCGTTGAAGGCGAGCCAGGCGGCGGCGGCGAGCGCGGGGAAAAGGCCGCTCCGGCGGCGCACGACGGAAAAGAGCAGGGCGACGGCCGCCGCCCCCGCGGCGGCGGAGAGGGCGTTCAAGCGGTACGCGAAGTTTCCGACGGGAACGAAGCGCGCGGCGCGGCCCAGCAGGACATAGAGCGGGTAGCTCGTCGGATGCGCGACGCCCAGAGTCCACGACGCGAGCGTCATCTCGCCCGTGTCCCGCCACGGCGCCAGCGCCGGGAACAGCGCGCGCAGATAGACGAGAAAGACCGAGACGAAGACGAGAACGGTCACCGCGCCGTCCCGCCGCGCGCGCGCGCCTTGCGGCCCCAGTCCGCGTCGGACGGCGACGCCCCGGGCAGGGCCGCCGCGCTCGCGTAGGCGTCCGCGCAGTCCGCCCAGCGCGCCGCCGACCAGAAGACGGCGCCCAGGGCCTCCCACGCGCGCGGGTCCCGAGGCTCGCGGCGCACCGCCTCGCGCAGGGACGACTCCGCCTCGGGCAGGCGCCCCTCGTCGCGCAGGACCACGCCGAGGTTCAGCAGCGGCTCGGCGCGGAGGAGGTCGTGCTCGGACAGCGCGCGGTACGCCCGCTCGGCCGCCGCCCAGTCCCGGCGCTCGCTCGCCTCGTAGCCGCTCACGGCCAAAGCATAGGAGATGGCCGGCGCCGCCCACAAGGCGTCGCGGCCTTCCGCCTCGGCCAGAGAGAGCCACTCCGCGCCCGCGACGACGTCGCGCCGCGCGAGCGCGTCGACGCCCCGCGAATAAAAGTAAAACGCGGACAGCGCCCGGTCGCGGTAGCGCCGCGCCGCCGTCGGCGCGCGCGGGGCGGGCAAAGTCTCGCGCAGGGCCTCGGCCTCCGGGAACGGCGCGCCGCCCCGCAGCGGCCGGCGCAGGAGGCCGGCGGGGCGCGCGTCCCAGCCCGGCAGAATTCCCGGATTCAGCGTCGAGTACCACAGCCGGCCGTCGGCCGCCCATCGCGTCTCCAACTCGCGGCGCCGTGGCTCCTTGAGATCGTGCGGCAAGGAGAGGAAATCTTCGCCGTAGCCGCCGCGGAAGACGACGCCGCCGCGGTCGAACAGCGTCGCGTCCTCGCGTTCGCGCTGGGCGAACTGGAGAAAGGCCAGCGAATAGAACGTGTCGTCGCCTCCGTCCATCACCAGCGTCGCGCGCGGGGGGAGCTCGCGCAGGATCGCGCGTCCGTAATCGTGCGCGAGGAAGTCGCCGCGCCGCGACTGCGCCAGGGCGCCCGGCGCCAGAGACAACGCCGCCGCCAGCGCCGCCGCGGCGCCCAGCCGCGGCCGAGCGCGCGCGATGACCTCGAGCCCCGCCGTCACGAACAGCCCGGAGCCGAGCAGCGGCAGCAGCGCGAAACGCTCGAGCGCCGACGACGTCTGCGCGTCGAACGGCGGCCGACCGAGCATCAGGAACGCGGGGCCCGCGCAGAGGACCCAAGCCCATGCCGGAGCGGCCTCCAGGCGCAGTCCCGCCCCCCGCCCCAGCGCCGCGCCGACGAGCGCCAGAGCGGCGCCCGCCGGGCCGAGCTGCGCGGCGATCGCGCGAAGCGACCGCCACGCCTGCGAGGCGAGAGCTTCCGGCCCCGAGGACTGACTGCCGTCCGTCGTCAGGGACATCGTGCCGTAGTCCTTGCGCTCGAGCAGGCGCCAGAGCGCCTTCGGCGTGGTCGCGTGGTCCCAGTCCAGAGGCGGGGCGGCCGCCGCGCGCAGCGGCAGGGCCGCGTTCACGCAGAACCCGGCGGCCGCGCCCAGCGCCGCGCACGCGAAGGCGCGCGGCAGGCTCCCGGCCTTGCCTCGCCCGGCGAGAAGCAGGGCGGGCAGGATCAGCGCAAGTGTCTGGTGGTTGCCGAGGCCCAGCCCGAAGACGAGGCCCAGCGCGGCGCTCGGGCCGGGTTCGAGCAGGCGTTCTCCGGCGGCGGCGACGATCCAAAGCAGCAGGGCCGCGCACAAAAGATGAAGAGCGAAGACTTCGGTCACCGCGCTCAGCTCTCGCCAAAGGGGAGAAAGTCCCAAGATCAGGACCGCGCCGAGCCGAGCCGCGCGGCCCGCGCCGAAGCGCCGCAGCGCGTCGCCCAGAAGGGCCAGCGCCGCGGCGCCGCACGCCGCCGAAAGCAGGTTCGTCCGATACGCCCAGGACCCCAGCGGCAGCGCGGTCCCGAAAGCCTTCGCGAGCAGCACGAAAAGCGGATAACCCGGCGCGTGCGCGACGCCGAGCCCCGCCGCCGCCGCGGCGAACTCGCCCGCGTCGCCGGTCGTGACCGACGGCGCGGCTTGGACGACGCCGAGCGCGAAGAAGCCCGCGAACACGGCCGTCGGCTCCCTCTCCGCCGGAATTTCACGCATGGCCTTTTCTCCGGCGCAGGCCCCATTCGAGCAGGAGCAGAAAGCCGGTCAGCGCCAGCCACGGCGCCGACGAGAACGGATGCAGCCGCCGCGCGACCTCGCTCTCCGGCCGCGCGGGCGGGAGCTTCGACAGGACCTCGCCGGCGCCGGCGCGCGACAGGTCGAAGAACTCTCCGCCGCCCGAGGCCGCCGCGCGCGTCAGCCACGCACGGTCCATCGGCGCGTCGGCGGCGGCCTCCCAGACGAAGGACTCCGAGTCCTCGCCCCACAGCCGCCCGCGCACGCGCGCCGTCGCGCGCAGGCGGTGCGTGCCGGGCGCCAGGCCCACGAGCTCGACGGCGTACGCTCCCGGCTCGGTCTCGCGCGCGGCGACCTCGCGCGGAGCCCCGCCGGGAGGAGTCCAGAGGACGGTCACGCGCGTCTCCGCGGCCTTCGCCGGGGAGAAGTCCTCGTCGAAGACGCGCAGCGACGCCGTAAAGGGCTCGCGCGGCGCCACGCGGTCGGGCAGCGGCGCGAACTTCACCTTCGACAAGTCCAGGCTTCCCGTCAGGTACTGCACCGCGCGCGTCCAGAAACGCTCGTAGACGCCCGAGGCGAGACGGTCGGCGGCGGCCCCCAGCTTCCAGCGCCATGTCGAGTCGGTGCTGATCAGCATCACCTTGCCGCGCCCATAGGATCGAACGGCGATCACGGGCAAGGGGCCGCCGTCGTCGGTCGATTCGCGCGGCTGGGTCGCGACGACCTGCGCGCCGGGGCGCGTCGCGGCGAAGCGCCCCCAGCCGTCGAGGGGCGGCAGGGCCTCCCAAGCCTTGCGCGACTCCTCGGGCGTGTCGAACAGATTCACGAGAGGGTGCGAATAGGAGACGGGTTTCGGGGAGAACAGTCCGGGCACGAAGTCCGGCGCGCGTCCCGACAGCGCGACCGGCAGGACCTCCTCGAGCGGCGAGCCCTTGTAGCCGCCGGCGCCGAACGCGTTCTCGCCGCCCTTGACCAGCAGCGCGCCGCCGCCCGCGACGAAGCGCTTGAGGGCTTCCAGGTGCGAGGGGGGCAGGCGGAAGCGCGCGGCCGAGAAGTTCTCCAGGATGAACAGATCGAACTGCGGGAGCGTGCGCAGGAAGATGTCGTCGACCGGGAAGGGGATCAGCGACAGATCGCGGTCGGCCGCGGGGCTGGGATTTTCCGGGTTGCGCAGGATCACGAACGAGACGAGCTCGCGGTTCGGATCCGACTTCAGGAAGTCGCGCAGGAAGGAGTACTCGGAGCTCGGGCGTCCCGCCAGGTACATGATGCGGTACTTCTGGCGCACGACCTCGACGCGGAACTCGCGCGCGCGGACGCGTTCGCCGGCGCGAGCCTCCAGACGCCAGCGCTCTGCGCCCAGGCGCTCGGCCGTCGCCGTGAAGGTCGACGCGAAGGTCTCCAGGTCCGAGGCCGCCGTCCGCACCTGCCGCGACGCCTCGCGCCAGCCGCCGGGCGCGGCCTCGTCGGCGCGGGACAAGGTCACGGCCACGGCCTGGCCGGCGAGCCCCGAGGCCTCGACCGAGGACTCCACCGCGAAGGTCCCGTGGAGGAAGGCGAAATCCGGGGTCTTCAGGTCCGTGAACGCCGCCCCGCGATCGCGCCGCGCGGGGCCCACGCCCAGCGCGTCGACGGGCGCCCCCAGCGCCGCGAGCGCGCGGCCGGGATCGGCGCCCTCGGCGGCGCCGTCGGACACGAGCCAGATGCGGGCCGGCGCGGAACCCGCGGCCGCGTCGCGGTCCCCCAGCGCGTCGGCGGGGGAGAAAGCCGCGGACTCAGGCGCGGTCCCGTCCAAGCGCTCGAGGCCGCCGAGCGTCCGGACGCGGTCGGACACGAGCACGACCTCGGCGTCGGCGCGCCTCTCGATTTCGCCGCGCGCGCGCGCCAGCCACGCCGCGGCTTGAGAGTAGCGGCTGCCGCCGTCGGACTTGCCGCGCATGGACGCGCCGTCGTCGAGCAGGATCAGCAGGCGCGGCTTGGCCAGGCGGGTCTCGACGATCGTCACCGCCGGACGCAGGACCGCGAGCGCGAGCGCCGCGGCGCCCGCGGCGCGCAGGAGGACGAGGCCGCGGCCGGCGGAGCTGCGCGCGGCGTGAAGCCAATAGGCCGCGCCGAGCGCCGCGGCCGCCGCCGCTCCCGCCGCGCTCGCGCCGCCGGATTCCAGTCCCAGCGTCACGGCGCGGCCCCGCGCAGCTTCCCGAGAATGGCCGACTGGTGCACCGCGTCCGCCTTGTAAGAGCCCGTCATCGAGTACATCAGGACGTTGAGCGTCAGGCGCTCGGCGAGCTCGCGCTGGACCTCGCCCCCGGGCACGCACGCCTTCAGCGGCTGGCCCAGAGCGTCGCGCGCCCAGGCGCCGAGCGCGTCGTCTCGCGAGTAGAGCACGGCCACCCGCCCGCCCCAGGCCGCGCCCTCGAGCGCGCCCCGCTCGACGCGCCCCGACGGGCCCCGCAGGAGAAAGAAGGTTCGGTACAGGACATGGTCCACCGGAAGCGGCGTCAGCGCGGCCTCGGGCAGAAGCAGGGGCAGGGTCCGCCTCACCCAGCGGTCGAAGGTCCCCGGAGGGCCGCCCGTCGAGTCCTCGATCCACAGCATGCCGCCGCCCGCGAGATACTGGCGCAGACGGCGCAGCTCGGCGTCGCCGAGCTCCGGCGGCGCCTCGCTGCCCGCGAGATAGACGAAGGGCGAGGAGAACAGCGCGGGATCGCCCAGGCGGATCACGCGGCGCTCGGGCGCGACGCGCGCGCTCGTGACCTCCGAGAGCCAGGCGAGAAGGCGGCCGGGCGCGTCGGGATACGGATCCCAGCCTCCGCCCAGTTGGAGCTGGGTCCAGACGAAGCGGTCGCCTTGCTGCGCGGAGGCGGGCACGGCGGACAAGAGCGGAAGGAAAAGAAACAAGGCGGCGGCGGGCGAGAGCGCGGAGAACGGCAAGGACAGGAGCATCTCGACGAGCAGCAGAAGGGCGGCCAGCCCCAGGCACCAGCCGCGGCGATCCTTGCCGTAGACCCTGGAGAAGAAAGCCTCCTCGAGGTCGTCGGGGGACGCCGCCGTCCACGGAGGGGACGACGCCGGGGTCAGATCGCTTTCGCCGCGGGAGGCATCGAGATTGACGGCGAAGATCGTGCGCGCGCCGTCGGGTTCCTCGAACTCGTAGAGACCGGGCTTGTCCGCGGACGGCAATTCCGCGCGGCGGGCGCGGACCGCGAGGACCGTGCGGCGGCCGTCGGGCCCGCGCACGACGACGCGGTCGGGCGCGGGCTCGT
>VFSW01014730.1_pt1 | contig 10789 bp, 10 predicted proteins | sample 5358111 | NCBI WGS metagenome assembly VFSW01 (sample SAMN11554181, study PRJNA540505) | mine drainage metagenome | isolation source: sediment from site ElyBrook_90M | place: USA: Ely Copper Mine, Vershire, VT | collected 2017
GTTCCAAAAAACTGATCTGCACTTTTTCTTGGGCACAACCCAACAATTCCACTTCGTCGCGCCTAATCCTTGGGTGATCATTGGCGTGTTTCCAATTCCGCATGAAAAGCAGGCAGAACTGCTTTATTGAGAAATTGAAACCCGCCCAGCGGAACGAACGCTTGAATTGGCCCTCGGTTCTGTTCCACACTCCCGCATTCACTGGTCATGCCCGCTGGCGAATCTCCAACGGACGCCGCCGGCCAAACGCGCCGCGAATTTTAACCGGACTCGCGTGGCCGATGGGAAACATTTGAAATCAGGTCCATTCTGGATCACCGAATGGCGGTGTTATAAATGAAGACAGAACCTTGCACACGCAGACAATTTCTGCGGACTGCCGGCGCCAGTGTCGCGCTGGCGCAACTCACGCCGCGCCTGCTGCGGAGCGCCGAAGAACCGCACCTGCCGCCGCCGACTCCTTCCTGGATCGATAAGCCGATGCGGTGGGGCCAACTCACGCTCGTGGAGGACGATCCGGGCAAATTCGACCTTGCTTTCTGGCTCGATTACTTCCAACGCACGCACTCGGACGCGGTCTGCCTGAGTGGCGGCGGTTGCGTGGCGTATTACCCGACGCAAATTCCCTTTCATCACCGCAGCCGCTGGCTTGGCGGCCGGGACGTGCTTGGCGAGCTCATCTCCGGCTGTCGCAAGCTTGGACTGGTGGTCGTGGTCCGCACCGACCCGCACGCCACATACGACGATGCCGCCGCCGCGCACCCCGATTGGATCGCGGTCGATGCCGGCGGAAAACCCCGCCGCCAGTGGGCATCGCCGGAAATGTGGGTCACATGCGGCCTTGGCCCTTACAACTTCGATTTCATGACCGAGGTGAAAAAAGAAATCATGTCGCGCTACCGCGTGGACGGAATTTTCATCAACCGATGGGACGGTTCGGGGACGTGCTATTGCGAACATTGCGCGAACAATTTCAAGGCTGCCACCGGTTTGGACCTCCCGCGAACGGCCGATCCGCAGGATCCCTCGCGCCACGCCTACATTCTCTGGCGCCAGCAACGGCTGCTGGACCTCTGGCGCTTATGGGACGCCGAGGTCCGCAAAATCAACCCCGATTCCTGCGTGATTCCGAACACCGGGGGCGGCGCGCTCAGTTCGCTTGACATGCGGCAGATTGGCGAACTGGCGCCGATGCTCGTGGCCGATCGCCAGGCCCGCCGCGGTCTCGCCCTTCCGTGGGCCAACGGCAAGAACGGCAAGGAATATCGCGCCGCAATGGGCCGCAAACCCATCGTCGGCCTTTTCAGCGTCGGTCTGGAAGAACCGTATCGCTGGAAAGACAGCGTCCAGAGCGGCGCGGAAATTCGCATCTGGACCCTGGACGGAATCGCCAATGGCCTGCGCCCGTGGTTCAGCAAATTCAGCGGTGTGCTCCACGACCCCCGCTGGCTCCAGGTCGTCGAGGACATTTTCACCTGGCACAAAAAAAATGAGCGATACCTGCGCCACCAAACGCCGCTGCCGCGCGTGGCCCTGGTTTACTCACAGCAGACCGCCTGGTTCTACGGCGGCAGTCGCGCCCAGGCCAAGGTCGAGGACCACACTCTGGGCTGGTATCAGGCGCTCATCGAGGCTCGCGTGCCGTTCGAAATGGTCCACGACCGCCTCCTGGATCCAGCGCACGTCGGCCAGTTCAAGACACTCATCCTGCCGAATATCGCCGCTCTCAGCGACGCCCAGTGCGGACGGCTTCGCGCGTTCGTGAAAAACGGCGGCAGCCTCATCGCCACCTACGAGACCAGCCTTTACGACGAGGGAGGCGTCCGCCGAAAAGACTTTGGACTCGCCGATCTCTTCGGCGTCAGTTGGCTCGGTCAAGTCGAAGGTCCCATGCATAACTCTTATCTGCGGCTCGAACACGAGGCCGTGCCGCATCACCCCCTGTTCCGGGGATTGGAGGACGCGCCCCGCATCATCAACGGCGTCTGGCGCGTGGTCGTCGAGCCGCGCTCAAATTTCGCGCCCCCGCCGTTGACCCTGATCCCGAGCTACCCCGACCTGCCGATGGAGATGGTTTACCCGCGCCAGCCCAAAACCGACATCGCAGGGGTTTACCTTCGCGAACTCGACCAAGGCGGCGGGCGCGTCGCCTATTTTCCCTTGGACATTGACCGGACGTTTTGGGAAGTGCTGTGCGTGGACCACTTCAAACTGCTGCGCAACGCCGTGCATTGGGCCATGAACGAACCGCCTGCCATCAGCGTGACCGGCGCCGGGTTGCTGGATATTACCGCCTGGCGCGATCAGGACGCCGTCGTCATCCATCTTGTCAACCTCACCAATCCCATGACCATGAAAGGTCCCTACCGCGAATTCTTCCCCGTGGGCGAACAGACCGTAAAAGTGCGGCTTCCCGGCGGCGCGCGCGCCAGGAAAGTTCACTTGCTCGTCGCCGGCCACGCCCCGCGTGTGCGTCGCCACGGCCCGGAACTAGCCATCACCGTTCCGTCCGTCCTGGACCATGAGGTCGTGGCGATAGACCTTTAACTTGAGGCTGAAGCCATAAAACGGACGCTTGCGCCTTCCGCCGGGAGGCTTGACGGCCGCGACACGACCTGCGATTCTCGGGGTTACATGGACATTGCCGGCATCCGTGAGGCATTGCACAAGCATCCGTTTGAACCGTTTTCCATCCGGCTTGCGGACGGACGGGCGCTGGCTGTTCCGCATTCCGATTTCCTCGCAATCGGCCCCCGGAGGATTGTGGTTGTCGGGGAAGATGATTCCTGGAGTGTGGTCGAGCCTTTGCTGATGGTTTCGCTCGAGTACAAAACCCCTCATTCCTGAGAGACGCGGGGGCAATGTGGAACCTCTCCCCGAAAGTCACGACAGACGCCAATTCCAGTAAAGGGCTCCAGGAAAAACATTATGACGAGGACAATCCTCATTGGAATTGCGCTCATCTTGCTCGGCGCAATCCTCATTGGAATTGGGCTGATCTTGCTTGGCGCAATTGTGTTCGTTCGCGGGCGCGACACTAAAACGCCTGCGATTGAGTATTCCGATCCCATTTCACAAATGCTCGAAAACATTCGCGAGAAGCACAACTTGCCCGCGCTGGCCGCCGCCGTGGTCGTCGATGGGAAAATTGTTGTGACCAACGCGGTTGGCTTTCGCAAAAACGGCGGCGCGGAAAAAGTCACGGCTGACGACAAGTTCCACATTGGTTCCGTCACGAAATCAATGACGGCCACGGTCGCCGCGATGCTGGTCGAGCGGGGGAAAATTTCCTGGACGACGACCATTGGAGAAGCCTTCCCAGAATTAAAAAGCCGGATCCATCCCGACTATCTGGGCGTCACTTTGGAACAGCTTTTGTCCCACCGCGGCGGCGCTCCCGGAGATGCTCCGGGCGATTTATGGCGCAAGGCCTGGGCGGCCAATGGCACGGCGGCGGAGCAGCGAATGGCTTTTATCAAGGGGATTTTAGCGCGCAAACCGGAAGCCAAACCTGGGACGAAATTCATTTATTCCAATCAGGGCTACACCATCGCCGGCGTGATGCTGGAGAAAGCCACCGGCAAAACGTGGGAAGATTTGCTGCGCTCGATGTTGTTTGAACCCCTCGGCATGACCACCGCAGGATTCGGCGCCCCCGCCTCGCCCGGCAAAGTCGATCAGCCGTGGGGCCACACAAAAGCGATGTTGTCAGGAGTCGAGGCTGTGCCGCCGGGGCCGCGCGCGGACAATCCATTGGCGATCAGTCCGGCGAATGCGGTGCATTGCTCGATGGGCGATCTGGCGAAATATGCGGCGTTCCAGATGGCCGGGGAACGGGGCGAAAGCAAATTGCTCACCGCGGAATCCTTTAAAAAACTGCACACCGCTGTCGCCGACAACCATGATAACGCCCTTGGCTGGATGGTGCTGAAACGCCCATGGGCCAATGGGCGCGCGTTGATGCACAACGGCTCAAACACGATGTTTTACGTCGTCGTCTGGATGGCCCCTGAAAAAAACCGCGCCGTGATTGTCGCATCAAACACCGGGGTGGATGAGGCATTCGAAGGCTGTGATGAAGCGGCGGGAAAACTGATCCATCAGTATTTTGGGAGGTAATTGTTCTTTACTTCAACGCGGCGGTGGGATGGAGTTTGATTGGGCAATGCAATGGCTCCAAAATAAAATTGCCATCGTTACCGGGGGTGCTCGTGGCGTTGGCAACGCCATCGCGGGCGGGGCTGTGAACGGAAAACCACAGGAAGAAATCGCCGCGCGCCGCCGTGTGAAAAATTCAACAAGAAAACGCTTGTGAAAAATTTCACGATGAGGCAACTTTTGCGGACTTTTTGAAGCGGCCTCGGTGGTTCATCGAGGGATTGGACTTTTTCGGCGGGATTTCGAATAATGCGATTGATTAGGATTATAGTATTGTTGCTTGTTTTTGCCGGGATGCCGTTCGGCCTCGACGCGCAGGCCGCCGATGCGTCCGCCCCGGTTGCCCAGGCGGAAACGGCAACGCGGCCGGCTCAGGAACCGGAGGCGGCGGCGCAGGCCGAGGGGTTGCCGGCAAGCGCGGGCGAGATTTTTCACATTGGCCCTTTTCCGGTGACTAACTCCATGTTGGTGACATGGATTGTCGCCGTTGGCATGATCCTTTTTGCCCAATATTCAACCCGGAGCATGAAGGACGTGCCGGATGGGCCGCAGAATTTTTGGGAGTGGCTGGTGGAAAGTTTATACGAATTCCTGGAAGGAGTGATGGGCGCCGATTTGGTCGGGAAAACTTTTTGGTTCTTTGCGACGATATTTATATTCATCGCCTTTACCAATTGGTTTGGGTTGATTCCGGGCGTGGGAACGATCGGCTGGGGCGAGGCCGGAAAGCACGGTTTTGAGGTCACTCGGCCGATTTTGCGCGGTGGAAACGCCGATTTGAACATGACACTGGCAATGTCGGCCATCTTCATGGTGCTCTGGTTTATTTGGGCGCTCCAATCCAACGGCGTGTGGGGGTTTGCCTATCATATTTGGGGGCCGAAGGGCGAAAGTTCGGGGTTCATCAAGTACATGATGATGGTGGTGTTCTTTTTGGTTGGGTTCCTGGAGTTGCTTTCGATTGCGTTTAGGCCGGTGTCGCTGAGCTTTCGGCTTTACGGAAATATCTTCGCGGGCGAAAACCTGCTGGACGCGCTGTCGCGGACCATTCAGCATCCGGCGTGGGCCAGGGACGTTTTCAGCGTCGTGCTGCCGGTGCCGTTTTACTTTTTGGAGCTTCTGGTTGGCCTGGTGCAGGCGCTGGTGTTCATGTTGCTGACAGCCGTGTTCACGGCCTTGATCTGCCTGCATGAGGAGACCAGCGAAAAGGCGCATCACTAGCACTACGCGAAGCGCGACAATTTCGGCGGCTCGACCGTGTTCAATCGCGGGAGCCGCCGGACACAGCAAACAAAAAAAACTAAGGAAAGGCAAGATCATGGTAACGCCGATGTTGGCGCAAGCGGCACAAGGCTTGCATGGAAATATTCACGTTGGTTTGGCCGGTCTGGGTTCGGCCATCGGGGTGGGGCTGGTTGGCATGAAGGCATCCGAGGCGGTGGGACGCAATCCCGGCGCTTTCGGCAGAGTCATCACGCTGGCCGTCCTGGGCATGGCGCTCTCGGAAGCCATCGTGTTTTACGCCATCTTCCTTCTGCCCAAGTAATCGTTGGACGCGGGGCGCCTGCTCCGCGTCCACTTTGACGACGTTTTATGAACCATACGATATTGTTGGCAAGCATCGGAAGCGAATTGGCCGATACGGCCAGGAGCACCGCGGAAACCTTCGGGGTGGATTGGCCGCATTTCATAGCTCAACTGATCAGTTTTTCGGTCGTCGCGTTCCTTTTGTATCGGTTTGCATACACGCCGATTTTGAATGTGCTGGCTGAACGGCGCCAGCGCATTGCCGACGGCCTGGCCAACGCGGACAAAATCAAAACCGAACTGGCCCGCACGGAAGCCGCGCGGCAGGAAGTCCTGAACACAGCCAATGCCCAGGCCAATAAACTCATCGAGGAAGCCCGCGCCGCCGCCGCCCGCGTGCAGGAACGCGAGACGCAAAAGGCAATCAAAGAGGCTGAACAAATCATCTCCAAAGCGCGCGAACAAACCGCCCTGGAGCACGCCCGCATGCTCGCCGACCTCAAACGGGAAGTCGGCGCGCTGGTTGTCCGCACCGCCCATGCCGTGACTGGAAAAGTATTGACAGTCGATGACCAGAACCGCCTGATGGAAGAAACCCGCCGCCAGTTGGCCCCCTCGGGCGCTCCCTAGCGCCAATTCACAATGAGGATTTCCAAACAAGCCCGCCGGGAGGCGCGAGAATTGTTCCGCAGTTGCGCGGTCGAGGGCGTTCTCGATGAAAATCGCGTCCGCCGCTCTGTCCAGTTGGTAATCGAGCGCAAGCCTCGCGGGTATCTGGGGTTGCTCTCGCAGTTTCAGCGGCTGGTCAAGCTGGACATCGCCCGCCGCGCCGCCCGGATCGAAAGCGCCGCGCCGTTGTCGCCTCAATCCCAGGCGCAGTTTCAGGGGGACCTGAGCCGGATTTACGGCAATGGGTTGAGTTTTACCTTTTCGCAGAACCCGGAATTGTTAGGCGGGGTGCGGGTCCAGGTCGGGGGGGACGTTTATGACGGCACGGTGCAGGCGCGCCTCGATGCGTTGCAGGAAAGTTTTTGAAGCCATTTTGCGGGTGCGCCGCGAACGGCCCATCCGCGCCCGGGGCGGCGGACAGGGAGATTTGTCAAATTCACGATGTTTTAAGAAGTTATGAGTACACTGTTGCAGGAAATTGAAGCCCAAATCGCCGGCATTAAAACGACGGCCAACAAGCAGAACGTCGGGACGGTGCGCGAAATCGGCGACGGCGTGGCCAAAATTGAGGGACTCTCCGACGCCATGCTTAACGAGATGCTCGACTTCGGCAATGGCGTCGTCGGTTTGGCGCTCAATCTGGAAGAAACCGACGTGGGAGCGATCATCCTGGGCGATTACACCGCCATCAAGGAAGGCCAGGAAGTTCGGACCACCGGCAAGCTTTTGCAAGTGCCCGTCGGCAAGGGATTATTGGGGCGCGTGGTCAATTCCCTTGGCCAGCCGCTGGACGGCAAAGGACCGATTACCGCGGCCACTAATTATCCGGTTGAAAAGATCGCCCCCGGAATCATCCGGCGCAAATCCGTCACGCAGCCCGTCCAAACCGGCATTATGGCCATCGACGCCATGATTCCCATCGGCCGCGGCCAGCGCGAGTTGATCATTGGTGATCGTTCCACCGGCAAGACGACCATCGGCATTGACACCATTATCAGCCAGGCGCGCCTCAATCGCGCCGGCGAGGAATCCAAGGACAAGGATTATCGCCCGCTCTATTGCATCTACGTTGCCGTGGGCCAGAAACAATCCAATGTCGCGCGCGTCATGGCCGTGCTGGAGGAAGCCGGCGCCATGCCTTACACAATAATTGTCAGCGCCAGCGCGTCGGATTCCGCCACCAACCAATACCTTGCCCCCTTTGCCGGCTGCGCCATGGGTGAATGGTTCATGGATAACGCGATGGACGCGCTCATCATCTACGACGACCTATCCAAGCACGCCGTGGCTTACCGCCAGGTTTCGCTGGTGCTCAAGCGCCCCTCGGGCCGTGAAGCTTATCCCGGTGACGTCTTCTACCTGCACAGCCGGTTGCTGGAACGCTCGGCGCGGGTCGGCGAGAAATACGGCAATGGTTCGCTGACCGCGCTGCCGATTATTGAAACGCAGGCCGGCGACGTTTCCGCTTATATCCCGACCAACGTTATTTCAATCACCGACGGCCAGATTTATTTGGAAACCGATTTGTTTCACCAGGGCATTCGCCCCGCCATTTCAGTGGGTCTGTCCGTTTCGCGCGTGGGTTCGGCGGCGCAGGTCAAGGCCATGAAACAAGTCGCCGGGCGCGTGAAGCTGGACCTGGCGCAATTCCGCGAATTGGCGGCCTTTGCCCAATTCGGTTCCGACCTGGACCCCAAGACCCAGAAGCAACTGGAACTGGGCAAACGCGTCGTCGAGGTTTTCAAGCAGCAGGCATACAACCCGATTGCCCTGGAAGTCCAGGTGGCGGTCCTGTGGACGGTGCAAAACGGCATGATGGAGGACGTGGCCGTGGAAAAGATCAAGGACTTCCAACTCAGGTTGAGCGAGTATTTGACAAGCCGCAAATCGGCGCTGCTGGACAAAATCCGCCTCGAAAAGGCGCTCAGCGACGCCCTTTCCAACGACTTGAAGGCGGCCGTGACGGAATTCAAGCAAACCTACAAATAAATTTTCGGACGTTTCGGCAACCTCCAATCGTCAAGCATAAATGCCCAGCACACGCGACATTCGCCGGCGCATCAAGTCGGTCAAGAACACCGCCCAAATCACCAAGGCCATGCAAATGGTGGCGGCGTCCAAGATGCGCAAGGCCCAGCAGGCCGCGCTGGCCGGCCGCCCGTACGCAACCTTGATGAACGAGGTGCTTGTGCGCGTTTCGGCGGAAGCCAGGGACGTGACGCATCCGCTGATGGAGGCGCGCCAGACGCACAAACGCTGTGTCATTGTCGTGAGCACCGACAAGGGACTCTGCGGCGGTCTCAACACCAATTTGATGCGCGAAGCGGCCAAGTGTGATCGTGACACAGTGTTCATCACCGCCGGGCGCAAGGCCTCGCAGTTCATCGCCCGCACCAAGCGCCGCCTCGCCGCCGAGTTCACGTACAAGGACGCGCCTCAGTTCAGCGAGGCCCGCGCGATCGCCAAATTTGCCTGCGACCTCTTTCTCAAGCGGGAGGCCGATCGCGTGGATATATTATTTACCAGGTTTATTTCCACGCTCAATCAAAAGCCGGAGATTCGGACGCTTCTGCCCATCTCGGAGATCAAGCCGCTCCAGGCTGGAATCGGCTCCGAACAATCGCCCGAACCGGCGCCCGCGGCCAAGGCGCTGGCCGGCGAATTTTTATTCGAGCCGGACCAGGAACAGGTTCTCGGCGCGCTGTTGCCGCACAGCTTGAACTTCCAGGTTTATCAGATTCTTCTCGAAGCCAAGGCCAGCGAACACAGTTCGCGCATGGTGGCCATGAAACACGCCACCGACAACGCCAAGCAATTCATCAAAGACTTGACGCTGGAGTACAACAAGCTGCGCCAGGCCAACATCACCAAGGAACTGCTGGAAATTGCCAGCGCCGCCATGTCGATGGGGTGAGGAGAAAATGACTAAAAGCGCGCCATCTTTGCTCCTCGCCGAATGCGAGCCGCAAAATGGGCCCGTCACCCCTGAAGAGGTGAGCGGCGTCGTCGCGCGCGCCTGTCCGGCTGAAACCTATCGTGGCCGGCGCGTGTTGCTGATCGTTCCGGATGGCACGCGCACCGCGCCTGTCGGCCTTGTATTCAAAGCGCTGTTTGCCCGGATCGGCGGTGTCGCCGCCCGCATGGATGTGATCATTGCCCTCGGCACTCACCAACCCATGAGTGAAGAGGCCATTTGCCGGCGGCTCGAAATTTCCATGGACCAGCGCCGCGGGGAATACCGGCGCGTCGGCTTTTTCAATCATGCGTGGAATAATCCCTCGGCGCTCAAAGAAATCGGGTCCATACCGGCCCAACAAATCAGCGAGTTGACCGGCGGCTTGTTCGCCTTGGAGGTGCCTGTCGAGATCAACCGCATGGTTTTGGATTATGATCAATTGATTATCATCGGCCCGGTTTTCCCGCACGAGGTCGTTGGCTTTTCGGGCGGCAACAAATACTTGTTTCCCGGCGTGGCAGGACCGCGCATCTTGAATTTCTTTCATTGGTTGGGCGCGGTCATCACCAACCCGATGATCATTGGCAACAAATGGACGGCGGTCCGGCGCGTCGTCGACCTTGCGGGCGGCATGGTCAAGACGCCTAAACTTTGTTTTTGTTTGGTTGCGCACGAGCATGAATTGGCCGGGATTTACGCGGGCGCGCCGGAGGCGGCCTGGGACGCGGCCAGCGAACTTTCGCGCAAACTCCACATCACTTACAAAGAGCGCCCGTTTCACACGATCTTATCCTGCGCGCCGGCGATGTATGACGAGCTTTGGACGGGCGGCAAATGCATGTATAAGCTGGAGCCGGTCCTGGCCGACGGCGGTGAGTTGATCATTTTCGCGCCGCATATCCGCGAGGTTTGCGTGGCACACGGCAAAACAATTCATTCCATCGGCTATCACTGCCGCGATTATTTCCTCCGGCAATGGGATCAATTCAAAAATTATCCCTGGGGCGTCCTGGCCCACAGCACGCACGTTTACGGCCTTGGGACCTTCGTGGCGGGCGTCGAGACTCCGCGCGCCCGCGTGACGCTGGCCACCTCCATACCGGAAACGGTTTGCAAACAGATCAATCTTGGCTATCGCGACCCCTCGCAAATCCGTCAAGAGGATTTCGCAAATCGCGAACATGAAGGCGTGCTGCTGGTTCCCAAAGCCGGCGAGATGCTTTTTCATCTCAAGCACGCGCCCAAGTGGGCCGGCGGAAGCTGAACATCCCCCGCGTCCAGGCTGGGAACTCTTCAAGCGAACCCGTGTTATTTTTTTCCTGTCAGGTCCTGCAGGAGCGTCTGCGCGGCGCCGCTCGAGGTTGAGCGCGAAGAAAAAGCGCTCCGCGCCGCCAAAAGCACGCCAATGCCGCCGAGGTCCGCCTCCGATTTGACATTGTGGAAAATCTGGTTCTCAACGCCGAAAGTGATTTCCTGTCC
>VFSW01014731.1_pt1 | contig 10789 bp, 11 predicted proteins | sample 5358111 | NCBI WGS metagenome assembly VFSW01 (sample SAMN11554181, study PRJNA540505) | mine drainage metagenome | isolation source: sediment from site ElyBrook_90M | place: USA: Ely Copper Mine, Vershire, VT | collected 2017
CATTATAATTAAACTAATTACTTTAATAATTGATTGTAAACGACTTAGATATGTGCGCTTCTAACAAAATCCATACTGTGTATAATAAGTCGCTATGACGCACTGGGTTTTGGCTTATTATCGGTTCACAACGATTGAAAATCCCCACGAAGAAGTGGCCAAACATAAAGCCTTTTTTGAAGGGAAAGAGATCACCTGCCGCATCTATATTTCCGAAGAGGGGATTAATGGACAGCTCAGCGGGACGATCGCCGATGCCCAAAAATATATCGATTGGATGCACGAGGACTCTCGCTTTGCCGACCTCGAGTTTAAAATACATTCTTACCACGACCAGGCCTACCCGCGCGCCACTGTTAAATATCGTCCTCAGATCGTCGCTCTCGACGCTAAGGTCGATATCGCGATGACGGGCGAGCATGTCTCGCCGGAACAATGGAAAGAGATGCTTGAAGAAAAGGATGAAGATACTATTTTGATCGACGTCCGCAATGATTATGAATGGGAACTAGGCCACTTCGAAGGGGCTGTTTTGCCTAATCTAGATCAGTTCCGGGAGTTTCCTGAGTATGCTCAGGACCTAGCTCAGGAGCGCGATCTCAAGAAAACGAAGGTCATGATGTATTGCACCGGGGGCATCCGTTGCGAGCTCTATTCCGCTCTCCTTAAGCAACAGGGGTTTGAGCAGGTTTACCAGCTCGATGGAGGCGTGATCAAATATGGCCTTGAAAAGGGCAGCCAGCACTGGAAAGGGCGTCTCTTTGTCTTTGATGATCGTCTCTCTATTCCTTTAAGCGAGACGGAGCCTGGAGAGATCATCAGCCGCTGCATCCACTGCGGAGAGACTTCGGATCTCTATTACAACTGTGCCAATGTTGATTGCAATGAGCTCTTTATCTCTTGCCCTGCCTGCGCAGAAAAGTTGCAAGGATGCTGCTCCACGACTTGTCAAAGTGCCCCTCGGGTACGCGCCTTTGAGAAAACTGAGCGTCCCCGTCCTTATCGTCGCCTGTGATTGTAGATCCCTACACCCCTATCGATTATTTTTTCGAAGTTGAGGGCGAGATCGATTTAGCGCTCATTACTCCCAAACTCAAAATCGGCCAGCGTCTATTCGACATAGGTCCTACTGATCAGATTTTTTCTACCCACGCGATCCTCTGCGACGTCCAACGATTTTTTCCCCTTCCATTCGACTCTCGATGGATTTTTAAGGAGGCGCAGATCTTGCAAGGAAAAGAGCTTCGGGCATTTTTTGCAGACCATCGATCCGATGCTTCAGCGCCACCGATTACCTGGAAGAAAAAACCGGCTCCCATTCCACATCTAATATTGAGAGATGCGCGGGGAATGACAGTCGATCTGGTCGTCGAAGATGAGTACGGGGAGAGGCCACTTAATCTAGAAGAAAAAGAGTGGGAGAAGCAGCTTCTATCAATGGGCTTTATCAAAAAGTCTTCCTATTGTTGCTCCTCGGATCGCGTCAAATTGGCGTTATCGGCCCTCTTAGAAAAAGGATGGAAAGTGCGCGATGGCTCAGGACGAAAAGTGGTTCCGATGGAAAAAGTCCATGCCACCGTGCGTGAAAGTGCAGGTGAGCTTAGCATTGAAGGCTCAGTGCAAAATAAGCCTCTCTCTTCTGTTCTCTCTATTTTCAAACAAGGCGATCTCTTTCTTCCTGTCTCGGACTCTACCGTGATGCTCCTTGATTTGCCCACCGAGTGGAAAACTCTCAACCCTTCTATGCCCCGTCATCATTATGGGCTTCTTCAAGACGTCGTTTCCTTTACACCAGCACCGTGGGAAGAAAAAGAACCATCATCGGCCTTCCAAGGCTCGCTCTATCCTTACCAACAACAAGGGCTTTCTTGGCTCCATTTTCTTTACCGCAGTGGTTTTCATGGACTGCTCGCCGATGAGATGGGACTCGGGAAAACGGTGCAACTCATCGCTTTTTTCTCTCTTTTGGAAAATAAGGGTCCCATTCTCATCGTCATGCCCAGTTCTCTTCTCGTCCAATGGGCGCGGGAGATCGCGCGGTTTTTACCTGAGAAAAAAGTTCATCTCCATCATGGGGCAGAGCGCGAAATAGCGGATGCTGACATCCTTCTCACTTCCTATGCGCTTCTGCGCCAAGATCGAGAGATATTCCAGCAGATGCGCTTTCATGTTCTTATCTTAGATGAGGCCCAAGCGATCAAAAATCCCGCCTCGCAAACGGCTCAAATCGCCTGCAGTCTTCAAGCGCAGTTTCGTTTGGCGATCACGGGAACTCCCATTGAAAATCGTCTCAGTGATCTAGAAAGCCTCTTCCAATTTTTAATCCCTGGCTTTGGAGAATTGCAGCCCAAAAAGATCCGTCCTTTTTTGTTGAGGCGCACGAAAGAGTCGGTTGCGCTCGACCTTCCACCGCGCCAGGAGCAACTCGTTTTTGTAGATATTTCCGAAGAAGAACGAGCTTTTTATGATGAGACGCGCCGGCGGCTCAAGGCCTCGATGCCGCAGAACCACATCCAAATTCTTACGGCGATCCTTCGCTTACGGCAGATCGCTTGCCATCCTCTTCTCGTAGGTGGTCCTCCTCTCAGCTCCAAACTAGAGCGCCTTCTATCCGACATCGAGGAAGCTGTGGGGCATAAAATCCTTGTCTATAGCCAGTTTACCGAGATGCTTCAACTCATCGCTTCTGCCTTGCAAGAGCGAGGCATTACATTTGTCTATCTCGATGGAAGCACGAAAGACCGGGCAGCCGTGGTCGATCAATTCCAAACAGACCCGAGAACTTCTGTCTTTTTGATTAGCTTGAAAGCCGGCGGTGTGGGTCTTAACCTCACGGCGGCAGACTATGTGATGCTCTATGATCCTTGGTGGAACGCTGCTGCAGAAGAGCAAGCGATCGCAAGGGCGCATAGGATCGGTCAAGAAAAGCCTGTGATCATTCGGCGGTATATTGCGGCGGGAACGATTGAAGAAAGAGTGCTCGAGTTAAAGGCGAGAAAGGCAGACCTAGCAAACGAGTGGATCGAGGGTGAGGAACTATCGATAGAAGATTTGGAAGGGCTTGTGCAGTAATGAGCTCTATTCTTAAAAAAATAGGCTCATAGATTGGACTATGAGCCTGAGATAAAGTCAGCGACATTAAGAATGAATAGGCGATGCACTATTATTGATGCTTTTCAGCTGTGCTTTTTCCAGTTTTGATATCAACGGTATAGGTATATTCTCTGCAGCCGTGATGAACTGTTTTTAAATTCCGTGCATATTGCCAGTCTTTAAATCGTTCAAAGGCTCGGGTAATGGGGTTGAGCTCTTTACCAAAACGTGCGATCTCAGTGGATACTTGATACTGTCTGTCCCATTCCTTATTTTTGATTTCTTGCTTTTTGAGCATCTCTACGTGCTCTTGATTTTTCGCTTTTTGAATGGCCCGCTCATGCTTTTCTCGGCCCGTTTCTCGAGTAAACAAACTAGAGAAAAATTTGCTAATTGAAGAAAACACAGAAGTAACTTTAGTCGCCGTGGGTTGCGCAGGATTTACTATCTGCGAAGCTTTAAATTGATTGTTTGTTCCTACACCCGGTTGTACTAGTTTAGTTGTCATATAATTAATCTCCTTCCCTTTATACTTATTATTATATACTAAATAAATATTTTAATATATATAAATCGTACATCACAAACCATTGATAATTAAAGATCTAAATAGAAACCAGGTGATTTTGTTTATGCTATAAGCTTTTCATTTTAAGGTGCTTATGAAGTAGAGCTCTTCTTCTTCAAAATCAAGGGGTTATATTCGATTTTTGAAGAAGACTTAAGAGCGAAGGCTTTTATCTAAGGCTTCTATTTCGCTTTGGAGCAATTATCCAAATATAGGCCCCAATCAAGGGATTCAATACCATTTTTGACGCCAACGGCTATAAGTTGGTTATTTAGGTTGACCAGCTCTTGTTGGAGTTCGGTTTCCACGACATCGATTTCTGTTTTTAGATTTATTTTAGCGTCGGAATCAATTCGGGAGACATTGGTAGATGCTAATATCTTGTTTTCCAAATTGTTGATTTGTCGTTCTTTGATTAATCGTTTGTTGATAAGGGCTTTGGTAATCTGGTGTTTGATTCTAATGTTGCTTCCTGAAGTTCTTTCTAAATTCCTTAATCGACTGAGGTTGCTTTCAATAAATCTGAGCGCGCTCTCAAGCGCATTAGGGTTATTTAGCTTATCTAAAACGCAATAATTCCCAGAGTGGAGCTCAATTTTGATAATTGTTGCAAATTGCTTTTCAATTTGATGTTCTAGTTTTTGGATTTGGTTAATATTTGAGTTTGGCGGAGCAAATGAGGATATTTTGCCATGATCTGTTATTTGGGAGGCGTTTTTCAATTTTTGCAGCTGAGCTTGCAATTTATTGATGTCACTAACACGATCGGCAATAAGCTGTTTAGATGACACATAACCAAATAAGGAAAAGAAAAATTCTTTGATGGAACTAAAAATGCTTTTGCTTTTCTGTTGATTTACTAGAAATGCAGAAGCTTCGATCGGTTTAGTTGTTGTTACTATTGGATTAGGGTTTATCTTAAAAGCCATATTCATATTCCTTTTATATATTATAATTATAATATAAACTAAATATTTTAGTATATAATAATATTAGGATATAAGTGGCTGATAATCAACGATTTATTCGTTGCGCGTACGTTTCTCTTCCTCAATGAGTTCCTGCGCAGCTGATTTAAGGGTCGTAAGGCCCTCTTCAAAGCCGGCTTCTCGGAGCAGCGTGTCCAGATAGCGCAGTTCAGCCTGGAGCTGATCGTTAATAGTCTCGAGTTCAGCAATTTTATGTAGCATCTCTTGTGAGTCCATAGTTTCCTCCATTTGTTGGTGATAGAAGAATACGCAAGATACGTGCCAATATACCTAAACTGTTGACGGTGATCGGGTTGTGAATTAGAGAAGGACCCCTTCAAATCGAAGGAGTTCTGTTTTTAGGTCGGTACCGGGGCCAAAACCGCCGAGTTGGCCGCCTGAGGCGACAACGCGGTGGCAGGGTATAAGGAGAGGGAGGGGGTTATAATGACAGGCTTGGCCAACAGCTCGAGCTGCGCGTGGGGATCCTGCGGCTTCGGCTACTTGGGCATAGGTCTGAGTTGAACCCCAGGGGATTTGGGGAAGGTAATGGAGCACGGAGGTTGTGAAGGAGGGGTTAAGAGGTGGTAGGGGCCAAGGGATCGGTTTTTTGCTGGCGTAGGCGTGGAGCCAGGCTAGGATCCGGGTGTGAAGGTCAGGAGCGATATCGATGAACGTGCAGGTAAAATGGGGGGCATGAGAAAGCTGAGTGGTATGCCCCTTGCAAGTAATAGCGACTCTAGGAAAAGGAGCGAGCACAATGGTCTCGCTCCCGATAGGGTTCATTAAAGTCTCGCTGAGGGAGAGATCTGCGAGACGATTTCGTCGAGGCGGCTGAATTCGTTCCATCGTTTCTCACTAACGATTTTTCCATCGTAATAGTATTCTACATTGGCGATGCTTCCATCGAGGTTATAGAATTTAGCAGGACCGTGGCGTTGATCGTTTTCCCAGAGGATTTCTTGAGAAACGGTAGCGCCATCGATGTAGTGGATTTCAAGGCCATTTTTTCTGCCGTCGAGATAATAAATTTCATGATCGCGGACGCCATTTTTAAAGAATGTCGATTTGCCATGGAGTTTTCCCTGGAGATATTCTTGGATGGCTAAAGGTTCTCCATGAGCTGTGAATGACCGTTTTTCACCATGGAGTTTGCCTTTTTGGTAGTAGGCGATAGTTTCTGGAGTTCCAGATTGATAAAGAGTTTCGCGTTCTGTGACGAGGCCCTCTTCGATCATGTCGCGATATAGCAAAACTCCATCGGGATCACGGCGTACGCGGATTCCCTTGCCTTTGACAACTTGAGACTCGAGATCGTTATTGGTCGTGAAATACTGCCCTTCGAGGAGCTCTTGGTTTGCGAACTCTTCGATGCAGAGGGGGCTGCCTGATTTATACCAAAGGGTCGTCGTGTAGCGAGAAGGAGAGAGTTGTACTTCTTCGCGGATGGGCATGCCGGCTATATCATAGAGGAGTTGTTTGACGAGGTTGCCATCGTTGTAGAGATAGTAGGACTCGATAGTCTGGCTGTTGGGGAACGTGTGGGTACAAGGTCCATGCAGGACGCCATTTTCATAGGTGGCTGTGATGGTGACACCATTCTTCAGCATGGTGATAACTTGGCCGGGATAGTGGTTGTCTTCGAACTCAGTTTTTGAGACGGCATAACCATACTTGTGAATATATTTTTGGCTCACGACATCACTTTCTTGGGGTTTGCGCTCGCAAGACGTGACCAGGAGGGCGAGAAGACTTAGTAGACTTATGTTAATATATTTCATGAATGACCTCGTAAATTGAGACGTTTAGCTCATACTATATGATCGCATAACTTTTCCGCTACTGCTTGCATCAACTTTTGATGCATTTTTTCAACAGTTTCCAGTTCGATCGTCTTGGATGGATCGCGATAGATGAAACGGAAGGTGATATTTTTACGGTCCGTTTTATTTTGGAAAAGATCGAGCAAAAAGTAACTTTCTAGAAAGCGGGGGCGCATACTCTGGATGGCCTGAGAAATAGTATCGATGGGGGTGTTGTCTTTCACTGTCAGCGTCCAATCGCGCTCAGAACCAGGATAGGTGGAGAGGGCCTTAAATTCGACTTTCGCAGGCTTTAAGGAGAGGATTTCTTGGAGGCTCAGCTCAGCGAAATAGATTTTTTGCGCGGTATCCAAATGGGGATGGACTTCTCCAAATGTGCCGATGATCTCTCCGCGCACTTCGATCTTGGCTTGCCGGCCGGGATGAAGAGTATGTAGATGAGAAGGAAGAAAACGCACGGGTGCAATGTGGAGGGCAGACAGGAAATTTTCAATAATGCCTTTGAGATCAAAAAAATCGACGTCGGAGGGTTTGGGGTCGAAGTGGTGAGGAGCTTTTTTGCCGGTGAGGAAAATTCCCACACATGTTTGTTCTTTGTAAGTGTCACCTTCTTGAAAGTGGATGCGTCCTATTTCAAAACCCGAGAGATCTTTTGTTTGATGAGAGAAATTGTGACGTGCGACTTGAAGAAGTCCGGGAAGGAGGGAGGTGCGCAAGACGGACTGATCTAGAGCTCGCGGATGAAGCACGGAGATGGGTTTTAGTTTTTCCGAGGTCTCTTGAACAAGTTGCGGGCTGAGCAGGTTGCAGGTGATGCATTCTTGCAAGCCGCTTTGGAGAAGGAGCCGGCGGACGTGGTTTTCAAGAGAATAAATGGGCACATCGGAGAGAGGAGAAGAGATATGGCGCGGCGATGCTTTCGGAAGATGGTTGTAGCCGAAGATGCGTGCGACTTCTTCGATGAGATCGATTTCTGTATTGATGTCATTACGATAAGTGGGAACTGTGACTTCAAGCGAGTCGCTGACGGTCATCTCTAATCTTTCGAGCAGAGAGGTCGCTTCGTTTTGCGATAAAGAAAAGCCGAGGATATGCGCAATGCGGGCCAATCTAAGAGTAATTTTTTTCAACGGCGCTGGTTGGGGATAAACATCGACAGCAGGCCCTGCTTTGCCTCCTGCGATTTCTTGGATCAACTGGGTTGCGCGGTCTAACGCAAGGACGAGAGCGCCCCTATCGGTACCGCGCTCGTGCCTAAAAGAACCATCGGTACGCAGATCGAGTAGGCGAGCCGATTTACGAATCTGTGAAGGATGAAACGTTGAGGCTTCGATGAGAATGCGGCGGGTTTTTTCCGTTGCAGCAGAAGAATGGCCACCCATAATGCCGGCAATCGCCAGCGGTTTTTTTGCATCGCAAATGAGAAGAGTTCCCGGAGGAAGTGACCGCTGCTTTTCATCGAGCGTGATCAAAGAGGTATAAGGTGCTGATGCGGTGACGATAATTTCTTTGTCCACCATGTCGGCATCGAAAATATGGAGAGGTTGGCCAACTTCCCACATCACATAATTAGCGATGTCGACCACGTTGTTGATGGGACGCAGACCGCAGGCTATGAGTTTTTTTTGAAGCCATTCGGGAGAAGGTCCGACTTGTACACCTTCAACAAGGCGGCAAGCATAGCGCGGGCATAGCTCGCTATTTTCAATTTTAACAGGGATGCGCGTCGAAATTTCTTCCTTGATGGTAGCAGCGGGACGTTTCGCTAGAACTTTAAGTGCGGCGGCGAGTTCACGAGCAATGCCTAAGATGCTCGCGCAGTGGCCCAAGTTGGCTGTGAGCGCGACATCTAAAACGGGATTGGAATAGAAGCTAGCGAGATCTGTTCCGAGCTGCCACGAAGAAGGGAGTTCGATGATGCCGTCTTGGTTTTCAGAAAGACCGAGTTCTTTTTCTGAACACAGCATGCCTTGCGACTCGACATCGCGGATTTTGCTTTTCTTAATCTTCCATGACTTGCCTTCGGGATCTTGAAGTGACGCTCCAATCTTCGCAAACGCTACCGTGATGCCGGCGCGGCAATTGGGAGCGCCGCACACAACTTGATAATTTTCTTTGCCGTCAGTGACGGTTGCCACGCGCAGACGATCGGCGTTGGGATGGGGATTGGCTTCGAGCACTTGGCCTACGACGACGCCTGAAAAAGTAAGGGGAGTATCGATGATGCTTTCGACTTCAAGACCGAGCAACGTGAGCTGGTCAGCTATCTGCTGTGGGGATAGGTCGCAAGGGATAAATTCTTTCAGCCATGCAATCGGGACTTTCACGAAACGCCTCACTTAATATAATCTTAGGAGATTAACACATTATCCCCATGACGATCAATACCGATTGGCAAAAAAGAACCCGTTTTCTCACCCAGGCGCTCATTTTAAGCGGAGCGCTCAATATCGCCCTTTTGGCAACTTTTTTTTCTGTTGTGATGAAGGAAAAGCAGGAGGCAGTAGCCTTCGATATGGCGCCGGCAGAACCTATTCTTGCCCCCTTATCGAATGACGCTCTTCTCTCCCAATATGCCTCGATGTCCTACCCCGAGCTTCTTTCCCTCTTAGAAAATACAGACCCTGTTGAGGCCGGCTATAAAAAAAGAGACCTCGCTCTGGGAGCCCTCGTCTCTTTTCATTTTTTTCCTCTCGACAAGGCGCTCACGGTGCTTCCGACGCAACCCCGCATGCTTTCCTTTATCCACCAAGGTGGGCAGGAAAAAGTTGATGTGCCCGTCCTTCCGGGCCTTTCGGATGATCACTTTGCGGCTATTTTAAATTTTTCTAAGACGGAAAAATGGCCCCTGCGGCCGGAGGGTCTCTTCTATGAGATACAGCATACCATGCCCCGCGACCCCTCGCTTCTCGAAGCGTTTTATTTAACGCCGGAGTTTTATGCGATTTTCAACCTCTTTTCGCATACGGGATTTGCGATTGAAAAATCGTTTCTCATTGAACTTCTCTCCCAAGGAGATTGGAAAAGCATTTCTCAATTTACCGAAGAGCAAAAAAAAACCGGCGACCTTTCCCCTGAACGCCTAAAATCTTTCCTTGTCTCTTTGATCCAAAGACGATCGCCGATCGCCGCTCAAATGCTTTTAGATTGGGATCCTGATTATATCGTAAAAAGACTAGACGATGCCGATCTTCTCCTATTTATAGATGTCTATCCTGAGAAAAAGAAAGGGTACGAGACTTTTTTAAAAAATCTACTCAGCAGTCCTCGCAATGATGCGATCTGGAAGAAGGCCGGCGAGAAGCTCGCTTTGCTCGGCACTGCCGTTCCCACTCAGCAAAATCCCCAACCCATAGCTTCTTCGAAGAAAAAATATGTCGTTCAAGAAGGAGATAGTCTTTGGAAGATTGCCCGGAAGCATAAAGTTTCTGTCGAGGTGATTAAGAAAGAAAACAATCTTGAGACCGATCGTGTTCGGGTGGGCCGTACGCTTCTAATTCCTGATTAGGGGACTTCATCGATGCCACCAGGATGCCAGGGATGGCATTTGCCGAGGCGGCGGATCGTCAAATAAAAACCTTTAAAGGTTCCATGTTTTTGAAATGCTTCATAGGCATAGGCGGAGCAAGAAGGATAAAAACGACATTCTGCGCTGATGAGTGGACTGATCGTCCATTGATAAAGTCGAATCAAACCTAAAAAAAGATATTTCACTTTTTCAATTATTCACGAGAGCGAGGTTATTGAACAGCGAAGAAAAAAAGTTGCTTGCTTTTTCAGCCTCTTTTTCTTTTTTGATGGGGATGGGCATATTCATGATGTTTGCAAAAAGTTCTGCATCTCTTGTTTTCATGACTTGGCTTTTCAATTCATCGTAAGCAATTTGGCCGACGGTGCGTTTGTCTACCGGTTTTACTAGGATTTCTACAGTTGGTTTATGAACAACCACCCGCATTTCGACGGGTGCAGGGATGTGAGCGGCAATTTTATCGATCATTTGTTGCATGGGCCGTTCAAATGTATAATAAGAAATAAGGCGATCAAGCGCGGGAAAGCAGCTAGGCTTCTGATGGGCCTTGATGGCTTCAAATACTTTCTTGCATGATTCTAGTTGTTCTTGGAGGTTTAAAGGGATGTGGCCATCATGGATGGTTTCTAAAAGGTTGGTAATCTGGGCTTTAAGCTCGTCTTTTCCTTGTCGTTTTGCAACTAACTGGGCTTGAGCGAGTTGAGGCCGGACTTTGTTCACATACTGTTGATGTTCATTATGATAATTGTTAATTGCGATGCTAAATGACATAATTATTCCTATTTTTATGGCATAATTTTACTATTTG
>VFSW01014732.1_pt1 | contig 10789 bp, 10 predicted proteins | sample 5358111 | NCBI WGS metagenome assembly VFSW01 (sample SAMN11554181, study PRJNA540505) | mine drainage metagenome | isolation source: sediment from site ElyBrook_90M | place: USA: Ely Copper Mine, Vershire, VT | collected 2017
GTCATTCACGGCAACGCCCGCTTCACAAAGTTCAACAAAGACCGGGGCGATCCCCACTCTCGCCTCTTTGCATTTTGTTTACCGTCGCGCGAATTGAGGAATGGCTGCCGCGCCGAACCGTTCGGTCAGGACGGCCGATATGACTGCCGCCAATCGCTGTCGCCACTGTCGCCAGAAACCCAGATAAGTCACTGATTTTATTAGATCGTGGTCCCGTGTGAAGGGAACGCTCTCCCGCTGAGCTAAGCGCCCGATCCCATCGGGGCCGGATTTAAGGGACGGCTTGACGAAAGTGTCAAGCGAAGCGTCGTTGCTGCCGATCAATTCCGCGCCGCTCGCGAGGCCGTCGACTGCAGGGCCCGAATGCGATCGGCAAGCGTGCCCTTACCCTGCTGCGGGGATTCGATCGCAGCGCCGGCCTCGGCTCCGCCGCCATTGGCGCCAGGCAGATCGCCGGTTGCTTTGCCCGCGGCCGGGGTTGCCAAGGCGAGGATCGACTCAATCGGCGAGTCCGGACCTTCGAGGGCGGCGGTAAGCCGCGCCACCTCGGCGGCGACGTCGTTAATGCGCTCGCGCAGCAGCGCATTCTCCACGCGCTCGGCGGCCCGCGTCGATTCCGCATCAGGCCGCATTGACGCGACCTCGCCCTGCAGCTTGGCGCGCTCCTCGAGCGCGGCGGCTAATTGCGCTTCAAGCTGGACGATATCGGCGCGAAACTTGTTGGCGGCTCCGCTGCTGCGGACGCCGGCATGGCTGAGCTCTTCACGAAGATCGTTCTCGATTGTTTTCGCCGCTTCAAGATCGGCGCGCAGCCTTTGGACTTCAACGTGACGTTCGGTCAACTGAAGGCCTTGATCGCCAAGTCGCGCTTCCAGTTCCTGTGTGCGGCGGTTCAAGACTTCCGCGTCGGTCTTCTGCGCCGCCAGTTGACGGTCAAGCTCGGCAATGCGCGTCGCGAGTTCACGGAGCTTGCCGCGCGCGTCGTTCAACCGACTGGCTGCCGCCTCGGCCTCGGTGCGTTCGCGCCCGAGGCGCTCTTCCGTGCCGCGCACCGCACGCTCATAGTCCGCAACGCTGACCTTCATCGCTTCGACCTGGGCGCGCTGCGCTGCAAGTTCGACGCGGTGGCTGTCGGCCATGATTGCGCGCTCGCCAAGTTCCGCAACCAGTTTTGCGAGCTCGGCCTCCTTATCAGTGAGCGCGCGCTCCGCGCCGTGCAGCGAGTCCGACTTCAATTTGAATTCTTCTTCGGTAGCGCGCAATTGATCGTGCAGCTGCCGGTCGCGCGATTCCAGTTCGGAAATCGTTGCGGTCTTTTCTCCGAGTTCTCTCTTGAGCTGCATGATGGCTTCGGTTTTCCTGCCGAGTTCGGCGAGCTGGCCGGTGGTCTTGGCCTTCATCTGCTCGACGCTCATTTCGAGCCGCCGCGTCGACATCGCGAACTCGGCGCGCAGCTGATCCTTGTCGGCGCGGATTTCGGCGATCGAAAGCGGCGTGGCGGCTTCGAGGCGCCGCATGGTCAGGCGGACGGCGCGCTCGTGAACGAGTGGAACGAACAGCAGTCCAAGCAACGCCGCAACCAGGAACCCGATCCCGAAGTACATGATCGGTTCGATCATGACACCACTCTTTGAAGCCGTACCGCCTCCGTCCGGTTCACACTGCCACGCCCAGAGGTCGCCGCCACGATATTAACCGATGGATTATCCTAAACCGGCGACGGCTGTTGTGCCAGACTCAACCCTTGCGAGTCGGCAATCGGCGATCAAAACGGGTTCCAGGTGGGGCGCCTGGTAAATTTGAGATAGCCGAGATTGGCGCCAAGCCGAAAGCCAACGCCGGAACGAATCGGCACCACGACGATGTCATTTGCCGTTAGTGCCGTCATGCCAAAACCGCCGACAAAATACGCCGAGCCCTCGATGCCGCCGAAGCGTTCGAAGACCGCCTCGGTTCGCGGCAGGTTGTAAACCAGCATCATGGTGCGGGCGCCGTCGGCTCCGGCATCAAAGCCCAAGGTCGGCCCCTGCCAGTAGACACGGACATCGCCGGCATTCTTGGTGTAGAGCGTGCCGTCACCGTAGCGCAGCCCGCCGACAAAGGCGCCGCCGGCTTCCTCGCCGAGGATGTAGCCGTTCGGCTGGCCCCATTCGCTCACGGCCTTTTCCACGATGGTGGCCAGGCCGCGCGAGACGCCACCGAAGAAATGGTGGCCGGCATCGATGAGTTCGTTTGGCGAATACTGGCTGGCCGACGGCCGGGCCGGCACCGCTGGCGCGCGGATAACCGGCGGCGGCTGTGCCGGGGGCTGCGCGGGCAGCGCGGTCTCAGGCGGTTGCGGCGGCATGGTTTGAGCCGAGACCGGCCCGGTACCGAGCCAGCCGGCGAGCAGGATGAGCTGGGTTGTCAAAACCGAGCGCGCGGCGAAGCTCATCAGGCGTCCCCTGTTAACCCCTTGATCACGCACGCCGGCTAACTCTCCGCCGAACTCAACCAACCGACCAAAGCCGATCCGAATCGGCGGATCTTTTGTCAAGACTATGACGGCCGCACGGCACCCACGAAAGCGATATAGCCCGGCTGTGGCGGCTTTTGCGTGCCTGCTGTTCGCGTCGCCGATCGGTCCGTCGGCCTCGCTGGCGGCTACGACGGAAAGAATCGTGGTCGATTGGCATTCGGGTCTTGCGATCGGGGGCTACGACCCGGTTGCTTTCTACACCGACGGCAAGCCCGTTCCCGGCAGCCCGGACGTCGAACTCCATTACGCCGGCGCGATCTGGCGCTTCAGCAACACCGGCAATCGTGAAGCTTTTGCGGCGCAGCCCGACGTCTACATGCCGCAGTTCGGCGGCTACGATCCGATCGGCGTCTCGCGAGGCGTGGCCGTGCCGGGGAACCCAAACCTCTGGCTGATTGCCAACGGACGTCTCTTTCTGTTCTACGATCGCCGGCGGCTGGAAACGTTCACCGCCGATCCGACGCGCTTTATCGCCGAGGCCGAGCGCAAATGGCCGGATGTCCTGGGCACGCTCAGCCCCTGAAATGCTCGGTAGCCGGCATTGAGACTTCGGTTGGCGGCGGCTCGCCCCAGGCAAGGAATGCGGGAATAATCAAGGTCGGGCTGCCGTAGCGCAGCGCGCCGCCGTCCGGATCGGTGACGCTTCCGCCGGCCGCGACCAGGATCGCATGACCGGCGGCAATATCCCAATCGTGCGTCGGCGCTAGTCGCGGATAAAGGTCGGCGGCGCCTTCGGCCAGTCGGCAGAACTTCACCGACGAACCGCAGCCCACCCGACGCGTCCGCGGGAAGCGATCGAGATAAGCCTGCGTTCGCGCTTCGAGATGCGAACGGCTCACCATGACGATGAGTTCCTCCTCCGGCCTCGGCCGGGTTTTGATGGCCTGTGGTGTTTCGATCTGCTGCCCCGAAAATTTGAGCCGCTCGGCACCGCGGCCGACGATGCCGCGCCAGATCAGAGCTTGCGCGGGCGCCGCGATGACTCCGAGGATCGGCGCGCCGTCGGCTACAAGAGCGATATTGATGGTGTACTCGTCGCGCCCGGAGATGAATTCCTTGGTGCCGGCGAGCGGGTCGACTACGAAATAGCTCTCACCCGTGATTTTGGGTCTTTCACGCTCTGCTTGCTCCTCGGAGATGACCGGCAACATTGGAGAAAGCTGCGCCAGCCCGTCGCGGATGACAGCTTCTGCGGCTTCGTCCGCCGCCGTCACCGGCGAACCATCCGCTTTAAGGCTGACGCCGCCCGATCCCTGCGACCGGATCGCTTCCGCGGCGGAGATGGTGATTTTGGTCAGCGCGTCCATGAGATCGGGGTAAGCGGCGGGATCAATCGTGGACACGGGCGCTCCTGGGAATTCGCCGATCATAGGGACGGTGGGCGGGGCTCTCTAGCACACCGCGACAACTACGGCACGATTGCCGAATCGCGCGCGCTGTGACACGGACGGGCGCCATTACGCTATCGCGGAGCTTGCCATGTCCGCCCCTGTTTCCGGTCCCATTGCCATCGGAGCACTCGATCTCGCCGCACTGCTGTGCTCCCGGGTCTGTCACGACCTGATCAGCTCGGTTGGCGCGATCGTCAACGGCATCGAGGTTCTGGAAGAAGACAAAGACGAAGAAACCAAGACGTTCGCGCTCGATCTGATCAAGAAAAGTGCGCGTCAAGCGTCGGCAAAATTGCAATTTTGCCGGCTTGCCTTTGGCGCTGCCGGATCGGCCGGCGCACAGATCGATCTTGGCGATGCGGAAAAGGTGGCTCGCGGCCTGCTTGAAGACAACAAGACCACACTGGTCTGGAACTTGCCTCGCGAGTTGCTGGCGAAGAACCGCGTAAAGCTCGTGCTGAACATGTTGCTGATTGCGGCCGGTGCGGTTTCCCGCGGCGGAACGCTGATCGTCGACCCCCGCGGCGCGAGCGACGATTCACCCGGTTACGTGGTTACTGCTACCGGACTAAACGCCCGGTTGAACCCGGCCGTAGCCGAACTGCTGTCGGGCAGCCCGGCCCATGCCGTGGACGCCCACGCTATTCAGCCGCTCTATGCCGGTATCTTGGCCCGAGACTGCGGGCTGACGCTTTCGGCCCAGGGTCACGCCGGGACGGTTGTGTTAACCGCCGGCTAAAAGGCCGGCTTGGGCGGGAAAAAGACGGCCATTCACGGGCGGTCGCGCTTCCTGCAACCGAAATTAAACGCTTTCGCAACAAACTCCGCACGTCCGAGCAGGTGCAAGGGGCCTGACGGCAAAACTACGCATGTTCGCGTGCGTGTTGGTGGCGGCGCCGGTAAGCGCCGACGGGTAGGCGGGCGAGGCGCTTGGGATGGACGACCTACTTCAGGAATTCCTGAGCGAGACCAATGAAAGCCTCGAGCGGGTTGACGCCGAACTCGTCCGGTTCGAGCAGGAGCCCAATAACGGGCAAATCCTCGGCAACGTCTTTCGCCTCGTTCATACCATCAAAGGAACCTGCGGCTTTCTCGGGCTGCCCCGGCTCGAGACGCTGGCGCACGCCGCCGAGAACCTGATGGGCAAATTCCGTGACGGGATGCCGGTCACCACCGAAGCCGTCACGCTGATCCTTTCCACCATCGACCGCATCAAGGCGATTCTTGAGGCGATCGAAGCGGAGGAGCGCGAGCCCGCCGGCGATGACTGCGATCTTATCGGCCGGCTCGCGACTTGGTCGCAGCGCGAGGATGTGAAGCCGCAATCGCCGCCTGGCGCAGAAGAAGCAGCAAGATTCCGGCCGGCGCCGAGTGTGCACGAGATCGATGAGGCGACGGGTCCGGACGCTGCTTTGCTCGAGAAGCAGACGGCAGAAAAGTCGTTGGCCGATACGCGTTCGGCCGAACGCTCCGACGATGAACGCGAGCGTGTCGCCAGCCATTCGATCCGCGTCAACGTCGATACCCTCGATCGCCTTATGACCACGGTTTCCGAGCTGGTCCTCACCCGCAACCAGCTTTTGGAGATCGTCCGCCGCCACGAGGACTCCGACTTCAAAGTGCCGTTGCAGCGGCTTTCGAATGTCACCGCTGAACTGCAGGAAGGCGTGATGAAGACGCGCATGCAGCCAATCGGCAATGCATGGCAAAAGCTGCCGCGCATCGTGCGCGACCTGTCCGCCGAGCTTGGCAAGCAGATCGAGCTCGAAATGAACGGCGCCGATACCGAACTCGACCGCCAAGTGCTTGAGATGGTCAAAGACCCGCTCACCCATCTGGTGCGCAACTGCGCCGATCACGGCATCGAGAGCGCCGCCGAGCGCCTCGCCGCCGGCAAACCGCCGAAGGGGACGATCCGGCTCACCGCCTGTCACGAGGGCGGCCACATCATCATCCAGATTGCGGACGATGGCCGCGGCCTCAATGTCGGACGCATACGCGCCAAGGCCATCGAGCAGGGCTTTGCCAGTGAGGCGGAGATAGCTGGGAAATCCGAGGCAGATATCTGCAACCTGATCTTTACGCCCGGCTTCTCCACCGCGGCGAAAGTGACCAGCATTTCGGGGCGCGGCGTCGGCATGGACGTCGTGCGCGCCAACATGGAGCAGATCGGCGGCACGGTCGATTTGAAATCTGTGCCCGACGTCGGGACCACGTTTACCATCAAGATCCCGCTGACGCTGGCGATCGTTTCCGCGCTGATCGTCGAGGCTGGCGGCGAGCGCTTCGCAATCCCGCAGCTTTCCGTGCTTGAGCTGGTGCGCGCCTCAAGCGGCGGCGATCACCGCATCGAGCGGATCAAAGACACGCCGGTCCTGCGGCTACGCAATAAGCTATTGCCGCTCATCAATCTCAAGGAAGTCCTGCAGCTTGGCGGCAACGAGGTCGACAAAGGCTTCGTCGTCGTCAGCCAAGTCGGCAGCCAAATCTTCGGCATCGTCGTCGACGGCGTGTTGCACACCGAGGAGATCGTGATCAAGCCGATGTCGTCGAAGCTGCGCCACGTCGCGGCTTTTTCGGGGACGACGATACTCGGCGACGGCACCGTGATCATGATCGTCGATCCGAACGGGGTCGCCCAGGTGCTCGGCCGCGTCACGCCGGTCGCGCGGGCCAATGAGAATGAGCTCGATGACGACGCGGCGGTCGAGGAGGATCTGACACCCTTGCTGGTGTTCCGCGCCGGCTCCCAACAGCCGAAGGCCGTGCTGCTTTCTCTGGTGTCGCGCCTTGAAGAAATCGATTGCCGCCGAATTGAAATCTCCGACGGCCGCCACCTTCTGCAATATCGCGACCAACTCATGCCGCTGCTGCGGATCGACACGCAGACCACCATCAAGCAGGAGGGCGCGCAGCCAATCCTGGTATTCTCCGACCATGGTCGGTCGATGGGGCTCGTGGTCGACGAGATCGTCGATATCGTTGAGCAGAGGCTCGACATCGAGGTGGCGAGCGACCAGCCCGGGGTTCTCGGCTACGCGGTGGTGAGGGGAACCGCCACGGAGATCGTAGACATTGGCCATTTCCTGCCGCAGGCCTTCGCCGACTGGTTCCGGTGGCGCGATGGGCGGTCGGCGCCGCGCTCGCGTCGGGTCCTGCTGGTCGACGACTCGGCGTTTTTTCGCGACCTGCTCGCGCCCCTGATCAAGGCCGCCGGATATCACGTGACCGCGGTGGCATCCGCCGCGCAGGCGCTTGATACGATCAAATCCGGCCCTCCGATCGATATCGTCGTGACCGATATCGAGATGCCGGAGATGGACGGTTTCGAGTTCGCCGCGGCGTTGCGCGAAAATCCAGGTACTTCGGCCGTTCCGGTCATCGCACTGTCGGCCATGGTTTCAGCCGATGCGATCGAACGCGGCCGTGGGGTCGGCTTCCATGATTTCGTCGCCAAGTTCGACCGGACCGGTCTCATCGCGGCGATCAAGGAGCAGAGCGGCGACCTGCATCAGGCGGCATGACCGGCGGAACCATTATGCAAAACGATAACGAACTCACCGAGTTTGTCACCTTTACGATTGCGGGTCAGATCTTCGGCCTGCCGATCGCGCGGGTCCAGGACGTGTTCAAGCCTTTCCGCATGACGCGGGTGCCGCTGGCCGGAGCCGAGATTGCGGGCGTGCTCAATCTGCGGGGCCGCATCGTAACGGCAATCGACATGCGCAGTCGGCTTGAAGTGAAGCAGCGCGAATGCAGCGAGGCACCGATGGCAATCGGCATCGAAGCCAAGGGCGAATCGTTTGGGCTTTTGGTCGATGCGGTCGGCGAGGTGCTCAAGTTGGGCAACACGCAACGCGAGCCCAATCCGGTCAACCTTGACCGCAAGCTCGCGAGTTTGTCGGCGGGTGTCTACCGGCTCGACGGACAGCTACTGGTCGTGCTCGACATCGACCGCGTGCTGGATCTCCGCAGCGAGGCCGTAGCCGCATGAAAGCCGGAAACGCGGAACCGGGATTGAAGCGGGTTCGCCCGCGAAGCGCAAAGTGAGGACGCAATGAAGACGTGCTTGGTCGTCGACGACTCGAGCGTCATCCGCAAAGTGGCGCGAAGAATTCTCGAGGGACTGGAGTTTGAGATCGCGGAAGCGGAGAACGGCGAGGAGGCGATCGAAGCCTGCCGCCGGCAAATCCCGGACGCGATTCTGCTGGACTGGAACATGCCGAAAATGGACGGCTATGAGTTCCTGCGGGTGTTGCGCCGTCTGCCCGGCGGCGACCGGCCGAAAGTGGTGTTCTGCACCACCGAGAACGACGTGGCCCATATCGCGCGGGCGCTGCATGCGGGCGCCAACGAATACATCATGAAGCCGTTCGACAAAGACATTGTCGAGGCCAAGTTTCAGGAAGTGGGACTGCTCTAAAGCGCTCAACACCCAGCTCAACCCGCAGCCGAATCTCCCGGTGCGCAGTTTAGTGCCGAAAGAATTGCAGTCATGAGTATCGCGCTGAAACCGGCGAGCCTGGAGACCGCCGTCGAGGAACCCATCCGGGTCATGATCGTCGACGATGCGATTGTCGCGCGCCGCCTGCTGACGCGCTGGATCGGCGCCGAGCCGGACATGCTGGTCGCGGCATCGCTGTGCACCGGACGTGAGGCGGTCGATCAGATCGAAGCCAGCGACCCGGACGTCGTCGTCCTCGACATCGACATGCCGGAGCTGGACGGCATTTCGGCACTGCCGCTGCTGCTCAAAAAGAAGCACGACCTGGTCGTGATCATGGCCTCGACGTTGACGCGGCGGAGCGCGGAGATCAGCTTGCGGGCGCTGTCGCTTGGCGCCGCCGATTACGTGCCGAAGCCCAAAGCGGCGCCCGACGCCGACGCCTCGGCGGCGTTTCATCGCGAGCTGATCGAGAAAATCCGCACGCTTGGCAGGCGCGGCCGTTTGTTGGCGCGCCACCGGCGGCCGGATCCGGATGCGGGCCGGTCCGTGTCGGCGCCGAAGAAGCGCGAAATCGCTCCGCCGCCGACCGACGGTGCCGCGCTGATTTTGCGGCCGTTCGCGCGCTCGCTGCCGCAGGCGCTGCTGATCGGTTCCTCGACGGGCGGCCCGCAGGCGCTTAGCACCCTGATCGGAGAGATCGACCCGGCAATCGAGCGGGCGCCGATCCTGATCACACAGCATATGCCGCCGACTTTCACCACCGTGCTGGCGGAGCACTTGTCGCGCATCAGCCGGCGGCGCGCCCATGAGGCCGAGCACGGCGAAGCGGTCACTGCCGGCAATATCTACGTGGCGCCCGGCGGCCGGCATATGCGCGTTGCCGGCGGCCGTGACGGCCCGGTAATCGCGCTCGGCGACGATCCGCCGATAAATTTTTGCAAGCCGGCGGTGGAGCCGCTTCTGTCCTCGGCGGCCCGGGTCTGGGGGCCGCGCAGCCTTGCCGTTGTTCTCACCGGTATGGGTTCCGACGGTGCGCGCGGCGCCGCCGAAATTGTGGCCGCCGGCGGCAGCGTGATTGCACAAGACGAAGCGACCAGCGTGGTGTGGGGCATGCCGCGTTCGGTGGCGCAGGCCGGATTGTGTTCCGCCGTGCTGCCGCTTCCGCAGATTGGCGCGACGATCAATCGCCTGTTCTCGGGAGATCGTCCGTGACGCCGCACGACTACGATTTCCTGCGAAAATGTCTCAAGCAGCGCTCGGGTCTCGTGCTGTCCTCCGACAAGCAATATCTGGTCGAAAGCCGCTTGCTGCCGGTGTCGCGCAAGGCCGGCCTTGGCAGCCTCGGCGAACTCGTCACCACGCTCAAGCGCGGCAACGCCGAAGCGCTTATGATTACGGTCGTCGAAGCGATGATGACCAACGAGTCGTTTTTCTTTCGCGACAAGACGCCGTTCGAGAACTTCGGGTCCGCCGTTATGCCGGCACTGCTTGCGGCGCGGCAGAATTCGCGCACCATTCGCATCTGGTGTGCGGCAGCCGCCGGCGGCCAGGAGCCGTATTCGCTTGCCATGGCGCTCAAGGAGATGGGGCGAAAGATCGAAGGTTGGCGCATCGATGTGATCGCCACCGACCTGTCGAATGACGTGTTGGAGAAAGCGCGCCAGGGAATCTACAGCCAGTTCGAGGTTCAGCGCGGGCTGCCGATTCAGCTGCTGATCAAGTATTTCCGCCAGGTCGGCGACCTGTGGCAGATCGCGCCCGAAATTCGCGCGATGGTCACCTACCGCCAGTTCAACCTGCTTTCCGATTGCTACCATCTCGGCACGTTCGATCTGATCTTCTGCCGCAACGTGCTGATCTATTTTGACCAGGAGACAAAAATCGGCGTGCTCAACCGGCTGAGCGAGGTCGTCGCCGGCGACGGCTATCTGGTGCTTGGCGCAGCCGAGACCGTCGTGGGGCTCACCGACAGATTCAGGACCATGGCGGATTTGCGCGGTCTCTATGTGCCCAGCCCACCCGCGGCAAGAATGTCGGCACAGGCTGCGGCCGGGCCGCCCGGACCGCGCCTGGCGGCCGTGAGCGGCGGCCGCTAGCACCGGCAAATCGCCGGGCAGCAAACAAAAAACCCCGGCCAACGGCCGGGGTTTTGCCGATTCCTTGCAACTCGGCCGTATCAGGCTGAAATCTTCGCCTCGTCCTCGGTCGGTTCGCGCAGCACGTAGCCGCGGCCCCACACCGTTTCGATGTAGTTCTTGCCGCTCGAGGCGTTGGCGAGCTTCTTGCGAAGCTTGCAGATGAAGACGTCGATTATCTTCAGCTCCGGCTCATCCATGCCGCCATAGAGATGATTGAGAAACATCTCCTTGGTGAGCGTCGTGCCCTTGCGCAGCGAGAGCAGCTCCAGCATCTGATATTCCTTGCCGGTCAGAT